>Ga0315536_1001047_pt1 | contig 14035 bp, 11 predicted proteins | sample SalMarSW160230MG_FD_203093 | JGI IMG/M metagenome (GOLD analysis project Ga0315536, IMG submission 203093) | Salt marsh sediment microbial communities from the Plum Island Ecosystem LTER, Massachusetts, United States - Salt Marsh Sediment SW1602-30 ... | reverse complement strand
CGGTATTATGCATTTAAGAACCATGAAGATGACGGAATTAACATACAACGAAGACGGCACAATAGTAACCATTTATCCGGATCAAATCTAACGCCGGGCGTTTTGCCCGTCCCTGAAATAAACCGCGCCACCCGGCGAAAGTAGATCCGGTTTTCGATTCGGGGGTACGAGGAAACGTCACCCTCAATAACAATAATGATGAAGGATGAATTATACAATGAGTTCGCACAAAAAGGGGTAAAGATAATCATAGAAAAAGATATGGACAAAATTGTATATACTCCAATGAGGGGTGGATAGAGGCAACGATGGCTGTGCATAAGAACGCAGCGCCGCCTTCATACAGAAACGGTCTGGCGCTTTCGGCGCCGCTCGCCTTTGCGTAAAACACCGCGCTTCATGCGGCAACCGCGGCTGCAATACTGCTTGTGCTTGAACAACGGCGATTGCTGATGAGTTACTTCCTTATAAATATATACGGAAGTTTGCGGATGGGATGATTAAAGCCGTAAATAACGTTACTGTTTATTCGTATCCCGATGGCTTTCATGATTTTTACTACCGTATAAAAGATGGAGAAAAGTTTTGGCATGATAAGGTCATTGGGATAATCGAGCAATTAGGTTGGAAGTAATAAAACAATTATGCAAAAGGAATAAATGTTATTATAGTAGAAGTATTGAATTCCGGCGGTATATTAATTACAGATGATGCATTATCCCTATTATAAAAAAGAATGAAAAATATTTTAGTGAATCTAATAAAAAAGTGGATGAATTTAATAAGAAAGTATATGTTTTATTTCGCTTCGGGCTTCACCGCCTCTTGGTATTGTTATTAGGAGGGGTTTTATTTATTATATTTCTTGTAGGATAACTAAAACAACAAGATGACAAGTGAAATTATTTTTATTGCGGGAATAATAATGCTGATGGTAAACATACAAGTTTTAACATCTGATGAAAAAGAAATATCGGATTAAAATGCTGTAATCTGTTACTTACCTATAATCAATGATTATGGCCGGAAGGGTATAATTTATGAACGTGAAGACAAATGGATTAAATTCGCGTTCGAGAATACCGATCTGGGCTATCCGTCGGTTGTCTCGGTGGTGACGAACGGTTTTTCAGATGACTGTAACGGTGAAAGAATAACGGATAACAAAATATACCTGCAGGTTGTGCGCAAGGCGGACAACTGGTGCCTGCATTACGCAAAAGACAAATCGAAGTGGAAAATGGTCAGGTATTTTAACTACGCGCTGAATAAAGAGCTGAAGGTCGGCATATCGGCGCAATCTCCGCTTTAACCGCTTCATTTAAAGATGACATAATTGGATTCATCTGTTATATTCCCAATGGCGCTTTTCATAGTTTTCCTTATCTGCATATATTAGATGAAAAAACTTAATGAGTGCAGGAGAATAAGATGTTTACTGAAATAACGAACGCAATGGCGGAACGAATGGCCTTCCTGGAAGCTTTGGACAAAAAAGACCGGGATGACGGTACGACAAGAATGGAAAGGCTGCGGCAGATACCGCCCGAAACAGGGAAGTTCCTTTCAATACTGGCCGCCAATTGTCCGCCGGGCCAACTGGTTGAAATCGGCACCAGCGCCGGTTACTCAACCATGTGGCTCTCCCTTGCGGCCAGGGAGCGGGGAGTGAAAGTGAAAACGTTTGAACTGTTGGAGCCCAAGATCAGAATGGCAAAAGAAACCTTTGATAAAGCGGGAATCAAGGATTTTATCGAACTTATCGAAGGCGACGCGCTTGTCAATATCAGGCAGACTGAAAATGTTGCCTTCTGTTTTCTTGACTGCGAGAAAGAAATGTACCTGGATTGTTGGGAGATTATGGCTGATAAGTTCGTAAAAGGCGGTATTCTGGTTGCGGACAATGCCATCAATCATTTTGAAACCATTAAGCCGATGATTGGAAAAGCGCAGAAGGATGAGCGTTTTGACAGTGTGGTTGTCCCGATCGGTAAAGGTGAGTTTATCTGTCGGAGGAAATAACCGTAAAGGAAAATTATATGCTGAAGAGAAAATATTTCATAGTATTATTTTTGTCGTGCTTCTGGGCTTGCGTTTCGGCCCCGCCAAAAGAGTATAAGGGCGCGGAACTATTCTCATTAAACACCGTGCATTACGGCAGATTTGAAATAAGGATGAAAATGGTCTCCCGCAGCGGGGTAGTTTCTTCCTTTTACATCTTTAACCGGTCATGGAAGGAATTAGCAAGCAAATGGCGGGAAATCGATATTGAGATTGTCGGCAGGGAAAAAAATTTATTTCTATCAAATATAATCACCGGCAGATCATCAAAACGAATCATGTCCAAAAAAACCGTAACCCTGAAAAATATCGATGATGCATACCATGTGTACGCAATCGAATGGACACCTGATTATATCGCCTGGTATGTTGACGGAAAGTTATTGAGAAAGGATACCGCCGAGAAAAACCGGCAGGTAAAAAAGCTGCGTGATATTCCCCTGACCTACCATATGAACCTGTGGATTTCCTCAGCCGAAAAGTGGGCGGGGAAATTCAATAAAAAAGAACTTCCCCTTTACCAGATTGTCAACTGGATCAAATATTATAAATATACACCGGATAACAGTGGAAGCGATTTTACCTTGGACTGGACGGATAATTTCGCTAGATTTGATCCCACAAGATGGGGGAAAGGCGACTGGACGTTTGAAGAGAATATGGTTGATTTTGCTCCTGAAAATGTTATTGTAAAAGACGGGTACCTGATCCTCAGGCTGACCAAATCAGTTAAGCAGGATTTTCCGAATGATTTTCCCAGGGATAATAAAAAGTAAAAGGACCGGCCATAGTAAAGCCGGTAATAAAAACCATCGCGCCGGACGCCCTGCGGCCTGCCGATTAGGGCTATCCGCGGAACATGCGGCGCGATTTTTAAATGAGATTTTTTTACTTCGTTTCCAATTCCGGGTCAATCAAAACCGAATTCATACGGTGTTTTAAACCCGTTTTCCAACAGATAGAGTATAAGTTTTCTCTCTTTCAGATCATACATGCTCAGGTAGTATTCCTGCACATAATCCGCGTACTGTACATATCCCCGGTACATAACAAAATTATAGTAGGGATTATTTTTACTCAGATTAATAGTCTTCATTACCTGGAATAAATCCGCCATTGAATGAATGTGATTTTTCTGCAATAAATAATCGGCAACACTATAGCGCGCGCTGGCATGAAGATATATCGGGCCGGGATAATAAGCCGTGTTGGTGGCAATCAAATAGTTTTTTTCCGGATAGGTGTACAATATTTTTCCCTTTGCGTTTACCTCAACAACCACTGAATTACCTTTCGCGTCCGCGATTAAGAAATGTCCCATTTCATCAGGAAACCAGAGTCGGACCTGGTTCAAGAAATGGACGGCCTCAGGCACATCGGCGCAGGTATCCAGAACAATCCGCATCATATGGTGAGCGTCTATTGCCGGTGTATCCGGATACGGCTGATAACCGAAGTATCCGGACACCTCATCAACCAATGACATCACCCCGATAAACAACCCCTTCTCGTTAATACCGTCCATCACCCAGTGATTCAGGCTTATAATGGTCATGCCGATTGATTTATATACCCCTTGTAGATTTGTTCTTACAAAATATCCGTTCGGCTGCCGCCACCCGAAGTTTCTGCCCACAATCGGCCTGCTCACACCGTTCTCCTTGATATTGTATGAAATTATACTGCAGCCGCTCTTAAAACCTTTAAACGCTTTTGCCTTCCGGTTCTCATAATCCAGGCCCATCCAGCCCAGGTTGATAAAGAAATCATATTCCATATCAACAAGATCAATGTCCTGTAATTTCATATGATATGCTTTGGCAATTCCCGCAATTTCTTCAAGATACCGGGGATACAGTTTTGTATACATCTGTTCGATTTCCCTATTCAGTTTCTGATTCTCCGGTGTACGGCGCTTGGGACCGATGATCGTCTTTTTGGCGATCAGCCCGAGTTGGTACCCCAGATCAAAATACGTCCCTTTAATTGAATATTTCCGGATGGATTTTGAGTCGGCCAACTGCCCGTCATATTTAATCACACGAAGGCCGTGTTCTTTTTTCGTTTGCTGAAGCACGGACGCAAAATCATAGGTAAAAAAAGAAATACACCCGGTAACCATGCCAAGGCATACTGTGATAAGCAACAATAAAAATTGTTTCTTCATTTTTCTTTTTCCTTTCTCTCTTGTCTAAAGTTTTTTTGTGCTTTAAAATTATTGTTCCAGGCCGGATTGGTATATAGAGAGAAATACTGATCTTATGTATTATTGTAAAATAAGGAAAATTACTTAGTGTAAAAATTAGGAATAATCGCTTATGAAGGATCTGGTTCTTTGGTTTACCGGCATATCTATTTTCGTCGCGGGGGCTTCGTTCGTCTCATCGATACTGTTGTATTTTAAATCCCGCAGCCCGTGGATGTTGTACTACTTGTTATACGCCGGTGTTATTATTGTGACCTGTGTGCTGCATCAGTTTCGCTTTTTTTACACGGTCTTTGTCCCAAAATATATTTTTCTTGAAAGCGTACTGCCGTACATTCAATTTGTTTTTATTCTTGTTCAGGGGATCGTTGTCCCGGTTTTTCTGCTGAAGCTGATCGACCATAAAATAAAAACACCTATAAAGGTGATCATCTTTGGGGCGGTAGGTTTTTTCGGTGCCGCCGCGGTCGGTTACCAAATATTTCTATCCATCCTGGGACAAGAGCACGAGGCCACAATAATTTCTTATTATTGTGTCATTGTCTCCTACGTTCTTTATTGTATTGTTTTTGTATTCTTTATTGTCTACAGCCTGGTACAATGGAAACAGATCGCCGCAAAGCATTCAAAAAGGGGGATGATTTTTTATTTGCTCTCAACGGGGCTGTATATTCCCGCGGTATTTTTGAGCAGAATAGTGCCGATACCGGCCGATATGCAGTTCATCGGTTATATTTATTTTCCGGTATATGTTTTTGTCTGGTTTGCGGCAGTGCTTTTCATTAATCTGAGGGTGATGAACACTCAGTCAGGCGTATCCGGCTCGGCTCTCCCATTTGCGTTTATCAATGAGTACGGCATCACCAAAAGGGAAAAGGAAATTATCCTTTGTCTGCTTGACGGGTCAAGCAGCCAGGATATCGCGGAAACCCTTTTTATATCGGTAAAAACGGTGAATACTCATATATATAATATTTTTACCAAATGTGATGTTTCAAACCGTATGCAGCTTGCCGCTATAATTCGAAGGTATCAGTAAGCAGGCAGAGTCCGGTTTTATCGGTATTGATACTGAGTTGTTGTTTTCATTGAAAATACTGAAATTTACGTATATTCATCCGTAGCTCTTATGTATTATTTTTGATAAATCTCATACGATGAGGAGAAAGCTCATATGAAAAAAAATCTGTATTTTTTTATAATTATTGTTGTCCTTCTGTTGAGCAGCGGCTGTATGTCCATAAAAACTATTCCGGAAATCCGGGAAACCGGCTCGGTTACTTTTTATGATAACGGCGGCATGAAAGGCGCGCAGGCATTAGGCCCCATGGGACATCTTGTTCATTATTCACCGATCGATACAAGAATCCGGATTGATGCTGTTTTTATTTACTGCAGTACCTATGGAAATTACAGCAAAAAGACGAGAATATTTATCTTGGACTCGCAATACCGTGTCATTAAGCGCATGGAAGTTGATCCGGATATGTTCCCGAATGCGGGCAAGGGTTCGGCGATTCAAGACTGTTATCCTGATAAATTTAACTGGGTAAAAATATCTGTGGGAAATGTCACAGTGGAAAATGATTTTTATCTACTCATTTTTACCTTTTCAGACAATCAAAACGGGATAATGATCGGGTATTCAGGCGGCGGGAATAAGAACCATACCGCGATTGGCAATGTCAGGCAACCTCTTCCCTGGACATTACCAATGAACAAAAATTTGACAAACTGGATTATTCGCGCGAACTATTCTTTGTCAAAAGCTCCGCTTACCCGGCCGCTCAGACAAGACCCGGCGAACTATCGGGAAGCGATCCGGGCGTTAAACACACCGGAAAAACTTTCCGAATGGATGGTGGAAAATTTATGTTATGACAGCATGTACGGCAAAGAGCACGCCCCTTTAGAACCGGAGGAGTTGTTTGTGAAACGATCGGGGAATTGCGGTGATTTTGCCGCGTTTGCGTTTGATATTCTGCGGAAAAACGGATTTTCTCCCCTCATTATGGCCCTCCAGATCTCCCTGAATGATCCGAACAATCACGCGGTGTGTGTATTTAAAAGAAACGGGAAATACTTCATTATCAATAACGGTATTCTTCAGGGCCCGTTCGGCAGTTATGAAGAGATTCTAAGAGCGCATCGAAAAAATTGGTGGCGGTACCTTTTGTTCGATACTATTCAGAACGCATTCGGTTTTAAGGATCCTGTTGCTGAGGTATATCGGTAGCCGCCCGCGCATAATGATGTGCCGGTGTATTCAGGAGATTGAATGCAGATTACAGAAAACGTTTCCGGTTATTGATAATCATCAGATTCTTCAATTCCGCCTGGCTGCGGGCGTTCATCCAGCTCTCCTCAAATCCCTTCAGATTGATCAGAACGGCAATGGATGCCAGGGTTTTGAGATGCAGGACCCGTTTGTCTTCAGAGGTCCCGAACAGAAACACCGCTTTGACATTGTTTTCTTTCTTGGTGAACCTGATCCCCTCCCGGCAGCGGACGATGGTCAGGAACAGGGGGACTTTGCTGTGGACAAAGATATGGGGAATGGCCAGGAAATCGGAAAGAGCCGTGTTGCTCTTTTTCTGCCGGTCGGTAAAAAGCTTTATGATTTTCTTCGGGTCTATTCCTGTCTTTTCCGCTATGGGTCCTGCGGTCTCTTGCAGCAGATCTTTATAGTCCATATGATGTTCCGCTTCATAAAAAACGGCATTCTTGACCAGTTCGTCAAAATGGTCCTGTTCGATGTCATCTCGGGAAACCAGTACTTCCAGAAGCTCATCTTCCAGAAGATGATGGGTCAGGCGCTCGTCGGTTATTTTTTTCATCAGGTGAAGCAGTGCCGATTCCCTGTTCTTCACCTTTCTGCCGAAAAGCAGATACATGAGCAGACTCAAGACCAGCAGCCCGATACTGATTTCTATCGCCTCAAAACCGAGATCGATGATAAAAAAGATGAAAACCGCGATACTGAAAATCTGCAGCCAGGGATAGAGGGGAGCCTTGAAACTGGGTTGATAGTTAACCAGTTTGCTTTCCCGCAGGACAATAACGGCAATATTGGTCAGCACAAAAGAGGCGAGAATGACTGTAGATGCCGCTTTTACCAGGACCTGCAGCGGAAAGAGCAGCGACAGATAAATGAGAATTCCGGTGGCTGTTATGGCAATGATCGGAGTATTCAGTTTCCCGTTCACTCTGCTGAGCAGTTTGGGCAGGAGTCTGTCCCGTCCCAGCGCCAGAGGATACCTGGACGCGGAAATGATCCCTCCGTTGGCTGTTGTGAGAAAAGCCAGAAGAGAAGCCGCGATGATGATGATATACCCCGGTGTGCCCAGGAAAATTTTGGCGGAGTCCGCCACGGGAGTCAGGGAACTGCTGAATTCCTGCGGACTGAGGGTCCCCGTCATGATAAAGGTCAGGAGCGTATAAAAGACCGTCACCACGGCTACGGAAAGAATCATGCCCAGGGGGATGTTGCGCTTGGGGTTTTTCACCTCTTCCGACAGGTTGGCGATATTGATCAGTCCGCCGAATGAAATAAAGACGAAACTTGTCGTACCGAGAAGACCGTTCACTCCGGACATGAGAAACGGAGAAAAATGGTCCGGGTTGACAGCCCTGATTCCGAAAACCACATAGATAATCATCAGCAGAAAGAGTCCGAGGATCAGGATAATCTGGAAAACAACCGCTTCTTTTGTGCCTTTGCTGTTGATGATGACGAAAAGAACAGTCAGGATCAGGCCTGTTATCATGGGGCTGATACCGGAATAGAGATACAGTATTTCCGAAATACCGAAAATGGCGAACGCGCTTTTCAGAGACAGGGCGAACCAGCTGAATATGCCTGAAAATGTCCCCAGGAGGGGGCCGAATGTTTTTTTTATGAAATAGTAGTCGCCTCCCGCTTTGGGCATGGCCGTTGTCAGCTCCACGACGCTTAAGATTCCCAGCAGTCCGAGAATCCCCGCCAAAAAATAGGAAATGAAAATTGACGGACCGGTCATGCTGAAGGCAAGACCCGGCAGGATGAATATCCCGGAACTGATCATCGCGCCGGACGCGATGCAGAAAATTCCCACGAGGGAGATTCCCTTATGTAATTCTGAATTCTTTTTCTGCTTCATACTATAAATGAAGAATGAAACCGGTCGTTACCGAGAAGGTGTGGAGATCATTATAGGTGAACTGATCTTCATTATTGGTTCCGTCGGCCCCGCCGCCGAGAAAACGGAAGTTGAGGTATATGGATACGGTTTCATTAAACCTGTAGCCTCCCTGCAGGGACATATCATAGATATAGCCCATGAACGGATATTCCGCGCCGTTGAGAAAGGCGTTAGTGGCGTAAAACCCGTTGGCGTCAAGAAGGATATAGTATCCGTTTTCCCATCGATACCCTGTTCTTACGGCCAGGATCGGCACAGGACCGATATTGTCTTCCACGGACCCTTTTCCGTTTTCCGTGGTGACAAACCGGATGGACGCGTTACGGATCTGCAGACCGATTCCGGCGCTGAGGAAGTACCCCGGCGGTTCAATAATATCATAGAGGTAGGTCAACCGCCAGAAATCGAAGGCATACGTCAGATTCAGGAAGCCGTCGGCCGTTGTGTAGGTATCCCCGTTATACTCAAAGTTTTCTGTTATGGCCGCTTCGGTTTGCAAAGTCAGGGGCTGATAAAGCAGAACGGCGTGATGTCTGCCGTAAATCTCAAAATCAATCTGGAACCGGTAATAGGGAAAAAGCGTATCCTGGTTCCCCTGTGTCAGATAATTGAAGACGTCCCCTTTGTTAGAGGAAGGTCCGGCCTGGATTTCATGCTTTATGATTCCCAGAAATCCAATTTCCGCGCTGAGGTCGGCAGAAAGAGGTTTTTCTGCCATAACCGGCAATGACAAGACGGCCATTAAAAGAATGAAAGATATTCTTTTCATAATGTCCTCCTTTTTATATGCTACCAATAATATAACATATAAAAATGTCAGGGGCGATTTATTTACACACACAGGTGATGTATCCGAAGTTGTACTGCAGACCGAGAGAAAAGAAATGAATGTGGATTTTAAGGTCGACTCCGTTGATGAAGCTTTGAAAGAAATTACAAAATCCGGGGGAACGGTTCACTATGGTCCCTTCGATATTCCAAACGGGAAATGCGCCGTAGTGAGTGATAAATGGAATAATAACTATGTAATTTTGGATATGCCCAAAGGGAGATACGTTACCGACGAAAAAAAGAATGTCATCGGTGTTGAAAAAATCGATGAATAGTTTTTTCCCACGGACTCACTCTATCTCCTTTTTATGAACACCAACCCCGTGGAATCGGTACCGCGGCTGCCCGCCAGCACGGCCTTGACGGTGTATTTGCCGTTTTTATCGTATTTTTTTATTTCCAGGGTGTAAGTAATATTTTTTTTCACGTTTCCGCTGAATCCCTCGTGGGCATCTTTTGCCAGCTCCTGTGTACCGTTATACAACGCCGCCCATGCTATTGAGACCGCCTTCCATCCCGCCGAATACCAGAAGGTGACCTCATACACACCCGGCCCCGTAATCTTATCGGTGACATCCCATTCGTATTGGGTCCCGGTGGTCGTCATATTACCCGGGATCCACATACCGGCGGTTGTCCCGTACACACTCGCGGTTGTGATCCGGACCTCACCGGTCTTTTTATCGAATTCCACGGGTGTAACCAATTCCATTTTTAATGGTCCGAGTTTCGGACCTTTATCAACCAACGCCACCCTTTCATAGTATGAGAATACCTTGTTATAATCCCCGGTTTGCCTGGAATAGTAATCCACCATTCGCTTAAGCGCATCCTGTAAAAAGGAACGCAACGCCGCGGCTTTCGCGAGCCTTTTAACCCCTTCCTTGCTGTTTTTGGATTTATAGAATTGATTTGCTTCCTTTATATAATTATCCGCATTTATTATATCTTCCGGTTTCAGGGACAGGTAAAAATCATGCAGGTATGTATAGGTGTTGCCGTAAAGCGGTTTCTGCGCCGCGAAGTCTTTAAAGGTTAAATTTTTCCACCCGACCTTGGGCAGTGTGGTTTGAAACTGCCAGGTATAGTATTCTTCTTCGGTTTTGCCTTTCCACCCGGGAAAATATTTTCTCTTGTCTTTTCGAAATCCATGGGCCGGACTGATTTTTGCCATTTTTTCTATGACATGAAAGAATTCGTGCAGCCACATATTAAACTCATGATAGGTGCAGTTTACCTGAAACCATCCCCTGCTTCTGCCGCGAAAGATACCGGGGATAAACTCGAATTTTCCATAGCCGCCGTATCCGGGACTGACCGAAGGGCTGACAACCGCATACGTATCGATAGCATTATATACCTTGAAGATATCCTCCGTATTTTGTATGAATGAGGTACTATAAGGCTTTATGCCGAGCCCTTCCTTATATACTGTTTCCACATCGATGCCGCGAAACTCCACGGTCCACTTTCCGCCGGAATACACTTCCACCCATGCCTTTAAAGCACCCTGCCACATCCGGCATTTTTCTTTCATTGATTCGGTGACCGCCGGTTCGCTGATCAGTCTCCCCAAACCGTCTATTGCGGTTATTTTGGTAAAATAGAGCACAAGGATCACATGGGTATATTCGGGATGAATTTGGCCCAATGCTTTTCTTTTTTCGCAGATCTCCTGCCAGTTTTTATCCTCCGCTTTTGTGTAATATTCCAGTGCTTTATCGTATTCTCCTTTTGCCAGTGCCAGGTGGCCTTTGATACGGTATGATTTTTTTACTTTCCCCGGAAGCCATTGGTTATTGGGATCGAGCTTATATGCCGCAAGCACGGCCTGGCGATATTTATCCAGCTCGCCCGTGTATTCATAAATTTTGGAAAGCCATTGAATGGCGTCGGCAAGCTCGTGTCTTTTAATCGCCGCGTTGCTTTTATCATCATTTCTTTCGAATTCCTTCATCTCTTTTCGATAGATATCCGCAACCCGCAGGAATAACTGTTCGGATTTTTCGAATTCATTTATCTGGTAATAACATCTTGCCTGGAAGTGAAGGCATTTCGCTTTGGAATACCCCGCCCTTAGGGCCTTTTCAAATGATGCGACCGCCAGGGGCATAAAGACTTTTTTATCTAAAAATTTCCCCTGGTGGTAACTTCGGTAGTATATTTCACCGGTATTATACGCGTAAAACGGGTCGGACGGATCCTCGGCTTCCGCCTTTTTCGCATTGGAAACAGCTTCCTTATATTTTTTTGCCCTCAGTAATTTCCAGGATAGTTCATAGTATTTCTTTGCCGCTACGGAATCGGCAAAGGAGTTTGCCGGGAAACCACAAAAGAGAATTAATAACACAATAAAAATTGTTTTTATATGAGTCTTCACGGCAAGCTCCTCTTTCTTTTATGGTAGCGCATAACGGCAATGCGAACAACAAAAATTGTCTTCATACAATTTTTCGCTTTCTCCCTATGCACGGCCTGTCTTTATTCCCTGCTTTTTTCTGAAATTCACTCGAAATGGTGACAAAAATCACCCGTAAAGATGAATAAAAGGGGAACATAATGATTCTTCTTTACGCTGCCGTACTTCGAATACGCCGTTACCCCGCCCCGGCCGATGTGCCGACGCGGGGAGCGTCCGGTACCACGGACAAAAGGTCGAAAAGAAAAAGAAGCGCGGCGTACAAAACGGCCAGTACCAGGAAAAACAGGCCGATCCGTTTGATCCAGCCGAAAAAGGTGATCCTGGAGACACGCCGGATCAGGGTGGAGAGAATGATTGCCTGCACGGAGGCGATGGGCGAGCCGAACCCGCCGAGCGCGGTTCCCACAATGGCGGCCAGGGAAAAAAACTGCCAATGAACTGACTGCGCCATCAGGTTGGTGACCGCGTCCATCACGGCGATGTTGTCCGCGACCGAACTGACCAGGCCGGAGGAAAAAAACACGGTCAGGCCGCCGACCGCCGTTTCGCCCAGCGTCAGGATTTTTTCGCCGATAAGCTCGAATCCCCCCATCGTGTTTATCAGTGAGATGATACCGAAGAGGGGGATCAGGAAGAAGGCCTCGGTGAGGTCGTGCCATGCCTGGCCCAGGATGCTCCGTTTGGCGGTGGCGCCGATGCCGATAAAGGCCACCGCCCCCGCGGAAAGGGTGGAGACCCAGGTGGGCAGCTGTTGAAAAAAGGAGTGGACGCCCAGGATCACAAGCAGGACCCCCGCCCCCGTAAAGATGAACACCCGGCTTTTCCGCCGCTTTTTGTATTCATCCCGCACATACTCCAACAAATCGCCGATAATGATCTCCGCCATGGGATCCTTTTTCTGCCTGGCGTTCCAATAATCGATCAGGCCCCGGGAAAGTTCCTTCGAGTTGAGGTTGATGGAGAGGGCATGATGTACCACGTCCTCGGGTACCCCCGCCCGCAGGGCGGCGTCGAAATCGGGTATGCCCCTGTCGATCATCTCCTCGATTTTCCCTATCATTTTCACCTGGATCTCTCCCAGGTTGATCATCGTCTCCAGCAGGTTGCCGTGGCCCGCGTGCACGCGCTTCAGGCTGATGCCTTCCAGCAGGACCTCCATCTCCGGCCGTTCCTTGCTTACCTTGGGTTTGCGGACTGCAACACGGAAGGCGACGATACAGGCGGCAGCCACCGCGATCGCCGCGAAGGGGAGGGCGTAGCGCAGGAAAAAAAGCGGGTTGATGCCCATCTTTTCCGCGGCCAAAACGTTGGTCGGCTCTCCGAGTACGAACCAGACACCTCCCACGTTGGTGCAGATAACCAGCAGGAGCATCACGGAGACAATGTCTTTCGATGACATCCCACCGGAAAGCAGGATGGTGAGGGTGATGATTCCCATGATAGAGGCCACGGTGGCGCCGTCGAAAATACCCGCCAAAAATGAGGTGAGCAGGACGATCGCAACCAGGATGATGGTGAGCCGGCCGCCGGAAAGCTTGACCACCTTCCAGGCGATATCTCCCACGATTCCGGTGTAGGAGAGGCAGTTGACGAATACGTAAAGGCCGAAGAGAAAAATAAAAATATTCAGATGAATGGTTTCGGCCAGCAGCTGAAACTCGGAGATGTCGGAAAATCCGGGCGCCGCCGCCAGGCCGTGCCGGCTTACGAAAATGAAGAAGGCCGCCAGGCCCAGGCTGAAGGTGACGATCATCTTCAGCCGCGCGCCCCCGCCCTCCGCGATCGACAGCAGCGCGACGGCGGCGGCCAGGATCAGGGCAAGCGCCAGCAGGGTGTCGACAAACTGCGCGATCAGAAAGCCCGCCGCCGCGACGGCCAGCACCGGGATGATGATCTTACGCATGGTCGCCTTTCTGGAGAATGGTAAAATACTCCTCCGGCGTGCGGGCGGCATCCAGCCGGGCCATTCGTTCCGCCGTCACGAACACCCTGGCGAAGGTGCTGAGTGCGGAGATGTGCACCGCGCCGCCCGGAACTCTTTTGGCCAGAATCATGACGATGTGTCGGCAGGGGGTGCCGTCCACGGCCTGAAAATCAACCGGTTCCTTAAGCCGGGCGATGCCCGCCACGATCCGGATGTCCTCATCGAGTTTGGCGTGAGGTATGGCCACTCCCTTCTCCAACCCGGTGGCCCGCACCCGCTCCCGGTGTTCCACGGCCTGGATGGCGCAGTGCAGATCGCTGATGCGTCCCCGTTCATGAAGAAAGCTCAGGAGCTTTTCGATGATTTCAAACTTGTCTTTTCCGGAAATATCAAAGGTGATGTCTTCTGCG
>Ga0315536_1001046_pt1 | contig 14035 bp, 38 predicted proteins | sample SalMarSW160230MG_FD_203093 | JGI IMG/M metagenome (GOLD analysis project Ga0315536, IMG submission 203093) | Salt marsh sediment microbial communities from the Plum Island Ecosystem LTER, Massachusetts, United States - Salt Marsh Sediment SW1602-30 ... | reverse complement strand
TTATAATCTTTACCAGCTTTTTCTATATATGAACCGTATGCCCAATTTATACCTTTGGGAGAATCCATCTCTAAAGCCCTAAACTTAATTTCCCTACTCATGCTGCATCTCTCAAATATTGGTTTCCAAAAATATGTAAGTTAAAATCTTTCTGCCCCATCAGGTTCATGAACTCTCCCAAAGCAGTGCGTGAACTTAAAACAGCAGGTTTTCCGGAAAGATACCCTCTCCTATTTCCGATTAGAAGACACCCATGAGTATGAATAACTAAATTACCGTTGTGAATTAAAATTCCGACACGGCCATGGACATCTTCAATTATGTAAACACCCTTGTATTTACCAGAAGCTGACCTTTCCAAATATCCGCACTTGTAAGATCCGGCAGGTATGCAGCTAATATTAGATTGGTTATTCAGCCATGGTCTTTCTAATATCTGAAAGGCTCTATCCTTCGCATAAAGTGTAGAACGAATACAAGATTTTAATATCTCATCCCGGAATAGATAAACATTTTCCATTATACAGAAACCTTAATGGTTGCATCAGGTTTTTCTTCTAACTGTTCAATTAGCAATAATATCGTCCATGGATCTGCAACATCTATGTATTTTTTTATTGCGTTACTCGTTTTTTCATCTTCTACAGAATCAACATATCTCCATTCATCCCAGAATGATGATCTACATCCTGTGCTTTTTACATCCTGTGCTGCCTTTTTTAAGGTTTCAATACTTGTCATTCCTCCCATGTTTTCCTCTCCGCTATTTTGATTAGTTTTTGAAGTGGATTATCAACTGGTTTAATGTTGGGCATCTTAGCCCAATGTGTTACTCTCCAAGGATTCCCATCATATTTTATAGACATATCAATATGATAAACAAACCCATCTTCCGGAAGATAATCAACGATGCATATTTCTGGGTCGTCATTGGGATCATAATTATCAACGATACCAAAAAATGTCCCAATAATGTTTGATACTCCTTCTTCAAACCAAGGCTCTTTCATCCAGTCATCGATTGGAAGTTTTTCTTCAACTGGTATAAAATCAAGTTCTATTTTCATTTTCCAATTCCTTTAATAAAGTTAAGTCCATATGGAGTATAATATAAAATAAGTACTGTCGATATTCGTTCATAATTTTGCAGAAGTCATGCGCTTCTTCGGTATGTATAAAATCGCCATCTTTTTCAAGTTCTTCAGCTATAACCTTATCAGCAATATGGAAGTCTCTTTTGAAAATATTATAAACCGTTACTGTGGAAGTCGCCATTTGTCCCCTACTTAGATTTTTTAACATGCATTGATAATCCGTTAATACATTCCTGGAATATTCTTTGGTAGTAATAACAATACGCTTCCACACTTTCATCGCAAAGCATAAACCCCAAATCTTGAAGAACAAAATGGACACAATGGAATACTTCGTGGGAAAGTATCCCATACTGGGAAATAAGCCATTCGAATTTTTCTAACCAAATCACATATTTAACAGGATACCTCTTAGCATAAAGTTTTATGCAGGTTCCATCAGAAGCATCATCAATATGGTTATACCCAAACTGCTGTTTTAAATATCCTCTAAGCTGATTTGGAGTTGTATTAAAAATGAAACGAATATCCTGTTCGTACATTAAATCGTTTATTCTATAAACACTCATCTCCACCCCAAATATAAATCACTAAGATTTGTTTTAACAGAAGCATAGTTTTTATAGTCATCCCAATTTCCTCTGCAATAATAGACTACCCATACGCTATCAAGACAAGGTTGATATGGTTCGGGAGGATTTATTCTGATTTCCTTCACAACCCCATTCTCCCATTTGCTTAACCCGTAATGGGCAGGCTGGTAATGCACTTTATCACCCGCTTCTAATTCTTTGATATTTATCATATTTGTTTTCTCCTATTACCAGGGGGCAGCATCAATCTTTTTTAACCCATAATGAGGGCTGTCATTGTTGACAAATGTAAGCTCATGATCGAGTGTTAAACAAACGCTTTTATTTTTTGGGTGTTCCCAGATGGTAACTTTTCCCCCTCTTTCTTCAATTCTCTTTTTCTCCAAAATAGCCCATTTGATAAAGGGGAGAATCCCAAACCCGCTATCAAAAAACTCGTTTGGGTCTTCCCAATTTGTATATTTCCTGGCCAAAAAGATCTTGTTAGCGCAGGTATCCAGTGTAGCTTTTTTTAAATATTCATCCATTTTTTTTGTTTCCATTTCAAAACCTCAAGTTCTTGAATGTTTTTAATTGCATGAATTGTTTACGGCAAATTATTGGCTTTAGCTTAATCAAGTCAATAGGTTTTACTACTTCTTTAACAAAACGTTCATGTAAATGGTGTGGCCAATATCCGCATGAAGGCATTAAACCTTCTGGGTAAGTATAATCAAAAATTGGAGCTGTTGTGTAAGTATCTGATGCTAAAACAGCAAAAAGATCATTTCCTAAGTATCCTCCGCAATGAGGGCATGTCGAAGAACTGTGAGTAGTAGAAGAACAATCAAACATTTTTTGAGTGATGGATATCGCCGATTATTTCCCATTGGGCTATTTCTTGCCAGACTGGGAACGCTAATTCAAGATCGTCATTGCAAACAAAGAATCCTGATTCCATAAACCTAACGTCTCCAGAGAAACCCCCAGGGATCTCTGATCCAATTTCGTCATGAGCAACCTTTACAATATCACCAGTGTATATTTCGTTTTTTTTAATATCATCAACTGTTGAATATAACTCAAAAACTGGATTGTTTTCACATTCATCGCATCTTGCCAAGTCATCAAAAAATTCTGCCAGAGCCCTGTAGTTATAACTCAAATAATTTTCATAAAATATATCTGAGTAAGTAAAACAATCGTTGAATGGATCGTAGTATCTAAATTTTTGTTCCATTATTACTCCCTTCTTTTAATTCTTGAATGTATTCGGCTATTGTCATTTTACTTAACCGTTGATACTCTTTAGCCGACTCAATTAATTCATCTTCTGTTTTACCCATAGCAACACAGTGCTCTTCTGTATAATCCCAATCTCTATTAATACGAGATCCATCTTCTAAAACTTCAATCCATTGCCCACTATCATCTTTAGTGTTTTTATCAAAGCCGATAATGAGAAAAATTCTATCCCCAACTTTTGTTATCCTAGCAGTATCGCATGGAATAATCTCCATACATTTTTTGGATAGAATTGGATCATGATCTGGAACCATGTGTTCTGTTTTATTTTCCATTGACCTCCAATGTTTTTCTAAATATATCATAAAAATACTTCGAAGATACAAGAGGCAGTAACCCATCTTCGTAATCTTTAATGTATTCTTTAAGCACAGATTCGATATGAATAATTTTGTCATCATAATCATCTAAGACCGATTCAAACCAATCTTGTGGAGAAGAGCCTGTATCCCCATTAGCTATCTCATTTCTCCAATAGTACCATTGTTTAAGATATTTTTTCTGGTTTATTTCCATCAGTCTCCTTTGAGATTTTCGCCGTCTAAGATTATTTTCATAACTGCATTTTTTAGAGACATAGTGTTGTATTCTGTCACATCTAAGGATTGTACTTCTGTCATGATTCTGTTTTTCTTGTAGTCATCCCCCTCCATATAACCAAGAATAAAAGCTCTTTTTATTTTATTTTGGCTATACAGGTTTATCTCCTCCTCTATACCATCTTCTACAGCAATTTCCCAAGCATCCCCGGCATTAATCGGTTGTTTACCCATTGTCCCTCTTTAAAAGTCTCCCCGGCAATTTTTTGATTCTTTCCATTAGCACTCTCAGGTTTACATAACCTTCTTCTATCTCAGCCGATTTTGCTGCCCACTTCAAAGCATTCTGTTTATCACCTTTATCAAAATACTCACATGCCACAAAGTAACAATCCCGCTTTGTAAACTCTTCCTCAGTTTTTATTCGCTTGAGTAGTTCTAAATTTCTGCATTCGTTGTTTTGCACCATATTTTCTACCATTGTTATTTTTACCAAACACAAGATTCATTGCGTATATCCGATATCCATGTTCTATTTCATGGCAATCTTCGCACTGATAAAACTCTCCCCCGTTTATTTCTATTCCATCATTTTCTGGAGTTATTTCTTCATGGCAATTCATACATTTCATAAAAAGTAACCTATTGATCGATTAATTAAACGGAATATTTTGTAATCCATATTTCCCTATTTTATCCAGTTAAAGTGGTCGCTTTTATTTTGCAATCTCTCTGCGAAGGAAACGATAAACCCGCAGTTCATCCGGTAATTATCCGGCTTCCATTTATCCAAGCATTATCATTAACAAGTTTACTTATTCCTATCTCTTCATACTCCCACCACCTATGCATTGGGCCACCACATGATGAACACTTTATAGGATCACCATATTTTGGGACAGAACCATCAACGAGAACGATATCTTCAGATTTAAGTTGTTTATTACCGTCACTATGATCAACATGGGAATAAAATGCTACCCGTTCACAGCCTCCTTCATGCATTATTTTATATTTCGGTTTTCGATTCATTTTAACACCCCATCGCTATCCAATAAAATTTTAGCAAAGCACTTCCCGCAATAATTATCGCCGTTATATTCAACCCAAGTTTGCATGCATTCATTATTAGAGCTATGACAAAACGCATCGCATTCTTTACAACAAACAGGTGTATACGCTAAGGGATGATCGTCTGGCAACATATCTGTAATATGGCTATGAATTAAAGGTTCTACTTCCATCTCTTCTCCATTTGTAATGATATTCTAAGTAAAGACTATACCCATACTAGAAAGGAATGTAAACAAAAATATGGATAGTGGTTAAAAAAAATCTGGGTTAATCATTTTCTTCTACCATACCAGTTGATAAACGTAATAGAACCATTCCGCATGAACAACAGGTAATAAAATCACCCGGTTTTGGATGCTCTCCGTTTAGTAAGATTGTGTTGGAGCAATAAAGCGCATCTAAATGATTTGGTTTCTCTATCAAATAAAATGCTATTTTACCACACCCATCTCTATGCATGTGTCTGTATTTCGGTTTGTCCATGACTACCACCCTTTTGAAATCAAGTGGCCAATTAAAATAAAAAACCCAACAACCATTAGGGTAAAAAATCCTACCATAATTAAAGCTGCTTTAATAAAACCCCAAATCCGTTTCATTATTGTATCCTCCTCTCAGTATTCATATCCATATAATCACCAGCTGATTTATGAGCATTGATAAAATTAATCTCATTCCTGCAGGTATCATAAGTCATAAAAACTCCGTTTGGGAAAACCCTTAGAATAACATGGCATCTCTGATGTTGAGTTTGGAGACATCCGGATAATAAAAGAAAGATTAAAAATAAATAGAAACGTTTCATGGTTTGATTCATAGTGTTTACCCTAATGTTATATACATCCATGCAAAATTAATAACCAACCCGCCACAACAAGCACCCATAATAAATAAAGCGACTTCTCTCATAGTTTAATATTCTCCGGTTTTATGTAATTGTTTTTTAAAAGACAAATAAAACACTCTGCCCTGCATTGTGCTTCTGTTACCTCCATCCATGTTCCAAGATATTGATTATCATTTTCATAAGCCATAGAAAATAACCCTGAATTATTCATTCTACTTCCTGAGTGGAAATATTTTATCTCATCAACAGTTATTATCTTTGGCAGCAAAATCCCAAGTTCTGCTGTTGTATATGCTGGATACCCAGGTGCTCTTATTGGTTTTTGTGGTAATAGTTCTTTGGTTGTAGATAGATAAAAATATGTGCTTTTCAAGTGCAGCCCCAACTTAACCAACTTTTCAGCCTGCTCAAACGAACAAACCATATCTTCAATTTTCATAGTTTTAATTCTCCTGGGATTAGGAAATCATTTTCGAGCAGCCAGATTAGAGCTTCGGCCCTTGCTTGTGCTTCTAATGATTCATAGAAATTTTTGTCTCCTAAAAACTCACTGTTCAATAAATGGTTGTCTATTTTGTAAGATACACCAAATTCTGTGGTTATATTATTATCTAAACTTAACCAATATCTATATTCTTCAAAAATAATAAATTTAGGTAACAACATACCTAATTCAACAACGTCAGGAGCAGGAATAACCTTTATAAAATTTAAAGATATAATTGGCACCGTATAGTTTGTATCAACTAAATGAGTATTAATTAAATTATCATAGCTAACCCAATACTTTTCAGTTCTAAGAATAACCCCTAACTCAACAAGCTTTTTGCATTGCTCAAGCGTTGCAACTTTATCTTCATTTTTCATTTATTGCTCCGTTTCTTGATAATCAGATAAAACCCCTGTTCCTCCAGGAGTCTTCTGAGGACTAATCCCCTGTCAATCGAATCACCAATATCTTTTCTTTTCCTGCTTCCTGCCTGTAATGCAACATGACCTAATTTGGAAGCTAAAACATTATCCATTGTTGCTGTTAGTGGTTTCATAGGTTCCTTATAAAATATTCAGGCATAACAGAAACTTTTTCGATGTCTATTCGCTTCATATTATCGCATAGATTATATGGCGGGGGAACAGTCCAAGATGTTTTCCCATTCTTAAACGCATAATGGTTCTGACCGTTATCAAAGCAGCCTGCGTAATGCAATCGTTCTCCAGTCTCCAATACTACCGGCTGATCTAATTTTAAATTGAGAATTGTCATAAGTTACTCCTGTTAGTTAACCCCACTGATCAGCCATTGCATCAGCTAGTCCTTGAAATGTTATTGACTTTAACGATCTTCCACCTGGATTTCTTTTTGTACTCCAAAAGTCTAATTTTTTATAAGGACCTGGATAGTGTTTTGTTGGTTCTAGTTTTTGAAGTCCTTTAAGCCATAAGCAAATATCTTTATTGTACTCATGTCCGAACATAAACGGTCTTACGATCTGATCAGGTTTTTTATACCTGGTTGACATGACCCCAATAGGATTTTCAATTGCAATTTTGTCAATGTCAGCGTTAACAAGTTTAATAAAAAATTCTATCCCCTTATCCCTTCCTGCTTCCCATTTTAGATGTGGGCGCCTTGTTATATTAGCCTGACCTCCATTGCATAAATAAGTGCATGGAGGAAAGGCAATCATCATATCCCAACCATCATCGATAATATCAAAAACATCCCCTTGGTAGTGATTACCATTCCCCTCTGACGGTAGCAAATCACAACTTAAAACATAATGTCCTTTCTTTCTGAAAGCTGAACTAACAGTATCAGAAAATTCACATGCTATTAAAATCCTCATAATCCGTACCCCTCTAAAATCTGATCCATGGTTTTACCGCAGTTAAGTAGCTTTCTTGCCTTGTATTGATCAAGTCCAGTTAACTTAAAAACATCTTCATACGTGAGAACACCTAATTTCGTATGAAACTTTATCCTGGATATCTGATCAATAGTCCTCTTCGGCTTCTTAAAACCTAAACCACGAGAACCATTAATTCCACTCATTAATCTATGAGCAGACCCAAGTTTATCATTACCTGCGTTTCTTGCCATAATTAACCCTATTAATTTATAATATAGATTTTCTTTGGATACGCCTACCAACTCCGTAACCAATAATGAAAACTGCAACAATGATCCCCTAGCGTGTGAAATTAAATTATAGCCAAATGGTATATTACTAGTCTCATAGGCTGCTAGGCTGTTTTTGTATGGTGTTAGGTCTTCCATTATTCGGACTTATCGATGAAAAATGGCAAATTATATTTTTTTCCATCTTTTTCACTTCCGACGTAAAACCCACATCTAATACATTCATAGCGTTCGCTCCCAGACATGTGAGTTCCAGATATTCCGTGAGCTTCATCATGCAGGTGTTTCAACGTTTCTTTTTTGCATTTTGGGCAGATTTCCATAGTTATCTCCAATTAAAAAGGTATCAACGCAAGTTCGCGGCCACAGAAGGGGCAATATTCGAACTTGTAATGGTTTGTTTGTTCTAATCCTTAGCAATCTTTACTAATTCCGCAAAAGCATCCGCTATTTTTTCAGATTGCTTCGCTTGGGATAACTTCATTTTTAAATCTGCAATCTCACGGTCTTTTTCTTTTGAGATCTTTACCAAAAAGGCATTCTCATCTTTAAATGGAGCAATATACTCTTCGGCTGTCTTAGCCCTGGCAAGTTCATGGATAAGCATCTTATCGATGACTTGTAACTCATGTACTAAATTGAAATCATCCGATACTACGTATTCACCCCATGAGTAGTAGTCTCTTTCTTTGCACCTAATCTTAACGCCAATATCATTAAGCAACTTCATAATTAGCGGCACTCCTGGGTCTCCTCTATTGTACCTTGTCTTACGATTATCTGCTAAATATCTATTGATTTTCTCTAACTCATTAATCATCTCAAGAGCATTCCTGATAGCAGCTCTCAATTTATCATGGAAGTCGTTCATCTGTTTTCTCCTTATTGAATTAAAAAGTTACCTTAACTGTTCTATTTGATTATTTAATTTTACCCAGAATATACCTAAGACAGAAATGATTGTAAAGAAAAAAGCACAGATACATGAAATAAATATTATATTCCGATCAATGTTGATTTTTTACGGTGTAAACCGATAATGATTGGTAATTTACGAAATGAATCAAAATAAGACGAGAAGGGAAATATTAGGAAGGATTGATGTATATCAACTTTAAGTGATTTTGGGTCCGGCAACGAGAATCGAACTCGCATTATCTTCGGGTCACAGCCGAAGGCCCATGCCAATATTGGTCAATGCCAGACATTTGGTGGCTGCGCGGACATGATTCGAACCTCCAAAAATACGGGCCTAAACCGCATGGCTATGCCAATTCGCCTACGCAGGCTTTTATTTAACGATGTTCCGAGGTGGATTTGAACCACCGAGTTTACCCAGAGGGACCAGATTTACAGTCTGGCGCGATCAACCTGACTCTGCCACCGGAACTTATTTAAATGGTCTAGCTAAGAGGGATCGAACCTCTGACCTCTGCATCCCAAATGCAGCGTTCTACCAAGCTGAACTATAGCTAGACTTATATGGTATGTTTGTACTTAAATTTTCACCCTGTCAAGAAAAAAATTAACTATTAGTTGTTGTCTGTTCATGCAATCTACCCTGGCTATCTATCATAAAATTAGTTGGATATTTGATGAATTTTTTTAGTTCATTGCTCCATACTTTGAATTTAGCTTTCATAGTGGCCTTTGATATTTTACTTTTCCTGTTACTTTCATCCAATGAATGATCATTTCACAAATTTTATTCATATCTTGCCTTGATGCATGACCAAATTGCCATCTTAGTTCCCTGCATACCTTTTCTGCTCTTTTATAAGATTCAAGTTTTCGTTCTGATATTTCAACTTTCATAATCGATCCTTTTTATTAATCTCATTCTTAACAGCGTAATAAAAAAGAAATACAGCAGCAATACCATACGATAACCCAGAACAAAACAAATCTCCAATGACAGGGTAAAATACTAACCCCGCAAAACTAAAGATTAATGCTAAAATTAAAATCATATTTTCTCCTTAATAACCGCCTCTTCAACAACTGGGAAGTCTTTTTTTATTTTTAAACACAGAACACGTTCCCTGCGCTTTCTTTCTATGGATGAAACAACATCCTGGCAAATATAACCTCCTATAAAAATCACAACGAACATTCTTGACGGGCTAGTAATATCAAAAAATACTACCACAAAGAAGGCGGAAATAAAGAACCCAGCTACTATAACCATCTTCAATAAAAACCATAATACGTCAAAGATGAAATTTTTCACTCTTTCCTTTTTGCTAACCATTTAATTCTCCTTGGAATTTCCTCGTGTGTGTGTATATTATGTATATTTTAAAAACTCAAACCGAGTTATGTTGATAATTTACAACTTTATCCCTACCATTTACTGTTAATCATTAGGGCCGGAATGACTAAAATAAAAATACAAGCCGTAAGAAGATCGGTATAACTCCCTCCACCAGCGTAAACAAATGCAACACTACCTAAATAAACTCCAGTTATAGTATTCTTAAGCATAATTAATTCTCCTATAGGTTATAATGTAGTAAAAATCCCTCGCACGTATATTATATTTTTTAAAAATTGAGCAAGATTGATAATTATCGGTAATTCCCAGCTTTTCCAATACCAAAACCGGGAATGTTGATAATTCCCAACTTATTGTAAACAATTCGTTGGATAAACTATAACATAACTTCAAGTAAAAAGAATAGAACTAAATGAGATAAAACAGAAGAATGTAGGAAGGAAGGGTAGCAAAAGACTGTAACTGAGCAACCAAGGCAGAATACCAGCTACTTATCATAAACAATCTCTGATAACTCAATCACTATAAATGTAACCCAAACTCTGTAAGCGAAATATAGTAATAAAAACCTCGCGTACGTGGCTGGAGAAGAGTGTGGGACTAGACGTTAATATTATTGCGATTAAAAAATTTGCCCCTCGGGGTGTCTTTTTGAACTTCGAATTTGACAAATCAAATCAACTTATAAAACCACAAGATTTGTTGTACTTATTCAGTAATATCAATGAAGTATACTGTATTGTAGGGTATCCAATCAAGTGTGTGTATAATTGACGTTATAAGCACACTATGCATAATTTCAACTCCTGACATTGAATTGTATGCTCCCTGTATGACTTGATCCAGAAATAAAACCCGTATTTAGTGCGAAGACTATAACTAGACAATTACTGCAATAATCAAGTTATTTTAACTTATTGATAATCGTATACAGTATCGTTATTGCTGGATGTAGATAGACATTCACCCATATATCAGTATCAAGTTAGCCAGGTTGGAGTCTTATAAGTTCTCGTTATTGCTGTCTATACAGCATGTAATTGTTAGATTGTAGTAGTATAAGAGAAGTGTATCAATCAAGTTTAGAATCGTTCAAGTAAGAGGATTGTTTTACCAAACGGTTAGATTTGAGCAGTAACTAAGATAGTAATAAGACGTATCTACGATGTTTTATATCTTAGTATCACATTAGTGAACAAATGTCAACACTTTGGTGATAAGCTGTTCACTTTTTTATTGAAGTACAGTTTACTGTACAGTTGTATTTATGTATATAATCATCCATATAAATATAGCTATAATCATAGCTATAAATGATGTATTTAAAGTAAAAATCAGTAAATTTGATTTATAGCTCAAAAAGTACTCCATTAATTGATGAGTTAGTCAAACTTTGCTATCTAATTTGATGAGTTGATCAATGTTGTATTGCTATCGGTCTCTATCCCTTTATTTATACACCTTTAAAAAATCGATTAAAATCACCCAAAAACCTGGTTGCTGTATTACCAGGGGCTAGCTGTCTGCTCATCGTCCATAATCGGCCATTATCGTAGGGCCTATAATCGATAATCGGTTATTTTCAATCAAATTCGATTAATCGGCCATCTTTTTTTATGCTTTTCCAGCGTTTTACTACTGTTTATGTAGCGTGCCATAAATCTCAAGTTTTTTATTCCTTATGTTTACAGTAACTTACGTATTTATTTTATGGTTTGGCACAAAAACTGTAATAGTAGAGCTAACACTTTCCAATTAACCTAAACAGGGGATAAAATGGATCAAAAAACTTTAAGGTCTTTGAATGCGATCAACGCAATTGAAGCCTTAGAATATATCAAAGATTACTCTGAGAAACTTCAGGAAGCTATCAAAGCGGGGAACAAATCAGATATATTAGACTACTCTGATTATATCGATAGATATCATGAAATCCTTAACGAAAACTTGAAATAGCCTATTGCCCTGACTTGATCAGGGCACTTTCTGAGCTTACAACTTGATTGTAAGTTGAGATAGTTAAAATCCTGTCAATTAGTCCATAGTCAGGTATTAGAGCCAGTTCCCCAGCACTTCCGGGAATGTCGTCGTCCATCGGGTAATCCCGATTGCTTACTATACGAGCAAGAGACAGAGTGTTGTGTAGAGATATACTTGCAAATTAGCAACTTATTAGTATATGCTACTCACAAAAAGCCTAAAAAGATAATACACTCACAGCATGAACAACCGGTTAATACTGCTTAAGTAGTGTTGTGAGTGTATTTAAAAGCTTAACAACCTTTTTCTTTGCATCAATCCAGGTGTGAAGTAATTAGTTGTTAATCTTTGCAGGGGGTAAAAATGGAAAGCATAAAAGAATTTATTGAATTTTGGAACAAAGAAAAGATTTTGTATGCTTTTGAAAAAGCATTATTAAAAAATGGTATTAAAAGATCACAAGTTGAGTCAATTCTGCAATCTATTGTTAACGATTAACAACCAAAGCCGGGTAAAACCGGCACTCAATTAACATCCTTATTGTATTAACATTATTTTTATGTTAATACTGTTTAGCTGTTAATTTTAACAATCTGCCAGGGGGAACTATGGTTTACAAAAGGATAGGGGCGGGAAGTTTTTCCACTGTTTATAGGAAAGGTAATAGTAATCATGTTTTGATTGTGTCAACTGATCCCGCCAAAGAATGCATGTCTTTAGGCTGGTTTCCTGATTCAAGGCTTTTCCCGAAAGTTGCGAGATTGAGCTATAATGATGATGGTACTCAAACTTTCAAAATAAAATACTATGAAAAAGTTAGGGCCCCAAAAAGGCAGTTGAATGAACGATCATATAAGCTTTATAAAGCTTTGAGGAAGTTGGACGTTACTTGCCAGAATGATAATCTACTTCATGACAAATGGAGAAAAGCATTTAATGGTATTCCGGTAGAATTCAAAGCAGCAAAAGAAGCGTTATTAGAGGCGGTTGACGCTCTTACTAACTACGGTTCTGATATTTGCTTTGAAATATCCCCGCGCAATATAGCGGTAACAAAGGCGGGTAATCTTATTCTACTTGATTGTTTCTTTTTACGTAGTGCCTTGAGTGAAAAAAAGAGCATCAAGCGTTCTTTAAACTCAATCAAATAAGTATAGCGCCAAGGCTTTTTTAAAAAATCTTTTACAGGAGCTAAAATTATGAAAACAGTTGAAGAGGTTAGAACACGATTAAAACTTGAAATAATACACTGGTTTTCAAGACAATGCAAAGACTTGAATAGTGATTATTATCTTTACCTTTTTCCTCAAGATTTTAAAAGAGATACGGGTTTATTAATCTGCAAAGAACCGCCAAAACAACCGGCAATTTTAGTTGAAAAACTAGCCAAACACCTAACAATTGAACAAAACTTTTCTAAGTTCAATACTCTGTTAAATCGTTTACCATGTCTTGACATATAGTAGAACCGCGGTTCACGCTAAATAGTGCAAAGGCTTTTTTTAAAAATTCTTTTATAGGAGCTAAAATGGTATACATTCAATACTATCAAAAAAGCGCAATCAATAATGAATTGATTGAATCTTGCGGCGATAGGGCAATCATAATTTTAGACGGTCGTAACAATTTAGAAACGTTTCATAGTGATGCGAAAAAATTCAACGGATACCACCGACCTGTTTATGATGCTTACCAGATTTTCAAAGGGGATAGCTTGTTGCACTCTTCCCCAATAAGCAAAGTAGTCAATCTTTAATAGCCAAGGCTAATTTTAATTTCACAGGAGATAAAATTATGAACATTTCAAAATATAAAAAACAAGGCTTTGTTGGTGTTGATGTTAGTTTAAAAATATCTCTTTTTGATTACGGTTTGATCTGGAAAGAATTCAAATATAACTTGAAAAAAAGAGGAGTTCAAAAAGGTGAAATATTAGCAATTGCTTGCTTAACTTCTCCTGAAATGACACCGACAAATGAAGGCCTTGATTGGGGATATTTCACAAAAGAAGGTCTTCTATCTGAAGACTGGGTGGAATGGTCAAAAGTAGCAGACTTTCAAGGCTGTACGGTTGAAGAGTTGAAGAGTCGTGATACTGGCAATTTACTTTTTGATCTAATCGGGTACTACGGAAAAGAAAACTTTGGCTTTAATGGTTATTAAATAGAATCCCCTATACACTAGCGATACTTATCAATCAAATCAATTG
>Ga0315536_1001045_pt1 | contig 14053 bp, 9 predicted proteins | sample SalMarSW160230MG_FD_203093 | JGI IMG/M metagenome (GOLD analysis project Ga0315536, IMG submission 203093) | Salt marsh sediment microbial communities from the Plum Island Ecosystem LTER, Massachusetts, United States - Salt Marsh Sediment SW1602-30 ... | reverse complement strand
ATCACACCCAGTTCGGGCTCGCGAACACGACCAAGCAGCAGTACGACTATTACGCGACCTATACCGGCGTGAAGATAGTCGACCTTCTCGAGGAGGTCGGAGTGGACCTCACCGGCGCCACAAGCGTCGATATCATGGCCCCCGACGGGTACGCCCGCTCCTTTACGGTGGAGCAGATAACGCAGCAGTACCCCGACCACCGCTTCTGGACGGGCTTCGACGTCGACGCTCTCGGCACGGACTGCGCGTTTATCGAATATCCCCCCGAGACGTACGGCCTCGGTAACGGCGACTGGATAGGCCAGAGCCTCGGCCACGAGCAGTGGCACATGCTGGCCTGGCAGCGCGACGGCGCGCCGCTCGAGCCCTGCTACCTCGATCCGGTCACCGGAAGGATCGACGGGGAGGGCCCCTTCAGGAACATCATCCCTCCCGGCTCGGAAGACGACGCGCTCAATACCCCCGACAGGGGGAAGAACCAGGATGTGACCGGATGCACCCTGCCCGAGTGGAACTTCGACGGTTTCAAGGACCACAACGCGGGGAGCATGGTCAAGGGGACCGTTATAATCCGGATCAACCCGATGCCCGCAGGGTGCGAGGAGTTCGACATCATCAACGGCGGATGGGCGATGATCGACGAGGAATCGATCCTCATCTATGGCCATGGCGTGCCGTCGAACTGAGGCCGGCCCTCAGCAGTCCCGCAAAGGATAGACAGTGACGAAAAGACGGCTTTCGAGATCGAGATCTACCGGCGCGCTTCTAGCGGCGGCACTCGTGCTGTCGGCTCCGGCGTCTCTTCCTGTCCACGCGGTTGAAGCTGATGAAGACGAGAACGCGTCCCCGACTCTCGACATAGAGGCCACCGCGAGCTTCTGGTGGACGATATACGAGCAGGTCCAGAACGGCCTCGTCCAGCAGGGAAGCGGAGACAGGGCGGACGACTACGCCTCCGGGTTCTCCTTCAGGCACGGGAGGATCGCCTTCATCCTCGGCTCCCAGGGAGGCGACCTCCAGCTTCTGCTGAGGATCCGTCTCGACGAGAGGACCGACATCGTCGATTTCTATGGTGGATGGCTGCCGTCCCCTCTCTTACACGCGTACATCGGGCAGATGAAGGTCCCATCGACCGCCGAGGTGCTCGCCCCCTATAACGAGCTGGATTTCGCCTCCCGGTCGACCTTCGGCAGGAATGTCGGCGACTACTCGATGACCAGGACACCCTATATATCCTCGGTGATGGCGGCGAAGTCGTACGACCGCGATCTCGGGTTGGCGGTCAAGGGATCGTGGCCGCCCGACAGGCGGTGGCAGGCCCGCTGGTTCCTGATGGCGGGGAACGGCCTCGGGGCGAACAGGTACATCGGCGGGAGCGAGAACGAGGAGTTCCTCTACACGGACTCTTTCGGAGATATGTACGTCGGCGCGCGGGTGGAGATATCTCCCGTCCAGTGGTTGACGGCAGGCGCGCACGCCAGCAGCAACACGCATGAGAACGTCGCCCTCGGCGACCGCGGGCCTGTGTTCGACATCGACAGGAAGGCCTGGTCGGTCGATCTCGCCGCCAGGTGCCCGCGAGGCCCGCGGATCTACGGGTTCTACGGAGACGGACGGATGGACGACTACTTCGACGCGTTAAGGTACCTCTTCGATTACTCGGGATGGGGGCTGCAGGGCGTCTGGCCTATCCTCGGCGGAAGGCTCGAGCTGGCGCTGAGGTTCGACAGGTTCACCAGCGAATCGGGACGGGACGGGAACGAGACGGTACAGGACGACTGGACCGCCGGCGTCAACTTCTCGCCGCTCGGCAATATGAGGATGCAGCTAAACTTCATCAATAAGAACACGAAGAACGAGTTCGAGTCGGACATCGACGACGATATCCTCTACATGAACTTTCAGTTCGATTTCGACTCGCCGGTCATCCGCTGAGCCCCATCAGGCCGGCCTGCTCTCATGCCCGCTCGATGACGGCCGAACGGCTCTTTCCCACTTCAGGGCCGGGCTCAGCAGCGAATCCCGCTCCGCGGGCCGCCTCGAGTGTCGCCTCAAAAGCCTCCCCGGATACGCGCGGCGACGGTTCGACTATCAGGCACCTGCCCCCGGGCCTGAGAGCCTGGTGGACCTCGCGGAAGAAGACCGCGGGGTCAGGCACTTCATGGACAAGGTGAAGGGCAAGCGCGAGGTCTATCGACCCCGCCAGGTCGCCGACGCCCAAAGTATCGGCGGGGCAAAGCCGCGCCTCGACGACGTCCGACACCCCGGCGCGCCTGACCCGGCGCTTCAGGGCGTTGATCATCTTAGGCTGCAGGTCGATAGCGTAGACCCTGCCCTGCGGCCCGGCGAGCCTCGCCGCCTCGATGGTGAAGAACCCCATCCCGCATCCCGGCTCGAGGATCTTCATCCCCTTTTCGACGAACGGAGAGAGGATCTTCCGGGGATTTTCAGATATTTTTCTGAAAGGCCCGAGGAGGAAATACCCCATCCACCACGGGCATACGTGATCCGCCATGCCGTCCACCCCCTGCTTTATTGTTATAACCGCCTGATCTGTGATATAATTATGCCATGTTCCCGCCATGAAGGGAACCGTTGTTCGAACAGTTGGGTCCACGGCCGCAAAACGGGAATCTCGCAAATTTCGATTGCTGCCAGGACCTGGGGTCGTACTTCAATAGTCGAGCATCTGTGCCATGGACTTCAGGAACCTGAAAGGCGAGCGCCTGAGGCGTTTCATAGCCGTGCTGGCGGTCGCCGTGACAGTCTATTACCTCTACTGGCGCGTCACGGAGACGTTCAACCCGAACGCTCTCTTCTTCTCGTGGTCGCTCTGGTGCGCCGAGGTCTTCGGTTTCTTCACCACGCTCCTCTTCTATTTCACCGTCTGGAAGCCGACCACCAGGGAGGCCCCCGCGCCTCTCGAGGGGCGGACCGTAGACGTCCTCATACCGACGATCAATGAGCCGGTCGAGGTGCTTCGCAAGACGCTGCTCGCATGCAACGACCTGAAGTATCCCCACAGAACCCTCGTTCTCGACGACGGCAGCCGCGAGGATGTCCGCGAACTATGCGAGGAGCTCGGCTGCGTCTATCTCGCCCGCGAGGAACACGAGGACGCCAAGGCGGGCAACCTGAACTTCGGGCTCGAGCACTCGGAGGCGGAGTTCGTGGCCGTATTCGACGCCGATCACGCCCCCCTGCCCCATTTCATCGACAGCCTGCTCGGGTATTTCGAGGACGACGATCTCGGGTTCGCCCAGGCTCCTCAGGAGTTCTACAACATAGACTCTTTCCAGCACAGGGTGGCGGCCGAGAAGAAGTATATCTGGGCCGAGCAGGGGCTCTTCTACTATATCATCCAACCGGGAAGGGACCACTGGAACGCCGCCTATTTCGTGGGAACATGCGCGATAATCCGCCGCGAGGCCCTCGATGACATCGGCGGCTTCGCGACCGGCTCGATAACCGAGGATATGCTGACGTCGATCCGGCTGCAGTCGGAAGGGTGGGGCTCTGTCTATCACAACGAGCCGCTCGCCTACGGCATCGCCGCCGAGACGATCGTCCCGTTCCACATCCAGCGCCGCCGCTGGGGCCTCGGAGGATGGCAGGTCTTCTTCAAGGCCAACCCGCTCTTCATAAAGGGCCTGAGCTTCCCTCAGCGGCTCTGCTACCTGGCAAGCCTGATCTACCCGTTCGAAGGGTTCCAGAAACTGATATTCTACATCACACCCCCGATAATCCTGTTTACCGGTGTCCTGCCGATGCACGCCCTGGACATCAAGTATCTGCTCCACTTCATACCTTATTACGCGATATCGATTTACGCATTCAACGAGATGGGCCGCGGATACGGCGGGAACCTCCTGCTCGAGCAGTTCAGCATGGGCAAGTTCGTCACCTATATCAGCTCCCTCTTCGCCTTCCTGATGCCGAAGAGATCGAGGAAGTTCGCGGTGACCCCGAAGGGAAGCGGCGGCTCGTCCGGAAGGTACCTCGTGCCCCAGGTCATCGTCGTCCTGGTCAGCATCACGGCGATCGTATGGGCGCTGACCTTCCTGCTGCTCGGCAGGCGGAGCGACGATTTCATAATTGCCGTGAACAGCCTCTGGGCACTGTATAACACGGGCCTGGGGATCGGGATCATACAGTACGCGCGCAAGAAGTTCGCCCAGAAGCGGGAGAACTTCCGCATCCCCGACAACGTGCCGATGTTCTACCGCTACGAGAACGGGGCGGGCCGCGAGAAGCGGATCGCGGTCGCCGACAACCTCACTCACGAGGGCATCTCGATCATGACGATAGGGAAAACCCCTCCTCAGCGGAAGATCGGCCTCGAGCTGATTCTTCCCGGAGGGAACATAGAGACCGAAGGGTACATAACGCACAGCCGGACGGTGAAGGCAAACGGCCATCTCGCTTCGCGGCTCGGCGTCAAGCTGAACGGCATGCCCAGGGCGAGAAGGGACCGCCTTACGCGCTACCTCTCCTCATCGTCGGTGTCGAAGTTCCTCAGCGGGTATTCCACGAGGTACGAGACATATCTCGACAGGCGCCTGAAGAAAGATGAGGACCTCCCCGAAAGGTCGCGAAGGGCTATCTCCTGGCTTCCCGCCGTCGTGACGAACGGCGACAGCAAACCGAGATACTCGGCGATACGCAACATCTCAGAGACGGGATGCATGATAGCCACCGAGCACCCGGTGGAGCCGGGGGACCCTGTGAAGATAAGGGTCATCATCGGCCAGGACATACTGGAACTGGGCGGCACAGTCGCCCGCACGACTGCGTGGCCGGTAGAGGATTTCCCCGAGGCACTTATGGGGATAGAGTTCGACAGGCCGGGAAGCGATCAGGCGAAGTACCTGGTGGAGATCGCCGACCAGATCGAGGGGCTGGTGGAATGATGAGAACGCGAAGGATACATTACATCCTCCTTGCCGGCGTCCTAGCATACGGCCTGGTGATCAGCATCGCGAAGATCGACTACAACTCGGTCTTCGTCGACGAAGCCTATCACATCGTGATGGGTCGCCAGCTCGCGGCCGGTGTCGACTGTCCCGGCTGCCAGGCGCATACCGGATCGGTCATGACGTGGCCCCTGTTCGCCTCCTTCGGCGACGCGTTCGGAGGGCTGTACGGCGCGCGCATGATGAACGTGCTGCTGGGGCTTGCGCTCACTGTCTGCATCTACCTCGCCACGAGGATGCTCGCGGGCAGGGAGCTCGGGCTGCTCGCCGCTGCGATCTTCATGTTCTCGGGGCAGGCCCTCTACCTGATGAAGCTCGCGACTTATGACATGACCGCCGCCCTCTTTCTCGGAGGGGCGTTCCTGATGACGGTAGCCGCGCACAAGGCCGGATCGCCCGCGGTCGAGGCGGCCGCCCTGGTCACGGCAACGGTCCTGCTCTGCCTCTCGGCGATCACCAAGTACCTGCTGCCGGCTTTCATACCTGTCTTCATGATATACGTGATCCTCAGGCATGGCCTGGCGAAATCTCTCCTCTTCACTCTCGCTCCTCTGACCATATTCATGACGATGTTCTTCTGGTTCTCACCGTACCCGCCCAACCCGCAGGTGCTCTACCAGATCGAGAACGCGAAGGAGGTATCGAACCTTCCTCTGCCGACGATACTCGACTGGACGTTCCGCTGGCTCTCGCTGGCCTACCTGCTCGCCGCCTTCGGCCTCTTTCACGAGAGGCACAGGCGCCTTGCCGCCCTGCTCATCCTGGTCTCGACGCCGATCCTGCTGATCCATATCGTCACGCGGGCCGAGGCGTCGGTGAACAAGAACGTCGTGTTCTCGATAATATTCCTCGCGCCGGCCGGCGCTATGGGGATCGATCACATCGCTCACCTCTTCTCGATGCGCGAGACCAGCCGGGCAGTGAAGGTCTTCTTCACCGTCTCGGTCGTGACTATTGTCTGGGCCTACGGCATCAACAATCTCAGGTGGCTCGAGAAGCAGCACCCGGACGTGGGACCGGTCATAGAATACCTCAGTGACAACGGATTCGACGGGATGACGGTCGCGACCAACGGCTGGGACGGGGTCATGTACGAATACGCCCTGGAGAAGAAGTACCCGGGCGCGAGGTTCGACAATATCTCGTGGTTTATATACGGAGACGAAGATCACCGCCATCTCGACGACCGGGTAGATTTCGTCATATGCGAGGACGACTACTATGGAAAGCAATACCCGAGCGAGCGCTTCCGGGACATCCTGGACGACGACTGCGCGCTGCTCGAGGACTTCACGATAGAGCATTCATGGGGCGAGACGCACGCCCTCGTATTCGGAAGGAGATAACGATGAACCGGATCATCGGTGGAACGATTGTGCTGCTGCTCATGATGGCGGCCGGCGCCGGAGGAGCGAGAGCCGATATAGCGGGCCTGCGCGGCGCTTCCTGGGGAGAGCTGAGGTATGAGATCCCGAAGGAAGGCACGGAGAACCTCGTCCTCGACGGCTGGATCAAGCAGGGACTGGACTGGGGGAAATGGGGAAACACATCCCTGAACACCTACGCAAAGCTCCGGTTCAAGTGGGACACGGAAGGGTATGAATGGAACAACCTCATGGGGCCGACGCTCGGGATCTCTCTGGACACCTTCGTGCCAAGCGGGCTGTCCGGCTCCCTCGGCGCGGAATATTCGTGGGAGAAACAGATGCTCAACGGCGCCGATGTCATGGACCAGAAGGTCATCATATACGTCAACTGGTACGGATGGTGGGATCTCAAGGACTGACCTGCCTGATCTGCGACTCCGCCGCCGGCCCTTCTCGCGGGACCGGCGGCGGCAGACGACGCGACTGTTTCGCCGCCGGCGCGTTCCACAACCGATTTATCTAATTACCAACCACTTACATCGAATCGTCATTTGCCGTGTAACAGGTTCCTCCCCGTTTCGTATCCATAGATGTGGCTGTACCGCGTATCCGGAAAATAACGCTCACGGAAGGAGGAGCGATGAAAAAGGCTCTGGGTGTACTCGTGCTCGCGGCGCTCGTATGCTCGCTGTCATCGGCCGCGTTCGCCCGCAAGGCGAAGGTGATCGAGAAGACCTTCGACGGGATCGAATCGCTGAGGGTGAAAACGGTCCTCGGTGGCTGCGTCATAAAGCAGGGCAGCGGAGACAAGATCAGCATCCGCGTCGAATACACGTACGATGACGATGATTTCGAGGCGACGTTCAGGGAGAGGGGCGACGTCCTTCAGGTCGGGGAGGACTTCGACGGGGACACCGCCCATGGTGAATCGGAATGGGTCATCTCCGTCCCGGCCGATATCGATATTAAATTCGAATCGGCTACGGGCGGTCTGAAGGCCTCGGGCCTGAAAGGCCGGATAAGGGCCAGCTCCGGCACAGGCAGCATAACCGTCTCCGGGTTCAAGGGAGACCTCGAGGCGCACAGCGGCACCGGCGGCATCGCTGTGTCCGATTCCGAGGGTGAGTTCGATCTCAGCTCCGGTACCGGCGACGTGACGATCGATGACGCCGGCGGAAGTTTCGAGGCCTCGTCCGGAACAGGAAACGTGGAGATCACCAGGGCGAAAGGTGACTTCGACGCTAATTCAGGCACCGGTCACGTGGAGGCGTCCGGCCTGACCCTGATAGATTTCGGCGAGTTCACGTCCGGCACTGGAAGCGCCAGTGTGGATCTGCCCGCCGGAGAGGAGTACGAGCTGGAGATCAGCTCGGGCACCGGCAGCGCCACTCTCGATTGCGGCGGCGCAGATCTCGACGCGTACGTCGAGATGTCCGCCAAGAAGCGCAGCGGCAGGATCTCTTCGGCCTACAAATTTGAGGACGAGGAGGAGTACTACCGCAACGACGACAAGTATGTGAGGAAATGGTTCACTGACGGCAGCGGCGGGAGGAAGATCGAGATCCGGACCGGCACGGGCAGCGCGAAGCTGAAGAAATAGCATCTGGCGTCAGGAATTGAGATTCCTGTCCTTCAGGGAGGCGGGGCGGGACCAGCGGGTCCCTGTCCCGTCTTTCTTTTACGCGCGGCGATATACGCGGCGATGAAGACGGTCCAGCCGGCCAGCACCGCGAGTTGCTTCTCGGGGCTCGGGGAATTGTATCCCTTCTTGACCGCCGTGAGGATGAACGGGACGAGCACCGCGCCTCCCGCCATCCAGCGCTCGAGGCTGAATCGTTCCGTCACGCGGCCCAGACCCTCCACCGCCGCCGGGATGAAGGCAAGGAATGCCAGGACGAGGAGCCTGTCGATGTTCCCGGCGAAGAGGGGCTGGGCGTAGACCAGGACGATGAAGGGCAGCGCGCGAAGCAGGATCCCTGCCCCCCTCCTTCCCGACATCACGAGCAATACGGGGATCAGGATCCCCCACGTTCCCACGGTGCCTCCGCGTATCAGCGCCGCGAGGCCTCCGCCAAGCCGCGCGAGCCCGAACGTCCGGAAAAGCTCAAGTGGAGAAGCCTGGGGAAGCGCCGGCACCGCCATGCGGACAACCACGAAGGCGGCCACGGGCAGGGCCGCGACCGACAGCGTGCACAGCGCCGCTCGCCTGTCGAAGAGGCTCCGCGCTTTAACGGAGTAGACGGCGGGGATGAGAAAAAGCGCGCTCTCCTTGGAAAGCACGGCAAGTGCCAGCGCTATGGAAAGCCAGATGTCGTGGCCTTTCAGCAGGGCGAGCACCGACAGCGCGCCGAAGAAAAAAAGCGCCGGCTCGGTCAGCCAGAAATCGTAGAGGCAGAACTTCGCTCCCGCGCTGAGCGAATAGAAGAGCGCGATCCCCGCGAGAGCGAGAAAACCCTTTCCCGTCGTCTCGAAAACGATGTAATAGACGAGCACGCCCGTTCCTATAACGAAGATGACCGCGAGGAAATAGAAGCTGTCGGCGGTCCCGAACGGCATCAGCCGGACGAGCGTCGGGGTGAGCACGCGATAGCAGAACGGCGCCTGATACAGGCCTCCAGGTTCCTCGGCCATTGCCAGGTAGTGCAGATGGTCGCCGCCCGCGTCGAATGCAGGGTGACTGGAAGTCATCGGATCTGTGCCGCGCGCCAGCACGAAGACGAACAGAGAGCAGACGATAGCGACGAACGTCACGCTCACGCGCCGTCCCGCCTTCTTATCAGTAGATGGGCCCATACCTGTCACGCGGGCCCCTGCGGTTCGCGAGCCATGATATAGCGCGCCATCACCCCGAAGTAGTCGCCTACGCGGGGAGGTTCAAGCCCCGTATCCCTGAGCGTCGCGGAATCGTCGAACGTCATCTTTGTGCCGAGATAGGGCATGTAGAGCTTCAGCTCGCCGGTTATCCGCTTCTCTTCATCGGTCATATCGCGTTCCATCCCGGACAGCCAGGCGAGAAAATCATCCGGCGGGATTATCGTGAAGGGCTCGCGGCCGAAATGCCCGGCCGCGAGATCCCTGATCTCCGCCAGGGACGCCGCCCTGTCCGCTCCGGCCGTGAGGTGATAACAATTGCCGACGCTCGTCCCGCTGCCCGAAAGGGCGAAGACGGCGTCGGTGACATAGTCTACCGGCACGAGGTCCATCCTGCACGAAGGATCGCCGGGGAGCATCCTGACCAGCCCCTGCCAGTAGAGCCTCAGCGCCCTGTAGAACCCGTTGAAGTCCGAGGCGCGCCCCGTCTTCGAGTCGCAGATCACTATGCTGGGGCGCATGACGGTTATCGGCATCTCGCCGAAATACCCTCGGACCAGCTTCTCCGCCTCCATCTTGCTCCGCTCGTAGGTGTTGCGGTGGTCCTGTCCCTTGTCGAGCTCGTCCTCGAGGATCAGCCCTTCCCTGCTGCCGCACACGTAGGCCGTCCCGATGTAGTCGAACTTCTCGAGACCCGGGCACTCGCGCGCCATGGCGAGCATATTCCGGGTGCCGCCGACATTTATACGGCGCGCGTCCTCGAGGTCGAGATCGAACCGGGCCGCGGCGGCGCAATGAATGATCCTCGCCGTGCGTGTAGCCAGCTCCCCGTAGTCTTTCTCTTTGAGCCCGAGCCTCTCGACGGCGATGTCCCCTTCCAGCACCCTGATCCTGCCGTCAAAGGCTCCCGCACCCGCTTCCGGGTAGAGGTCCTCGAGGACCGCCCGAAGCCTGTCGGCCGGGCTCCTGTCGCGGCGGCCGCGGACAAGAAGGCTGATCGCCATATCGGTGTCGTCGAGATACTTCTTCAACAGGCTCGACCCGATATACCCGGTCACGCCCGTCATGAATAGCTCTCCGTTCATCCCTTTCCCCCGTTCCGGCATTCGTACATGGCCTCGATGGCACTCCCGTATCTCCGCTCCACCTGCTTGCGTCTCAGCTTCAGCGTAGGCGTCAGCAGCTTGTTCGCTATGGTGAAGCTCTCCGGCACGATCGTGAACGTCTTTACCTTCTCATGCCGGGCACGGTCGGCGGTCGCCCTCTCTATCTCGCCCGCTATCAGCTCTCTTATCCCTTCGCTCTTGAGAAGCTCCTCGTACCCGGCCGTGAGCAGGCCGTTCTCGCGGGCGTACTCTTCCACCGCGCATTTTTCCGGCACGATGATCGCCGTGATGTATTTCCTGTTATCCCCGTAGAGAAGGACCTGGTCGATATACGGGCTCTTCGCTATCTCCGCCTCGATCGGGACCGGGGCGATGTTCTTGCCGTACGAGGTGACGATGAGTTCCTTTATCCTCCCCGTTATGACGAGGTTGCCGCGCTCATCGAACCTCCCCTGGTCGCCCGTGTGCAGCCAGCCGTCCCGGTCTATCACTTCGGCCGTCTCATCCGGCCTGTTCAGGTAGCCCTTCATGACATTCGGGCCGCTGACGAGGATCTCGTCGCACTCTCCGAACCTGATACTGACCCCGTCTAGCGGCTTGCCGACGGTCCCGAGCCTGTTGTCGCCGGGAACAGCCGAAGCCACGACAGGCGACGCCTCCGTGAGCCCGTATCCCTCGAGGATGTTGAATCCCAGGACCAGCAGCGTCTTTGCCAGCCCCCTGTCGAGCGGCGCCCCGCCCGAAACGAGCAGCCTCAGCCTGCCGCCGGCTATTTTTCTGAACCTCGAGGCCACCAGCCTGTCGGCAAGAGCGCTCTTTATCCTCAGCGGGGCCGTGACCTTCTGCCCCCGGTACTCCCGGTTAGTACGCTCGTTCAGGGCGCGGATCGAGCTGTAGACCATCCTGCGCCGTACGATCGAGCTTTCGAGGACCTCCCTCTCGACCGCCTCGTAGATCTTCTCGACGACCCGCGGTACTATGATAAGGATCGTCGGGCGAATCGCCTGGACGTCCTCGACTATAGTGGAAAGGCCGCTCGCGTACGCTATCGTCACGCCGCTCAGCAGCATCGCGTAGTAGCCGCAGGTCTTCTCCAGCATGTGGCAGAGCGGCAGAAAGGATAGAAACGAATCACCGCTGTTCACTCCGAACCTTGACGCGACGGCAAGCGCGTTCGAGGTGATGTTACCGTGGGAAAGGATCACGCCCTTGGGCTCGCCGGTCGTACCCGACGTATAGACGATCGTAGCGATATCATCCGGCGATATGGCGGGGAACTCCGTCGCCGTCTCCACGCCCGCGGGACCTTCCTCGATAAGATCTTCTATATAAAGGCATGTCTCCCTCCTGCATTCTCCCTCATCCTCGAACATCACAGCGTTCTCGAGCCATGGCAGCTCGTCCCTGACCGCATCGACGGCCGTGAGCATCAGCGGGTTCTCGACGAAAACGAGCCTGCACCGCGAGTCCGAGAGAATGAAGCTCATCGCCGACGGCGTCAGCGTGTGGTAGATCGGTACGACTACCGCGCCGAGCTTGAGCACGGCGAGGTCGGCGATGACCCACTCGGGCCCGTGGTATGAGATTATCGCGACCCGGTCGCCCTGCGTCACTCCCAGCCCGCTCAGCGAAAATGCGAGACGGCTGGAAAGAGAGTCGAGCTCCCCGTAAGTGATGCCTCTATACCTGCCTCCGCTGTCCTTGTACTTCAGCGCAGTCTTGTCCCTGAACTCACGGACAGCCTCCGCGAATGCCTCGCAGATCGTATAGTGAGATATGCTTTTATCTATCATGGGAATCCTCTGGATGACGGCATTATACCATGTATCACCGCCGGGATATCAACAATTACGATTTCAGGCCGGAATGTGGCCTGTTTGCCCTGGACACTGGGACTGCGCCTTGGTTTCAGTGATACAAGTTTGAATTACGGTGAGTTCTCTTCGGGTACTTGGAACGCCGAGATCGACCTTTCCGACGAAACATCCTTCCGATTCGAAGTCAGTTCGGGAACCGGCAGGGCGAAGATCAGGAAACAGCCTGTGATGAAATGATTCCGCTTCGTCTCGATTAATTGCGGATGTATTTCAGGGCTTTTCCCATGAGAACACCATTTTCAGAACAGTCATACGCATAGTGCGAACCGTCGGGTTCGACGACCATCAACAAATTGCCCACAACAAAAAACCTCCCCTGGCCCTGAAACGATCGTGAAGCAATACCACTGACCCTGTGTTCATCATAACCGGCCATCGGCGATGTTCCGTCCGTTGTCGCCGAGACAGCGACAAAATCATTCGAGCTGCAGCTCCCATCAGGATAAAAGGTCATAAGGTGTTCAGTCGACACACCCGCGTTGTATCCCGAAGTCCTGATCGGCACACCCTGCCATGTGCCGGCCAATTGCTGCATCCCGGCCCTGTTGACAGGTGTGATCCTTATGCTTTTATAGATGGAATTGAGGATGGGTTCGACTTCATCGAACACAGATGCCTTAGTCAATGCCGTAAGACATATGCTTACGTGATCATATGGAGCATAATAGCATCTGGCTTTGACAGGCCCGACACCAGTATTATCACCTTCATAATCCTGATACATGCCCTTGATCTGCGGATCTCCCGAACAACAGGACACCGAAACCATTCCGCCGACCTTTCTGCCAGACTTCAGAATATCCATTGATTGATCTATTATCCGGATAAATTCTCTGGTTGAAATAAAAAAGTCGAAATTAATGAAAACCGAGATATCATACGCGGGGGGGCGTTGGATTACAAAGATCGTATAATCATTATCACCTTCGATCTGACGCAGCTCCCAGTCCTTAGGATAGTTTAAAGAAAAAACCTGGTAAATCGAGGTGAAGGAGCCTTCCAGAGCCTGATTGCTCGTGCTTAAGGAGCCATGCTCCTCAGTCACGGCATTCGATCCCTGTTCCTTCGGGGCGATGTATCCGGCATTGCCCGTCGCTTCTTCATTCTCCTTGTACTCTTCCTCTTCCCCTCGGCTATTTCCTATCTCGTCTCCCCAGTCTTCATAATTTTCATTCTCATCAGTGCCCACTCCCTCATTCCCCTGGCCACCCATTTCATCCCTGCTTTCCCAATCATCCTCTCCTGCCATCTCCTGCTGGCCTATCATCTCGGAGAGGCTTATTTCCCTAGTCCCGGAGGGGATATTGAAGGCCGAAGCGGGAATGTCGGCCTTCTTCAGTTCGATGACAGTTTTAGACATGCTCATGCCTTCTTCCAGCCGGAACACCGCTTTTAACAAATACCCGCTCCTGAGGACTTGTGCCACGGATGGCTCCATTTCACAGAAGCCCCACACCATATCACCGAGGGCAGTCTGCAGCTTGCCATACATGTCGAGGTCGATTTCTTTTCCCAACTCGATCTCTTCGCCTATCCATATTTCGCCTATCTTCATTCCTTCAATCAGAACATCGGTCCTCACGGCCCTTATTCCGGCAATGCTCTCAGTCGAGGACGTTTTCTTGATCTGGAATCCACCATCAATTCCCATTCCACCGCCGTCGCTATTGCCGGGGCCTTCCCATTCTGCCTCCCCGAATTCGCCATCGCCTTCCATGCCATTGGACATCGTTTCCGTACTTCTCGAAAGCAGTTCCTGAAGCGAACCCTTCCAGTGCACATTCCTGTCCTTAAGGATTATCACCAGGGAGCCGCTGGCAGAGTCGAAGATCACGATCTGCGCCGGATCGGATATCTTGACTTTGCCACCCTGAAACATCGACGTACTCGTCTCGCTGCCTCCAAAATCGGAATCTGTC
>Ga0315536_1001039_pt1 | contig 14064 bp, 1 predicted proteins | sample SalMarSW160230MG_FD_203093 | JGI IMG/M metagenome (GOLD analysis project Ga0315536, IMG submission 203093) | Salt marsh sediment microbial communities from the Plum Island Ecosystem LTER, Massachusetts, United States - Salt Marsh Sediment SW1602-30 ... | reverse complement strand
TTCGGTGATGGCGATCTCGTGCGTGCCGCCACCAGGCTCCAGGATCGTGGCCACGGCCTCGAGCTGCAACGGCACCGAGCTGAGGACGGTGTCACCATCCAACTCGGTCACCGGCTGGGTGCCGTCGGTGATGGTCAGCGCCACATCCTGCAGGGTCTCGTCCGCCTGCAGCTCGAGCTGGACGGGCTCGAACACCGGCGCATCATCGGAGCAGGTCAGGGTAGCGCCGGGGCAGCCGGTACTACTGACGCCCATGGCGTGCGCTACCCCCGCAGCCGAAGCGCTCCTCTGCCGCTGGGCGATGGCAAACCTCTGCCAGCGCTCCATCTCCTGCGCCTTGGCGGCCGAGGGCAGGTTCGCCCCGCGCACGGCATCGATGTCAACGTCCACGTAGCCCAGGCGCGGGTCACCACCCGCCGCTGACGCTCGACGCAAACTCTGCCCCTGCGCCCCACTGGCCGGCGGATGCGCCAGCCAGGGCCGGTAGAGCGAGGTATCACCCGAGACCGTCGTGATCTCGGCGTACGCCCAGCCGTTCCAGCTTGAAAGCGTGTGCCCCCATTGGCCCGTTTCGCAGAACCCCTCCGGCTGGCATGCAGCCCCCTGCGCCCAGTCAACCCTCGCTGCGGCCAGTGGGTTACCGAAGGGATCCACCAGCGGCACCTGAGGCTGGGCGACCGGGTTCGCGGCAGTGGTCAGGAACATTCTTCTTCCAGCGTAGCCGAAGGTGGTGCTGCCGGACCCGCCTTCTGCCGCAGTCACCAAGTTGACGAGGTAGGCTCCGCTGCCCTTCGCGGTCTTGGCCACGATCTCGTACTGGCCGGTCATGGACAGCGTTGCATCCAGGGAGGTGGCTGTCTCCTCCAGCGCAGGTAGGCTTCCGGAGGCCACAACGAGACCATCGGGCCGTACAAGCAGCAACTCCGGTGCCGGAGCGTTCGGGTCCTGAGCCGGGAGGCTGTTGTCGGCACGATCCAGTGTGACGTGAATCTGCGTGCCGGCACCGGCCACGAACGCGAAGTAGTCCGCGTCTCCCGCCTGGTCCCACTCACCCTGCCAGGTTTGGCCGGGCACGATGAGGTGGACGCACTCGGTACCCGGACCTTCGCACGACTCGTCCTCTTCGTTGTCCACCACGAGGGGGGCGCCCTGAGAGCCTGCCGGCTCGACGTCGAGCGCCTGGTACCAGGTGCTCTTCTGCCCGTCCGCTGTGGGCGCCACCGCCACGTAGTAGAGCCCCACCGGTACGTCCGCCGGGTCCGGCGTGACGACCACATAGCCGCCCGGCTGCACCGGCAGCTCGTACTGGACCGGATCCACGGCATCGTCCAGGTCGGAGTCGACGAAGACGTAGGCGTTGGCGCCCTCCTGGAGCGTGTGCGAGTACACCCTGAACGTCCCGCCCTCGGTGACGACCCCCGGCGCCAGCCCGTCGAAGGCTGTGTCGTTGTCGAGGATAGTCACCGTGGCGGTGGAGGGATCGGCGAGCGTGCACCCCTGCGGGTTGAAAAGCTCCAGCTGGACGGTCTCTGGCACCTCAACGTCGAAGTCGTCAATCAGCTCGAGCGAGTAGCTGACGGTGGTGTCTCCAGCGTGGAATGTGAGCGGGACATCCACCACGGGCGTGAAATCTGATCCCGGGGTCGCCGTGCCGCTCTCGGTCGTTGCCAGGTGGACCGTGGTGTCCACAACCGGCGCCCGCGACAGCTGCACGGTCACCGACACGCTGCCAAGGTTCTCCTGTTGGGAGTAGGTTGCAGGCGAAAAAGACACTTCCGGCGGCGGCATGTCGGCCAGGGTCACGGTCCTGGTCTCGTCAAGCGCGTTTCCGGCGAGATCCTCAACGTGGATCAGGAGTGTGTTGTCCGTATTGGCCACGACAGGGACCTCAGCGACGAGCCAGCCGTAGTCGCCGTGGTCCTCGTCGGTCTGTACCCAGGCGTAGTATCCGGACACGGTCGGCGAAGGATCAATGGTTTGGTTGGTCACCGTTACCGTCGAGAGATCGACATCCTGATGGAGATCCGTAACTCGGAACCGGACGGGAACCGTGCCGTCGGGCGCCATGTCGCCGTTAAGCGCATTCTCCTGCACGTACTGCAGCACCGGGCCATGCCCAACCCCATCGTCCAATGATGTGTCCACCGTGACCTGTGCCACCCAGTCAGAAGTGTAGCCGCACAGCCACTGATAGGTGTTGTCTCCCACGGGAAACCCGTCGGCGCCCAGAATCTTCCGGCCGGCCGCGCCGAATGCGCTATAGCAGCTGTAGCCTGCGGAATGGATCTCATACTGCTCACCGTCTGTCAGGCTAAAGCCCTCGCTCCACCTGCCGACCGCATCCGGAACGACAACGAATTCGTTTTCTTGAGCACCATCTGAAACTCGATTCGTAAACACGTGACTCGCATAAAGCCACCCAAGATCACCGTTCGAGTAGCTCGAGTCCCCGTCGGCGCAGTCGGGCGAGCGGCGCTCCCGCGGCCCGTGGCCCTGGAGCTGGAGGCTCGTGAGCGCGATCTTCGTTCCCCACAGGTACGGCACCGACGACCAGTAGTAGTCCTGGGTACCGGAGGGGCTCATCTGGATACCCCTCATTATGGCACGCTCGCTGTACCCTCCGTCCGGCCCCTGGACCTCGAACCGGAAACCGTTGGCGCCGTAGTGCATGCCCGGCACCTGAATATCCACATTATCCTGATCTGAAGGAACGTTAATGACCATGTCAGGCTGCTGTTTGCGAACGACGCAGCCCGGTTCGTCGCGGCCCTCGAACGAAACCAGGTAACCTCCATAGGTCATCCACTGCACCGGCACCTCGTTGCCCAGGCCATCGTGCTCCTGGTAGGTATCCTCGTTCAGATACACGCTGATGGTGCTACCGGCCAGAGTCCCGCCTGGCTCGGCTGCCAGGTGAAGGTTGAGCGTTCCCGGGCTGTCCATCGGGCTTACGCCGGGCAGATCCCAGGTCACGCTGCCAAAGGTTGGTACGACTCGGGGAGCGTCCCAGACCGGGATCTGGGCAGACTTGCCCGGCCAGGCAAGCGTGCCGCCAACGTACATCCACGGCTGATACGCAGAACGTGCGCGGTAGTAGTAGCTGGCGCCCGGCAGCACGTCGCGATCGTGGTAGGCGTTTCCGATACCGTTCTCGAGAGTCAACGGGGTCCAGGTGACGCCGCCGTCGTCGCTCCTTTCAAGATTCGGCGACGCGGGACCGGCCCAGCGCAAGAACACGACCTCGGGAAAGGCGTAGGCAGCCTCCAGGGAGGCAGCCAGTCCGTCGGGCGCACGGGAAACGACCACCTGGGTGCTCGCACATGCCAAGTCCGGCGGTTCCAGCGTGCACGGCGGCGCCACGCCCTTGAGCACGTCCTCCGGCGGCATCGCCTCCGGGGTCGCGATCACAAGCCGCACGACGTAGGCGTCGGGTTGGTCCGAGGCGGTGAAGCTGCCCGTGAGGTCGGAGGTCTCGAGCGCCGACTGCATCGGGTCGCCACTCCCCACTTCGAGCGCACCCAACCAAACCTCGTATCCTGACGGCACGGTCGACGTTGAAGCGTCGACGGGAATCGACTGGTCGTCGACAAACAGCAGGTTGGCGTCGGGTTGCGAAATCACCGGCACCGGGTATGTCCCGTCCGCGGCGACGACCCGCTCGACCGAGAAGGTCGTGTCGTCCACCGTATGCCCGGCACGGTCCCCGGCATGGATCACCAGATCGTTGCCGCCCACCAGCAATGGCACGCGGCACACGAACCAACCGAAGCGGCCTTCCGCCCGGTCCTGCTCCGCGGGATCCGCGTAGTACGCGGGAAAGGTCTCGGTGCCACCGTCGTAGGTCAGGTTCTGGACCGCGACAGAGCCTGGGTCCACATCCTGATCGTCATCAGCGACCCGGAGCCAGACCTCACGGTGGATGATTGTTGAACCGTCAGCATCGACGATGGCCGGCGAAACGTAGGCGACCAGCGGCGGCTGGTCCGTTGGCAGTGAGACATCCACCACGAGCGCGGTTTCCGTCGTCATCCGTACTGCCGAGACACTCTGAAGACCTCCCCAATCCTCGCTGCCGCTTCCCCGCTTGAGGATGTTGCGGCCGAAGATGCCCGAGGCCGTCGAGCTGATGAAGAGAGTCGCCTCACGGTCTTCGAAGGTGGGCTCGAACTGCTGAGCTCCATCCAGGCTGGCCTCATCACCCCAACCTGACCAGAGCCCGCCCAGGTGTTGGTAGCGGAAGCTCGAGGTACCTCCGGTGACGGTGTCGGTGCAGTCCTGGGAGTCCATACCTGACGGCAGAGCTCGCCCCTGCGCGTACAGGGTTGGCTGCGTGCTGTTGAGATGGTCGGAGAACAGGTAGACGAACCCTGGCGGATAGTCCGCGGTCGCCTCCAGGTTCGTCGGCCACCACGGCTGCATGTCTTGCACAATCGCGCGGCGCGAAATGCCCCCGGACGCGTCCGTCAGGACAAACAAGAACGTGTGCACGCCGGCGGCGAGGTCGGGAACGACCACATCGCAGGTCGGGCCGTCGCACGCTTGCGCGTCGACGACCTTGGTTCCGTCGGTGGCCAGGCACCCCAGCTCGTCGCGGGCGCGGCCGCCGAACGGCTCATCCAGAGGTTGCGACGGCTCGTCCGGGTTAGCAGCGGCCGCCTCGCCATCCACATATACGTCGACGGTGCAGCTGACAAAGTCGAGGCCTGGATCCGGCGCCAGGTGGAAGACGTAGTCGTAGCGACCCGCATAGGCGTTGGCGTGCTCTGGGAGCGGGGTAGCAAGAGGCACGACCGATGCCATCCCGGGATTCACCGCCACCACAGCCTGGCCGCCCACTGGAACAGGTGTGCCGAGGGCTACCTTCGCCTCCGGCCCGGGCGTGCCGTCACCGTCGAACGGCGTGACGCGGTACTCGTAGCGAATGCCAGGCGAAACCCCAAAGTCGCGCCAGTACCTGGTTTGGACCGTGGGGATCGTCACCACCGGCTGCCACTCGCCGCCGGTGTCGGCGTCGCGCCGATCGACCTGGAAGCTGGATGCATGCACCGAGTCCCAAGCGATGTGAACGAGGTCAAGCTCGACGTGGACGACGTGCAGATCGTAGGCTCCCGGCCGATCGTCGTCGATGATGGTGATCTCGGTGGTCTGGGGATCAATGAGAGGCAGGCCCGTTGAGCCTGTCAGCTCCACTGTGAATGCCAGCTCGTCACCGACCCCGGCGACACTGTTGCCGATCGTTTGGACGACAAATGATCTGGCCGTGTCACCTGGGTTGAAGGTCAGGGTGCCGCTCGTGGCATTGTAGTCCTGGCCCGCAACAGCCGTTCCGTCAGCTGTGGCGTAGTCGACGGTCACAGCTGTCTGCATGGCAGAGCCCAGGCTGACGGTGACGTAAACCTGCTGGCCTTCGAGGACCTCGAGCGCGTCCGACCAAAGGTGAACACCGAGCACGTCGAATATGGTGACGTCCCCCTCGAAGGGCTGGTAGCCGTCGAGGCCGGCCTCCACCGGGTTGGACAGCTCCAGGTAGAAACGCTCACCCGAATCCGCCTCCCCGTCTGCGATGATCGGAATCGAAATGAGCTGCTCGGTCTCGCCCGGAGCGAACGTCAACGTCCCGCTCTGCGCCTCGTAGTCCTGGCCGGCCACCGCTTCGAGATCGGAGGTGGCGAAATCGACCGTCGTCTCGACGCCGGAGACCGCCGATAGGCGTACCGGGATGACGGCCGTGCCGATATTCTCGCCCGCCGTGTAGGCGGCGGTGTGATGGCCACCGTCCGCGAGGTAGACGGCCGGAGGCCAGTCGTTGTCGGTAATGGTGACGGTGGCCGTTGAAAGCGAGCCCAGCACAGCGCCGACCGGGTTGGACAACGCCGCGTCAAAGGTCTCGTCGGTCTCGTGCAGCGCATCCTCGTCAATCGGCACATCCACGGTCGCGGTCGTCTGACCCGGCGCGAAAGACACGGTCTGCGTGACGGGTTCGTAGTCCTCCCCAGCAGTCGCGGTCCCATCGACCGTTGCCAGGTCTACGGTGATCGTCGAGGCGGAGCTCCTGTCCAGGCCAACGTTGACAGTCACATGGCCCGCGTTCTCGGCAACCGAGGAGGCCGCCCAGAGCGTCACCTGTACCGGGCCGGAGTTGGCAAGAATCGTGAGCTGAGCAGAGACCGGAGAGCCGAGCACCGCGCCGGATGGGCTGGAGAGCTGGAGGAGGATGGTCTCGTCACCTTCCGGCTCCGCATCCGCGAGGATAGTCACGGCGAAGCTCGCCGACGTGCTCCCTGCCGGGATGGTGAGGGTACCGGTCGTTGCCTCGTAGTCGGCGCCCGCGGTGGCGGTGCCGTCGGCGGTGGCGTAGTCCACCGTGACGTCGGTGGCGGCCGGTCCTGACAGAACCACGGAGATCGTGGCCGTGCCGCCGTCCTCCGCGACCTGGTAGGTGGCGGAGGAGAAGGAAACCTCCCGCGTGACTTCATCGTCGACGATTGTTGCTTGTGCGGTCGACGGCGCGCCGAGGGCGGCGCCCGATGCATTCGAGAGCTCGATCGTGAAGGTCTCGTCACCCTCCTGATCGGAGTCGTCGAGAATCGGGACGGCCAGCTCGGCCTGTATCTGTCCGGCCGGAATTGTCAACGTGCCGATGGTCGCCTCATAGTCGGCGCCGGCAGTGGCCGTGCCGTCGAGCGTGGCGTAGTCGACCGTGATGTCGTGGTCCAGCGCGCCGCTCAATATCGCCGTCACTACCAGCTGCCCCCCGCCCTCGGAGACGCTGTAGCTGTCCGCCGAGAGCGCAACCTCGGGGGTGTCGTCGTCCACGATCGTGACCCAGGCCGAGGCGGGCGGACTCAGCTGGCCGCCTTCGGCCCAGGTGAGCATGACCCTGGCCGTCTCGTTCGCTTCGGGAATGTCGTCGTCGAGTATCGGAAGGGAGAGGGTCTGCGAGGTCACGCCGGGATCGAAGGTCAACGTGCCGTGAGCCTCTCCGAAATCGACACCGGTGAGGGCCGTCCCCTCGTGGGACCGCCAGTCGACCGTCACCGTAGACGTGGAGGGCTCTGACAGAGTCACTTCGAGGTCGGCCGTTCCGGAACTCTCCGGCACGGCAACGTCCGACACCAGGGCGACCCGTGGGGGTGCCGGTCCGTCGTGGGTGAATACCCAGATACTCCGGCCGGTACCAAGCGTGCCGCTCGGACCGCCCACCGCGGCGTAGAAGTCCTCGCCGTCGTCGTCTTCGCCGTCAGCGTAGACGGGGATCACGAAGCTCTGGCGTGTCTCCCCGGCCGGAATCGTGACCAGGTCATGGACGGCCCCGAAGTCCACGCCCGGCTCTGCGCCGCCCCACATCGACGCGGCGGCGTAGTAGGGGACCTGGATTGGATAGGTCAGGGGCTCGGAAATGACCGCGTCCAGCGTGATCTGCCCCTCCTCCTCCCAGACCTGGGGGTGATCGGGGTGCAGCGGTTCAACACTGACCTGCAGATCCCGGGCCTGATCGGCGCCGGCGTCCCACGGGCTGGTTCGTGTCATCGTGCCGACGTCCAGACGGAAGGGTGCCTGCGGGTCAGCGCTCAGATCGGCGCCCCCTCCGCAGGCGGCGTTGATGCCGTCGAGCTTCCATTCCGAAACATGCACATAGTCGTCCCCGCTCAGCCTGTGCACGGTGAGCCTGAACACTCGAGCCGTCACCGGAGTGGCGAAGACAACCTCGTCCCAGAGGCGGAAAGGATCCGGCAGACCCTCACCGTTGACGTACCGCACGGGCACGATGTCCTGGTAGCTCCCGGTCTTGCCGTACATGTCTTCCGCCGTGTCGGCAGCCTCGACCTCCCACTCGTGGTCGAACGCGTTCGTGACGAAGATCCGGGTACTGGTCACCGTGCGCGGCTCGGGAAAGACGATCCAGTACACGGCCGGGTTCGCGCTTGCGCTGACCACCAGCGTGTCGACCTCGCCATCGAACAGGTCCTGGACATTTCCGGAGCCGATTTCGGTGTGGTTCGAGAGGTCGGCGCCCTGGTCGTAGGGCGTGCAGGCGAGATGGTAGTCCGCATCCGTGCCGCTGGTCGAGTTGAAGAAGCTCACGAAAGTATCGTGCACGGCGTTGGCGCCCGGGGCGGTGTCGTCGCTCGAGACGTTGTTGGTGGAGTCAGGCGAGAACGTCCCGTCGAACCGCACGCCGGTGCTGCCGGTCGCAATGTCGTTTTTGGCCGTGACCGTCCCCGCTGTCCGGCGGATCCCGAAGGCGCCGCCCACGACGGTGTTGCTGTACGCGAGAACGGTGAGCGTGTCGTCGCTCGCCAGGACGCCGCCGTGTGCTCCCGCGCCGGCCGTGCCCAGGTCGTACATCACGTCATTCTGGAGGATCAGTGTCGCTGCACCGACCTCGCCGGACGCGATCGCCACCCTGTCACCGTCGCCTTCGGCACCGTCGAGGCGAATCAGAGTCTGTGCGATCTTGACCGGACCGCTCAGCGCGGCGCCGTCGAGCAGCACGCCGTAGACGTCGGCGGCCGGGTCGCCGCTGCAGTAGAGCTGGAGGCCGTCGATCGTGACGTTGCCGACCGTGATCGTGATGCAGCTCGCACCGGCCACCTCGAGGCGGTAGGCCGAGCCGTCCCAGGCGCCGTCGTGCCGACCACCGCACGAGCCGAGGAGCCCGTCGCAGGAGCCCGCGCTCACGGTGATGGTGTCGGCGCTGCTGGTCACCCAACCGTCGATCATCACCGGCTGCTGGTCCGGCCCGGCACCGGAGCCGTAGCAGGCCAGTGTCAGCGACACTCCGGCCGCCGTCAGGTCGTAGGTGCCCAGGTGGTCGGCATCTCCCGCTCCTGACACGGCTGACGAAAGTGAAGCGAAGGCATGTCGAAGGTCGAGGACCGGCTCGTCCGTGGCGTCCGGCGGAACGCCGCCGCTCGGTGTGGTGACCTCGCAATGCTTGTTGTCCAGGCAGCGCCGTATGAAGACTACCGAGCTCGCCGGGCCGTACGTCAGCTGCATGCCCGGGCTCGCCGGTGTCAGGTCCTGCTCGGGGGTGGTTGGAACCAGGTCGCCGTTGAACGTGGCGACCCCGTCAGAGAGAGAGACGGTCGTCGTGCCCACGGACACCCCGGCCGTGTCGGTCGACACCGAGTACACGATGGGCTCAGGGGTCGCGTCGTCATCGGTGATCTGCACCGTGGCCGTCGCTGGATCGCCGAGCGAACAGCCCTGCGGATTCGAGAGGCCGGCCTGGAACGACTCGCCTGACTCGATCTGCGTGTCATCGAGGATGGGGATCGAGAACGAAGCGGTTGTCTCGCCGGCCGCGAATGTGAGTGTGCCTGACGTGGCTGTGTAGTCGGCGCCGGCCGTCGCGGTACCGTCGGCAGTGGCATAGTCCACGCTCTCGGCGCCGCTCGCCGGCTGCGAGAGGGTGACAACGATCTCCAATGATCCTGCGGACTCGGTAACGTCGAGGTTCGTGGCCGTGAGTGCAACCACGGCAGGCGCCGGCTCCTCGATTGCAGCATCGAACGACCCGGAGAACACCACCAGGCCGTCGGCCTCGGAGGTATGCGAGCGCTCGCTGTCCCCCGCCTGGTCCTCGTCCGTCGCCAGGCCAACCGCTGCTGCGTCCAGCGAGCAGCGCCGCAACCAGCCGCCGTCGCCACCGTTTCGGGTCGTCTGCGAGCCGACTACCAGCGGCGCAGCCGAGTACGCCCCACCGAACGCAACGCTCACGCATCCGTTGTCCCAACCCGTGATCGCCATGGAGGTGGCCAGGCCCTCGAACGCGACGTTCCCGCCTCCGTTCACCGGCAGGGTCACAGTCCCCGGCTCCAACGCCAGGTAGCCGATGCTCTCCGCCTGCGTCACCTCGCCCGCGACGACCTCGCCACGCTCCAGCGCCACGCTGAAGCCGGCATCGGTGACGTCTCTCACTGTCGACACCAGCCACGGAACCGAGAGCGCCCCGGGCACGGCGGCCGTCTCGTTCGCCGTTGTCTGAATCTGTGTCACCACGACCGGCGGCACACTGAAAGCCTGCGTGAAGCTCACCGTCTCCCAGCTCGTGCCCCCCGTCACACCCGAGCCATGCTGCACCATCGAGGTGCTGACCAAGCCGGCCTCCAGCCGGCGCCTGTCCGGCAGCACGTGCGTGCCCGGCTCCACCGCCAGGTAGTGCACGACCACCTCTCCGTGAGGACCGTCCCCGCTCGGCTCCACCTGCACGCACTCGAACCCATTCGCCGTCACGTTGCGCACCCGCACAGATACCGGCGCGGAGTCCGCGCTCGATCCCAGCACGACCACCACCGGTGGCGAGACGTACACCTGCCGGAACGGCACCGACACGAATGGCGACCCTACGTCCGTCGCCGGCAACGTCACCTCGCCCGACTCCATGCGCCAGCCGGGAAGCGAGGCGCTGTCGTCGTCACGCACGTCGACCCGGATCGTCGCCTGCGACGAGAGGAATCCGCCGGAGGGGTTGCTCAGGGTGACCTGGAAGCTCTCCTGGCTCTCTGCACCGGCATCGTCCAGGATAGGAATGGTGATCGTACCCTGCGTCTGCCCCGCGGGGATCGTGAGCGTGCCGCTGGTGGCGGTGTAGTCGGCGCCGGCCGTCGCCGTACCGTCAGCTGTTGCATAGTCGACGGTGATATCAGTGCTTGAGGCGTGGCTCAGCGTCACCGTGAGTGCTGCATTGCCGGCAGGTTCCTCGACGAGCTGCGATGCGGCGCCGAACCCGACCGTCGCCGGTTCCTCGACCGCGGCATCGAACGGCTCAGAGAGGACCAACAGGCCGTCAGCCTCGGAGGTGTGCGAGCGCTCGCTGTCGCCGGCCTGGTCCTCGTCGGTCGCCAGGCCAACCGCTGTTGCGTCCAACGAACACCGGCGCGACCAGCCTCCGTCGCCACCGTTTCGGGTCATCTGGGAACTGACTACCAGCGGCGCAGCCGAGTAGGTCCCGCCGAATGCCACACTCACGCATCCGTTGTCCCACCCTGTGATCGCCGTGGCCGTTGCCAGGCTATCGAAGGTGACAGTCCCGCCGCCGTTCACCGGCAGGGTGACCACGCCCGGCTCCAGCGCCACGTACCCGATGCTCTCCGGCTGGGTCACCTCACCCGCAGCTACCTCGCCCCGCTCCAGCGCTACGCTGAAGCCGGCATCGGTGACGTCTCTCACCGTGGACACCAACCAAGGAACCGAGGTTGCCTCCGGCACTGCTGCCGTCTCGTTCGCCATCGTCTGGATCTGTGTCACCACCACCGGTAAAGTGCCAAAGGCCTGTGAGAAGCTGACGGCTTCCCAGGTCGCTGTCCCCGTCACACCCGAGCCATGCTGCACCATCGAGGTGCTGACCAAGCCGGCCTCCAGCCGACGGCCGTCCGGCAGCAGGTGCAAGCCCGGCTCCACCGCCAGGTAGTGAACGACCACCGCGCCGTGGGGTCCGTCCCCGCTCGGCTCCACCTGGACACACTCAAAACCACTGCCCGTGACGTTGCGCACCCGTACGGAAACCGGTGCCGAGTCCTCGCTCGACCCCAGCACGAGCACCACCGGCGGCGAGCCGTAGGTCTGTCGGAACGGTACCGATACGAATGAAGAGCCAACGTCAGTCGCTGGCAGCGTCACCTCGCCCGACTCCATGCGCCAGCCGGGAAGCGAGGCGCTGTCGTCGTCGCGCACGTCGACTCGAGTGCTCGTCGGCGCCGCCAGGAACGCACCCGACGGGTTGCTCAGTGCAACCTGAAAGTTCTCCAAGCTTTCCACATTGGCATCGTTGAGGATCGGGACGGCAATCGTACCCTGCGTCTGCCCCGCGGGAATCGTGAGCGTGCCACTGGTGGCGGTGTAGTCGGCGCCGGCCGTCGCCGTGCCGTCAGCTGTTGCGTAGTCGACGGTGAGATCGGTGGCTGTCGCGTGGCTCAGCATCACAGTGAGCGCCGCGCTGCCCGCGGTCTCCTCGACGAGCTGCGATGCGGCGCCGAACCCGACCGTCGCCGGCTCCTCGACTATGGCATCGAACGACTCAGAGAGGACTACCAGGCCGTCGGCCTCGGAGGTATGCGAGCGCTCACTGTCCCCGGCCTGGTCCTCGTCCGTCGCCAGGCCAACCGCTGTTGCATCCAACGAGCACCGGCGCGACCAGCCTCCGTCGCCACCGTTTCGGGTCATCTGCGAGCCGACTACCAGCGGCGCAGCCGAGTAGGTCCCGCCGAATGCCACACTCACGCATCCGTTGTCCCAGCCCGTGATCGCCGTGGCCGTGGCCAGGCCCTCGAAGGTGACAGTCCCGCCGCCGTTCACCGGCAGGGTGACAGTTCCCGGCTCCAGCGCCACGTAGGCGATGCTCTCCGGCTGGGTCACCTCACCCGCAGCGGCCTCACCACGCTCCAGCGCCACTTTGAAACCCGACTCCATTGCGTCTCTCGCCACCGACACCAGCCACGGAACCGACGTTGCCTCCGGCACCGCCGCCGTCTCGTTCGCCGTTGTCTGAATCTGTGTCACCACCACCGGCGAGGTGACAAAGGCTTGCGAGAAGCTGACAGCTTCCCACGTCGCCGTCCCCGTCACTCCCGAGCCGTGCTGCACGGCAGAGGTGCTGACCAGCCCGGCCTCCAGCCGGCGCCCGTCCGGCAGCAGGTGCGAGCCCGCTTCAACCGCCAGGTAGTGAATGACAACCACGCCGTGCGGGCCATCCCCGCTGGGCTCCACCTGCACGCACTCGAAACCCGTCGCTGTCACGTTCCTGACCCGTACTGAAACCGGCGCAGAGTCCACACTCGACCCGAGGACAAGCACCACCGGCGGCGAGGCGTACACCTGTCGGAACGGCACCGACACGAATGACGACCCGACGTCCGTCGCCGGCAACGTCACCTCAGCCGACTCGAGCTTCCACGAGGCCGCATGGGCGGGCAGGCAGGGCAGGGCAAGCGCCAGCATCATTGCCACGCCAACAGTGATGCGCGCCAGGGTCGATGGCTTCAGACCGGGCATGTCAGGTCCTCCCATGGAATAAGCCGAATGGTAGGTGTGGGGTCCGGAAACAGGTGGCGACATCCTGCGACCAGCTCTGTTCGGGTATGGGGAGCCGCACAGAGCTCGAGCAGCGCTACTGAGGAGTGTTCGCGACAACGACCTGCTTCGACCAACCTGCCTCCAGTGGACTGGACTATGTTGTGTGATCGGAGCCTATCTGATGTCAACAAGAAGTCAAGCACCATGACAGAACTTTTACAATTTGCCTCTCTTATTGAGACTGATTCGTGAACGCAGTCCCATAAAACGACCTGGAGATTGTCCAATCCGAATACGCATTAGAGCCTGCTACTACTTGTGTTCTCGGGGCACAGGTTACACCTCTCCCGGCCTTCTCGGAAACGCCATGTGCCACCTTGGGGCAGGGCGTCATCACGTGATCTCGAGAGCCGCCGAGTCGCGAGGCGCCGGCTGTTGCCGGAGGCCTCGAGGACACGGCCTACCGCAAGTTCGTGCCGGTCCTGATTACATGCTGTCGCAACGCACTCGCGACTTTCATCAGGAAGATAGATCACGGAGAGGACGTTAGAGATGCTTGAGGTGAGCGACGACGAGAACGGGCAGGTGCGCCGAGTGACGGCTCGCTCTGGGTGCGGGCACGTGCCGAGGCGGCGGCCCGGTGCGACGGGCCGGGCACCGTATACTCCGGGCCACGCGTTTGGCACCATGTGGGGGGCATGATGACTGATCTGAAGGGTCGGTTTCGACAGACAGAGCGCGCGGCGCGGAAGGCATTCGAGGACGTGTCGCGCGGACGGGGCCTCGTGGAGCTGGTGGTGGAGGAGAAGCGGTGAGCGGAGGTGCGACGAGCGTCTTCCTGAGGGTCGGCGGTGAGCTGTGCTTCCGTTTCGAGGGCCTCCCGCACGCGTTGGCGAGCCGGATCCGGATCCACCTGCCATCGTTCGTGGCCAGCGACCCGGGCCGCTCTCCCCACCGCGGCACCGGCGATGAGGACGGCGCACGAGTGCAGGAAGCGGAGGTCATCACCGTCACGGTCGGCGAGCCCGTGCCCGATATCCCGGGCGA
>Ga0315536_1001037_pt1 | contig 14071 bp, 27 predicted proteins | sample SalMarSW160230MG_FD_203093 | JGI IMG/M metagenome (GOLD analysis project Ga0315536, IMG submission 203093) | Salt marsh sediment microbial communities from the Plum Island Ecosystem LTER, Massachusetts, United States - Salt Marsh Sediment SW1602-30 ... | reverse complement strand
ACACTAAATATATAGTGGTATACTTTTTAGAAAGGAGGAAACGGAAATGACCGAAAAACAAATCATCAATATTTTAGAGATGATACAGGGCAAAAATCTCAAACCCCCAGAATCAGAGGCTATGAAACAGTCCATTGGTTTCCTGAAACAGTATTCCAACCTCTTCAAGGGGTATATTGAGGCCCACTCATAAACTCCGGCGAATAAGAAAACGAAAAGATAAACAGTACTAGACTACTGTTGAAAAGAGAGGGCCCGGGGATATCCTCCCCAGGCCCCCTTTTTATGCCTTAATTCCACCGGGCGTTATTGAAAAGTCGAATCGTTGCATAATGTAAAGCGACAAAATCAAGCAGCTGGTCGGTGCACTCTATCTGGGCTTCATTTGTAATCTCTATCCGGCCGGCGGCGATATCCGCCCGGACCTCATCCTTTTTCCGCCTCAGGGCTTCTCTAATAATAACCCCGCTCTGTTTCATGGTCCCTTACACCCCCAGGGGCATTGCAATCTGATCAGCAATAACCCCGTTCTGGCAGTTGAAACAAAGATCCGTTTCGCCGGGCCCATTCCCCAGCCTCTTGGCGATGGTCTGGAACGCCTCCTCGACGGTCTGTGGCGACCGCATATATACACGGTACTCAGCGCCGCATTTCGAGCACTGGTGATATTCGACATAGAGAGAGCCGTCTCCCTTGTCACTCTTCGTCAGGGCTATTCCTAGTAGGGCCACTTTCTCCATCTCCACGCGGCTCTCCTTTTGCCCCGTTGAGAAGATGTTGGATAACCGCATCATAGCTTTCGCCCCAAGTCGCAAGGCCCTGCAGCTGCTTGGCAGTAGACTTCTTCACCTGGATAGTGGTCATTCCGTCTTTAGCCTTGTTCATTGTCTCCGTAGCCATTATAACTACTATAGCGATTATAGCAATTATAGCGATTATAACATCCCCTGTCAAGATAGGCCATTTGTTATCTCCACTCCACTATCACCGTGCCGGTGGCGTCTTTCCTCGTCTTCAGCGGCCCGACAGAACTCGTCAGCTTGGCCAGGTACCGGTTTGCCGTCAGCGGCGAACACCCGGCCACCTCAGCTCCGGAGTTAACGGCCTCCTGCTTGGTGATGAAACCCTGTTCCCTGATAATCGTCAGCAGCCAATCCCTATACCGTACCTCGTAGTAAGAATTGGCCTTCATCTCTGGAGAAGCGTTTCGGAAGTCGACCAGGTCCCTGACCTGGCTCGTGCCTTCCCTACCTCTCTCTCTCGCTCTCTCTCTCTCATTGTTAGCACTATAGGTACGAATCAGCCGCTTGTGCTCGGCCACGGTCTTCCCACGCATCTCAAGGTTATGCTTCTGGCAAAGCAGGTGCAGGTTCTCCGGGTTCCAGTTGTCAGGGTTGTTGTCGGCGTGGTCAATCTGCAGCTTGACGGCCGGCGGCTTTTTCCTGCATATGAGGCAGTACTCCCCGTCCCGGGCGGCGATAAAGTTATAGGCTATTTCGTGCTGTCGGATCTGAAAGCGGTTGGCCATTATGCCTTTACCCTCCTTCCGGGAAGCTCCTGCCTGAGGTTAGCCATATCCTCCCAATACAGGTCATGGTCTTTGGCCGGGCACTCCATAAGCGGCTTGTAGAGGTTGTCCTTGAGAAACACCGGGATGCCTTCGGCGTCGGCCGCCTGGACGATACCCTTCACCCACTCGAGGCGGGGCAGCAGCGTGTATTTCGTGCTCACGGCGTCCATCCTCTCAAGCGAAAGGTCGCGGTACCTCTCTTCCTGGAGCTGTTGAAGCTTACCCTTCCGTCCCGTCATAGAGCCGATGATTACCCCACTGATGCCGGCATGAGCCATAATTCCCCCGCCTTCGTGCAACCCCTCGAGCAGCGGTTCAAAGGAGATAAACTTCACCTTGGCCTCGACTTTATACATCTCAAGGCAGGCTCTCAAATACCCGACTTCCTCGGGCGCCGTGGCGCCCACCTCGCAATTATCAGGGAAGGGGGACCACTGAGGCAGCTCGTGAGGCTTCTTGGTCAGGAATATAAACGTGTGCTCCGGATGCTGCCGGCACTTGTCAAAGATGCTCGGCAGCCACTGGGGGAAAAGGAGCAGTTCAATGGTACTGCCGACGAACACCCTGCAAGGTTTCTTGGGGAGATCGTCCAGCACTTCGGGCACGAAGCGGATAGACGGGTCCCACTTGTTGTTGTCGTAGATATCCCGCGCATAGCAGTACGGGCAGGCGACCGGGCATTTCCCCTTAATAGGGTTCCTAGTTATGTCAGTCCACTCAATCTTTCTTTTCATCAACAACTTCTCCAGTTTCGACGTTAATCTGCTCGATCCTAAGGTCCATCACGGACTGGGGAGACTCAATGATAGCGTTCATCGGCCGGGCGGTCGCCTGCATATATACCAGCTTTAGTAAATCCGGGCCAGCGTGGAGAACTTCAAACGAAATTTTTGCCGAGCCTTTCTTGAACGATACACTGAGCTTGTCAATGTTCTGCATCTCTACTTTCGGGTATTTCCCCTCCATCAGCTTCCCTCCTTTCATCTCTATTCGGGTCAGGGTGACAGGTGCCGCAAACCCACCCCCCAGGGCTGTATATAACCCCAAACATCATATGCGGCTTTCTCCACCACCAGTTTTTTTTCTTGCACACCCAGCAGGGCATCTTGATCCAAACCGGCGGATTTTCCTCCGTCTGGAGAACTCTCCTCGCCGCCGGCGCTTTCTTGGCGGTATCAGCCATCAGGCTCAATCAAACCCAGGATTGCTTCTCGAGTCGCCGTTGGTTCCTGGCGCACTTCGTCTACGGACCCCAATATGCCAGCTCTCCAGATTCATCGGGGGATGGTCTGGCGCTACCACTTCCCCTTTAACCCTGGGGGCGCCATAACTGGCACCTAGCAGACTTCTATACACCACCTGCTCCCCAACGTGCCGGGTCTGCACTCCACTGTAGATAAGATGCACGTGTTCATAGAGCCCGTTAAACCAAAGCTCTGGGTCTGACCCCACCACCCGTATATCACTATCGGAGCGATATTGGTTAACTGGGTCAACATCGCTGGGAACAAAGAACCAGTCTCCCTGCCTCTTTACATCTTTGCCCAAAATATAAGCATCTCTGACAAACTTCGGCACAAGCCAGTCGAAGGCATCTTGGACTGTTTTGATTTTACGGGGCAGTGCAGTGGCAAATGGGTGACCATCATCCTTGGCAACCAAGAAATTACGGCCGGTAATGCCAGCTCTTATCCCTACGACCAAACCGCTCTCGCTGGTATCAACGACTTCTATACTCTGGCCGTGGTTGTGCCCTCCCAATCCACATTCTCCTGCCCAGAAAACTACGGCGTCATCTTCGACCATGGGATACGCTACTCGAGGGCAGATCCAAGTATGGCTGACATGCCTAATTGCGACATTGCTCGGCTTTAGGAACGAGTTGCACTTAGGGCAGTATGGCGCTACTATCCTTCTCTGGATATCCCAGACATCGTATACCTCTGTACCACAGACCGTATGTACCTGCTCATTGCGAGCCCTGCGAGAACCCCACCATGGACGCATCTTGATAGGGATGCCCAATTCCACCCCCAGTTCCTCCAGGGTAGGAGTGCGAACTCCTACCTGTTCCTCCACTTCTATCCGGGTTTCCGTTGCTGTAACCATAGATCCCTCCTTTACTTTTCTTCCGAGGCGGCGGTTTCTCCCCCGCCTTTGCTGCCCGCCCTCGCCCTCTCTACTCCCGGCCATGGCGGGGCGGGTTTGACCCCGTCGGGGCGGCCGGCCACATAGACAGGATTCCGGCGGACATACTGCTGCTGGCCGTTCGGGTTGGGTTGAGGAAATGTCTGGGCCCGTGCGCCCTGCTGGATAGCCAGCAGGGTATAGCCGTGGCTCAGATACCAGTTGATAAAATTCTTGCCCCCTTCCTGAACCTCCTTGATGGTTGTTAACAGTTCTTCCATAGACTGACCCTCCTTTATTCTTCTACCTGGCTTTTTGGTACTATGTAACATTCGTAGTCCTCTCCCTCATCGGCCAAGACGGTAGTCTTGCCACAGGTTCTAACCCAGGCTCTGCAATAATTCCAGCCATCGGCCCACGCTGCGGCGTCGTCTTCCAGCTCCTCAAGCAGCTTGTCGTCAATCTCTACTTCCTTACATAAGCTTACCAGGTACCCCCGAAGATAGTCAGCGACCGGCCCGTCGTCATGCTCTCCAACGATTTTCTCGATTGCTTCCTTCACCTTATCGGTAAAGTCTTTAGGGCCTTGGAAATTCTTGAGTTCCTCAGCTGACATCGGTTTGTGCATACTATTCACCTCCACAGTATTGCGATACTGTTAAGTCACTCGGAAATCGGTAGCTTCTTTTGCTCAATGTATTTAGTCTCGCCCTTTTTGAAGCCATGTTGATCGAGCAGCTGGGTCTGGTCCGATTCGGCAAGATTGTTGACCAGGGCCTCCCGGTTGGCCGCCCCGGCCGAGCCGTGGAAGAAGCCCCCACACCAGCATTTACAGCGGCTCCCCTTAGCGTTGTGGCACCGGCTGCCGCACGTTCTTACTCTTCCCATATTAGCCTGCCTCCTTCCATAGTACACGAATACTGTCAGCCTCTATACTTCGCCTTTTTTTAATGCCATGCAAAACAGAGTTAGAAGCGTCCGTTGAATCTCGTTTGAATTATCTTCTACCGAAAGTCGAACGTCTGAGGTTTCTGCTATCGGCTCTATTCTAATTATGTTTTTTGAGTTTAGCTTATTCAACTCTAGCCAGTCGTGAACCCGGCCGACATCTGGTAAAAACACACAGGGCTTATCTGGCATGGGTATTCCTATCCTGCTGTAGGGATGGACCCTCTCGAAGACCTCAAACATGACTTTTTCAACTTCGGCTTTTGCATCATCTGCGGGGGAGCCGTCGCAGGTTATTAAGCCTGCTCGCTTCATCGCGGAGTAACCAAAATTCAAACAAGCTGCCATAATATCGACCTCAAACCCTGGTTCCAGTGAGATTGTAATATACTGTCCATTCTTTTCAGCCTTCATATTTCACCTCCATAGTACTCTGCTACTGTCTTTTCTTCTTGGCGCGCATTTCCTGATAAACTTTCTCCAGTAGCTTAACTTTTTCAGTTCCACCGCGAAGCCTTAAACAAGTAATGGTCATCTTGGCGCCAGGTGCTACCTTAAAGTCCCTGCCGCACAGGAGCCGGAAGCCTCTGTCAAAGGCAGTCCGCGTATTAGTAGCGCGAACGTGGGCTGTCTCCCCATCTTCCTCGACTTCGTACCAGTCTGCCATGGTTACCTTCCTTTCTCACAGTATACGGATACTGTTATTTCTCCCTAGCATCCGAGTAACCATCGCTGTAAGCTGCCACCGAAGCTGATAAATCTGACTTGGCAAAGGGCTCCGATTCGTCCAGTAGCTTGTTGGCATAGTCTCGTAGCGCCTTAGCCTCGATCTCATCGGCCTCATCACCGACGAGCTGGCCGATGATTTCGTCAATGGCCGGGCCACGGTTCTCGTCGGTAATCAGATAGTCCTCATCTGGCTCTACTTTCCCGCGGCATTTATCGCAGAGGAAATAATATGTTTGGTCCGGCCGGTACCGTTTCTCCCACCCAGGCGGCAACTCGTCAAGCCTGGCGTAACCTATGACGTTACACCCCGAGCACCCGAAGGAATATACCTTTTGCGACTCCCAGCCTAATCCCACCTCCCAAAATAATAGCGAAAGGCCGGTGCGCACCTCTCCCATCTCAAAACTGATGCAGGGGCCGAGGATATAACAATCTGCCAGTTTAACCAAATAGGGTTTAATTTTCATGTTCACCTCCACAGTAGTTCAATACTGTTATTTCTTCACCATCTCCCTAGCCTTGGGATAATCGAGCACTCGAATAACTGCCCCAGTTTCGCCTAGTAAAGCCGCCACTATGCTGCCTTCCTCATCAAAAAGAAAAGTAGCGCAGTCACCGCTGTGGATAACAACAGATTTGGCCTCACCGCAGCTACCGCAGAAGCCCTGCTTTTCCATGTCCTCTTTGTGATGAGGATTTTGGCAACCCTCCCTTATTAGCCACCTAAGCCGTTTTAAGATGTCCTCAACTGGTTGCATCGGCCTCACCTCCACAGTACCCTTGTACTGTATTATAAATCTGCCAGATCCCATCTTTTAGTGATAGCATCCATTTCTACATAATCCTCTGAGGTGAGCTGGAATTTACTCGTTGCATAATGCAAGAGCTTCTCCATATCTCGCCTCAATACGGCTGGGTGCACTTGGCCAGCGAGGGGGTCATCCTTCTGTACTTGGATTTCTTGGAATCTTTCAAGAATGAGATTATAGACCTCCTCTATAGATGTGTCAGTAACCTGCATCATCTTAGCCTCGTAGTTTGAATAAGACCGGTTATCGGTCGGGCAGGTCCTGACCTTGCGAATGACCCTTATTTCAATGATGTCCTTCGGCTTCGGATCCGGTGGTACCAATATCCTCATGTTTGCCTCACTTCATCAAGTAAAGGCTGGAAGTCTTTTTCCGGGTCGGTGGTCGCCATGGCCACCAGGTAAGCCGCCAGGTTCAGGGCATTCTCTTTAGACATTCTGGCGGCTCTCATCGCTAACCCCAGCACTATCTGGTCACCCTGCACACCCACAAGATATTTATTCTCAGGCATCTTTTTACCTCCCCAGTATTACTCTACTGTCTAGCTGCTGTCATGCGAACAGCGCCCATGTTGTTTACCCAAGTGTCATAGTTCATTTCAAGGTCTTGTATAGCCAGAAGGACGGCCTCACCCTCTTGCTGAACATTGTCCGCCTCGGCCATATTCCACTTGAGCTCGCCGGGTTTATCCTTATCCCAGTAAGTGGCTATTTCCCAGCGGTGCTGCGGCTGGCCTGCTTGAACCTTATCTCGCTTCCGCCAGCGGATTATCGATACCAGCTTGCCGTCTCGGAAGATGTTAAAACCATGCTCGCCGTATTGGTCCTTTTGGCCATGAAATGATTCAAGGCTATAGGGGCCGCAGATAATATCTCCCGCTAAAACATCCAGCACTTGGTATGTCAGGACGGCCGCGGCAAATCTTGGCGGCGTCTCGCCGAAGTCCGATATCCGTTCGATGGTTACCACGCCATCCCGGGTGAGCTGAAGCCCCCCTGTTTCCCAACGATCCTCAAGGTCCTTACTTAATCTGGCCGCGACATTTTGAAAGGACTGCTTTTCGGCATAGCACCCTGGGCAGTAGTGCGTGTCGCCGTCCATAGGCCCCCGCACGTCTTTCTCATCGATCTTGTTGTGGCAGTGGTTACACGTGTAGGTTATCGTCTTCATTTTAACCTCCTCCATAGTATGGTCATACTGTCTTTCGCTTTGGGCAGAGTGTATCTTTGAATGGGCCATCATTGTCATGCATCAATGCCATCACCGGGCGGAGGCCACAATACCACCCATCTAAATCCTCGTTGTTATAACCCTTCCTCTTTTCGTTGCCTAACAGAACGCATCCTTTACAACGCTCGCCATCTGGTATCTTTCCGAAAGCCCATTTCCCAAGCCTTACAATATCGTCTACCTCTCTAAACATAATTCACCTCCACAGTATAAGACTACTATCTATTCCGGCTTCGGGATAATTTCTCTAATCTCGGCCAAGGATTTTCGACCTATATTGTAAATGCTCAGGATATCACCGTCGGTTAGCTTATCAACGGGCTGAACATCTTTATCTCTGTTCTCTTTATACCAACGATCTAAAGCTAATTCGGTGTGCCGGCTAACCCTGCCCCTTATCCCCTTAAGGCGATCCGTTTCCTGCAGCTGTCCGGTGACTTCTGGTACTGTTGAACTGATCATAAATTTATTAAGGATCTTGACCTGCAATTCTAGTGCAGTGACTTGCTCGCTGAGGTGTTCAATCTCACGAAAGAAGGTCTGTCTTCTTATCTGGTAGCTTTCCCGCAGTTGTGCTTCAACCGATCTTTTTTCCTCGCTAGTGATAGCCTTCACTACGGTTATAATCCTGTGCAGGTCCATAATCCTACGGTTAACCCTTTCAAGCAGCTCATTCGCCTCTTTCAGCTCTTCCGGGCTCGGCATTTCTCCTTTACATTCGAAGGTGTAATAACATTTACCGGCATTATCCAACTCACAACCAGGACTTGCCCACAAGTGCTTTAAAGTCGATATATAGTGAACTGATATAAATTCGAGATCTATGTTCTTGGAAATTGTACACTTAGTTTTTCTATCTTCAGTCATATTGACCTCCTCTCCACAGTAGGCTAATACTATTTATTTTGCCGGCGGATATCCTCGACGAACTCCCGGAAAACCTCAACCCAGTTGGCTTTCACAGACCGGCCCCGCGGCGCTAGGTGAGCTCTCCGCTCCGGGTGCTCATGAAGCCACTTTCCCCAGGCAGCATCATGTTCTTTGCAAATACTAACTATATCTTGACCGTAGTGTGTGATTTCAGTATTCGAGCAGACGGCACAATGACTGAGTGGGCTCTCAGGACACATTTTAACGGCTCCGACAATGCCACTCCCAGGCTTGATTAGTCCGCTTAAGGCGCAGGCATAAGGGAAGAAGCGCGGGCAGTTATAGACTACAAGAGGCCGTCCTTCAAGTTCCAGCTCTTCCCGGAGCAATTCGTAGCAACCGATGCATTTGATATTCATGTTTACCTCCACAGTATCTAAGTACTGTTATACGCCGGCGGCCGCCGGCTCTTTTTCTTCTATGCCTCCAACAGTGACACCAAAGAACCCCAGCGGCTTTATCGTCTCAATCTCGTAGCTGGCCGTGTCACCATGGTCCTGCAGGTAGAAAAACATGTACTCGACTATGAGTTTCACCAGGTCGACGTCGGAAAGCTTCGCAATAATCTTCCAAAGATCGCCCTCGTTACGCTTTTCCTGGGGTGTGCCGGCATTGAGCTTGTCCCAAAGCCACTTCTTCGGCTCTTTCGCCTTCTCGCCATAGTAATACGATGCAATTTGTCCACCATGGAGCTGGTTGTAGATTATAAGCTCCAGGACGCCCCGGGGGATTGTCAGGTAGCCACCTTCTGAACCATCGGCGATCTGGCCTATCTCGTCAAGCACCTTTTGAATAGCTGCTTTCTCGGCCTTTTTCAAAGCCTGGCCGGCGGCGTTTTTCTTCCTGGTGAAGGCGCCTTTCTTATTAGCTAAACACTTGGTATTCGAGCAGACAAGTATCGCCTCATCCTTGGGATATTTACTGTCAAAGGCGTAGTGGAAGCCGTGAGTACACCGTTCAAGGCACTCTTCCGGTTCGTCGACATAGCGAATCTCGTCGGAAAGAAGGGCATATCCCTGCTTCACCTGGCGCTGGTACTGGTACATGCCCAAATTATTGCAGATATCGTTCAGGTCCAGCACCTCGGCCCGGGTACCCGCTGCGACTCTCGCCTGCTGCAGTATCTCATCCGGAACAGGTGCCGGCGCCGGTGGTTCAACATTCTCGGCACCGGTATCGAGGGTCTCGGTGCATTTGCTCCAGCCAGCTGAGACATCCCCACCGGTCCCGATCTTACCGCTAGACTTCCAAACCTTGACGCTTTCTATATCCTCAGGAGATACCCCAGCTGCATATACTGCGGTGGCCAGATCCTGGGCGGTATAGTCGAAGATAAAATCATCCGGTCGACGGTTGGGCTTTAGGCTGATGCGGTAGGTGTGGTTGAGCCGGTAATCCTCGGCGCCGGGGTTAACCACGGTAGGGACCGGTGCGAAGTAATCTACGGCTCTGGCGCCAGCTTGCTCTTTATCATGGGCCATGGCAATGACCAGTCCGTCTTCATTAAGAGCAATCCAACCGGTACCTCGCTTCTGTAGGGTATATTTAGGCTCTGCCCCGGCGGGCTTTTCTTGAGAAATGTTATCAAGCTCCTTATTCAATAGGTCGTCGCCCTGTTTCGTAAACCCGCTCAGTTCTTCATCAACCCGGGCTACTTCTTCCTCTGGGGGTCTCTGTTCTACTTCCCTGGCCACCCTCTCCAAAACTTCGGCTTCCATTCTAGCCTTGGCGGCAACGGCCGCTAGGGCCTTGTGCTCATCCGTCTTTTTCTCCCAGCACTCTACGTCGGTGCAGTAGTGAGCTGATTGACTCTTGGTAGGGTGAGTGATGAGGCATTTATCGCACTTGAGGCAATTGGCTGCCCGGCTATCGAAAAGAAGTTTATACCGATAACCCTCATAATCCTTGTCCAGCGGTGGGAATTTGTCTCTTATCGTACTGTGTATGGACTTCTGCAGTCCCTCGACGGTGTTAGGGTTGCTGTAGCTCTTATTACCGGTAGTATTTATGCCGGCAAGCGCCCTAGACATCAAGTCATCGGCATCTGGAAGCCCCTCGAGGGTAAGCAGCTCCCTGCCCTGGGTGAAGGTGATTATCCCCTCGTCTATCTTCTCCAAGAACCTCTCCGGCAGCCGCAGGACCCGCTTCATGTTGGAGACATTGGCCGGTGTCATGCCGTGTTTCTTGGCTATGTCCTCGTCGAGAACATCCGGGAAGGCGGTGTTATACGCCGTGATGCACCGGGCTACCTCGATAGGAGTGATATCCGTCCTGCGCAGATTTTCCTCCATGGCGTAGTGGAACATGTCGGCGTCGGATATTTCCTTGATATCGACAGGTATTTCGCCCCAGTCGCCCAGCTGATAAGCTGCTCGAGGGCAATGCTTCTCATTATACCGGAAGCCGCGAAGCCTCATGTGGCCATAGGCCAGCTGCACACGGCCGTCTACCCGCCGGCCCTCAGGTACCTGGCGGAGTCCAACCTCCTGCAGGGAGATACCCATTTCCTTAATCTTGGCCTGGGGGTAATGCTTTCTCGGGTTGTAGGGGTTGTCGTCAATCAGATCCAGTTTTACATTGTCCATTGCCATTGTTCCTTCCTTTCAAAAGATTTATGTGTTAACAGAATTACGAGCTTTCATTATAGCCTCGTAGGCTTGAGTAACACGCTTGAACTTGTTCTCGTCCCCACCATGATCCGGGTGATAGAAGCTGACTTTCTGCACATACACCTTTTTAATAAGCTCGATGGGGTCGTCTTTGCTAACGCCTAGGACGTCGTAGGCGTCTTCCAGTGTCTCTTGCTCCGCCGGCCGGTTATGGGCCGAGCTTCTCACCAAATCCGTGGTCGAACTCAGCCCTTGATAGCTGATGCCGGATTTCTCGGCTATCCTTACCCTGTCCAGGAAGAGGAAGATAGACCGCATATTCCGGGCATAATCCGAGAGGTTACAAAACACCGTCTGCCACTCGCCTTTGCGGAAATAACTGACCGTGACGCCGTTCCCCCTTTTCATACCCCCGCTGACATATTCTTCCAGCTCCCGCATAATGCTAAACTGCTCGATATCCCATAAATCGAACATATGCCTTAAATCGCCCCGGGTCCGGTTGGCGTCTACTGGACGTCCCATATTACCTCCATTACCTTTTTACCTTTTTACCAGGTCTGCGCCGGTGATGACTCCGGAGCATTTCCCGAGTTATAAATTCCCGCAGATACTTTGATCTATCTCTATATAAGTGGCTCTGATTCCACTTGGCTACCCTGCGGTCAATGACCTCTATAATCTCGACAGGCAGCCTGACACCTACATCCTGCATTCTTTGACGCTTACCACTCACCGGGCCCCTCTACCCCCTTTATTACCCGCCTGAAGCTGGGGTGTTAACACTTTTAAGGCTGTACCGTGATCTTAAACTCGTCCATTAGCGCTTTAGCTTCCGAGTAGTACTCATTGAGCTTGGCGGTCATCGCCTTACCCTCGCTGTTAGTCTTCTCAGGCTCCGGCAGGCCAAGCCACTTAGAGTATAGCTCACGGGCTTCAGCGGAGATCTCTTTCAAACGAGCTATCTTTTCCGCCGGCGTTGCTTTCCAGGCCTTGATCATCTCACGTAGCTTCCCCTCACGCTTGCACTTCGGGCATTTTACCCGCCCGCTGCTGTCCCCTGCAGTAGTAAAGGGATGGCCATTGGGACAAACGACGCTGTAAAGGTTCGACCCTGGAGTTGGTTTACTATCTATGATTCTCAACTTTACCTCCTCTATAGTATGCTTATACTGTAGTCAGACGCTGGCCACTTTCTCTTGGGCAGCGTGGATCTTCCCCTCGTTATCCTTACCGACAAAAATTATCGGCTTGGTAAGCTTATGCCTAGCGTGTCCCCTGATATGCTCCCTCCAGGCTTCCAAGCTGTCATCCACCGGTATATCCTGCTCACACTGGCAGCAATAGATAGGGTCGCCCTCAATGGCGACATAAAGGTCACCGCTTTTGCGGTAAGGATAATAAACGGCGTACATAGGGCCAAATATCCGGGCAACGATAGTCTGATTCAGCGACTTAGCCAGGTCCCAGGGAGTCTTTGTCTCTGTCATGACTTTTCCTGCGCCTCCCCAGGTAAAACCAGCTTAACCCACCGGGGATGCAGCTCTCTTTCCCTCCTGATGAGTTTCAAGCCTTCGGCACCAAGCTTGAGAGACGCCTTAAACTTCTCGTCGTGAGTGGTTGAACCTTCGGCCGAGGCTGACAAGAGGCTGATCGCTTCACTGACTGTTATTTCCATTTTTCAGTTTAGGCTCCTTCCCTTCCTTAAAGATATTCGCCTTTAGATACCTGCCGGCAATGAAACCCATCATAAAGCCTTCCATGAGGTAAGACCCTGGTGGCCAATCCAAGTCCGATAAGTCTGCCTCTATAGCCTGAATGAACAGGGATATCGCCCGCCGGGCTCTATCCTCTATATCATCAAGGCCGGGTTCCCTCATGGCGACGAGCTCCTGGAAGAAAGCTTCGTCATAGTCGCCCTGGCGCCGATGATCAAAGTGTGCCATCAGCTCTGTTTTTTCCATTGGTGATAATAACCTTTCAGGCATATCATCATCCCCCTTTGAAGCAGGAACAAGCCCCTCATCCCCGCCAATGTGCCATTCCCCATCCGGCTCAATAATCGCTATCCGGTCTCCCAGCATTATGAAACACCATCCGGGTGTCCAGTGGGGAAGCTTCAGCCCTTCAAACCTGAACCTCAGGACCTGCCCGGTTACCTTGTTCAAAAAGCCGACGAATGGCTCGACCGGCTTCCAAGACGGCTGCTGGCCGGGGAACGGGGTTTCCTCCCATTCCCCCCAGGATAACCGGTAGATACGCTCGTCGCTGATATCATTGAAGCGGCCGTCCCAGTTCTTACGGCCTTCTCTCATCATCTGCCATACACTGTCCTCGGTCTTGAAAATAATATCGTCATTTTTGCTCATGGCTTAAGCCTCCTAGTTCCTTTAATCCCTTCTAAGCTTGAGTATCGGCTCCCCTTTGGCCTTCGGGTACCTGCAGGGAGAGTAAATCAGGCTCACCGGCCCATGGCAGTACGGGCATTCAAGCTCGCGAAGCGGGGTCTGGTCTTTTTCCCGAATGTCCCACTTGATTTGGCAGGTGTCACACTTTGCTTTTTTAGCCACCGCTTACCTCCTTATTATCATGAAAGCTACAACGAGAAAGATAATTACAAGAGCCGTAGCAGCCCATATCCACTCTAAAAAACTCATATTCGTGCCTTTTCAAACCTCTTGGCTTCTCTGGTCTACCAGAATTCCTTCCTGGTGATCTAACTCGTGCTGAAAGACCTGGGCCATAAAACCCCGGCCGCGGAAGCTTCTAACCTGGCCATCCAGTGTAAGCCCCCGAATCTTTACAATCTTAGCCCTCTTCAAATCGAATGTTTTACCCGGGATGCTCAGGCATCCCTCGGTAACCCTATGGATGCCTTTTGCGTAAACCAGCTCCGGGTTGACGAGGACATGGATATCAGCGCTGGTGTCATCACGGGCCTCAGGGTTAGCTAAAAAGGCAAACATCCGGACCAGCTCCCCCAGCTGGACGGCAGATAGTCCTACCGGCCTGATCTGATGATATTGGTTAAGGCGCATAAACTCCAGCATCTCATCTGCCAGCTCACGGATCCCTGCGTCTATTGCCTCTACCTTCTTTGATTCCTGGCGCAGCAGTAC
>Ga0315536_1001035_pt1 | contig 14076 bp, 16 predicted proteins | sample SalMarSW160230MG_FD_203093 | JGI IMG/M metagenome (GOLD analysis project Ga0315536, IMG submission 203093) | Salt marsh sediment microbial communities from the Plum Island Ecosystem LTER, Massachusetts, United States - Salt Marsh Sediment SW1602-30 ... | reverse complement strand
TCAGCTATGCGATTTTCAGCCGCCTCATCGGCGCCGTAGCCATCCTTAAACACGACATCATTCGTAGCGGAGACGACTAGCCGCATCGTCATACCAATCTCGCCGCCAACCTCCTCCCGGCGTCGAGCACCTCAGCCATCGGTTCACGCCGGTGGCTTTTTTCTTGCAAGGAGACCACCAATGTTTGCAGCCACAAAAGCAGTGATTGCTGCTGTCCTCGGCAAGGCCTGGCACGTTGCTGCCGACAAGGCCGCCGCCTTGACCTATGCCGGTGATCCGACCAACAACCTCACGCCGGCCTACCAGTACCAGTTCTGCATCGACACGACCAACGGGCGCCTCTACTGGGCCAGCACGGCCCTCTCGTCCGGGTGGAAGGTCTGCGGCGACCTGGGCCTCCTCAGCGGCGTGACGGCCGGCACTGCCATCGCGTCCAAAGCGGTCACGCTCGACGCCAACAGTCGAACGACCGGTATTGCCGGCCTGACTTCGTCCGTCGCCGGCCTCGTGGCCGGTTTCTTTCCGACGGCTGTCGATCAGGCCATCAATGCCAACGGCGCGGTCGTTCTGACCGCCTACAATACGAACATCACATCGGTCAACTCGACCGGACAGGCATTCACGCTTGCCGATGGCTCTGTCATCGGGCACCGCAAGCGCATTCAGCTCATCGTTGACGGCGGCGACGCGGTCGTTACCTTCAACACCGATGCTACGCTTACCTTCGCCGATGTCGGCGATGTCGCCGAACTGATCTGGACGGGTACGATCTGGGCGCCGATTGCCCTTTACAACATCGTCGACGGCGCTACTGCACCCGCCTATTCAGCCGCCTCCTAGTTTCCTGTCGTAAAGCACAGAGGCGCGCTCCGCCGTGTACGGATCTCCCCAGCCCCAGTCGTCGCCGAAGCAGGACGCGAGCAAGATCCTCTTGCTCGCCGAGCGCCACCAGCGTGCCATGCAGGCCCAGCAGGTCTGGGCAACGCCGGCAAAGCGCAACGTCGATTTCTTCGAAGGCCGGCAATGGACGGCGGCCCAGATCGCCAAGCGCAAGGACCGTCCATCTTTTGCCTTCAACGTCATCGCGCCGCTGGTGCGCCTGATCCTCGGGTATCAGTCCAACAACAAGGTCGATATCACCTTCGACCCGAGCGACGACGCCCGATCCTCGGACGAGACGGCCCGGGCCCTGTCGTTGCTCGAAAAGAAGATCGCCAAGATGTCCGGCCTCGAATTCGTCGACGTCGAGGTCTTCATGGACGGCCTTCTGACCGGGCGCGGCTTCTACGACACCAGGCTCAACTACGAGTCCAACGACCTGGGCGAGTTGCGCGACAAGGCCATCGATCCCTTCTCGGTCTATCTCGACCCGGACACCGACACCTACGACATCAACGAGAGTGCCGGGTTCGCCAACTATTCGCGCTGGGTCAGCATCGACGAGATCGAGGCGTGCTACGGCAAGCCCGTGTCCGACCTGCTGCAGCCTTTCATCAGCGGGCAGACGCCGATCGGGCCGGTGTCGAGCGTCAACACCAATGACGAGGTTTCGCCGATCCGGCGCTTCGGTCAGTTCGAGGACGAAACCAACTGGTACTGGGAACAGTTCTATTCCCTGATGGGCGATTTCGTCGACACCAAGCGCAAGACCATCCGGCTCATCGATTCCCAGCACAAGGTCCGCGAGCGCCGCAACGTCATCATCGATCTCGAGACCGGCGACAAGAAGACACTGCCGATCGACTGGGACAGGAACAAGATCGAGAAGGTGCTCTACCACGCCGAGCAGGTCGGCAATCCCTGCGTGGTCCAGCCCCGCATGGTCGAGCGCATCCAGTGGTCGACGTTTGCCGGCGACGTGATGCTCTATGACCAGCCGTCGCTCTATGCCAGCTACACCATTTCCGGCTTTTTCCCCTACTTCCGCCGCGGCATCACCCGGGGCGTGGTTGACGACCTGATCGATCCGCAGCTCGAAAAGAACAAGCGCCGCAACGCCGAGATCGAGATCGTGTCCAAGACCGCTAACGGCGGCTGGATGTACCATCAGGATTCGCTGACGCCGGAGCAGAAGCGCAATCTCAGGCGGTTCGGCTCGACCCCTGGCGTGACGGTCGAGTGGAAGGGCGAGGCCGGCATGAAGCCGACGCAGATCGAGCCCGGCGTGCCCGCCATGGCGCACGAGAGGCTCGAGAGCAAGGCCGACGACGATATCCGCCGCATCTCCGGCATCAACGAATCCGCCCTGGGTGAACTCGACCGGGTCCAGTCCGGCCGCGCCATCGAGGCGAGGCAGCGCCAGTCCGTCATATCCATCCAGCTTTATATGGACAATTTCACGCGGACGAAGTCGCTGCAGGGCCGCAAGCATCTCGAAATCATCCAGAACCACTACACCGAGCCGCGCCTCTACCGCGTCCTGGGCGAGGACGGCAAGTTCGTGCAAATGATGATCAATCAGAAGCAGTCCGACCCCGACACCGGCGTCCTGCGCATCCTCAACGACGTTACGGTCGGCAAGTACTCGGTCACAGTCGACAACACGCCGCTCGCCGCCACCTTTGCCTCGGCCCAGTTCGAGGAAATGATGCTGTTGCTCGAAAAGATGGGGCCGGCGATTGGGCCGTACCTGCCGCTTTTCTCGGATCTGATCATCGACATGTCGACCATGCCGCGCAAGGACGAGTGGGTCCAGCGCATGCAGCAGGTTTCGCAGGCCCTCACCAATTCCGGCGGCGTGCCGGGTGCTGCTCCGGCGGCCCAGCAACAGGGCCAGCCAGCCGGTCAACCCGCCGCGGCGCCGGCCGTGGCACAACCTCAACCCCAACTCACAGGTGCCTAAATGAAGATCGCGGTCCACAATTCCGAGCCTATCCAGTCCGAGCAGACCGTCTCCGTTACCCATATCGGCGGCGATGGGAAGGTCATTCGCAGCGTCGATGTCCGCCCCGGGTCATCGTTCAATGCCAATATCGACATGTTCAGCGTCGTGTTGGTCGGCAAGATCAATCCTTTGCCGGCGGTCGTTCTTTCCGAAGATGAAATCAGCGCCCTGAAATCGAGCGGCCCTGGTCCACTGACATCATTCGAGCCCAACAAGCTTCCAACCGAAGTTCTGGTACGGGATGCGCTGCGGAAGTTTGTCGAAGAGCTTTCCGATAGCCTCGGCCCCGCTGATCCTGGAAAGCCCCCAATAGGTCGCCGCAATATTTTGGGCATGGCCTATGAGCTTCTCGATATCATAAATGCCACCGCAGCCGGTCAGGTTGAAGGCATTGATAACCATGATCCTGACTTCGACGAGGCTGAACCTGTCAAAGAGAAATCCGACGCCCTCGATGAAATCCTCGACGCGCACGAGGCGCTTTATGACCAGAGCGAACCCAGGCCGGGCGGCGTTCCCGACGAAAGCCCCGCCACGGACATCGACGATGCACCGGCTGACGAGGTGCGTTTCTGATGTCGGTCCCGGATATTTGCATCTACCATGCCAACTGCGACGACGGATTTGCGGCCGCTTACGCCGTTTGGAAGCGCTTCGGCGACGCCGTGAAATACGTTCCGGCGCAGTACGGTAATGCCATTCCCGACGTTGCGGGCAAAGACGTGCTGATCGTCGATTTTTCCTTCAAGAAATCGGACATGCAGCGGCTTGCCGGCGAGGCCAAGCGCATCGTTGTGCTCGATCACCACAAGACCGCCGAGGCTGAATTGGCCGATTTTCTGCAACTGGAATACGCAGGTGGCCCGTTCGAAAAGCGCTACGCTGACAAGATGATTTCAGGCGTCGGTGTGTGCTTCGACACGAACAAGTCAGGCTGTCGTCTGGCTTGGGAATATTGCTTCGGAAATGAGCCGGCGCCGGACTGGTTTGCCGCCGTTGAGGATCGCGATCTATGGCGCTTTGCGCTGCCGCAGACCAAAGAGATTTGCATCTCGATCCGGTCGTATCCGCGCGAATTTGCGGTGTGGGATGCTTTCGACGCCGCCAGGCTTGCGGCTGATGGCGAGGCAATTCGTCGATACGTCGACATGATCGTCAACAACATCTGCGACACGGCATTCGTCGAGAACATCGGCGGCCATGATGTCCCCGTCGCGGCCTGCTCCTATGACTTCGTGTCCGAGACGGCGCACCAGCTTTTGCAGCGCAATCCTGACGCTCCATTTGCGGCTTGCGTGGTGCGGTCCTACGATGGCACAACCTACTCGCTGCGTTCCATGGATGATCGCATGGATGTGTCGGAAATTGCCAAGGCAAACGGCGGAGGCGGACATCGCAACGCCGCCGGTTTTAGGACAAAAGATGCACCACGTTCCTGACGAACACCTGATAACCCCGGCGCTTCTGCGCCGGGCTGCCCAGGAAGGCGAATTCGAGGACGGCAACGGCCAGCACTTCCTGCTGATCCAGAAGTCCGACCGCGATTTCATCGGCCACAATCCCTACAGCCCGGAACTCGGGCCGGACCAGATGATCTGGGGCCAGGACATTCTGGGCTATCTCAACACCGAACTGCATCATGACGGCGCATGGGTCCTGGTCTTCACCAACCCCAAGACCTTCGCCGAATCCCTGACCGGTCAGCAGGATTACCGGCGCTTTGCCGTGATCTTCCTCGACAGGGACGGCGACGCCCAGTTCACGGTCGAGTGGGTCGAACACGAAAGTCATGACCTCTACGACTTCGCCGACGTGATGCTGGCCGGCCGCGACTGGCTCGTCGCTTTCTGCGAAGCCGGCTGGCGGCAGTGGCACATGATCATTCACGAGGCCCTGGCGCCGGCGGAGAACCAGCTCCGCAAGGCAGCGCAGGGTCAGACCAAGCCCAACTGAATTCTCAGCCCGTCGAGCCTGATGGCTCGTGGGTCCCCGTTCATCCGAGGGGCATTCGGATGATTTCGCCTGTCCGGGAGCGATATCCCGGGCCGGGCCGCCGCCGTTCGGGCGTTTCCGCATATCCAGCGATAGAGGATGACATGCCCGATCCGATCAAGACCGAAGACGACACCGAAGTTGTTGCCACGCCGACGCCCGCCGCTCCTGAAGCGGATCAAACGCCAGCGCCGGTCAATGACGACCCCGATGCCATCGAACTTGCTGAAGCCCTTGCTGCCCTCGAAGCCGAGGAGGCTGGCAGCGAAGAGCCGAAGCAGGAAACCGGTCAGGGTTCCGAAGACCCGCCCGCGATACCGAAGCCGAAGGAAGAACCGGCGCCGCCGCCCCCCGAAAAGGGCGAGACGCCGATGATTCCGAAGCCGCGCTTTGATGAAGTGTCGCAGCGAGCCACCGAGGCCGAGCAGCAAGCCGCCTACTGGCGGGGCGTTGCCGAGGCCCGACAGCAGCAGACTGGCGCACCGCCGGCCAGCACGGAGCCGCCAAAGCCTACGCCTGAAGATCGCCTTGCCCAGATTCAGTCCGAGCAGGACACTCTTGCTGCCAAATACGACGACGGCGAATTGACCATGGCCGAATACAAGGCCGCCGAGCGCAAGCTCAACGGCCAGGAACAGGCCATTCGCGAGGAGGTGATCCTCTCGAAGGTCAAGCCGGCACCCGCGCCGCCCAGCGGAGAGGACGACGCCTATCTCGACGACCTCACCGCAAAGATCGAGCAGGCCCACCCCTGGGTCAGTGTATTCGAGCAGGCCGGAACGGACGCCGACTGGAACGTCGTCAAGCAGGCAGCGATATCGAACCTCGTCGAGCAAGGCATTGACCCGACCAAGGGAACCAGAGGCAAGATCGCCCTCCGTGAGGAGATCGCGGTCCTGATCGATTCCTACGGGCCCATTCTCGTCGGCGAGCGCGCGAAGGCAAAAGGCATCGAGATCCCGGCAGCGTCAGCACCGGCCCAGCAACAGCCCAAGCCCGGGGAACTTTCTCCCGAAGCGAAGGCGCGGCAGGCCAAGCTCAGCCAGCAATCGGGCGCCCCGCCGGACGTAACGGCCATGGGCGGTCAGAGCAGGTCGAGCACGGCGGAACCGGGCGAAGCCGAAATCAACGAAATGACGGACGAGGAAATCTCCCAGCTTCCGGTCGCCGTCAAGAACAGGCTCCTCGGCATCACAACGTAAAGCCTTGAAGGAACTTCATTATGGCTGAAACTGACTTTGGTGCCCTGACCTCCGCCCAGAAGCGGATTTGGGCCGCTGAAACCTGGCAGGCGGGCCGCGACGGCTCGTTCTTCTTTGCCAATGGTTTCATCGGGTCTTCGGACTCCGACATGAACTCCGTCATCCAGCGCGTTACCAAGCTGACCGAGACCGAACGCGGGCGCGAATGCGTCATGCAGCTGGTCCAGGATCTGCAGGGCGACGGTGTTGTCGGTGACAACGAACTGGATGGCAACGAAGAGGCCATGGTCAACGATGCGATCACGATCCGCATTGACCAGCTCCGCAATGGCGTCAAATCAAAGGGCGCCATGGCCGAGCAGGCCACCGTCATCCGCTTCCGTTCGCAGGGCAAGGAAAAGCTGGCCTTCTGGCTCAGCGACAAGCTCGACGAACTGATGTTCCTGACGCTCTCCGGTCGGGCCTATTCGGTCAAGACCTCGGGTGAAACCCGTACCGGGTCGCAGTTGCCGTCCCTGAGTTTCGCGTCCGATGTGGCCGCGGCCTCGACCAACCGCATCGTCTATGCCGGCTCCGCCACGTCGGAGGCGACGCTGACCACGGCGGACAAGTTCAGCTGGGAAGTGGTCGTCCGCGCCCGCACCCTGGCCGAGCGCAAGCGCCTCCGTCCGATCCGTGCCGGCGGCAAGGGCTACTATGTCCTCGTCATCAGCCCGGAACAGCGGCGTGACCTGGTGCTCGACCCGACCTATCAGACCATCGTTCGGTCGGCCGAGAAGGTGGGTTCGACCAATCCGCTCTTCACCGGCGCCGTTGCCACGGTCGATGGTGTCGTGCTGCACTCCCACAACAAGGTCTACAACACCATGGGCCTGACCTCCGGGTCGACCAAATGGGGGTCGGGCAACACCGTCGAAGGCGCACAGGCAATGATGCTTGGCGCCCAGGCCGGCGGCATTGCCACTCTCGGCACCATGTTCTGGAACGAGAGCGACAAGACCGACTACAACAACCGCCCCGGTGTTGGCGTCGGACGGAAGATCGGCATGCTCAAGCCGCAATTCCGCTCCGTCTACGACAGCCTGGCAACCGAAGACTTCGGCACCATCGCGGTGAAGACCGCGGCGGCGGCGTAGTCGGCTGGCGCAACAAGGAGACATTCCAATGCGTGAATACAAGATCCAGCTCAAGTCGGCCGCCTTGCTGACGGCCATCATCACCGCTGGGGGCACCTGCTACGTCGCAACCAACGGCGCGGCGGCAAAGGCGACGCTCTACACCGCCGCCGGCTCCAGCCTGGCCAACCCCGTGACGCCGACGCGCGGCAACATCAACTTCTTCGTTGCCGACAGCGTCAGCCTGGTCGATCTCTACATCCTCGCCCCCGGCGGGCAGTTCCTTGTCGTCAAGGACCTGGCCGCTTCCGGTCCGAACGAGATCCTGGTCGACACCTCGAACCGGCACCAGTGCATGGTCATTCCGATCTCGTATGCGGATTCGACGGCCGCAGCCGAGACGGCAACCGGCTTCACCGAGCCGGCCAATGCCCTGATGCTGCCCAATCCCGCCTTCAAGGTCACGGCGATCGATGCGACCGAAACCATCGACGTCGGGACCCTGTCCACGGATTCCGGCGATGCCGATGGCTTCCTCGCGGCCATCGATGTCGCCACTCTGGGGCTGGTCAAGGCCACCGTGGTCAATGGTGGCAACACCATGGGCGCGCTGTTCGAGATCCAGGACTCGGCCAATTCCGGCGACATCGCCCCCGAGGGCCATGTCAGCGGCGAGAAGTCGATCACTTACACGACCACGGCCGGCTCCGACACCGTCGAGGGCTTTGCCATCCTGCCTTACCTCTTGGCCGCGTAGCCACCTGCGCAGCCGAGTTGGGGGTGCGGGCGCGGCGCGATGCTGCGCCCGCAACTTTCCCAACCCGAACTTCACCCCCAAACGATCAAAGGAATTCACCATGTCCAATGCATCGGCAAGTGCCGAAAAGACCGCCGGCGCCGACGTCATGTACGTCCTCGACACCACGGCGCGGCCCAGCAATTACGCGCCGGACGGGCGCGAGATTTCCGGCGCCCGCGTCCACGAGCAGTTCATCGGTGGCCAGATCAAACCGTACCGCTTCGAGTACGGCAAGCCGCTCGAGCTGCCGCGCGCCATTGCCGTCAAGTTCCTGCGCGAGCCGGCATTCCAGCTCACCGACAGCCAGGGAAACCAGATCCCCTACGATCCGACGCCGACACAGCCCGATCAGGCCCAGGCCGGCCAGAAGTTCCGCATCGACCCGGACAAGACCGTGGCGCGCTACGACGAACTGACCACGGAATCCTTGCTGCGGCGCGCCCTCGAGCTCCCGTCGGGCGAAAAGTTCGGCACGGGCAAGCCGTCGCGCAAGGCGCTGATCGAATTCATCATCGAAACCAGGACCGAGGCGCAGATCGCCGACATGGCCAAGCCCGAAGACGAGGACAACTTCGTCCCCGAACCCGACGGCAGCATGGACGATATCGATGAGATCTTCGGGGAATAGCCGATGTCGCGCATCCTGACGGTGACGGAAATCTGTGGAGAGGCCCTGGGTGCGATCGGGGCGTGGCCCGTGACGCAAAGCGCCCCGGATGGCGAGCAGTTGCGTCGCGCCATGACGTGGTTCGACCTGATCATGGCGGAAATTGCTGGTTCCCACGAGCTTTTCCATCTCATCCCGGACACCGTCAGCTTCACCATCACCAACGGAACCAGGACCTACAATCTCGGCGCCGCCCTCGGCGCCAACCTGCCGCCGGACGGGGTGCAGTTTGCCACAGAGGCCTATTGCGAGGATGACGGAGGAAACCGCTGGCCGATCGAGATCGTGACGCGGGAAAAGATCGAGAACGTTCCCGTTCCCGAGATCACGGGACGGCCGGAACAAATCTACATCGACCGTCTTCCGGACCCGACAGCCACGATCTATCCCACGCCCGCCAGCACGGACGAGACGGTCTATTCCATCTTGCTCGTGGTCCAGCGTCATGCGCCGAATGTTTCTCCGAGCGGCGTGACGGGCACGAATCCAATCTCCTCCGTCCTTCACGAATTCCGGCAGTCCTGGCAGCGCTATCTCATCCTTCGCCTTTCCCATGACCTTGGGTCAGGACCGATTTTCAAGATCGGCGAGCAGAGCCTGACGCGGTGGCAAAAGGAAGCGGACAAGGCGTTTGAGCAACTTCAGGCCTTTGCCAATCGTGAACACGACACCGAACCACCGGTTTGCAGATCCAACGAAGAGTATGACGCATGACCACGATCCGCACCACGATCCGCGACTTCATGCTTGCCAATCCGGTCTATATCGGTGCCAGTGTCTCGTTCTACTCCGTTGATGAATCCGGGGCATCGACGGGCGTTCTTGCGACGCTGTACTCTGCTCCGACCGGGCTGCAGACCGTGGCAAATCCGCAAACGCTCGATGGCGACGGAAAGTTTCTTGCCCCTGTCTATATTGAGGCCCCGGTCATTGCCGAGGTTGTCGCGTCCGGCACTGGAAGCCATTCAACTGGCGTGATCGGAACGCGAGGCACATGGCGCGGAGACTGGGTCACGGACACCTTGTATTTTGCCACGGATTTTATCGTCGATGGCGCCACCGACAAGCTCTATGTGGCAACTCAGGACTTCACGTCCGGAGCATCCCTGGCCGCAGATGTTGCCGCTGGAAATCTCGAATTCGAATTTGATGTGCCGGACGCGGCGGCGCAAGCTGCAGCGGCAGCGGCGAGCGCCAGTAATGCGGCAACCAGCGCAAGCAATGCGTCCGGCAGCGCAGGTTCAGCATCCGACAGCGCCGACGCGGCTGCGGCCAGCGCTGCTTTGGCTGCAACCGCTACCCCGGCCCTTTATACGAACACGCTTGCCACTCTTGCCCAGGTCGATCCGAATTTCTTCCCACACGTCTACGTCGACGACACGACCGCTGCTGGTGTTGCAGGCCCGTTTTCCTGGGATGGCTCGGACCTTTCCGGAAGTGTGGACGGCGCCGATGTGGTCGCACCTGGCGCCGGTAATTCCGCCGGGTTGGCGACAGATGGAACAGAAGGCGCCTGGATACGCAAGTTTGACAAGCTCGATGACGGAAGTGTTGTTGCAGCAAAGATTGCATCAAACGCTGTCACAACGTCAAAAATCTTGGATGCAAACGTCACAACGTCAAAAATCTTGGATGCAAACGTCACAACGTCAAAAATCTTGGATGCAAATGTCACCGAAGCAAAACTCGCTGCGGCATTTCTCGCACGTCTCGGCCTCGACAACGAGATTTATGCTGAGGAATATGAAGCTGTCGGCGACGACACCGCCGATGACGCGACGCCGCTAACCAACTGGATCAACGCTTGGAAAGCGGCGAGCCCTGAAAAGGATGCAATCCTTTCCTCGAAGACCTACCGCATCACTACGCAGCTGCCGAACCTGTTGAACCCCGACAGCCGCCTGCTCGGTAAAGGGCGCCCGATCATCCATTGGGATGGTGGCACCGTCACGGACCTGATCCAGATATCCGACCCTTCTCAGGCGCGGTACACCCAGCATATCAAGAATTTGACCCTCGACGGAAATGCATCCGCGCAAGGATTGCTGCTTCTCGATCGCCTAAATCACGCCGTTCTGGAAGATATTTATCTCCGCAACTGCCATCCCGGCTATCAAGCGATGAAGACTCTCGCCTGTGTGCTTGGTAAATTCCGCAATATTATTTGCTCGGCAAATAACGGAGGTGCATTCTCAAGCATACCTTATAATGGCCTGATATTGGGGAGCGGTACAACCGGTGCCGATCAGACTATAGCCTGCATTTTTGAGAATACTATTTTTGAGGGCATCACTTCAACAGGATTATCATTAGTAAACTCTTGGTACAACACATTCATAGGCGGAACGAGCGAGGGAAATGGGTCGGGCGTATACGTTGCTGAATATTCAAGAAGCAACACACTCATCAATTTTTTCTGCGAGGCCAATACAGAATACGATTATCAAGTAGATGGCGACGCAAACCAACTAATAAACTGTGAAGGAGCTAGCTCTTCGTCGTCTCCGGCTTTAACAATTAATGGCGATTTCAACATTATAACCGGTGGTCGCTATCAGGATGTGACAGTAGGATATGGCGCAACCGGAAACATTCTTGATAACGTCACCATTCTAGGGACGTACACGGATAACGGCACATCGACGGTCAAGCGGAACTGAAAAGGTTGCGAGAAAATGGCTGAATTCACAGACCAGGTGAAGGCATGGACGGACGTCATCGAAGGTCCGTATTCGAACCATCCGAAAGACCCAGGCGGACCAACAAACCACGGCATCACGATCAAGGTGCTGTCGGCGGAACGGGGGCGCGCCGTGTCGGTTGACGAGGTGCGCGCACTGTCGCTCGATGAAGCAGTTTCGATATGGAAGCGCAACTACTGGGACGTCGCGATGTGCGATCGTTTGCCGGCCGGGCTCGATTACGCCATGTTCGATTATGCGCTGAACTCCGGGCCGAAGAAGGCTGTGAAGGATTTGCAGCGGGCACTTGGTCCGCTCTATACCGGCGCGCTCGATGGCGTGATGGGGGCGTTGACGCTCGACGCCGTGCGCAAGGTGAACAACCTGCCCGGCCTTATTGAAACGCTCTGCGAACTGCGCTTCGCCTTCATCAAGAGCCTCAAGACCTTCTCGACCTTTGGCAGAGGGTGGACGCGCAGGATAATGGGCGACAAGATGGGGGCCCAGCCGGGCGACGACTACGGCGTGATCGACCGCGCCGTCATGCTCGCCAATGGCCGCGAGAACATTCCGATGCCGACGACACCTTCGCCGCACAAGGCCGATCCCCAGCCAGACACGATGGGCGACATCATCAAGAAGCCTGAGACGATCGGCATCGTCGCCGGGCCGCTGGCGACCATCCTTGCGGCGCTTGCCGACAACCCGGTGCTGTCATGGACGCTGGCAGTCATCGCCCTTGGCGCGGCCGGCCTCGCGGCGTATGTGTTCATCCGGCGCATGAAGGCGGCGGATCCGACATGACCGGCTGGCTTCTCAACCTCATCCCGTGGTGGGTCTATGCCGTCGTTGCCGGCCTGTTGCTCATCGCAGCCCGCGGCTGGCTCGGTAGTTGGCGAAACGTTCTTCTGGCCGCCTTGGCGGCGGCTGGCGCCATTCTCTCGCTCAGGGGCTTTCAAAAGGGCTGGGCTGCCAAGGTCAAGAAGGACATCAAGGATGCTGACAAAGTTATCGCCAAGGCGAGCAGGGCTCGCGCTGATGCTGATGCTCACAATTCCGATCCTGGCAAGCTGCACGAGTCTGACGGCTTCAAGAGAGACGATTAAGTCGGTCTACTGTGGCACACCAGAAAAGCCAGGTTTGTACAAGCCTGTGTACTGGTCAGATCACGATACCGATAAGACCATAGCACAGACCAAGGCCAACAACGCCGTCTACAAAGCGACCTGCAAATGACCGTCGATCCCGGACTTGCCCTCATCATTGTCGCCATGATTCAGGCTATCAGCATCTATTTTCAGATCAAGAATCTGAAGGGCACGGAAAAGGCGCAGGGTGATATCAAGGTTTTGCGGACGCAGACCAACCACATGCACGACGCTATAGTCGCAGCGAAGGAAAAAGACGCCTTTGCTGCCGGTCAAGAGGACGTGCGCGCCGAGAACTCGGCAAATACGGACAGGTCGTAAAATGCCTACACCGAAATGGTCGAACTTCAGGATTTCCTTCACCAGCGCCATCGCGATCATAAGCATCATCGTCGGCGGTTCGTTTGCCTTTGCCGACGTGAAGAACATGGCAGGCGACAATGACCGTCGTCTTATCAAGGTCGAGGACAACATCATGCAAGTCGAGAAAGAGCGACAGGCTGAACGTCTTGAGCTTGCGAAGGAAGTGACGGCGATGGCGAGTGATATCCGGTATCTGCGCGAGCGGATTGATCTTCTTTTGCGCGGTCCGTGGCCGACAGGCAAAGGCCAATAAGTATTGGCAGGAGACAGTCACCACGAGATTGCCGTCTTTACCCCTATTCGAAGGTCCCATAATTCTCTGATCAACAAAGGATCCAGCCATGGCTGACAAGAACATGATTGCTCCGGGCGGGTTCCCGAAGAAGCTCGTCGACATGGGCGACGACACGTTTGCCGAAAAGATGGTGCTCGGCGCCGACCCTTCTGGCGCGAGCATCGGCGCAGTTGACCACACCACCACCGGCATCGGCCATGGCGTCAAGATTGTCACGACCGCGGGAACTGATGTTGTCCTCGCGGAATCAACTGCAGCGAAGTGGGTGACGATCCAGGCTCAGACAGACAACACCGGCCTCATTGCGGTGGGTGGCAGCGGGGTCGATGCGACCGAGGCGACGGGCACAGGTGTCGCACTCGCAGCCGGGGAAAGCATCACACTCCCCATCGACAACCTCGCCGACATCTACATCGACTCGACAGTCAACGGTGAAGGTGTGCGCTTCACCTACGGGACGTAGATCATGGGCGGACTTGTTCCCATCGTGCCGGGCAATCCGGCGCTGAACATAGCTGCCGCCCGTTCACAGGGCGGGGGGGCACCATTTGACGGACCATCAGCGAGCGGCGGAACCGAAACGGCCATCAGTCAAGGTGGCAAATATTATCGCGCACATACATTCCTCTCAAGTGGTGACCTAACCGTCACGCAGGGTGGTGATTTTGAGTATCTCGTTGTTGCTGGAGGCGCGGCCGGAGGTGTAACTAGTAGTGGGGGCTCTGGCGGAGGTGGCGGAGGGGGCGGACTGCTCAAGTTCGTGGCTGACGAGGCTAATAATACCAGCGAAGCTGCTCTAGAATTATCTGCCGGCGTTGTTGCTATCACCGTAGGAAGCGGCGGCGCAAGCGTTAGCGGACCTACGACAACAGGAAGCGCAGGAAATGGTAGTAGTATCGGCGCACTGATGCAGGCTGTCGGTGGTGGTGG
>Ga0315536_1001034_pt1 | contig 14083 bp, 12 predicted proteins | sample SalMarSW160230MG_FD_203093 | JGI IMG/M metagenome (GOLD analysis project Ga0315536, IMG submission 203093) | Salt marsh sediment microbial communities from the Plum Island Ecosystem LTER, Massachusetts, United States - Salt Marsh Sediment SW1602-30 ... | reverse complement strand
CGACCTGATCCTCCGTGACATCGGTTTCTCATCGAGGGGAGAGATGTTCGTCGCCACGAACGAGAAAGTATACAAGGTGGGGCCCGCGACCAAAGCTCTCACGGAGTATGCCGACATCCCCGTGCTGACCGGCAGCGAGATAGAATTCAACATGGGTGGAGTGCTGCTGCTCGTCGGCAATACGAACTTGTACACGATAGGATGCCCCGGACAGGACGTCTCGCTGCTCTCCGAATACTACCTCGTGAACTACGAGAACCTCGCCGTGGACCCGGTGACACGCGACTTCTACATCGCGACCGGCAGCGGGCCGCTATACAACATCGACTACAACGAATGGGACGGGATAGGCGAAGTGACCGGCAGCGTCAGGTTCGAACTCAATACCGGCGCCGGCTCGCCGAAAGGGATGTGCGTCGACATGGAGGAATTCCTCTACATCACGATCGACAGCAACGACAACGCGAGAAGCGTAGCGAGGATAAAGCCCGGTATGGAAAACGACCCCAAATGGTTCGACTTCTACGATTATTTCGGTGGCAACAACCAGCTTGCCGGCCGCTGGGGAGACATCACCGTTCACGGAGACTATCTGTACCTGATCGATACGCGGATGAACAGGCTCGTGGTCCTGGACGCTACGGGCACCACGGACGAAGAGAAGTTCGTCACCGAATATCCAGACGAGGTGTTCTCCCGCAGCAACTCCGATTCGGAGAGGTACGGGATCGCCGCCGTGCCGGAGTGGATCGTGTGCCTTGGGGAGGACTGATCCTCGAGGCCCGCAGGATATCTGTCAGCCTTCGCCTTTCAAGTACTGGTCCATCCACCCGATGAACTGCCCATAATAGAAGATGTTGTTTTCCGGCTTGAGGATCCAGTGCCCCTCATCCGGGAAGTACAGGAGCCTCGAAGGCACTCCCTGCCTCTGCAGGGCCGTGAACATCTGCAGCCCCTCCCCCACCGGCACCCTGAAATCGAGCTCGCCGTGCACGACCAGGGTCGGCGTGCTGAACGCCGAGGCATAGCTATGCGGGCTCCATTTCTCGTAATCCTCGGGGTCGTCCCACGGAGTTCCGCCGAGGTCCCATTCGGGGAACCACAGCTCCTCTGTGACTCCGTACTTGCTCACAAGGTTGTACGCTCCCGCCATCGAGACGAGCGCGGCGAAACGGTCCGTGTGCCCCGCTATCCAGTTGACCATGTATCCACCGTACGACGCTCCCGCCGCACCTATCCTTGCGGAGTCGACGTAATCCCGGGCCGATAGCCAGTCGAGGCCCCGCATTATATCCTCGTAGCACTTCCCGCCCCAGTCGCGGCTGATCGAGTTGACGAACTCCTGGCCGAACCCGTCGCTGCCGTGGAAGTTAGGGATGAATATCACGTATCCGGCCGCCGCGAAGGTCTGGGCGTTCCAGTTCGTGAACCACGAGTCGGTGAATGCCGACTGCGGCCCCCCGTGGATCAGCATTATCGCCGGATAGCGCCGCGACGGATCGAATCCGGGCGGCTTAATCAGGAAGGCCTGGATCGTAGCTCCCCCGGCGCCTTCGTACCTGACGTCCTCGGCGGAGTTCATCTCGAGTTTCGAGAGAAGGGGCTGGTTGAACGTGCTTATCCTCTCAGGGTCTCCTCCGCCTGATGGGACCTTCCAGATCGAGTGCGGGTAGTCAAAACTGCTCCGCGCGAAGACGAGCGTCCTCCCGTCCGGCGATACCCGTGGGGAGGAGTTGTTCGAGTGCTCGACCAGCTTCGTGACCGTGCGCTTCTTGATATCAAGGCTGAAGAGCGGCTTTTGGCCTTCGTCGCCCGCGGTGAAATAGATCTTTTTCGACCGCGGGCCCCAGACGAACTCCATCACCCATCTGTCCAGCCGCGGGGTGAGCTCGACTGTCTCGCCGTTCTTCCTGTCCATGAGCATGAGCCGCCACCTGTCGGCCTCGAAACCGGGGACCGACTGCGCTCTCCAGGCGAGCCAGCGCCCATCGGGGCTGTACGCCGGCGATTCGTCAGCGGCGGGATTATCGCCGAGCCGCTTCATCTCCCCCGTTTCGAGATCGATGACAAACAGCTCGGTATCAGTCGAGACCGCTTCCATCTCGCCGGTCTTCGATACGCAGCAGATCTCCCCGCCATCCGGCGAGAACGCGTAATCGCCGGAGCCTCCCCAGGGGAACGGAGGGAAATCGCGGTCGAGCCCTGTGGTCAGGTCCCTCGTGACGCCGGACCCCACATCGACTATGAACAGATGGTTACGCCTGCCTTCCTTCCATGTGTCCCAGTGCCTGTAGAGCAGATGGTCGATGACCCTCGCCTTGACCGGATCGTCCTCCATCTCCTTCTCCCTCGCCGCGTTGCACGAGTCATCGGGGCATCCGGGATGGACGAAGGAATAGAACGCGACCCTGTCCCCGTCAGGCGACCAGACGGGGTCGTGAGCGCCGGTGGAGATATCGGTAAGCCTGACCGCCTCTCCACCGGAGGCAGGGATCATCCAGATCTGCGAAGATCCGCCCCTGGTAGACACAAAAGCGATCCTGTCCCCGTCAGGCGACCATCGCGGATGGGAATCGGCACCCTGACCCGACACAAACCTCACCACCGGGCCGCCACCGAGCGGCGCGACCCAGATGTGAGTCTCGTTCCTGTTCGCCGCGATGTCCGGCACGGACACCGTGAACGCGACCTTCCTGCCGTCCGGCGATATCTGGGGGTCCGAGCAGCGCGTCATCGACGCGAACTTCTCGACTGTAAGAACCTCCGAGCCGCGGGCAGACCCCGCGGCTGTCACTGATGCCGCAACTGACAGCAGCAGCAGAGCCAGTGTCACTGTTATCCGGTCCTTCAATATTCCACCTCCGGAAAAAAAGACGCCCGGCAGGTACCGGGCATCGTGTCGTCATATCCTGTTTCGGCCGCCGCGGCGCGGCGGCCCGCTTTCGGGGACAGCCGGCCATGCAGGCGCTCACCGGTCACTTCTGAAGGCTTTCGATAGCCTCCTTCTCATTGTCGAATACGTCGAATATGAGGTTAAGCCGTGTCACCTGGAGGATGCCGAGGACCCTGTCGTTCGGATGCGCCAGCTTTATGACGCCGCCCTTTTTCGCGAACTTCGACCTGGCGGACACCATGATCCCCAGACCCGTACTCGAGATCCATTTCACCTTTGAGAGATTGATCACGAGGTCGAGTGTTCCCTCTTCTGCCAGTTCCATGACCATGTCTACCAGCTTCATGTTCTCCGGACCGCCGTACATCTCTCCCGAAAGCTCGAGAACGGTGACTCCGTCGACTTCCTTCTTCTTGATCTTCATCCTGTCTTCCTTTGCGCTAAAACTCCGGCTGCATGGGTGCCGGTCAGAAACTAGTGACGGCCTCGGCCTCATCCTCGAATGTCTCGAATACCTCGGGGATCAGTCCGCAGGTCTTCAGTACAACGCCCACGCGATCAGAAACGGACAGGAGCTTGAGAGCCGCCGTTTCTCTCTTCGCCGAAGCGTATGAAGCGATTAGCACACCAGCGCCCAGGGAGTTGAGCCACTTGACATCCTTCAGGTTGAGCAGAAACTTCCTCTGCCCTTCCTCGATATTGTGCTTGATGATCTCCTGTATCTTCTCTGAATCAGGACCGCCGTCGATCTGACCCTCGAGGTCCAGGATCAGGACTCCGCCTTCATCTCTCAAAGAGATGTTGAGCATCTCGAACTCCTCCCTCTAGGTGTTCCCATATTCTTTATTTTCAAGCGCACTTACACCAATAATAAGAATATCCGCAGTCCCAGACAAACGGAAAATCTCGTGTTTTTTTATCGTATCACCGGTCCAGGAGGCTGTCAAGCGCAGTCGGCCCCGCTCTGGCATTCCGGGGTCTTTATTCCAGCCTTCAGACGATCTTGACGCCTTCAGCTCCCCCAGAAACACGTCCTATCCTGAACGGGGCCCAGCGGTAATCCCCGCCGGGGACTCTCCCCGAATCGGCCTGCGGCACTATCGCTACCATCCCGATCCCCATATTGAAGACCCTGTACATCTCCAGGCTCTCCACATCTCCCTCTCCGGCCAGCCACTCGAACAGTGGGGGGACCTCCCAGGCGGAGCTCTCGATGATCACTCCGAGCCCCTCGGGAAGAATCCTGGGGATGTTGTCGATAAGGCCGCCTCCGGTTATATGAGCTAGCCCCCTGACGTCGACGAGCTGCCTAAGTGCACATACCTCGGGAAGATAGCTCCTGTGGACCTCGAGCAGCAGGTCGGCCACCGTGCCGCCCGCACCCGGGATCCCGTCTTCCACCGAAAGGCCCGCCTCCTCGAAGACGATCTTTCTGGCCAGTGAATATCCGTTGGTATGCAGCCCGCTCGACGGGAACGCCCAGACCTCGTCCCCATCCTCTATACGCTCGCCGGTTATCAGCTCACCGCGCTCGACCACCCCGATAATGCAGCCGGCGAGGTCATACTCGCCCTCGGCGTAGAATCCCGGCATCTCGGCAGTCTCGCCGCCTATCAGCGCGCAGCCGTTATTGCTGCATCCCCTTGCCAGTCCCGCGACTACAGCCTCGATCACATCTCCCTCGAGCTTTCCGCACCCGAAATAGTCTAGGAAGAAGAGTGGATCCGCCCCCTGGACGAGGATATCGTTCACGCAGTGATTGACGAGGTCCTCGCCGATCGTGTCATGCCTGCCTGTCATGAACGCAAGCCTCAGTTTGGTCCCGACCCCGTCGATGCTCGAGACGAGCACGGGCTCCTTCAACCCTTCCGGCATGGCGAACAGTCCCCCGAAATTGCCTATCCGTGAAAGGACCTCGCTTCTGAACGTCCCCCGGACGAGTTCGCCTATACCCTTGAGCGCCTTTCCGGCGGCGTCTATATCGACTCCCGAATCCTTATACCTGGAACTCAATCTTAAGACCTTTCTCGAAAGATACAGCGTAAGGACAACGAATACGGGCGTATTATAATCGAACCGGGGCGGGGTTCAAAGCGATGTTTGAGGATCCGCGGGAGCGGCTCAGATCTGGACGTGCTCGACCAGCGAATCGTATATCTCGGTGGTCGCGTCTGTCTCGACGATCAGCGTGAAATCGCCGCGGAAGTACATATCGAGAAGGATGTCGGTCACCTTCGAGTGGAACTGCGTTCCCCTGTACCTGCGAAGCTCGTCGAGCACCCTCTCGATCGGTAACGACTTCCTGTACGGCCTGTCCGAGGTCATCGCGTCGAACGCGTCGACGACGTTCAGGATGTGGGCGAGCAGCGGGATCTCGTCCTCCTTCAGCCCTCTCGGATAGCCGGTCCCGTCCGGACGCTCATGGTGGCACCTGATCACCTCGACCGCGACCTTGAGGAACTTCAGCTGCTCGACTATGTCCGCCCCTATGTCAGGGTGGGACCGCAGCGAAGCCCATTCCTCCTCCGTCAGGGGCCCGACCTTGAGAAGGACGTCGTTCTGGATGGCGATCTTTCCGATGTCGTGCAGCAGGGAGGCATACTCGAGCGTCTCAAGGTCCTTCGACGACATCCCCATCTCTCTGGCGATCCTCATCGCGTACCTCGACACCCTGAACGAATGTCCATGCGTGAACGGGTCTGAGGCGTCTATCGCAGATGTCAGGGCGGCAACCGTGTTGATGTGCGTCTCGCGCATGTCGAGATATAGCTGGAAAGAGTATCTCGCCAGAAAGAGAGGGATTATAAAGAGCGCTATCGTCCACACGCCCGAATTCTTGTAAAGCAGGGCCACAACGGCGCCGATCGGCAGGAAGGCGAGGATGTGAAAGAAATTCCACATGTAGTTCTGTTTCCAGACATGCATCGGGTTCTTCGAGTTTCTCAGGGCGATGATGATGCTTACTGACCAGGTATTGAACAGGTAATAGACCATCCCGGCAGCGAAGAGAGGCACGAGGAAAAGAGGCGAATCGGTGGAGGTCAGGCTGCCGAAGGACTCGTAGACAAGCCCCGACAGGCCGACGGTCATCACGAGAAGCGGTATATTAAAGAGCAGCTTGATGATCGGCCGTCTCTGAAAGATCCCCTCCGTGATAAGGGTGGAAACCGCCTCGCAGACTGCCATCACCGCCGGACCGAAGAGGATGATGCCGGCAAGGTCGATCGGTGATGAGGCGTAGATCGACGCTCCGCCCCTCGGGAGGGAGATCTGGACCGAATCGGCTATGATTATCAGGATTATGAACAGGGTTATGTCGCGCCACTGGCCGCCCGGCAGGTTTCCCGCGAACCAGGCCAGGCACAGGAATCCCGCGATCACATACAGGGCGTAGTATGCCTTGAATCCGAAACCGGTCTTGTTCTGCTCTTCCATCCGGGCAATCCTGCTGACCGAGCGTCAGGTAGAAGCCTTGTCCCCCCCGTATGTGACAGCATGTATCTGCGCTGTCTTGCAGTAATTATGCCAATAACTTACAATGCGGCATGGATATATCCACCCATTTATCGCAATTGCGGGTCCCGGTGGAAAAAAAGGATGAAAAAGAGGACGAAGCCCCTCTGAGAAAAGTCTGCGCTATCTTATGCGGTAATGGATTTCCCGTCTTGACTTCCATCTGCCAAACGGCCTGTTAACTGCGTCGAGGACCGCCATGACGGCCGCTTCGCCGGAATCCCGCCCGATGAACGCGCATCCGGAGAAACTGTTCGAATCGCGCCCTCTGATCATGTCCACCACGGCTACAACAGCCTTGCGGCCCTTCAGTTCCATCTCTCTGACCTCAGATAAACATAGATGGAATTTTTCGTCAAGCAGTTCTGCCAGCGCTTTCACCGCCGCCCCGGCTACCGTCTCGACCACGGGCCTTGCGCCGCAGCAGTCGTCCAGGCACCCGATGACCTCTAGGCCGTTGCTCGCAAGCCTTACCTCGGCCTTTATCGATTCCTCTTCCATCGACAGGTTCAGTCCGCGGAATCCTATCCTCGTGCTGTCCTCGAGGAACTCCACGTCGGGAAGGATGCCACCGGCTCTCTCTTCGCCCTCTGCCATCTCGGGCAGCGGGAGATGGACGGTCGTCTTGACTGGTTCCGGAGGGGTTCCCTTCGTCTTCATTTCGAAGAATGCCCCGGACTCGGGCTTTCTGGCGCCGGATGGAACGGCTGTGCCCGCGGCGGCCTCGCTGAAGCGGTCATCTACCAGCTCGTCCAACGACACGGTCTCGCTGCCTGTGCCGCCCAGAGGCCGGCCGGCCGGCCGTGAGTCCTTCTTCTCATCGTCTCCGCTGCCAATCGGGTCCATCAGAACGACACCGATCTTCCTGTAATCGATCTGCAGACCGAGCTCTGCCTTGAGCGCAGTCTCGACATCCCTCGCGATCAACTTGGGGGACCTGTCGGAGGAAGCGACCACATGGATCTCGCTGATCGCGCCTGTCTCGTCAGTTATTATCCGGCATGACCTGATGTCCCTCAGTCTGAGTATCAGGTCCTCGGCTCTGTATACGATCTCTCGTTCGGAGAATCCGTCACGCATGCGATCCCTCCGGCATGCAGGAATAGACTATTACTAATCCATTTTATCACAAACGGTTGGAAAACTCAAGCCCCGGACTGCAATGGGCCGGAAATCGTGCGGGCCGCGCCGCGGACTGGGGGGGGTCCCCGTTATTCCCTATCGAATCTCGTCATGTCCGAGAGTCTGTTATAACGCCTTTTGATTTCTTCGATATCGAGGGCTCTGAGCCTCTCCACGGAGAATTTCTCACAGGTGAAACTTGCGGAGACGGTCCCGTAGACCATCGCTTTTTTCAAGGTGCCGCTGTTCATGTCTCCGGCCGAAGCGAGGTATCCCATGAATCCGCCGGCAAAGGTGTCCCCCGCGCCTGTCGGGTCGAGCACGTCATCGAGGGCGAATGCCGACGAGATGAACTGGAAGTCCCGCGTGAAGAGGTGAGCCCCGTTCTCTCCCTTCTTTATCACGACGACCTCCGGTCCCATTGAAAGGACCTTGTCCGCGGCCCTGAGCAGGTTCTTTTCTCCGCTGAGCTGTCTTGCCTCGCCGTCGTTTATGAACACGATGTCGACCTTCTCGAGAACGCGCCTGAGCTCTTCGGGTTTTCCCTCGATCCAGAAGTTCATCGTGTCGATTCCGGTCACAGGCTTTTCGGGGAACTGCTCGAGGACGGACAGCTGGAGTTCGGGGTCTATGTTGCCGAGAAAAAGATATTCCGCCGACAGGTAACTCCCGGGCAGCTTCGGGCTGAAGTCCTCGAATACGTTGAGTTCGGTCACGATAGTGTCGCGCTCATTGGGATCCGCTCCGTACCGGCCCTCCCAGAAGAATGTCTTTCCGCCCGGCACGGTCGCGAGCCCCTCTAGGTCGACGCCCCTCTCCTCCAGGATGCCCCTGTGCTCAGCGGTGAAATCCTCGCCGACGACTCCGACAAGCATCGGCCTGCAGAACCTGCTGGCGATCATCGATGAATATACGGCAGATCCGCCTATCGCCCTTTCCACCCTGCCCCTTGGCGTCACGATAGTATCGAATGCTACCGAACCGACTATGACCAGGCTCATCGAGCGACTCCCTTCATCTGATTATCCGAGCAGGCTACCTACATCCGTTCCGGAGCCGAGACCCCGAGCAGGCGGAGGGTCTCCGAGAGAACGATCCGCGTAGCGCTGGCCAGGAGCAGCCTCGCCTCGCTGAGTCTCCTGTCGCTGGAGACGATCCTGCATATGTGGTAGAACCTGTGGAACGAGCCCGCCAGCTGCTGGCCGTAAGCCGTAAGCCGGTGCGGTTCGTACGACTCCGCCGCTCCCTCTATCAGCTGCGGGAAGATGACGAGGTTCCTTATCAGCTCTTTCTCCTCGGGCTCGGCGAGAAGCCTGACGCATGAGACGTCCTCGGGGAAATCCACTCCCTCGCCTCGGGCGTACGAGATTACGCTGCATATCCTCGCGTGCGCGTACTGCACGTAATAAACGGGGTTCTCGTCCGACTCCTTGCGCGCGAGCGTCAGGTTGAAATCGAGATGGGCGCTCACCTTCCTCATCAGGAAAAAGAACTTCGCCGCGTCCTCCCCGACATCGGTGACCAGGTCGGCGAGCGTCTCGAACTCGCCGCCGCGCTTTGACATCTTTACCTGCCTGCCGTCCTCCATCAGCCTGACCCATTGCACGGTCAGCACCGTGAGCCAGTCGTCCGGCGCCCCGAAGACCGCCGCGGCGGCCTTTAGCCTCGCTATATGACCGTGATGGTCCGGGCCGAATATATCTATCACGCGGTCGAATCCGCGCCTGAACTTGTTGAGGTGATATGCCGCGTCGGCGAGGAAATACGTGGGCGTCCCGTCGCTCCGCACGAGGACGCGGTCCTTCTCGTCGCCGAAGTCGGTCGAGCGGAACCAGACAGCTCCATCCTTCTCGTACACCGAATCCTTTTCCCTGTAGAGAGCGTGGACCTCCTCTATCTCGGCACCCTTCGCGTGCAGGGCCGATTCCCTGAAAAACGCGTCGAAAGAGACCCCGAACCCGTCGAGGTCGCTCTTGATCCACGCGATCATCCTGTCGAGCGTGTAGTCTCCGAATGCCTCCGCCGCCCCGTCTTCGCCTTTTTCGAGCCAGGCGCGCCCCTCGTCTTCGGGGATCTCCCCGGCGAGATCGACAAGGTACTGCCCCGGGTAACCGTCCTCGGGCAGCGTCACATCCTCCCCGATCCTCTGCCTGAACCTCGTCATCGTAGAGACCCCGAGCTTTCGGACCTGGCTGCCTGCGTCATTCAGATAGTACTCGGCTTCGACATCGTAGCCTGCTTTCTTCAGGATATTGACCAGCGACGCGCCGACCGCCGCCGCCCGAGCGGAAACGATGACGAGAGGGCCCGTGGGGTTGGCTGATACGAACTCGACCTGCACCTTCCTGCCGGCGCCGAGGTCCGAGTCACCGTAAGAATCGCCGAGCCTGTTTATCTCAGCTACCTGCCCGGTCAGATATGCGTCAGAGAAGGAAAGGTTGATGAATCCCGGCCCCGCGACCTCCACCCGGTCGATGAACGACTCGTCGAGCTCGACAGCCCCGGCGAGCCTGGAGGCAAGCTCCCTCGGGCTGATGCCGACCTTCTTCGCCGTCACCAGAGCGATATTGCAGCTCAGGTCGCCGTGGGAAGGATCGTTCGGCCGCTCGAGAACGACCGAGGAGCGGTCTTCGGCATCTATATCCAGCTTCTTCAGAGCTGCGGTGATGGCGGTGGTGACTGCCTCCCTCGCCGAAAAGGCGTTCTTTCCGCTAGACACCATCGGGGAATTCCTCCTTAGGGGCATCGCCCCAGAACTTTTCGAGGCTGTAATATTCCCTGGTCTCCGCCGTGAATATGTGCAGGACGACATCGAAGCAGTCGATAAGCACCCAGTGGCCGGTCTCCAGCCCCTCGACGTGGAGTATGAGGCCCGTCCCCTTCAGCTTGTCCGAAACGGCGTCGGCAAGCACCTTCGCGTGGATACCGCTCCCAGCGGTGCAGATGACGAAATAATCGGTGACTCCCGAGACCTTCTTGAGGTTTAGCAGGACGATATTCTCGGCCTTCTTGTCCCAGACCGCCTTGATGATCCTCCTGGCCAGCGCCTTGGGCTGGACCTTCCTTGCTGTCGCGCCTTTACTCAATTAACTCCAGACCCCCTTGACTTGATGGCCGCATGACCGGCATATCCCCCCAGCGGCAACGAGCTCGGCCGAATAACCTGACCGGAGGACCACGTCGGCGCCGCATGACGGGCACACGGTGTTCTCCGTGCCTTCGATGAATATATTACCGACGTAGACATAATCAAGATATTCCCGCGCCTCACTGTATGCCATCTCCAGGGTCTCCTGCGGAGTAGGCGTACGGTCATCCATCCTGAACTGCGGGAAGAACCTCGAAAGATGGAGCGGGATCTCCCTCGAGACGCCTGAGAGCCATCGGGCCATCTTCCCTATCTCTTCTTTCGTGTCGTTCAGCCCGGGGATCACCAGACAGGTCACCTCGACGTGAGCCCGGCCGGCGGCCAGCTCGATGAACGACTTGACCGGCTCGATGCTTCCCCCGCAGTACCGGCGGTAGAATCCATCGTCGAACGACTTGAGATCGACGTTGAAGGCGTCTACTAGAGGGACGATCCGTCGCGCCGGTTCCTCGTTGAGATATCCGTTGGTCACCAGAACCGACTTGAGGCCGGCCTGCGAGAGCAGGGGCAGGACATCGAGGAGGTACTCGAACCAGATAAGAGGCTCGGTGTACGTGAACGCTACCCCGATCGATCCGTCCATACCTCCCAGCCTGGTGAGCTCCTCAGGGGAGATGTATCTCACCGGGGCCTCCTCCTGGGAGATCCTCCAGTTCTGGCAGTGGTCGCATGTCAGCGTACATCCGTTCGGCCCGATAGAAAGGATCGTGCTCCCGGGAAGGAAATGGTAGAGCGGCTTTTTCTCTATCGGATCGAGCGCCACAGTCACGGTGTTGCCATATGAGAGCGTAAGCAGCCTGCCCGACTCGTTCCGGCGCACCATGCAGCGCCCGGACGCGCCGTCCCTGATCAGGCAGAAGTTCGGACAGAGCCGGCAACTCACGCTGCCATCGTCGAGTTTTTCGTAAAAGAGAGCTTCCCTTGCATTTCCGGTGACCATCGACGGGATTATACATCCTTTCCGGCCGGTTTTACAGGTATAAAGACAGGTCCCGGTGGATGAGCGGCACAGTCGTCCTGGATCAGGAAGTGAACGGGCTTACCCTCTGGACGATATAGTCCGCGGCAAAGCAGAGCGCGTCTCTCTCCGGAGACCGAGAGACCGGACCGAGGGCATCCTTGGCCTTGGAACCCAGCTCACGGGCCTTACCAAGGCTGTACTCTATCCCGCCGTATTCCCGTATGAACGAGACCACCTCGTTCCAGCGGGCTTCATCGTCGAAGCTGCTGCGAAATAGGTCGCTCACGCGTTTTCTGCTCTTTCCCGGAGCGCTGCGGAAAGCGGCGATCAGCGGGAGCGTGACCCTGCCCTCCGTGAAATCGCTCGCTATCGGCTTGCCGATCTTCACGTCGGCGGCGAGATAATCCAGGAGATCGTCGGTGATCTGGAAGGCCATCCCGATATTTCCGCCGAAGTCCGCCAACTCAGATCGGAACCTCTCCGATCCGTTCCCGGTCAACGCGCCGCACTCGCTGGAGGCGGCGAACAGCGAGGCGGTCTTGCGGTAGATCAACTCCATATAATCGTCCTCGCTCACATCGATATCCTTCCTGCGCTGCAGCTGGATCAGCTCGCCGATGCTCATCAGGTTGGTCACCCTGGCAAGGACCTCTATCGCTTCAAACAGGCCGGCCTCGCCGAGGCGGGAAAAGGCCTTGGAAAAGAGGAAATCGCCCATAATGATCGCCGTGTCCGATCCCCATCTTGCGAACACCGTCGATTTACCTCGCCGTGTCATATGGCTGTCGAGGATATCGTCATGAAGAAGAGTGGCGGTATGGATAAGTTCAACCGCCAGCGCAGCCACTGCGGCCTTCCCGGGCGACCCTCCCGTGCTCCGGGAGGCAAGCAGCAGGATATTCGGACGGATACGCTTGCCGGGAGCCCCGGCAAGGGCAGTGGAAAGCTCCCTGAGCAGCGGCAGGTCCGACTTCAACGCTTCCCTGAAATCCTCCTCGAGGACGGCGAGTTCCCTCATGACGGGAGCCTGGAAACGGTTCAGATCTCTTGCTTCAGGGGTTTTCATCGAAATGGGTGACCCGATTCCTATATGCCGGCAGCGGCGGAAAAAGCATTATCCGAGACGCCTGCCGCATCTCTATCCCGCGGCAACCGACCCGGATGGCCATAATCTATCACGAAGTCGGATTTTCTGTCAAGATTCAGGGATGTGAACGGGATCCTGGATGATTTCCGACATTGACCGGCGCGGCCATCGGCGAATTGACATCAGGCGGGAATCTGCTATAATATTCCGGTATGTAAAAGCAGCCAGGGGGAGATAGAAACAGGGGACAGGTCTATTGAATTTCAATAAGGACAGCCTAAAGATCGATGCCGGCCGTGTTGCCGAAGAACTGGCCCGGTCCGTGCGGACGCAGATCCGGAGCAAACTCAGGAAAACCGGGGCGGTAGTAGGTATTTCAGGTGGGCTGGATTCATCGGTGGTAGCGGCCCTTTGTGTCAAGGCGCTGGGGCCCAAACGGGTTGTCGGGATCATGATGCCGGAAGAGGATTCCTCTCCGGACAGCCAGAAACTGGCGCAGGACCTGGCTGACAGGCTCGGCATAGAAACGGTCGTCGAGAACATCACGCCGGGTCTCGAGGGCCTGAAGTGCTACAGCCGTAGAGATGAAGCGATCAGGCAGATCTTCCCGGAATACGACAGCACATACAAGAACAAGATAACGATCTCCACCAACATCCTCGAGGATGAGACTTTCAATTTCTTCAACCTCACGATCGAGAGCCCGGGCGGCGAGGAAAAAACGATGCGCATGCCAGTCTCGGCGTATCTCCAGATCGTGGCAGCCTCCAACCTCAAGCAGAGGCTCCGCATGACTATGCTCTATTATCACGCGGAGAAACGCAACTATGCCGTGGCAGGCACCGGCAACAAGGACGAACACGAACAGGGATTCTTCGTCAAATACGGCGACGGCGGCGCAGATCTGAAACCGATCGCGCATCTGTTCAAGATGCAGGTCTTCCAGCTTGCCGAAGAGCTGTCCGTAGGCCACGATATAATCGGGCGCATCCCGACTACGGATACTTACAGCGCCGGTTCCACCCAGGAAGAGTTTTTCTTCGGTCTCGACTTCTTCCGGATGGACATGCTGTGGTATGCGATGGAAAACAAGGTTTCTTCTGCCGAAGCCGCCGCTGTGCTTGGTCTTACGCCGCATCAGGTCGAGAGAGGGTACGCCAATATCCAGCGAAAGATCGACGCCACGGAATATCTCCGGATGTATCCGCTTGAAATAGAGTAGCGTACCGACTGACAAAGCAGATTGTGTCTTAAAATGAATGTACACTGTAAAAGATGATTAAGAGGCCCGGGGAACAGAGGTAAGTATCGGCTATGGCACAAAAAGAAAAGATCCGCAAGGATATCAGGGATTTCATC
>Ga0315536_1001032_pt1 | contig 14089 bp, 11 predicted proteins | sample SalMarSW160230MG_FD_203093 | JGI IMG/M metagenome (GOLD analysis project Ga0315536, IMG submission 203093) | Salt marsh sediment microbial communities from the Plum Island Ecosystem LTER, Massachusetts, United States - Salt Marsh Sediment SW1602-30 ... | reverse complement strand
TGCTTTAATTTTACCGGTGATCGGAGAAATTCCAACATCCGTGTCATCCAGACAAAATCAGTCACCATCAAAATTTTTACTTGAAAATTATCCGAATCCGTTCAATTCGGAAACTTTGATCCGTTTAAGAATGCCCTCAAAAGACAGTCCTATTCATCTTGAAATCGTCGATCTTCTGGGCAGGAAAGTCAAATGCTGGCAGATCGATCCTGTAAAAAATCAAATTGCCATGATCCGCTGGCAGGGAGACAATCAGGAAGGCATGCCGCTTCCTTCGGGAGTCTACCTCTGCCGATTGGACTCAGGGGAAAAATTGATGACAAGAAAAATCATATTAATGCGGTAAACAAAAGGAGACTATTCTTGACAACACTTTTTTATACAGTACTAAATACCCCGGTTAGACTTCTTCTCATTATCTCTTCTGAAAAGGGACTGGTTCAAATCATGTTCATCGACACGAAGAACAATCTTCCTCTGCACAGTTTGGAAAAGGAATATCCCGAAATCATATTCACAGAAAGCAAATCCAAAAACAAGCCCATATCAGATCAACTGAAAGAATATTTTTCCGGAACAAGAAAAAAATTCACTCTGCCGCTGGATATCCGGGGAACTTCGTTTCAGAAACAGGTCTGGACAGCAGTCTCCAAAGTCCCTTATGGCCGGACATGCAGTTACAGAGAAATCGCAAACCGAATCGGAAAACCGGGAGCGGCCCGTGCCGTTGGCATGGCCAATCACAACAATCCAATACCGATTGTCATCCCGTGTCACCGCATCATCGGCGCCAATGGTTCCCTGACCGGATATGCTGCAGGAATCTCCGTTAAAGAAAAATTGCTGAATTTTGAAAAGGAGAACATTAAATTAAATTGAAGGGCAAACCTTTTTTAATAAGGAGGAAATGATGAACAAAAAAAGATTGATCATCGCCGGTATTGTCATTTTTATTGCCGTCCAATTTTTTGATTTTATTGAACACGGCCTGATACTCAGAGGAGCTTATCAAGCTACCATGAACATCTGGAGAATGGATATGAATTCGGTGATGTGGATCATGTATGTCACAGCACTCATTTTTTCATTTCTCTTTGTCTACATTTTTATCAAAGGATACGAAGGAAAAGGAATCGTCGAGGGTATTCGCTACGGATTACTCATCGGCTTGTTGATGACCGGTATCAATATATTCGGTCAATATGTGATCTATCCTATCCCTTTTAACCTTGCCATTCAATGGTTCATTTATGATATGATTCGATTTGTTATCTACGGCATCATCGTCTCTGCGATTTACAAACCCGTAAAAAAGTAAACGAACATTTTAAAAATTAAAAAAGCATCCGGTGCATCATTTCTAACCGGGTGCTTTTTTATTGAATATTGAAAAAAACCTATTGAATCAATATCATTTTCTGAAAGAAGTTAAAGTCACCTGCTTCGAACCGGCAAAAATAAATCCCCGTTGGAACGATTTGAGCATGATAATCTCGACCGTCCCAGGTAACGGAATAGATCCCGCCTTCCTTCATGCCATCTTCCAGAATCCGGACAACCTGGCCCAGAGGATTATAGATTTGAAGCCGGACATGAGAGGCTCTTGGCAAATGATATGAAATAATAGTTTGTGCATTAAAAGGATTTGGATAATTTTGAAGAAGTTGAAATTTCAGGGGCAGTTTTGCATTCTCTTCCTCAACAGCAGATTGTCCGACGATCACAATCCCCTCATTCAGACTTCTTGCTGAACTGTCAGTCTGATCGTGTACTTCAACCCACCAGAAATAGGTTCCTTGTTTGATGAGATTTCCCGAAACCAAATTATATACTGTATCGAGAGTCGATTGGGTGTACATTGCTGCACCGGAACCTGATCCCTGTTCTTTTAAAGTCCAAATATACAATAAAATACTCCCCGAATCGGGATCGGAACTTCGATGCCAGCGAAAAGACAATGTATCCGGCCAATCTGAATACGAGGCATATATCGGCTCAATTAAAAAAAATGATTTTGGTGAATCGCCAACAGATTCGACCTGAATTTTACAGCTGTATGAATCACTGTCCCCTGTTGTATCCGATACGATAAATGAAACCCATTCAATACCATACCAATCTTTCTCAGAAAATATAGTCATTTCCCCATGAACATAATCAACGTTCCAATTTATATATTGATTCCCGGAAATTGAAAAACAAAGATCATTCAAATTGTCATCAATATCGGTAACCTGAGATTTCAAAACCGAAAGAGGAATCGTCAATGAATCATCTTCATTAAAAGAATAATTCGGTGTTTCATTCCAATGCGGAGGATCATTCACGGGATTCACAATAAAAACAACATCCGTCGTATCCCGAAGATCTCCCGGATCCTGGACCACCAGTGTTACCGTATCCTGTCCAAACCATTCATTGTTCGGTATCTTCACCTGCAAAACACGATTGTTCAGTATAACGGTCAGTAAAGTATTACCATAAAACGACCAACTTAATTCATAATCTTCCTGATCGGGATCATCGACATAATCATCCAGTATCAAAGGAGTGAAAATACTGCCTTCATCGACAACCTGATTTTCAATTGCATTGATATGGGGAGCCAGATTGGAAATAATTACTGTTGCACTGTCAATGCCTGTACCTCCATCACCGTCATCAACTCGCAGGATAATTTGATAGGTCCCAACTTCCGGATAGGAGGTCGTCACACTCTTGCCTTCAACCTCGAAGATATGATCTCCGTTCAGATCCCACCAATAATTCGGATTATCGTAAAGACCGGGATCATAACTCTCGGCATAAAACGTCACCGGGACATTAATAACCGAGTGATACGGACCTCCGGCCTCCGCGACCGGATTTACATTCAAAATTGTGATATTGACTGTATCCTTATCAACTCCCCCATCATCATCCTCTACCGTAACAGTCGTTTGAAATATACCTTCATCATAATAAGCATATTTTACCTGCTGATCGAATTTGGAAACTCCCGAACTGAATTTCCACTCAATCGTATGTTCATCCAGACCGGGATCTTCGATATTTACAAAAAAGGTGAGGGTATCCCCTTCATTAGCAATTCTGTCCTCCCCGGCATCAATTCTTGGCGGGACATTATAAATCTGAACATTCGCTGTATTTTCATCGTATCTTTGTGCACGATCTTCTACCCGAAGTTTGGCCTTTCCTGTAAAATCGTCATTGTAAATATGATAGGTGTGTGGATCCGATGTTGAATAGTCAAATACTGCATCATTTTCCCAATCCCATGTATATTTAACGATCCCCGCATCTTGCCCTTCATCAATCGAACCCGAACCATCGAAAAGTACAGAATCTCCTTCAAAGCCCGTATAGGGCCCGCCGGCATGTGCGACGGGCAATGGATCACCCATGTGACGAATCATGCGTAATCTAATATTTTTTGGACTGTTATTGGGATAAATCAAATAAAAATTATTATTATAGGCCCGAACAAGAGGTACATTTCTTCCTTCGGAACCTCCAACAGAACTGGCCATCATAATCGGGATATCCCAACTTGCGCCATAATCCGATGAGACTTTAACAAAAAGATCTCCGGCATTGGTAGTACTGTTTTCTCCGCCAGAAGTCAAAAAAGCGATAACCACATATTTCCCGTCATCACTTGCAGCCACGGATCCTATTCCCCAACCATTTCCGTCTTTCCATGAATCCAGATCATATTTATCGGTTATAGCAACATTGCGCACCATCGTATTTCCCGTGTACCTTACATAGTGAATAGATGGATTTCCACCCCGTGTAAGATCAGCGCTGGTACCATAACACATATGAATATTTCCCAATGTATCGGCAAAAACATCCGGGCTGCCGTTTCTGCCGACACATTCGGAAGAATGAATATCCGTTATATATACAAGTTCACTTCCTGTAACATCCTTGCGATAATAATAAATGCCGCTGTTATTGATATTCGGGTATCCAAGCAAAAGATGCAGTCTTCTGTCTTTTCCTACACACAATTCAAATCGATTATCCACTCGATAGGGTTCCAGACCCGTTTGAATTTCCTGAAAAGATCCTTGGAAAATCCGATCATAAATGACACTGGCATAAGGTGCGATGTTGGCAATACTCCTTCCTATATGAACAGTATTGATATTGTCTATTGCTAATCGTACAATTGAACCTCGTAAAACATTGGTCGCAATGGGCATAAAACTCCAGCCGGCCTCATTCTTCTGGGAATAGATCACATCGTATCTCCAGTCTCCCAATATTCTTCGATAACAGACATGCGGAAGTCCCATATTATCCACTGCAATGACAGCACCATAATTCATCTCCCCAACATCATGTACTTCATCATTAATTGTCTCCTGTAAAAGAAGATTCCCCAATGAATCCAGTAATGTATAGGTTGCTCCATTCCACATCGAAACCACGTGAAGGTTGCCTGTTTTCCTGTCAATGGCAAAATAGGGTGTATCACCACCCGACACAAAAATTGGCGCGGACCAGGAAACCTGGGCAATAAGTTCCCCTTGAAGAAGTAGTAAAATGACAATTAAGAAAGATTTTTTCATAAACCATTTTTCATGAATTAAATTACACCAATAGATTAAAATAGTGAAAAAATATTTATCATTCAACATTTATAATCAGGTTTTCTAAAGTTCAATATATCAATCATTTAAATAGTTTTCTTCATTTGTAAAATCTGAATTTAAATAAAATTGCTATAATTATGCCAATGTTTTAACAAAAATAAATACTTACACTTTTCTCTGAGAATATTCTTGAATTTCATCTATCTTTTTTATAACTTCATAATCAGAATAAACACATACCTATTAAGGGGAATATTAAAAATTGAAAATTGGTATTATCTGCCCGGATTATCCATCTGAAACTTCACACGCATTTGCTTTTGTTCACGCTCGTGCTAAATTGTACGACATGCAAAGTCATACTGTCAAAGTGTTTATTCCCTGTAAATCGGAAGATAAATATACTTTTGAAGGTATAACAATAGCACGAATTCCTTATAAACATTTTCAAATAAAATTATCCGTTTTTAATCCAGATGTATTGGCTGTACATTATCCAACCTATAAAATTATTCATGCCTTAAAGTATATAAAGTTCCCGCTTGTAACCTGGATTCACGGTCACGAAGCGTTATGGTATTTTACTCTTATGGCCTCTTCAAACACATTCCAATGGATTAAAAAAAAAGTTGTTCTTATACCAAGGGAATTGGTTCAATTACTAAGCCTCAGAAATTTTTTTAAACAATCTCAATACAATATTTTTGTTTCCAAATGGCTGCTCGAAGCGGCCCAAAGACACATGAAAATGACTATTCCCAACTCTGTTGTCATTCCAAACCCGGTGGATACCAACTTGTTTTGTTACCATCGTCCAAGAAATATTCGTAAAGGAATCTCTCTCAGGAATTTTCACAGAACCGTTTATGGCCTTGATGTGGCTATTAAAGCTTTCTCAAACTTTGATAATGCGCACCTTTCCATTTTCGGAAAAGGAAGATATTTTCAAAAATATTTAAAATTGGCTATGCAATATCGCTCCAATACCACTATCGAATCACAATACTTTGCGCATAATTGTCTTCCACAATTTTACCACAAATTTGGCTTTTTTGTCGCTCCAAGCCGGCGGGAAACGCAAGGATTGGCCATGTGCGAAGCCATGGCCTGCGGATTGCCTGTAATAGCAACCCGGGTCGGGGGCATTCCCGAATTCGTCCGGGACGGGATTGACGGATATCTTGTTCCGCCAAACAATCCGAAAGAAATAAAAAATGCGGTAATTAGGCTGCTATCAGACAAAACTAAATATTTTGAAATGTCAAAAAATTCACGAAAAAATATGGAAACTATTTGTTCAGAAAAAGTGGTAATCCAGAAAGAGTATGACGTTTTAAAAAAGGCAATTGATAAATACAACATGAGTGGAAATACGAACAATGAGTAATACTCAAACAAAATTTACCAGTCCTTACATGCACGAGCTTGTTTTGCCAAAACCGTACGATCAAAAAAGAACCCAGGCCGTCATTTTCGAATTTATCGGTGAGAGAAATATTGGGAAAGCATTGGATATTGGTGCTCGAAATCAACTGACAGAAACATTGGAAAAACATTTTTCATCAAGTATCGAAAACACGAACATCGATTTGGATATCGGTCATTTGACAGGTCAATATAATACTGTATTCTGCTTTGAAGTTCTTGAACATTTATTTAACCCATTACATTTTCTTTTTGAAGTATATAAAGTTCTGAGCAATGACGGCAGATTTTATTTATCCACACCAAAAGCAAGACCCCATTTTCTGTGGTTTAAACATCATTTCCACGAATTTCATCAGCGAGAACTTATCAATTTAATTAAGAGATCAGGATTTGAAATAGCAAGAATGAAATATTATAGGACTTTACCGATTTGGCATGGTTTTACGGGATTTAGACCATTTCTAAGATTGTTATTGCAAAGGAAGTGTTTATTAGAATTGAGAAAATGATATTTTGGCATATCTCTCGAGCATATAAAAATATTTACGGAAATATTTCTGTTGATTGATACAAACCAAAACTATTTTGATTTCGTTATTCGAATCCAGATACTTCGGAAGATCATGACATCATCATCATCAAAAACTTGGAATAATAAAAGCAGAAATCCATACAGAATCAATGTAATTCCGAATGTCAGAACAAATTTCACAACATCATCGACACCTTTTGAGTATTGATGAAGAAACACATAGAAAAATGCGCTGGAAAGAATACCGGTGATAAATAGTTTAAAATATCTGATATTGAAAGGATGTAATTGAGAATATTTATGTATTTGTATTAACGTAAGCACTCTGTGACAAATAAAACTAACTGTTGTAGCAATAGCAGCCCCGTTCAAACCATATTTGGGGATGAGTAAAAGATTGAGAGAGACACTTAACAGATAGATAAAAACTGTATCATAAAGTATGATTTTTGTTTTCCCAAGTGTCGTTATAAATGAACTGGTCGGTCCGACCAATAGGGGGACAAAATAAGCACAAGCCAAAATCTGAAGAGGAACTATGGCTTCAATATATTGACTGCCGAACACAAAAACGATAACCTGTTTGGCACCTATAAAAATAATCCAGATCATGGGAATAGAAGCAATTAGAATCCAGCGGGTGATCAATTTATACAACTCTTTGATCTCCCGGTTTCTATCCTGTGAAATGAGTCCTGTAAAAATCGGGATAAAAATAGGAACAAACGCTCTGGAAAAGAGCGATATGAATTCAGCCATGGGAACGGCAGAATTGTAAATACCGACGAGATGAACAGTCGTAAAATATCCGAGCATCAATATATCCGTTCGGGGAATAAGAATCCATAGCAGGCTGCTCATAACGAGAGGCCATGAAAAATGCAGCAATTGTCTGGTTGTTTCACTTCTGAGATTGGGTAAACGAAAAATGCCGGTTAAATGTTTTCGTGTCACCAGTACATAAACAAATGCGGCTCCTAAAAATCCGTAAAAATAGGCCCACGCAGCCAATATCGAAGTGGGTTGAAAAATTTTAAAGAAAAGGAACAGAAAGCATAACGTCAAGCCAAAACGGAAAAAATCGTGAATCGATGTGTAGGCCTTCACACGTTGATAACCCAGAAGAATGGCGCCAAAAAGCTGATCAATTGAAAAAAGTGGAATAATAAAAGCAAAGAGCCGAAATACGGGTGTCAAACCCTCATCATGAAAAACGTTCACGGCAAGCCACTTTGAAAAGAATAATATAATGATAACAAAAAGGAGGGTTAGAGGCAAGGAGAGCCACAATCCAGACCGTATGGTTTCGTTTTCAGCCTTTTTATCTTTATGAATACGGTACAATGCAATTTGGCGCGTTAAAGCAGTTGGAATACCAAGAAGTGTAATCATGCCGATAATAGCGAGAAACGAATTCGCTATGCCGATCTGTCCGTAACCTTCGGGAGCCAATGTTCTTGCCAGAAGGACACGAATTCCATATCCGAAGAGACGAGACATAATCATTCCGATCACAGTCACTCCGGCACCCTTGACGACACTTCGAATCAGCCGGTCACGTTTCAAACTGCTGGACGAATTCAATACGATTGACCTTTGTTTCTTGAAGTTAAAATAACAATCATGTAAAATTACAAAATAAAAAACAGATAAGCAATTAGAGATTATTTTCAGGAGATACAAAATGTCAAAACATTCAAAAAAATCAAGGAAAATGAAAACCCAAACCGTCGAACAAAAAACAATTCCGCCTTCGAATCCAGTCTGGAAAAAATATCCGGCTCTTTTTTCGTTCGGGTTAATACTAATTTTATTACTTATATTCTTTCGCGAAGTCCTGTTCGAAAATAAAACCTTCCTCCCCCCGGATGCGATCACTTCACAGTGCTTTAAAACATTTATACAAGGCGCTCTGCATCAGGGTATCTATCCACTCTGGAATCCTTATATTTTTTGCGGGATGCCCTCGTTTGCGAGTCTTTCCAGTGTACCAAACAGTATTCACCATGGTCTCATTTTTAATTTTATATCAGCAATTCTTGATATGCTAAAAAATGGATTGTCAACACACTTTATAAGAATACTGATCAATTATTTTCTCCTGGGCGGATTTGTTTTCCTTTACCTTCGGAATAAAAAATTATCTCCATCGGTATGTTTCTATTCATCTATTGCCTTTGTCTTTATGCCCCAGATCATTGCATATGCAGCTTTCGGACACACGACAAAATTGGAAACGGCTGTTTTCATCCCGATTCTGTTTCTGCTGATTGAAAAGTTGCTGGAAAAACGCAATCTGCTTTTTTTCAGTTTGACCGGACTGTGTGTCGGACTCCAGCTGCTTCTTGCACACATTCAGATTGCATTTTACACCCATTTAATGATTGGCATCTTTTTAATCTACTGGGTAATTCAAACTTATCGCGAAGAGAAAAATCTTAAACTCATCTTCCAGGGAATCGGCCTCTGGGCAGGCGCGATCGTTCTTGGAGCCCTCGTTTCCTCAGTTTTGAATCTTTCAATTTGGGAATATGCACACTACTCCATCCGGGGCGGCGCCTCAAGTGGTCTGGATTACGGGTACGCAACCAGCTGGTCCTTTCCGCCGTCAGAAATGACAACTTTCTTTATTCCCTCTTTCATGGGATTCGGCGGATCAACCTACTGGGGCCCCATGCCTTTTACTGATTTTCCACTTTACTTCGGTATTGTGACATTTCTTCTGGCCGGCTTGGCCATCCTTCTGAATCGTAACCGAACTACCTGGTTTTTTATTATCTTGGCTGTCATTTCACTTCTTATGTCTTTCGGCAAACATTTCCCCGTTTTGTACGGACCGATGTTCAAGCTTCTTCCTTTCTTCAGCAAATTCAGAGTGCCCAATATGGTACTTATTCTGTTTAACTTTGCAATGGTCGTACTTGCAGGATTTGGACTTCAGGCCCTCCTCAATTTCAAGAAATCGAATGCGGACAAATCAAAATTGATACATCGCTACATTTTTGGATTCGGTACAGTAACTGCCCTGCTGCTGTTCATTCTTTTTATCGGTAAAGGATCTTATTTGAACTGGGCTCAAAGAATAGGATCGAATGAATTCGCCGCATATGACAAAGCAACCGGTGACGGTCTCAGGGCAATGTTGTTTTTATTTTTATCGGGAGGAGCCATTCTTCTCGCTGTTCGCGGAAATCTTAAAACAAAACATCTTCCTTTGATTCTCGGTGTGTTACTGATTATTGATTTATGGACCGTAGACAACCGGTTTATTGAACCCAGAAACAAAGTAGAAAAGAGCGCTTATTTTTCCGAAACACCGGAAGTTCAGTTTCTCATTGAAAAACTAAAAGAAAAAAATGAACCATTCAGGATTCTCCCTGTCGGAGATCAGAGAACGGTCAACTGGTACATGTATCATGGCATCCAGAATGTCAACGGGTATCATGCAGCCAAAATCAAAATTTATCAAAAACTGCTGGAGTCTTTCGACATGCCCAATGGCTTTTTAAAAAAATACATTAAACCGGTTCAGGGAAAATACACGTGGAAAACACCTTCCGAAATATCGGAAAAACAGATGCGAATCGATCAAACCTTTTTAAAAATGACAAATGTTAAATACATCGTCAGTCCCTACATTCTGCCCGACACCACATTGGAACCGGTAGTTCCTCCATCATCACGGGGCGCAAACGGAATTATGCAGTACAAACACGCTTTGCCTCGGGTTCTCTTTCCACAAAAAACCATCCAGATCGAAGGGGAAGAAAATATTTTAAATTACATGACAAGCGGCCAGTTCGACCCTTCGATGACAGCCATTCTGGAAGAAAAACCTCCTTTTCAAATTGAAGCTTCCAATGATAATCGGGCAACCATTACAGATTATGATCTCCATTATATAAAAATAGAAGCCGAAATAAAAACACCCTCCCAGATGGTTCTGAGTGAAATCTACTACCCGGCCGGTTGGAAGGCTTATGTCAACGGGCAAGAGACAAAAATCTTTAAAACGGATTATGTTTTGAGATCGATTTTTATGTATCCCGGAACGTATATCATTGAGTTTAAATTCAATCCAAAAGCCTTCCATATTGGACGAATTGTATATTGGGCATCCTTATTCTTCTTATTCTGTGGTATTATCGCAGGCTTTCTGCTTGAGAGAAAGAAATTAATTAAAACAAAAGAGACATCATGAAAACATTATTCGTTCGAATTTTCGGCAGTTATAAAAGCATCGTCTTTATTCTTGCGATCGGTCTGGTGCTTTCTCTACATTTATATACCCAGCACATCATCAGCCAGCTCAGGGAAGAAGCTCGATCCCTGGTTCTTTTTTACGCCCAGATGTATGCACGGGTCGCCGAAACCGAATCAACATCGGACATCAGTTTTATATTCGAGCAGATCATCCGGCGCACCAATTTCCCGCTCATACAAACCGATCCGGACAAAACACCCGTCGGATGGAAAGGAATTTCGGTAAATCCCGAAGACCATTCTGAAGAGGCGATGAAAACCTTAAAAGCAATGATTCAACACATGGACGGGCAAATCGATCCCGTGCCGATCAAATATAAAAATCTGATTCTGGGATATCTCTATTATGGAGATTCACGTCTTATTCAGCAGCTCCAGTGGCTGCCGTATATTGAAATTGGTATTATCGGACTTTTTATCCTGCTCGGCTTTTTTGGCTATGCCAATATCAAACGAAGCGAACAGCGTCACATTTGGGTGGGCATGGCAAAAGAGACAGCCCATCAACTGGGAACGCCCATCTCCTCATTAATGGGCTGGATCGAAGTCATGCAGTCCGCAAAAAGCGGGAAGAAAACAGAAATCTTTACCGAAATGCAGAAAGATCTTCATCGATTAAATAACGTAACCAACCGTTTTTCGCAAATCGGATCCAAACCCGATCTGAAAAAAACAATTATAGAAAACAATCTGAGAGAAATTGTGGAGTATATTAAAAGAAGAGCGCCTCACATCGGCAAAAAAGTAACGATAACAGAGGAATACAAACAAATCCCGGCAATCGATTTAAATTCAGGACTTTTTCAATGGGCTATCGAAAATATCATGAAAAACAGCCTCGATGCCATGGATAAACCCGAAGGCTCGATCCACATTCGTCTCTTTCCGGAAAACCATGAATCAAAAGTGATCATAGAAATCAAAGACAACGGCAAAGGCATCGAAGGTTCGAACAAAAACAGAATTTTCAAACCCGGATTTTCCACGAAAAAACGGGGCTGGGGATTGGGATTGACATTGGCCAAACGAATTATTGAAGAATATCACCGGGGAAGACTTTATGTGAAAGAAAGCAAAACAGGTGTCTGTACGACGATGCGGATCGAGTTGAAGGCATAAAACTTCTGAAAAATATGTCTAATAAATTGATATTCAACTAACTTGGACTGAAATCGTATGAATGACACCGACCTCATGCTCCGATTGAAAAACGGAGATGAAACCGCTTTCAGAAAAATTATCGAAACACATCAGGATTATATCTATCGTCTGACATTCCGATATCTTGCAAACCAACAGGATGCAGAAGAAATCACACAGGATGTTTTTATCAGACTTTACCAATCCAGAAATTCATACAAACCCAGAGCCAAGCTTTCTACCTACCTCTATCGTATCGCAATTAATCTGTCATTGAACCGCATTCGGGACCGGAAACGACGGGCATGGATTTCTCTGGAATCACTTAAAAAGAAGGAGCAGGAAATACTGTTCTCAAAAGAAGATCAAAATCCGGACAGGATGATGGATCTTAAGGAACAGCAGCAGATCATTCAAAGCACCATTGACGGACTTCCTGAAAATCAGCGCACGGCCCTTATTTTAAAACGATTCGAAGAGTTGCCGTACAGCAAAATCGCCGACATCATGCGGATATCCGTGTCAGCCGTCGAGGCCTTACTGTACCGTGCCAGACAGAATCTCCAAAAACGCCTTGCCGAACGACTGGATCAGTCATAATAATGATAATTTTGAAAACAGAGTATGAATTGATCTTGACTTTCCACCCAATAATCTCTATATTGATTCTCATGATAGGTGTCCCGGATCGTTTGACCGACCGGGAAGAATAGGGAATCCCGTGAAAGTCGGGAGCTGCCCCGCAACTGTAATCCCGTTCAGACAGTTCTGAACAAAAAATCCGATTAATAGCCACTTTTCGATTGGAAGGGAAGGCAATTGGATTCGGGAAAGCCAGGAGACCTGCCTGTATCAAGAAAGCCCTTCGAGGGAAGGCGAATTGAACATGTAACAAGACGCCGACCTTCACGGTCGGTTTTTCTTTTTATACCAATATGAAATTAACTATAAAAAAAATCTGTCTGATGGGTTTGTTTATCTCTGCGGGAGTCTCACTCGGTTTTGCTCTGGCCCAAATTCCCAATGTCGAGCTTATCACAGCCACCATTTTTTTATCGGGATACTTTCTCGGTTTGAAAGAAGGCATTCTTGTCGGCGTACTGACAGAAGGGATCTATTCCCTTCTAAGTCCTTTCGGGCTCGCCGCTCCGCCTCTGTTTCTCGCTCAACTCATTTCAATGGGTTTTGCCGGTTTTGCCGGAGCCTTATTCCGCAAACATCAATCAGCAAATGAAATTGTCTATACAATACAGCTGGGTGTCGTCGGTTTTGGAGTAACACTGCTTTTTGCTGTGCTAACCACGCTCTCTTTTGTGCTTTTTATCGAATTATCAGCCCGTCAGCTCATCGGGAGTTTTATTTACGGAATGGGATTTTATATCACACATTTGATAACCAATACATTGATATTTATGCTCGTCGTTCCGATCATTATCAAGGGACTTGATAAAATCAAGACCCCTTTGTTTGAATAGAAATACTATCATTTTATGAAACGGCAAATAAAAATATCTTTTCTGATTTCTGCTCTAATGACTTTTCGCATACTGAGTGCCGATGAACCGCTTCAGGTTCTTTTCTTTCCATATACGATTTCAATCGAAGAAGCACATAAGTATGATTATGGACATTTCGGAGATGTGCTTTCTCTCATGCCCTCCATTCGGACAAGAGAGATCGGTATAACAGGTCAGTTTTTGCCGTATCGATTCAGGGGAATCTCCGAGAACAAAACGGCTATGCTTCTGGACGGCTATCCGATCCGCGAGCCCTGGTCCGATCAAACGGACCTGAACCTGATCCCGGTGGAAATGATCGAAAGAATCGAAATCTATCCCGCTTTAAATCCTTTCGGTCAAAGTTCAATCGGAGGCGTCGTCAATATAGTCACAAAAGATATAGAACTAAAACAGCCCTACTCCAGTTTTGTTTATCGGTTCGGCACGAATAAATTCAGCGATTTGGATATCTCCTTCGGTCAGGTAATCAACCCGAAATTGAGAATGCTTTCGGGCGTGCTGATGAAGTATTTTGGCGATCCTTTGGTTTCGGAAATCTACAAAGGCCAAAAAATCCGATCGACATTAATCTGGCAGCCTTTTCCGAATTGGGACTTCCGTTA
>Ga0315536_1001031_pt1 | contig 14095 bp, 14 predicted proteins | sample SalMarSW160230MG_FD_203093 | JGI IMG/M metagenome (GOLD analysis project Ga0315536, IMG submission 203093) | Salt marsh sediment microbial communities from the Plum Island Ecosystem LTER, Massachusetts, United States - Salt Marsh Sediment SW1602-30 ... | reverse complement strand
ATTCGTCTTAAATATGGTATTATAATTTTGATAATTAACATCCAATCCATCTCTGAAAGATAATATTAATGCAGCTGCTTCATGTTTCGGAAATTTTTTCCCTTGGTTCGCAATCTTAATTTTAGATGTGTTTGATTCATCAATTAATAGTACTCTCATATCAGTAGTTTTTGAAAATGTTGAAAAAGCGCGACTTATTAGATCTTGTGTAATTTCTAAGAGCCCCCTTCCGAATTTAATTTCTATGCTTAATGGATTCGTATTTTTTTGCCGAAGAGAATCAAATATTTTTGTGATATAGCCAATAACTTGTGAATTATCAGTTACAGTATTTGAATCTAAGAAATGATCATCTAAAAACGCAACAATTCCTATATGATTTAGACCTGGATCAATTGAAAACAACAATTTATCATAATATTGATAACCCAGTTTATTAATTGCTAGAACCTTTATGATGTATTGATTGATGTCATCGCCATCAACATATTCTAAGAGATTAATATCCTTATTTGCGATATCAATTTTGCTCGATTCTTTCGAAGTTGTCAGTATAACTGAAGAGATGTTCGGGAGTTTGTCCCAAAATGATAAAATTCTAAACTGAATTCTTTTCTCCTTTAGACCTTTATTTATCTTGTAGAAAAAATTTAAGTTCTCTGTTAATATATAAATAGGTTTGAGTCTCAAATTAATTATATAAATAACGTAAAAAAATTAAAAATTTCCAATTATGAAATTTCCACTCGACCAATTCAATGAAGAAATAGGTCTTGAAGAAATTGTGTCAGTTTGGGGTGAGATGGGAGTAGGAAAAACCACATTTGCACTTCAAATCGCATTTAATAACATTCAAGTTGGTGGTAGTGTTTATTATTTTTATAGTAAACCAAAATTACCCTTGGAAAAGATTAATTTACTCCTTTCAACCTTGGATTCTAACGTAATAAAGAATCTTAAAACCATTAAATTGAAAGATTTCAATGATTTATACCGAATTGTATTAGATTTAGAAATTAATATCCGAAAAGATAAAAAAGAAAACAAGAAATATCCAAACCTAGTAATCATTGATTCTCTCACCGATCTTTATAGAATAGAGTTATATAGGGATAAAAAAGATAAAAATGTAATTTTGAATTATAAGTTGAATCATATATTAGGTACTTTGACCCATATAAATCATAATTTTGCAGTGGATATTCTAATTATCAATGAAATGAGCTATATTCATTTTGAAGATCATTCTCATGAAGTTCAAAGTGGTGGAAAAGTAATGAGTTATTGGGTACCCTGTTCTATAAAAATAGCTAGAAGTGAGATGCTGAATAAGCGTAGATTTTATCTTTATAAAAATTCTCAAATTCAATCCGAATTACTAGTCATGTTATCTGAAAAAGGTTTTCAAAACCTTTAAATGTAATATTTAGATTTTGCTACTGCCAAGAACTAATAAAATTCTTAATTCTTTACTAAATAATTTTGAAAAATCTAACAAGACATATTTTCAATCAATCATTAGTCTAATTGAGAACTAAAAAATTGAATAAATTATGAATAATAAAACTGAAAACATAAAACTTACGAAGTGGTTAGATAAGAATATTCCAGCATATTTTCCAAATAAAGGAATTTTGATAGAAATAATTGAAAATATTGCTGAAGCAACAATTCCAATTAGAGGTTTACTAGAAAGAGGCATAACTTCTCGTGAAATTTCACAAAGAATGAATATCCAAGACCCTATTGAAAAAACTTTCAACCTGTATGAAGAGGAACAAATTCACGAGGATATTCTAACTCACGGAATAATACTTCAAGCACTCAAAGAAAAAGGGGTAAAGTATTCATTTGTGGCTTCTGAGGAGGCAGCACCACTTCTGGGAGATGGTTCATTTGGAATAACTATAGATCCTGTTGATGGATCTTCCAATGTTGCAGTTAATAGAACCGTTGGTACTATTGTTGGGATTTATAATGAACAGGGTGAAATTGTTTGCGCTTTTTACGCATTATATGGGATATTTACCAATCTTATAATCGCAATCAATGGAATGGTAGCAGAATTTATTTTAGATACATCTCCTTATAGTATGACATTTTATCATTATGTATTTCAAGAAAATATACAAATGCCAAACCCAGAAAAGGGAGGAATTAGATGTCTTGGTGGTGATCCTATGATGTGGACTACGAAGTGCAAGAATTACGAAAAAAAACTAATTGAACTTAAATTAAAGGATCGTTATAGTGGAAGTTTTGTCGGTGATCTTCATGCTATTCTTAAATTTGGTGGGATATATGGTTATTTTCCTTGCCCAAAACCAAAATTAAGACTATATTTTGAATGGTTTCCATTAGCATTTATTGTGAAGACCTTAGGTGGTAATTTTATTGCTATTGGTGATGATAAAGATGTGGATAAAATCATATTGATGGATGAAATTAAACCTCTTCAAAAGAAGAATGTAAAAGAGATTCACGCTGTGGTATGTGGAGGAATAGTTGGAAGTAAAAATATAATAGATCTTTTCCTGACACAAAAATGAATGTAAAAATTATGAAAAATTCAAATAATCATTTTAATCAAAATCTCGATAAACAAGTGATTAGAAAATCAGAAGGCAATGCCCAATTTTATATTTATATGGATGATGAAAAAATCGTCCCATCAAAAGCTATGAACGTTTTTTATAATGAGAAAATGGTCATCAATAGGGATCTCTCGTCTTTAGCTATACTCGCGTATGATAAATTGTTCAATAAAAATTTTCTTAGAATTGTAGATTGCATGGCTGCTTCTGGAATTGGAGCAATAAGGCTTTTACACGAATGTGTAAATATTGACAAAATATTTATTAATGATATAAACCCATTAGCAGTAGCTCTTATAAAGGATAATTTAAAGTTAAATGATTATGAATCGGAGAAGATTATTGTAACTCAAAAAGATGCAAATCAATTACTCTTAGAATTAGTGGGTGATAATCCAAATGTAATTAATATCGATCCATTTGGAACGCCTAACATTTATGTTGATGCTGCATTTAAAGCTATTCAAAAAAAAAACGGGTTGGTATGTGTTACTGCCACTGATACTGCAGTTCTATTTGGAGTCAGACCTCAAGTTTGCATCAGAAAATACATGTCAAAACCCCTTCATATAGAATACACAAAGGAGATCGGAGCAAGGATCTTATTATATTTCATCTCTCGAGTCGCAAATATCAATAAATTAGGAATTGTACCCCTATTAACATTCTATTCCAATCATTTTATTAGAATCTTTGTTTTAACCTTTAAGAGTAAAGAAAAAATAACAGGGTTATTCTCGAACTACGGATATATCATTCACTGTAGAGAATGCGGATTTCGAACAAAACAATCCATAAATCCAATTGAAACAATGAAAATTTGTCCCTCTTGTCAAAATAGGAATACTTTATCGTATGCTGGACCTCTCTGGGTTGGAATAATGCATGATTCTATGTTTCTTCATCAATTAATAGCAGAAAATAATGGTAAAAATTATAAAAATAAAAAAAAAATTGATAAATTATTGAAAATTGCAGTTCAAGAAAATGCAATGCCGCTCTCATTTTATAATTTACATAAACTTTGTAAAGAATTAAATTGTGCATCTGTTCCAAAAATCGAAGGAGTAATTCAAATCATTAAGGAGATTGGATATGAAGCAACCCGGACGCATTTTGATCCTCTATCTATTAAAACTGATATTAAAATTGAGGATTTAAAGAATATTTTATTGAAAAAAATGTAGAGATTTAAATTATGTCAAAAAAAACAGAAGAACATAAACATGATTCACAATATCAACAAGCTAAAAGACAAGGTTATAGAGCACGTTCCGCATTTAAATTATTTGAAATACAAAAAAGATTTAACGTTTTTAAACGGTCTTTTTATATATTAGACTTAGGGAGTGCCCCCGGATCTTGGTTACAAGTTTCAAAAAAATTTGCAGCAGAAAATGTAGATAAATACAGGGATGGATTTTACCATAGAGACCACATTAAGGTTCTTGGGGTTGATATCAAAAATATTAGTGCTATTGATGATGTTCATGTTATTAAGATGGATTTTACGCAACCTGAATTTTTCGATCGAGTAGAATCCTTTTTTAAAGGACCAAAGATCGATTTAATCTTATCCGATGCGAGTATTAAAAAATCGGGGAATAAATTTAGCGATCAAATAAATCAAATAAAACTCTGCAATTCAACTCTCAAATTCTTAGATTTATTGAAAAAAAAAGGAAATTTTGTCATTAAAATTTTCGAAGGAGAAGATTATCAAAATTTCTTAAACCAACTGAAAAAAAAATTCCAAACGGTAAAAGCATTTAAACCTCAGACTTCTTACAAAAAAAGTAATGAAGTTTACCTCATTGGGTTAAGAAAAAACTAATCAAGGAGCGGTACTATCTTCTAATTCATCCATCTTAAATTTATAGACATCACCTGAAAGAGAGGTATATATCCACTCCGTAAGCCAAGGGCATCTTGTTGGATTAAATTGATCTAAATTTGTATCATTACATTTACCTGAAAAAGGACAAATTAAGCACGGTTGAAACGAGAAAAAATCTAAAATGAAATCTTTTTTAGTTGCATCAATTTTTTTCTCTTCAACATTTACTCCAAGGGTCTCTATTATTGTGACTATTTTTGTCCATGATGCCTCTACCATTTCTCGTTTGGTAATAATCTTGGATTGGAGAGTCAAGAGTTCTAATATATCATCAAGCTCGCTACGTGTCATATCAGATAATTCAAGTAATTCTTCAAAATACATGCTATTTTTCTTTTGAATTATTTCTAATACAAATTTTTCATCTTTTTTCAAATGACGCGTTGAATCTTTCTTCTTTTCCTCAATTCGTTCTATTCTTCTCTCCAATTGAGATTTATCAGGTTCTTCTGGACCTTCTACTCTTTCCTTTACCTTACATTTATGGCGATTAAGGTAAGCAAAAGAATTTCCGCAATAAGGACATACTTCCTTTTTCTTTTTTGCCATTTTTTTAATTTGAAAGAGTTTTTTGTAAAATTTAAGAAAAGTATAGTGATTTGTATGATTCCTTTAAAAATAATTTTTCGGTTTTCCTAATTTCACAAAAATGATTTATTCGATTTTATTCTTATTATAAATTGAAATATAAAAAATAAAATAATTAAAATGTATTCTTCAAGAATTGTCAATTTAGAAAGCAAGCTAAAAGAAATTCAAAATCATGATAGATTTCTTCTTCCTACAGGTTCTACACATTTCGATGAGATCTTGAAAGGAGGATTTCATCCTGGAATGTATTTAATCTATGGTGCAAATAGAACGGGAAAGACGCAAATTTGTCATCAAATGTGTTTACAAGCTTATATCGCCAATTCAGATTCTATTTTTATTGATTCTGAGAATACCTTTCGCCCAGAAAGAATTAGAGAGTTATGCATCAATCGTGGTGTGAATGAAGATCAGGCTCTGAAAAGTATATTAATTACTAAAGTGTCGGGTAATTCAACATTTTTATTGAATTTAGATGAAGTAGAAAATAAATTAGAAAAGTCTAACACAAAGCTTCTAATAATAGATTCCATAAATAATCATTTCAGAGCTGATCAAGGGGCAAGAAATATAACTCAGAATAAATTGAAAAAAACCTTCCTTAAAATCTTGCAAAAATTAAGTGAAATTACACAAAAAAATAATATAGTACTAATAGCTACTGCCCAAATTTCTCCAAATTTCACTGAAAAACCAATTATTAGTGAGAATCCTGTAGGACTACAATATTTAAACCACTTTTTTTCGGAATTTTTGTATTTAATTCGAAATTCAGATAAAAATTATGTGCATTTAGTTAACTCAAGCACCTTACCCGAAAATAAACTCCCTTTCAAAATTACAGCAAGGGGAATTGAAGATTACGTAAAATCATAATCTTGGATATTGTCCAAAGAAATATTTCTAAAATAGTGCGATTTGGTTTTACTATTCAGCAAAATAATTTCATTTTCAAGTTTTTTAGAGATCCATTTCAATAGAATAAATCCATATTTTAATTTCTTTATTTTAGTGTCAGTTCCTATTAAATTTCCTTGAAGGTGAGGTTTACTATATTTTCCTACAATGTTTCCAAAATCCATGCCAATAAAATAAAGCTTTTGGCTAGGAGATAATATTGATCTCAAAAAAAATAAGATTCTATCACCATCTGTAAAACCTCCCGGATTTAATAGCAGATCATTTGGTTCAACTTGTGTAGTTCCTATTAAATTATTAAATCTTATAATGTCCTCTTTAAATGTAAGAAGTCTGTTAATGTTATCACCATGGGCATGAATTATCATGAAAGAGGGATAATCAAATTCATTTTTTGTTATTCCATCTAAATCAGAAAAGGTACCATAAATTGGGATTCCCTTTTTTTTTAAAAATCTCGTCGCTCCATCAGCAGCTAGATTTATACTCTGGTTAAAAAATTTAATTCCCTTTAACTCAATTATATGGTCAATTGTATCCTCAAGTGATGGACCACTTCCAAAAATAAATATGCTTTTCGCTTTTTTAATTCCATTATAAAAAGTCAAGAGAACTTCTTTAAAATCCCAATCGCTTGATTTCATCTTTATTATGTCAGATAATATACGTTTCGCTTCTATATCTTTTTTATAATCGAAGTCGAAATCCTTAATGATTTTATCATACCAGCCTTTAAATTCTAAATAATAATTAATTTGATTTCTGAGCTCTTGCAAGATATCTCTTTTTTTTGGTAATAAAAACAATATTGTAATAAAAAAATTTTAAATCTATTATATAATTAATTTGATCATATACTTATATTCAATATAATTATATTATTATAACAAAATAGGTGTTTGATTAATCATGGCAATATGGTACTCTAAGACCCACCAGTGGTATAATGATAGCACGGGTGAAGTAGGTATTACCCCTTTTGCTGCCGAGCAATTGGGTGAGATTTCATTTGTTGATGTAGAAGCACTTGAAGGAGCTACTGTTGAGCAAGTAAAAATGGATGGGAATGAACCAACGAGCGATCCATTAGATTGTACAGTGGAATCTAGTAAAGCCGTTGGAGATATTTATAGCCCCGTTTCCGGAGCCGTTACTGCAGTAAATTCTGATTTAATGGATGAACCTGAGAAAATTAACGAAAATCCACTCTCAACTTGGTTATTCAAGATTAAAGCTTCTAATTTCGGAGCTGAAAAGGCTAATTTATTAGATGAAGCTGCATATAAAACATACGTAGCATCTCTATAAAAAGACTATAAGAAATTAATAGTTAAATCAATAATTTTCTCTTTTTTTTTATTTTGGATTATTGAAATCACTAATTCTCTAAAAATATCAATGATACAGTCTCAATAATTTAAAAAGCTTTAAACATTTCTAAAAAGATCTTATTTTAATTTTTCGGAAATCATATATTGTAAAGCAGTATAAGAGATTAAAATTAAAATTATCCCGATAGAAAGAATTCTAACAGCAATCTTTTTATTATATACGTGTTTGGAGGCTTGATATAAGAAGACAAAACCCAAAGAACACAAGAATATGAAAATAGAAGCAACAATTGATTCTACTATGAATGCATCGTGAATTGAAGGATATAGAAATATTGCATTGCCTTGGGAATCTCCTCCCAATGCTGGAGGTTTTGTATATATAAGATATACTATTCCCGTTTGAAGGAGAAATAAAATTGCATATATTAATATTACTGCTATTGATTTACTCGGTAATGGCATATCCATTTTTGGAAGTAAGGACTCAGGGAATCTAATTTTTGGCTTTCTCAAAGACTTTCCGAAAATCCAAGGTGTTTTACTCCTTACTCGTTCAAAAACGGTCTCTGATCCGCTAATATCTTCCTTTTTTATTTTAGCTTGTGCTTGGACTTGTTTTTCCATGGTATTATTTTGAAAAATATTTACCTTATAAGTTATAAAATTTGATTAGATTAAAATATTTTTTTAAAAGATATTTAAAATCAAAATATTCATTGTAATTTCTGTATTAAAGTTAACAAAAATTTCCATATTTTTTCACTAGATTGTATTTTCAATCGTTCATCAGGAGAATGTCCTCCTATTATATCGGGGCCAATTGAAATCATTTGCATGTCGGGGTAATATTTCGAGAAATAAGCACATTCCAAACCAGCATGAATGGCCTTAATACTTACTTCTTGTTTAAACAATTCTGTATATATTTCTCTCGCGTTAGAGGTTAATTTTGAACTAAAATCTGGATCCCAGCTAGGATAATCCGTTATTATTGTTAAATCCATGTTAAAATTAAAAGCTTTAAGTAAGGTGATTATCTTCTCATAAATTACCCCCTTACTATATTCAGCCAAACTTCGAGTACTTATTTTGACTTTAATAGAATTTGGTTTTGTTTTAATAACAGCGAAATTATCGGAAGTATGTACTAATTCTGGAATTGTTGGATGCATGGATAAAGGGCCATTAGGCATTAAGTAGAATAGATCAAGCAATTTATCTTTAAAATTATTCGCAAAAACGAGATGGTCCAAATTTTCTTGGTATTCTTCACAGGTAATCTTCAAATTCGGATCAATCCCCTTATATAGTGATTTTATATTAGACGTATAGAATTCAATTTGTTCCGAGATATCCCTAATTTCTTCTTTATTAACATAAAAAATCGCATTTGCTTCTCGAGGAATTGCATTTGATAAATTTCCTCCATTTATAGTCGATAAATAAATTTTAAACTCTTCATTTAACTTCCATAGAATCTCTGCTAGAATTTTATTTGCATTACCTCTCCTCTTATTGATATCTGTTCCAGAATGCCCACCTACTAAACCCATTACATCCAATTTCATTGGTGTAATTTGATTTTTTATCTTTTCAATTGATATGCGTTCTTCTTTGATCTCAACCTTGAATACTCGCCCTCCAGCACAACCAATGGTAAATTCGTTATCTCTCTCAGAATCGAGGTTTATTAAATACTTGCCCTTGATGATATTCAAATCCATCTGGGAAGCTCCTGAAAGCCCTCTTTCTTCATCAACAGTAAATAATAAATCTAAATGGCATGACCCAAGATTTAATTCTCCATTATAAATTTTCTTCATGATTGCCAATTGATAAGCCATGCCAACAGCATTGTCTGCCCCAAGTGTCGTGCCATCTGCGGTCATCCACTTTTCATTGTTAACATCAATTACCTTTAATCTTAATGGATCTTTTGCGAAATCATGTTTAGTCTCATCATTTTTCTCACATACCATGTCCATGTGGCTTTGCAAAACTATTCTTAATGGTTCACTTCCAGTTCTTGTCTGAGGGGGAACTCTGACAACTATATTACCAATCTGATCTATTTGATGCTCAAATCTAAACTTAACGGCTTCTTCTTTAATAAAGGTTCTAATCAGCCCTTCTTTTTTGGAACATCGGGGTATTTTGGAAATTTGAAAAAAATAATCCCAAAATTCTTGTGGTTCACCTAAACTCTTTAAATTCTCCATTTTAATCGCATCCATGAAAATATAAATATGAATTATGTTTTATTACTTATAAAAATAGCATTAAATTACTTAAATTTCAAATATAAGCGATTTTAAAATGAGCAGCTGGAAAGATTTATACTCGGAAGTCAAAAAACGTAAGATGGAAGCACTGGATAAAAAAGAAGTAGTTAAAGCAGTTGAGAAATATGGAAAAATACTTGCGGTCAAAGGTCGATATGAAAAACCCGAGAAAGTTGTTGATCACATGTACGCCGCTAAACATGATACCATTAAACCTCAAGATATTATGAAATATAATCTAAATGATTATGATGTGGTACTTATTGGGTGTCCTGGAGATGAGATCCCTCATTCTGCATTTCCAAAGATAAGTGAGTACGTCAATTTAAATGGGGGATGGATACTAACAACCGATTGGGCGATAAAGCATATTGTCGAAATCATTTTTCCGGGATTCATTCGATGGAATGGTGATAAAACAGCAGATGCAGTGGTAAGTTGTCAAATTCTTGAACCTAATCATCCTTTTCTTGAAGGTGTCCTTACAGAAATCCAACAAGATAAATGGCATGCAAAAACAACTACGGATACAAAGAAATCCGAGTTTCGGTGGTGGTTAGAAAATCGTAGTTTTCCAATTCAAGTTCTGAACCCAACAGCAGTCAAGGTTCTAATTGAATCATGGGAAATAAAAAAGAAATGGGGAGAATCTCCAGTTTTGTGTTATTTTGATTATGGAAAAACGGGCGGTCGTATTATTCATTTAATATCTCACACGCATTTGCAAAAAGGAGGTCAAAAAGGGAAATACGCCTCAGCATTAATTTTAACAAATATCCTTGACGAAAAAGTCTCCAAGAAAATGGGTTTATCAAAAAAGCCCGCTTCAGGGTATGTCTCAAATTGGGAAGAAACTCCTGCTCAATCGTATGCCGATCCAAATAGTCCGTGGCAAACTCCTGATGAACAAAGTCAATTTGTAACTCCTTCTGTTTCAGAATTTGGATTAACTGGTACAGCTCAAATTATTGAAGTTGATGCTAATAGCACTAGTTTTTCATACGCAAGCAAATGTGCTTATTGTAACTATGATTTTGCAGATTATTCCGGGAAAGTCTATAAATGCCAAGCTTGTGGCACGCATTATCATGAAAATTGCTTGAATAACCAAATTAACGAGGGAATATGTAAGAACTGTGGAAAAATTCTCCTTTGGTAGAATTTTAACCATCATGTCAAATTTTGCTTTCAAGCTCAACAAAATGAATTTAATTCATTTTATACTTTATTAAATATTCAATTAAAATCAGCAGAGAATAATTATGAATATAAGTAAAGAGCGCGTTTTTGACGAAGTTGAGAGGTTAGATCGGAATTATATAATGGATATCATGAGTAATCTTATTAATATTGATACTACCGTTCCACCTGCTAATTCCTATCGAGAATATGTTGACGCTTTAACTCCATTTTTTCAAGATTTAGGTTATGATTTGGAAGAAATTATTGTCCCCCAAGAATTAATACAACAAATTCCTTATCCCCTTGAAGGCCCAAGAATTAACTTAATTGCAACTAAAGATTTTGGACAAAACCAATTCATAACTTTTTACGGTCACATGGATGTTGTTCCAGCTCCAAATGAAGGGCAAAATAAATGGCGCTTTCCTCCATTTAAAGCCACGATGATTAAAAGTGGGAAGATCTATGGTCGTGGGACGTCTGATATGAAAGGTGCAATGGTTTGCTTGATAATCGCATTCCAATTAATTAAAAAATTAAACTTAACACCTAAATATAATATTAGAGTTTTGAATTGTACTGATGAAGAAATCGGGATCTGGCCAGGTGTAAGATATTTAGCCGAAAAAGGATACGTTAAAGGAACCGTTTTTTGCATGGAAGGAGTCATCAACCCCATAATTGTTCAAGGAACTGCGGGTGCATTAAATGTCATTGTGGAATCTATAGGAAGGAGTTGCCATTCTGGTACTAATTTTATGGGAGTTAATGCATTTGAAGAAACAATTCCAATCTTGAATGAATTAATGAAACTAAAAAGGATGGTAGAAGTTCGAGAAAGCAAGAATATTCCCGGTTTACCACGTTTTGGTACGGGAGAAAAAAGAAACATGACACCCATGTTTAATTTAGACATCATCCATTCTGGTACCAAAACTAATATTGTCCCTGATCTTTGTACTCTGACCATTAATAGGCGTCTTATTCCAGATGAAGACATTGAAGAAGTTAAAAAAGAAATAGCAGATGCTGTTGAACGTGGACGAATTCAGAGTAAATTGTTAGATGTCAAGACAAAATACATCTATGATTATCCTCCAATGACAGCTGATCCAAGTGCTCCAGATATTACTCGCATGAAAGGAGTCATGATGGAAGTTCAAAATATAACTGAAGATAAAATAATGATTATTGGAAATGCAGGATCTACTGATATGGGATATGTATCCGAAATTTTAGGTACGAATGATATCATTTTTCACGGTGTGGGTGATGTAGGTTCCAATTCTCATGGCGTAAATGAATACATTCGATTAAAAGACGTGAAAACTTACATTAAAGAATTGATTATCTTTCTTTGTTCAGAAATTTAATTTTTTTTGAATTATCTTAACATAATATCTCAATATATCTCCAAGAAATATCTGAAAACATGCAAATATTCGTGAAAGGGAGGTTTCACGAAAAAAACACACAAATTTTGATCCCCCAGTGATATTTAACAGTTTTTAATGAAAGATTCAATTATCAATAAAGATTTATGAAATGTCCATAAAATAAATAAAAATTATGGACATGTATTCCTTCTAAAAAACATAGAAATAATTGAATAGAAAAAACCAAAAAAAAAGATAAAAGAAATAATTGTGCTTTTCGAGATATTGAATCTTTTTAATTTTCTATGATTGTAATAGCTTCTTCAGGACATTGAGTTTCACAAGCTCTACATCCCACGCAATCTTCTCTATTTTCCTCAAGCACGTGGACTTTACCGCCTTCAGGCTCTCCAAAACATTCGCTTGGACATACTTCATAGCAAGTTCCACAACCACTACACGCATCCATGTCGATTTCTATACCAAAGCTCATTTTTTTCACTTATCACGTTCTGTTTATTTTCATTACTGAATGATTAATAATATTGAAAATCATGTAAAAGATTTAAATTTCTTTCTTATTTTGATTTGAATTAATCGATATTTTACCTAATGAGTAAAATTTTAATAGCAATTTTAATAATAATGAAAAAAAAAATAGAATTGAATTATCTATTTTTGTATTTTAAATAGAACAAAATTGTATTTATAAGTCCCGCAACAACTGGTCCGTAGAAACCAATTTCTGGCCACCATTCATATGCACTATAATATACTCCAAAGGAGATAATTCCAATTAATGAAAAGCCAAATATCATGATTGCAATTAACAGACCAAGCAGAGTCATATCTCTTGAAATGAATTTATTAGGTAACAATTCATTCACAGCGAATATTATTTGAAGTATTAATAGAATTATTATAAAAATCTGCGATGTGTAATCACCTATAGTACTATTTTCACAATTTAGGCAAGAATAATAGTAAACATCTCCACCTTGCCAAGTTCCCCCAAAAGGACCAATAAATAGCATAACCAATGCGACGATGCTAAGAATTAACACTAACCCTGAAAACATATCGACATTTCTTTCTGATGACATCGTTATCACTATACTATATATTTTTAAAATATAGTTACGTTTTAAAAGTAAATAAATTGTTTTCTTTTTTATTATTATACTAGATAGGATTGATTAAAACAGTAAAAAGGTTCATTGATTTATTTTGAGAATTCAAAAGATTTGGAATTATAAATGTCATAACCAAATTTTAGGGATAGAAACGGGAGATTTCACCTCTAATAATAATCAAGAAATAATAGCGTTTAGCAGATCGGGTAAAATCTATATATTTTCTTTAGAAGGTCAATTATTGTTTGATGCAGAAATAACTGATAATTCTCCTATTTGGAATCTTATAATTGGAGATATTGATGAAAATAATTGTCACAAAGTAATTATTGGGGGTTTAGATGGATTGCTAAGAACTTTTGATCTCTATCCCACATTAACTTTAGACCCCTTATGGGTTCATAAGTTTGGATCTTCAATTAGTGGAATGCTATTACAAGATATTAATGGAGATGGAAAAAAGGAAATTGTGGTTTATTCTTTAGACAAAAGTTTAAGAGTATTATCTTTAATTGATGGATCATTGATTTGGGGGCAACTATTTGAGGATGGGATTAGTGATGCTATTGTTATTAAAAAAGATGACTATGATCCAGATAAAAATATCTTGGTTGCTGTTGGTAATGATGGAACAATCCGCTCCTATAATTGTATGAACGGAGATCTTCTTGGGTTTATGAAGTTTTCTAGTAACATCAGAACTCTCACTTCATTTAATCTTTTGGATAAGAAAGTGTTAGTATGTGGCGGAGATGATAAAAAAGTACATTTTCTTGATAGAACCTTAA
>Ga0315536_1001029_pt1 | contig 14095 bp, 13 predicted proteins | sample SalMarSW160230MG_FD_203093 | JGI IMG/M metagenome (GOLD analysis project Ga0315536, IMG submission 203093) | Salt marsh sediment microbial communities from the Plum Island Ecosystem LTER, Massachusetts, United States - Salt Marsh Sediment SW1602-30 ... | reverse complement strand
GATGAAGCCGCTCTGCTTGTCTTCAATCACGTCTTCCGTGCCTCCCACATCAGTGGATACGATAGGTTTCCCGGCCATGGCAGCCTCCATCAGCACTCTGGCAAAACCCTCATATAGGGAAGGCATAACAAACACGTCGGCTGCGGCAAAGTATTTGGGCATCTTGGAATATGGAATCCTGTTCAGCCAGTCAATGTTGTCCTGGATATTCAGGCTGTTAGCCAAGTCCTTCAGTATTAATTCCTGGTTTCCTTCTCCTATTATCACCAACCTCACTTTGGGGTACTGCTTTAAAATTTCCTTAAAACAACTGAAGAGAAAGGGAAGGTTTTTCTGGGAAACCAGACGGCCAACAAAAAGCAGGATTTTATCTTCTCCTCCCTTGAGCAGCCAATCCCTGATATTCTTGGCGTCCGCTTTTTTGAAGAAATTAATATTTTTGGGCACTATGGGCTTATAAAAAATCTTGGAGGCAGGAAGGTTTCCCCTTTCTTTTAAGCTATTTAATACTTTCAGACCGTCCGCCTGGATTCCATCTGCCTGCCTGAGTATATACTTGGCTATCGGAGCTAAAAAGAGATTAATAGTTTTTTCCTTGCGCCAGTTTTCATCATAGGGGTCGCAGCCGTAAACGCAGACGTTCAAGGGAACCTTAAATTCCTTGCTCAGCAGAAAGCCTATGACTCCGGTGAAAAAAGGCTCCTGGGCCTGTATAAGGTCTACCCCGTGCGTTCTGCATATCTTCCTGCCTATCTGATACATCTTCCAGAGAGCGTCCGGCCTGTTGGCCCCGTTGGTGGGGATGGCTGTGAGGGTGCCGATGTCCTTGGCTCTAAGTTTATGCTTTTTCAGTGAAAAAATAATGACGAAATATTTCTTCAGAAACACGGAATAATAAGCTAACCTTTTCGGAGTGTCTCCCACCGCCTCCCCGGCTGGAGCCAGCAACTCCCTGGTGTAGCCGAGAGATAGGATTTTAAGTTTTTTCCTCATAATTTATTCTTCTTTTAAAATATTGAGGGTTTCTTTCAGGAGTTTATCCCAACTGAATGCGGCTAATTTCCTCCTGGAGTTTTCTACGAATCTCCGGGCCAACTCCCTGTCTTGTAATAGTCTTAATATAGCTGTTTTGATTTCTTCCTTATTATTATATTCTACCAGAAAACCGTTGAAACCGCTTTGTATTAGTTCGGGATTACCCCCTTTGTTGGAAACTACCACAGGAACCCCGACCTGCATAGCCTCCATAATCACGTGTGACAATCCTTCGTATTCTGAGTTCAAGATAAAGACGTCTGCGGCCTTGAAATACAATAGTATCTCCTTGTGAGGCACCCTTCCCGTAATCTGCACGCGCTCTTTTAATCCCAGCTTTTTTATTAAGGCTGCCAGACTATCCCTTTCTTCCCCGTCCCCCACTATCACCAATTTAAGGCCGGGCCTTTCCCCGGCCAACTCCGCAACGGATTCTATCAAAGCTGCAAAACCCTTCCAGGGAGACAGCCTGCCAATGGATAAGATGATATCCCCCTGAATTCTAATCTTATTCTGAACTTCCTCTTTTGAGACAACAACCTCGGAAAAAGGTTCCGGTACGTTATAGATTACCTTTATTTTCTTCTCCGGAACTCCCCATCCGGCCACTATTCCCTTCAAATAATAACTGGGTACGATTATCCTGAAAGATCTATTCGCCAAATAAGACTGTAATGAAACGATAATGCCAGTCAAAAAAGAATGTTTTTGATGCTGAAACTCATCTATCCCTGAAGACATCCCGAGATTTAAGGATTTCTCCCAAGCATAGTCTCCCACCACCTTTACTACCAACCTCTTCTTTCTGAGCATTGAGATTATCAAGGCAGGGATTCCTACACTGAAAAGATTCTGAGCATATATCACGTCGCATCCTTTGGCTAATTTGAAACCGTGCGCCAAATAAAGAACGTGTCTGATTCCCTTGGGATGCTTTCGGGAAATTTTGAAGGATTCAAACTCACCTATTTTTTCCTTACCGCTTTCGTCTGCATAGGTAAGAACCGTTACTTCGATCCCCGTCTGTGAAAAATCTTGTGCCAATCTCTTCACATATCCTGCCGGACCTCCGATATCGGGGGGAAAAATTCCCGTGAAAATACAAATCTTCATAAAAATTCAGCTTTTAAAAATTCCATAGACTTCCGAAAGTGTTTTACTCTGCACTTTTTTATCGCAGATAAGATAGCTTAAAATATTTTCCAGTTTTTGGAAAAAAACTTCCACCTCGCCTTCTGTCTTCAGATAAGGGTTTTTACCGGCCGCCAGCTCATAGGAGTGGAACATCATATTTAAAACATTTATCCCCTTTTCCAGAAGCCGCTCTGACACAAATTTCATCTCTAAAAAGGAAGAAATGGACGGTCTGAGCCATACGGGCTTTACCAGGCCGGATTTTTTCACAGCCCTCTTCAATTGAGAGGGGAAACCATCATAAACTCTCTGTAAGGGGTCTGCCAATCCCTTGTTTAAAATAATGCTTATGGGAACTTCCAACACGCCACTGCCTCCTGAACCCCTTATGTCTTTTTCGTTCAAAAAGTAGGGGTTGCTCTCTTTGATATCGCTGAAATCGGGCCCTCCGTCAAACCGCCAATCGGTATAAGGAGCCAAACTGCTGTCTACTCTGTATCCCAGCTTTTTAAGACAGCTCAAACTTTCCTCGTCAAAACCGTATCTTCCCGCCCTATAAGAAAGGGGCCTGCGGCCGAAGGACTGCTCTATTTTCTCGGTCAGCACGGAAAGCTTTTCCATCTCCAGCTTAGAGCGGTGAGGATAAGACAGGTCCAGCTTTTCTCCCTCTGAAACAAAGGGCGGGTTGACCCATGGGTGAAGATGGGCACCGACTTCTATTGTTTCTTTCCCCAGGAATTCTTGAAAGATTTCCCTGGAAGCTTCGTCTGCGACAACAGAATACGTAAGAAGGTAGGTAGGCCTGGCTCCGTATTTTTGAAACAATTCCTGCAGTTTGGGAATTTCCTTAATATTCTCCAAAGATAAGTTCTTTTGAGGTTTCCAGTTTGGAGAATCAGCTTCCGTGTCTATGGTAATGGCCAAATAGTTTTCCATTAATAAATCCTGTGAAAAATTTTCTTTAAAATTTTGGGCGGTTTAAATCCTTTTTTTATTAAAAATAGGACTGTTTTCCTAATAGGATAATAGAATGCATTAACGAACACAAACAAAAGAAGCCTGGTGTTGTAATTTTTTTCGAAGTCGATCACTAAGCTGCCGTTTGACGCCTTGAAATTGCCTTTACGGAGAGCGTCAAGTATCGCTTCGGCGTTGAGCTTACCTGTTTCAATTTCCACCCATAACTTCCCCAACGCGAAAGAACTGTGGGCATCAGAACCCGCCAGAGGTATCAACCCCGAATCCTTGGCCCACTTCATTACCTTGAGATTAGGAGCCGCCTTGGAGTCATATTTGGCATTCCAAACCTCTATTCCGTCTATGCTCTTTAAAAATTCTTCAGGAGGTTTTTCAGAAAACTGGCTGGCATGGGCCAAGGCCAAAAAAACTCCTTTCTTCTCCTTATAAAAATCAACTACTCGCCTCCAAGTCACATCCTCTTCCATCACTTCCTCTGTGTTATAAGCCAGCATATGGTATCCTTCGCTGGTTGCAATCTCAAATCCGGGAACAAACAAAAAGCTGTCATCGGAAAGTCGGCGGCATTCTTCGCAAAATTCTTGCCGTTCGGCTTCATCTTCTATCAGGGAAACGTGGTCTGCCAGGAATACAAAGCTCATGCCCAGGCCTTTGGCTTGTTTTTTTATCTCAGGAAGGGAGGATTCCCCGTCGGAATATTGGGAATGGACGTGCATAATGCCTTTGAATTTCATAAGATTTTCTTGATTAATCTTACCAGGGAAAACAAGGTTTCCGCCAGAGAAGGGACTAAATCCTCCGATTGGAAGTAGTCGTAATGTAAATCTTTTCCGAAAAACTTAAAAAAGTCCAGGATGGCCCTCATCCTTGAAGGCCGCCAATCCACCTTGCGGCCGAAGAGAACGCTGCCGAGATAGGAAATATCTCCGAACAGCCAGCGTGCCCTTACGCCTATATCATAATCAAACTGTTCCTTTATTTCCTTGCCGGGGGCCAGCTGTGCCAAGAGATAAGGAAAATCTATACCGCTGTAAACAGACAGGGCCAGGGAACCCCACAGCCTGGGATTTATTTCTATAAATTTAAATTCGTTGTCCCTCACGTCCTTTCTGAACTCCACCATGGCCGCTCCGTGCCATTTAAGCTCTTTTAAAATTTTAAGTCCGTATTCTTCCAGCCATTGGTCGTAGAAGCTTTCCCTCAAAGAGCTGGGACCTCCTGTAAAGGGGACTTCGTTTATGCGCTGCATCATAAAGTAGGCCTTAGGTTTGCCGTGGTCAAGAATGGCGTAAAATCCGTACCCTCGTCCCGGAATATACTCCTGTACGAAAAAATCTTCATGTGAAAAAGAGGTAAGCTCCCGGGAAGAAAATGCATAGTAAAGTTTCCTGCCTATTATCTTGCCCTCCACCAGCTCTCTGGAACGCCTAGGCCTGGCTATCAGAGGGTATTTTGCCTTCTTAAAATCCTTTACGGTTTTGGGACAGGGGATGCCCAAACTCTCAGCCAGCTTGAGGGTTTTTACTTTATCCAGGGTTTGTTCGATAGTTTCGTTAGAAGGCAGGGGCAGTATCAATTTCTTTTCAAAATAGTCTCTCTCTCGGAGCACGGGGATAAGCGTCTCCTCATTAATGGGAAAAAAAATGTCGGGCTTTTCCATATCTATAATCCTCTTGATATCATCTACATACTTATTTGCGTCCTCCAAGGGAGAACAATAAAGGTATTTTTTACGGCAGTATTTGGAAAAAAACCCTGAGCTGAGCCTGGTATGGGAGCAGCCCACCACTTCAAAACCCCTCTTACCCAAGGAACGGGCAGCCTCCAGAGAACTCCTTTTATCCATGGCGGGAATCAGAATTTTGGTCATAGGCATTTTAAGTAAACATGATAAACCCGCTCTGCGATATTATCCCAATTATATCTATTTAGGTCCCGGAAAGCCTGAGCCGATAACTTATCCGCCAAATCAGGATGCACGTATAATTTATGCACGGCTCCTGCTATCTCCTGGGGTTTTCCTGGCGGCATCAAGACACCGTTCCTCCCATCCTCAATAATGTCCAATATTCCCCCTACGGCACTGGCCGCTACGGGAATCCTGGCGGCCATGGCCTCCAGCACCGCTATGCCAAATCCCTCTTTTAAGGAAGGGAGAACAAAACAGTCGGCAGCTCCAAGATAAGAAGACACCTCGTGATTGGGCACTTGCCCTACGAACTTCACTTTCAATTCAAGGTGCAGTTCTTTAACGAAATCTTCAAGCTCTCCCCTCTGGGAACCCTCGCCTATTATCACCAGTTTGAACCCGTGAGCCGGTTTGTCCACCCTCGCTTCCAACAGATAAAGAGCTCTTATCAGGTATTGTATCCCCTTTACCTTTTCCAGACGGGCCACTGTCATAATAACAAACTCATTCTTCAATCCTAATTCTTCCCTTGCTTCTTCCCTGCTTAAATTACTGGTACCGAAATCTTCTGCGTCAATGCCGTTGGGAATGACCTCTATTTTCGTCACTCCGATTTCCCTGAAATAATCTTCTACTGCCTTGCTGGAGCCTATGCAGACGGCTGCCTTACCGTATACCAGCCTTCTCAGAAACCCCTTATCAGCCTCCAACCTCTGTACGGTAACCACATAGGGTATTCCGGTTAAAGAAAACAGCAGATATCCCGCTAAAGAGCTTAAAAAACCCTGGCAGTGGCAGATATTTATTTTCTCCCCCTTAATCAGAATAAGGGATTTTAAAAAAATGAAAGGGAAAGCTCCCATAAGATAAAGGGGCGAGGAATAAGAAAGATTTTTCAAGCCGAAAAGGGAGATTCTGGAAATTTTAACTCTGTTTTTTTCCTCGTTTTTAGGCTGGTTTCTAACCCTTCCGGTCACCACAAAAACTTCGGCCTTATCGGCTATCCTCTCTGCAATGTTTTGGGTCCAGGTCTCCAGTCCTCCGATAACCGGGTAATAATGTAAAACAGGCATTAGCACTTTCATTTTTTTACTTTTTTTTACTATTAATGTCTTTAAGGGCTTCCCTTATGGAAGAAACCATTTTTTTGATATCTTTCTCCTGATAATAATTCTGCAGGGGAAAGTTTATCACCCTGTTGGCCGCTTCCACGGTGTTAGGAAATTCGTTTAAATCAAGGTGATATTCTTTCTGGACCTCGGGGTTCAATACTATTGGGGTGTGCCAGATACGGGTGCAAAAAATTCCTCTACCTCTAAGCCGCTCCACCAGCTCGTCCCTCTTATTTTCCAGCTTGGCAGGAATGAGGCCTGAGAGATAACAGAAAACATTATCGCCAGCCTCCTGCACTTGAAAGCCCAGTTCTTTTAATCCCTTCTGAAACATCTTTCCAAGCTCTATTCTGTGTTTTATGGTAGTTTGCTGGTCGTCTAAAAAATTATGGAAAAAATTCAGGGAAACGCTGTTTAAGCCAGCTGGCTCCGACATCTTTTCTTTCCGGATGAAATGGGAAGCCACTTTATTGCCAAAGGATTTAAAGAGAAAAGCAAAAAGGGGAAAAGAATTCAGGAAGGAAATGAAATCGCGGAGAGAAAAATGAGTCTGTGGAAGCTCTTTAATCTTCCAATCCTTAGGACAGACAAGCATTCCTCCCCGAAAAACAGGAAACTGCTTGTAGAGACTGAAAAAAGAAACGTCTCCCAGATTTCCGGCATAAGAGCCCTTTAGGCGGCCGCCGAAGGCATGGGCGCAGTCTTCAATAATAAGAGGTTCGGGATTTGAAGTTTGAGGTTTATCTCGCGCTAATTCTAGCGCGGATTCGAAGTTAGAGTTCTGGATTTCAGTGATTACTTTTTTTAGCTTTTCAATGTCTACTGGGAGGCCGTAGGTGTGGGAGATTAAAATAGCTTTAACGTCGGGATTCTTCTTCCTTCTTATCTCTTCAATTTGGAGATGGAAAGAGGCGGTGTCAATGTCCAGAAATATGGGTTTAATGCCATATTCCTTGATAATGGGATAAAAAATATCGCAGATATAGGCAGGCATCATCATGGTAGAATCCCTGAGATTAAACTGTTCTATAATTACCTTGAATGCTGAGCGCGCCATATCGGTAAAAACAATCTTTTTGCCGGGGAAAATCGGTTCTAACTTTCTTGTCAAAGCTTCAGAATTGACATCTTCTGAAAAACCATTCCAGATTTTACTGAGATTTCTTTTATTAATTTTAATCTGCGGATGGACAAAAAACATTTTATTTTTTTCTGAATTTAACCAGTCTTACCCTTCCTAAAAATCCTTTCATAACAGCGCCCAAGGTATTCTCAAAAAAAAGAAAGGGGGCAGAGTCCGGCGGAAAAGGCAGAGGCGGATAGGTGTTGAAAAAAACCTGCTTTTCAAAAATCAAATTCTCTTTTTCAAAAACTTCTCTTATCCCGGCTAAGGAAGCAAAGTAAGGTAATGCAACGCCCTTTATTACAGCTGCCGAAGAAATCAATGCTTTATAGAGCGACCAGGGGTTTATAAAATCGCATATCAATACACCTCCTGGTTCCAATACTCTGGCCGCCTCCTTCTGCACTCCCTTATAGGTGGCGGCGGAAACATAACCGAAACTGGTAATAACATCAAAGGAATTATCTTGGTATTTTAAATTGTAAACATCTCCCGTTTCAATCGCGATTCTCTCCCCCAATCCTTCCTCTGCTATTTTTTCACGGGCTTCCTTCACCGCTTTATTTGAGATGTCACATCCTGTAATGAAAAAATCCGTTTTCCGCGCCATAAGGATATCTATCTCTCCGAAACCGCATCCGATATCAAGCAGTTTGCCCGCTTTCCTTCCGTTCAATAATTTAATGGTATTGTCGGCAGTAAGAATAAAACTGGCTTTTCTGGCTCCGCTTTCTGGCCTATGCCATTTTTTTTCCTCCCATTTCCGTTTTCGCTGTTGGTATTCGAGAGCTTTTGTCATAGCTTGTATTTCAGGAGACAGGGACTCAGTTTCTCCAAAACCTTTGGAGGGATTATTGATATGAAGTTTCTCATCTTGGATTTTGCTGATTTTCCCGCAGCTCCCGATTTAAGTTCAAAAATCGGATGCCTTTTCGTTCCCCATCCTTTCTTAAACACTTCCAGGGCGGAATCCCTCCTGGTGCCGCCCAGATCAAATATTTGCCTCTCTCCTCTTAAATTTTCCTTTACCTTATGCCAGAGGATGCCGTAATTGGCACCTAAATCTTTAAATCTTTCATCTGAGGCATTGATAAAATAATGAACATATTTTCCGTAATACAGGAAAACGCTGCCGGCTATTATCCTTCCCTTGTGTCCGGCCACTGCAATCTCCGCCCCTTCCCCCCCGCCGACATTGCTCAGGGTATGATTCATAAAATATTCAAAAAAAGAAAAGGGATATGGTATGGTACGGTGCCTCTGGGCGGCCTTGAGATAAAGGTTGTAAAAATCTCTCAATTCTTCTTTTTCCCTGCACCTCCGGAATTCAAGGCTTTGCTCCTCAGCTTTTCTAATGGAATGGCGCAGGGTTTTCCGGAAAGAGGAAAATATCATCTCTTTCCTTCTGTCATTTATATATTCAATAAAGTAGGAATCCCGTTCGCTGTCAGGTTCCTTTAGTCCAAAATCTTTAAAAAAAGAGGGGATTTCAGGATGCAGGCTTATCTTAAAAGGAATATCAAAGAAAGTGGCCAGTTCCTTGCGGAAAGCTCTTCCGTCAATGCTTTTTTTAAGCGGCAGAGGGCCTCCGTATTCGCAAAAAGGGTGGGAAATCATTCTTTCTTTTCCAAGGGCCCGGTATCTGGCCGCACTCAATAAAAGTTCATCTTTATAAATATAATGTTCAAATTTCAGCCACCTGAAATTCTTTTCCAGAAATTCTTCCCACTCTGGGCTGTGAAAAAAGGTCTTAAACAAGACCTTATCTAATAATCTTTTCCATTTTTCCTTGTTTTGAATTTTTTGAAAAAAGTTCATCGTGGTTAAGATATATTTTTTCGCCGGTCAAAAAAGTATAACCCTTCTCTTTAATAATCCCCAGCACCTCTTCTGTCTTGGCCAGAACTTCTTTATTAAGGCTGTCCCAGGAATGAAGGCTTAATGTCAGGAAATCAGGCGCTGCAGCCTTAAGGAGCAGGCTGTAGGCCCACAGAGGGGATTTTCCTATCCAGGTTCCCGCCAGGGGAACCCCGAGAGCCAATCCCGTAACCGGAATCTCCAGGATTTTCATATCCCCTTCCTTCCGGCAGTTTTTCCTGTCAGGGAAATAAGGAAGGGAAGGCGCTCTCCCCTCATACCCGCGATATTTCTTTAAAAGGGGGTAATTGGGGACAACGCTGCTGTCATAGAGAAACTTGTTGTCTTGCAGCAGGCACATGGCTTTCTCATCTATTAAGTGAGATGGTGCCCTAAAACCCTTAGGATTCCTGCCGAAATGTTCCTGATATAAAGAAATGAACCTCTCCAACTCTTCTCTTCTTTCTTCCTCTTCCAGGGCATTCCAGAATTTATGGGAAAGTCCGTGGCAGGCGATTTCACATTCCTCGGACCATTCCTTCACGTCCTCTGCATACTTTTTTAATACAAGGCCTGTGGCGAAAATGGTCGAAGGGATGTTGTGTTTTCTAAAAAGCGTAAGGATGCGGTTTATCTTTTCCACACCCTTAAAATCGCTTTGCCGGGCAAAATCTGATTCGGCATCTATGGAAACAAAACAAACCTTTGAAGAGGCCATAATGCTAACTAATTAGCATGTTGCTGATACCATTGATAGGTAACTTCCAAACCCTTATCTAAAGGATAATTGGGAATGAATTTCAGCAGTCTCCTCATCTTTTTCGTATCCGGACACCGGTAGCGTATATCTATTTTCCTTTCGGGAAGGAACTTGGGTTTTAATTTCTTTCCGGAAACCTCAATTATCTTTTCTGCCAGCCCCAAAATTGTTATCTGCCTTCCCCTGCCCACGTTTATTACTTCCCCGTTTGTCTCCTTAAACAGGAGCGCCCTGATGGCAGCTTCCACGTTGTCTTCTGCAAAAATAAAGTCCCTGGTCTGGAGTCCGTCGCCGAAAACCGTCGGCCTCTCGTCAGCCAAAACCTGTTTCATAAAAATACCCACTACAAAACCGTAGGGAGAGGAATTCTGCCTGGGACCATAGACGTTGAAAAATCTTAGTGCGCATCCCGGAAGCTTATACTTCTCATAATATATTTGTACAAGATTCTCTCCCATCAGTTTTACCAAGGCATAAACGTCTCTTGGATTGTGCACCCCGTCTTCCTTCTCGGGCAGGGAAACGGGCTCTCCGTAAGCTTCTGAGGAAGAAGCATAAACCAGCTTCTCTACTTTGTTCTTAACACAGAGTTCCAGTATGTTTTTGGTACCGTCCACATCTCTGAGAACCTTTAAGGGCTCTTCTTCCAGCTTTTTCACTCCCACCACGGCTGCGTAATGGAAAACGTAATGGATGGGATTCTTATCGAAAACCCTTTTTATGGCCCTGAAATCATTTACGTCGGCTTTAATGACCTTCAGATTTTTGTGGTGGGCAAAACTTTTCAGGTTTTCCCTGGTGCCTGAAGAAAAGTCATCCACCACGATAACCTTCACGCCAAAATTAAGCAGTTTCTCGGCCAGATGGGAACCGATAAAACCGGCACCACCCGTCACCAAAAAGGTGCGGCGGCTGAACTTTTTCATTCTGCTCTTGAGTATCATGATTTATAAGAATTCCTTAATGCCTTCCTCTAGTCCTGTTTCGGGCTGCCAGCCCAGAAGGTTTTTAGCCTTGGAAATATCAGCCAGGGTGTCCCTCATTTCACCCGCAGGCAGGGTAATATATTTAACCTTTCCTCCCACCATCTCGGCCAACTGGTTAATGCTGTAATTTTTACCTGCTCCTATATTAATTGCCTCACCCTTTCCTACCCTTTCAGATTCCATAGCCATGATATTGGCCCTGACCACATCGGAAACATGGGTAAAGTCCCTGGTTTGTCCTCCGTCGCCGGTAATGGTCAAAGGAAGGCCTTTCTCTTTTTGTTTGAGAAATACTCCCACTACCGGGACATAACTCCCTTCTTCGGGCTGTCTGGGGCCGTAGACGTTGAAATAGCGCAGGGAAACGGTAGGCAGATGGTAGATTTCGGGAAATATGCGGCAGTAAAGCTCCCCCACGTATTTTTGGAGAGCATAAGGATTTAAAGGGTCTGCCTTCATTTCCTCTTCCAGGGGCAGTTCTTTCTGGTTGCCGTAAACAGACGAGGAAGAACTGTAAACTAATTTCTTCACTCCTCCCTCTTTGGCAGCCAGCAAGGTGTTGAGAGTACCCGTAATATTGACCTCGTTCGTTTCTATGGGCTTTTCGATGGAAAGAGGTATCCTGGGAACGGCCGCCACGTGAAACACCCCCTCTATACCCGTAAACAGCGGCCTGATGGCGGCAAAATCCCTCAAATCAAGCTTGTGAAATTCAGCTTTGGGGTTTATATTTTCTTCCTTTCCGGTACTCAGGTTATCAATCACTACGACCTGATGGCCCTTGTTAATTAGGGCATCCGTAAGATTGGAACCGATGAATCCAGCTCCTCCCGTAACCAGTATCTTCATAATAATTTGGTTTAGCGTTTTATCCTTATTTATTCCCTACCGTTTGCTGTATTTTTCAGGGTCGGTGATGCCCTGCTCTTTGAGAAGGCGTTCGTTGATTTCGTCAGCCGTCTTATGGAGTTCCAGGTTAATGCCTTGTTTATCCGCAAAACGTATGAGGGCCTTTATGTCTTTGGGCAGGCATTTGCCGGCATAGCCTCTCTTGCCCTTGTGCCACACTTCAAGATGGGTCCTGCCTACTCTTTTGTCGGCTGAGGCGGCCTCCATTACATTGTCGTAGCTGATGCCCAGTTTTTCGCATAAGTCATACATCTGGTTGGCAAAGGTTACCTTAAGAGAAAACCAGGTGTTGCCGTAGTATTTCACCATTTCAGCTTCGGTGACCGGCAAGATTCTGCTGAAAGGAGCCAGAGGTAAAATTTGCATAACGTCTCCGGCCACGTCAAAGGATTGCTTGGTATAACCCACTATCTGGCGGTCCGGATAGCTCATATCCTGGTCAGCCGTGGCTTCGGTAAGAAACTCCGGATTCTGAATGAATTTATGTTTTGGATATTCCTTCTGAAGAGATTCTGTGGTCCCGGGCAGGACGGTTGACTTGATAACAATAATTTTGCTTCCCTCAATCGTGGAAAGGGCATCCTTAACGCATGAGAGGTCAAAATAATTCTTATCCTTATCAAAAGGTGTGGGTACGCAGATGAATATTACTTCCGCCTTATTGACTTCCGCAGGAGAGCCTATCTTCTTGTGTTTGTCGTAGAGAAAAAGCTTTAATTTGGTATTTTTTTCAAAATAGCGCCTCGCAGCGCCTCCCACCATTCCCAATCCTATAATGCCTACTTTTTTGAGCATATTATAAAGTTAAAAAATTTTGCTTTTAAAAAGCAATAGTTTATTATAAAAAAAGCGGTCTTAAAGTCAAATCTATGAAAAAAATCCTGTTCGTAGTTACCCAATCTGAATTGGGGGGAGCCCAAAGATATATTTTAGAGATAGCTTCCAGACTTAACAAGGAAGAATACCAGGTAAAAGTGGCAGCCGGCAGACAGGGCGGAGGCCACCTTTTTGATGAGCTTGATAAAATAGGGATAAGGAGTTTTGCTTTGCATCATATGGAAAGAGTTCCTTCCCTGCCCCAAATTTTTCTCAGCATCAGGGAACTTACAGCTTTATTCCGCGCAGAAAAGCCCGATGTAGTCTTTCTCTGTTCTACCACAGCCGGACTGCTGGGCTCTGCAGCGGTCTTTTTTCTAAGAAACAGGAGTTTTAAAATAATCTATCGCATAGGCGGCTGGTCTTTCCTTGACCCCAGACCTCCCTTCCAGAAAAAAGCCCTCATATGGCTGGAAAAAATAACGGCGCCCTTAAAGGATATCATAATCGTCAATTCAGAAAGAGATAGGGAAACATCCCTCAAATACAAAATCTGCCCCGCAGAAAAAATAGCGGTCGTCTATAACGGAATCGACGCCGCAAACCTAAACTTTCTACCCCGACAGCAGGCCAGAGAATTTTTATCCCAAAAGCTGCCGCAGCTTAAAATAACAGAAAATACCCTGCTGGCAGGATGTATCGCCAATTTCTACAAAACCAAAGGCCTATCTTATTTAGTCAGAGCCTTCCGCCTTCTGGACGCAGAAACCAAGGCTGAAAACCTGAAACTGGTCATTATCGGCCAGGGGCCGGAAAAAAATGAAATTCTCTCCTTAATCGCAGAATCCTGTCTCCAGGATAAGATATTCCTGGCGGAACATATACCGGACGCATATCGCCTGCTCTGCGCATTTGATTTCTATGTCCTGCCCTCTCTGAAAGAGGGTTTTCCCTGGGTCATTCTGGAAGCCGCCTCGTCTCAAATTCCTGTCATCGCCACCAAAGTAGGGGCTTTACCGGAAATCATGGAAAACAAAAAGCACGGCCTTCTGGTAGAGCCGGGCGATATCAGTAGTCTGGCCGGAGCCTTATCCTGGATGGCTTCCAACAAAAAAGAGGCGCGAATCATGGCCTCCCATCTTTATAATAATATTACTGAAAATTTCTCCTCCGGCCGTATGATACGGGCTACGGAAAAGATAATCAGCCGGTTAACATCTGGTTGAGCTTATATCTGGTTTTCTCCCCCACATAACCTGTTCCCTGCCCCAATCCCAAAGGTGCCAAGATATCAGCTGAGAATCTTTCCTGGAAACGGACCACGGCCGCCCTGGTTAAATTTAGGAAGTTTCCGGTTACCAGGCCTTCCGGATAAATTTCGCTGCCCTGGTTTTTAAGCATTTCCTGCAGGCACCTGACCTGGTTTTCGTTTTTCATGCCGTAGAAAAGGTCCTGTTCAAACCTCTGGCAGGAAAT
>Ga0315536_1001028_pt1 | contig 14103 bp, 13 predicted proteins | sample SalMarSW160230MG_FD_203093 | JGI IMG/M metagenome (GOLD analysis project Ga0315536, IMG submission 203093) | Salt marsh sediment microbial communities from the Plum Island Ecosystem LTER, Massachusetts, United States - Salt Marsh Sediment SW1602-30 ... | reverse complement strand
TGGAAAAGATTGATAAATCGATCATAAAACCTATTCTTGACGCACTGCATCATTCGGCGGCACAGTGGTCATTGCTGGTACTTCCCGATCATCCTACACCATGCGTGATCAGAACACATACCGCCGATCCTGTTCCTTTTGTCCTGCTGGATCATACCCGTACCGAACCGGTCGCTTCTCCCGTTTTTTCAGAGAAGGCGGCCGCAGACCGGCATCTGCTGATAAACGAAGGACATACGCTCATCCAGAAAATCCTACAGGGGTGGGTCAGCAATCACTGAAAAACTCCAAATCGAATATATTACTATAACAATATAAGGATTTCCTAAACTATTGACAGACATGAGTCGATCATGTTAGTATAACAAACCGGACAGTAGAAGTGGAGGTAACGATGGCAAACGGGAATATACCCAAAGCCTTGGAGGACGTATTTGCGGATAAAGTCTACTGTGCAAACTGTATCCACTGCAAACTGATTAAGGTTGCGGTCGGAGACGGAAGCCAGTTCTACCTCAGAGTACGCTGTGATGCAGGTAAATGGAAAAAGAAGCTTGGTGAAGAAAAATTTTACAAATACTTTACGGTAGCAAGACGGAGTTGTGAGAATTGTGAAAGCTATGAACCGATGGGTGAACCGAAGGAATTCCTTAAAGAACTCAAAAAGTGTCTTCCAATTAAAGATGAGATATACACGCATTAAGAGAATCGTCCCCGGAATAATCTTTCTCTTTGCCGTGGGAATATTGTTTGTATCCTGCGAAAGCTGTAATCTGGTCATTTCCGATAACATGTTGCCGGCCGAATATTTTCAGAAGGCCGAAATTGCATCCCAGAAAAATTGCTATGATGTTGCCATTTCCTATTACCAGATATTTCTTAAAAAATACCCGAATAATATCGAAAAGGGCATATGGGCCGAATATGAAATAGCCATGCTGTATCATAAAAAAGGCGAGAATGAAAAGGCCCTTGGTATGTTCAAAGATATTTTGGCGCGGTATGATTCCGATACTTCCGGGACCTTACCACCGGCACCGAAAACCCTGACGCAAAGGGTAATTACCAATATAGAAAAATCCATGAAAAAATAACTCGTTACTGCGGAAGAATGATGGTGTGAATGATGATCCCCATGTCTTTCGCGTCTTTGAATACCATATCAGCAGTAACATATCCTCTCGGTCTTGGATGCGGCGGGGCGTCTCCGATCAGAATAATGAGTCGGTGTTCCGCCTGCCACGAATATGTGTGAATACCGGCATAGAGTGCTTCATACACCGCTTCCGGAGTATCCGTGCCGCCGTGTACTCTCGCGGCATTGATGATTTTTTGAATTTTAGCCGCGTCACTCGAAAAGGGAAACGGTTTTAACATATACAGTTCAAAATAATCTCTATAATAAAGGATCCCGATACGCAGGGGTGTATACACCTTAAAATACTTTTTCACAAGGCCCACAAGCCCCTTTTTTACGTAGCTGATATCATTTTCCATGCTCTGCGTGGTATCTATGGCCAGTACCAAATCGAGACTCCCGTCCGGTACGGTTTGCAGGATCTGTTCCAGTTTGGGGAGAAGATCCTCCTTGCCCCTTGAAACCAGGGCCTCTCCCCCACCGTTTTTGGCGATGGTACGCAACGCCGTCAGTGTTTCCGGGATATAGGTATTTTCCGCCGCTCCGGTAAACGGTCTTTGTATAATACGCATCTCAAACGGATTGTCCATATAACCACCGGAATAATCCGCGTACGGTTTGGCAAAACAGCGGATGTTTAAAAAGGTTTTATTCACTACCTGCATCTCACCCGTACGCGACCACGGGTACCCGTAAACAACCACAAAGGGTATCAATATATGGAATGCCTGTCCCAGCTTCGGATACGGTTCCGGGGTGGAATCGATAAGTGAGTACAATCCCTTCTTCAGGAACTCTCCGTTTAACATTCTCTTTTCATCACCATTAATGGGATTATAGGAACTGCTGCGCAGGGCGTATGAATGCAGTCTCTTTTTGGGATCGGCTGATGATTCCGTAATCAGAACCGAGGCGATATCCGGTTTTTTACGGATCCACAGGTGATATCCGCCTTGGGCTGCCTGTTCGATAATAATATCATCAGGACTGAGTGATAAATCGACCTGTGCGGCAACGTCATACAGCAGGAAGGAAAGAAACAGGATGCAGAGCAGGTTTTTTTTCATACTACATTAATATAATCGGTGCAGAACCCCGGGGTGTTAAGTAAGAGAGCATAGTTTGAAGCCCGAAGCCGGGAGGGAAGCTACTCTACCGTAACACTTTTTGCCAGGTTACGCGGCTGGTCCACGTCCCTGCCCAGTTCCACGGCGCAATAATAGGCAAAGAGCTGTAACGGTAACACCATTACATAGGGACTAAAAATCGCCGGTATCTTAGGGACCGAAAAAAAATCGTCCGCAATCTCCTTTATTTCGTCATCCCCGTCATTACAGACGGCAATGACCTTTCCCCTGCGCGCCTTCACCTCTTTCATGTTCGAAATCACCTTATCCCGCAGGCGGTCATCGGGAACTAGAAAGACACTGGGCGTCTCTTCGTTGATCAGGGCAATCGGGCCGTGCTTTATCTCCGCGGCGCTGTAGCCTTCAGCGTGTATGTAGGAGATCTCCTTCAGTTTCAAGGCCCCCTCCAAAGCCACGGGATAGTTGATCCCCCTGCCTAAAAAGAGAAAATCCTTGTAATCGGCATAACGTTTTGCCATATTTTTTAATTCTGAGGCTTTGTCCAGTATCTTTTGTATATGCTGCGGAATTTCCTGAATATTTTTAAGGTACCATTCCCCGGATTCAAAAGACATGTGCCGCATTCTTGCCAGAATAAGATTAAAGAGGTAGAGGGCAGTGATTTGAGAGGTAAAGGCCTTGGTGGAAGCGACCGCAATCTCCGGTCCGGAATGAATGTACACCCCACCGTCGGACTCACGGGCGATGGTGGAGCCGACTACATTACAGATCCCCAGTACCGTTGCCCCCTTGCGCTGCAGTTCGCGCATGGCATACAGGGTATCCGCTGTCTCACCCGATTGTGAGACGGCGAAATAAAGCGTATTGCGTTCCACCAATGGATTGCGGTACCGTACCTCGGAGGCCAACTCCGCTACACAGGGAACGCGTGCCGTGAATTCCAGCAGGTAGGCCGCTACCAATCCCGCGTGAAACGAGGTTCCGGCAGCGATTATTTTGATCCGTTCGATATTGAGAAGCTCCTTTGTAGACAGGTTAAGCCCCCCCAGTTTGGCCGTGGCCTGTTCGCTTTCGGTCCTGCCCCGGTAGGCACGGGTAATGGATTCGGGCTGCTCAAATATTTCCTTTTCCATAAAATGGGCAAACCCGCCCTTTTCGATCTGCTGTAACTCCCAGGTAATCTCATCGATTTTTTTGTTTACGGGACGATCGTTCAAATCCGTGATATGGTAGTCCTCGCAGGTCACCGTGACTACCTCACCGTCTTCCAGGTACACAACCTGTTTTGTATGTGCCAGAATGGGGGTCACATCGGAGGCTAGAAACATTTCATCATCTCCGATCCCTATCACCAGTGGGGAACCGTTACGCGCGCCCACAATCTTAAAGGGTTCGTCGATATGCACGCAGACAATTCCGTATGTTCCCTCAATAAGGATCAGAGACTCCTTCACCGCCTGTTCCAGATTCCCTTTATAATTCTGAGAGATGAGATGTGCCAGGACTTCCGAGTCGGTTTCGGTTTTGAACACGATCCCCTCGGACTCAAGTTTGGCTTTCAGCACACTGAAGTTTTCGATAATACCATTGTGCGCAATCACGATCTTTCCGCTCATATCCGTATGCGGATGTGCATTAGCGTCGGTGACCCCGCCGTGTGTCGCCCAGCGGGTATGGCCTATCCCGTACATGCCCTTCAGGTCTTCCGGCACGGCCGCTTTCAGATCTTTTATCTTGCCCGTCTTTTTTATGATGGTAAACGACCCGTTATTCCCCACACAGATGCCGGCCGAGTCATAGCCGCGGTACTCCAGTCTTTTTAAGCCTTCCAAAAGAATTTGAGCGGCGGGTCTGGGCCCGCAGTAGCCGATTATTCCGCACATAATTTGATCCCCTTCCTCGTCTTGGTGTTTTAGGCCGGAAATATTCTTGATAACGAAAGTATACCCTTAGTACAGGATAAATATCAATATTATTAATAATATGTTTAAAATATGGAAATACTGTGGCCGCAAAGTAATCAGATCATTTCGGTGATAGAGCGCAGCGTCTCCTCATTCGCCAAAACCAACTTGTCACCTTTAATTTTCACCACTCCCTGTTTTTCCAGTTCACCGATGATTTCAGTGACGCGTACCTTGGGAATATCAAGCTCAATACCGATCTCTTCCAGAATTGTATTGTAGTTTAACGTATCGGACTCCTTGTCCTGCTCCTTATAGGCATAATATAGGCTGATGGAGACCAACCCCCTATCATAATGGGGAACCAGGTGCTTGAGTTTCAGATTGGCATTATGAAGCCGCCTGCAAAGTTTATCAATCATATTCACGGCGATTTCCGCATTTTTTTGCATAAGATTTAAAAAACCGCTGCGGTCAAACTCCAGGAGTTCCACGTCCGAAAGGGTAACCACTGTGGCCGTACGTTTTATTCTTGATACAAGCGCCATTTCGCCAAAGAACTCACCCTTGCCGAGTACCGCCAAAATATACTCTTTTCCGCCGATATTCTTGGTGATTTTGACCTTGCCCTGCTGAATAATGTACATGGTCTTGCCGCTGTCCCCTTCTTTACAGACCATTTCACCTTTTGACAGTACCTTCCCGAAATTTTCAAATATTAAAGATTTTTCTCCCATATTCTGCTTCCGGCCTCCTTTTTATCACGACCTTAAGTATAAATATATTTTTTTTTTGTGGCAAGAAAGCAAAACAAAAATAAAACGCGTATTACTTAATAAACAGCAAAAGGAGAACAATGATGAGAAAAATGATTGGTTTACTGCCGGCAAGTTTGGCTTGCCTTATATTTTCCTGCGGACCGGTGTCCGATCTGGGTGTTCCCCAAGAAACCGACATGTATCCACCGCGGTTTCGGGGCATCACCGCGACAAGCCGTACCGAGATAAGGATTGAATTTGACGAACCGGCCTTCCTGCAGAGCGACTCACTGAGTATCAGTCCCGCCCTTTCGGTCCGGGATGTTACCCGGGATGCGGATGCGGTCAGCATTAACACGGAGGCGATGACTGCGGGGCAGGAATATACGGTTGAAGCCGTGGCTGTTGACGGTGAAAGCAACTCCCTCTCCTTTGCCGCGGTGTTTTACGGCTTTAATCCCGCCAAACCACTGATAAAGATAAATGAGTTCACTACACAGGGATCAAAAACCCATCCGGACCTGGTAGAATTAAAGATACTTTCAAACGGAGATATGGCGGGACTCACTTTTTATCAGGGGGTGGCGGAGAACTGGACAAACCGCTTTGTTTTCCCCAAAATGCCGGTAAAAAAAGGGGATTTCATTCTTCTGCACTTTAAGCCGGAACATATCCCTGCGGAGATAAACGAAATTCAGAACAAGACCCAATCCGGCGGACTGGATGCCTCACCCCTGGCGTTTGATTTTTGGGTATCCGACGGTAAGGGGCTGTCCGGCAATAACGGGGTGCTGTCCCTTTACGACCAACCCCGGGGGATCATAATCGACGGGGTGCTTTACAGCAACCGTACCTCTGATTCGGATGAAGCCTACGCGGGTTTCGGCAGCAATAAAACAAAGATAAAAGCCTACACCCTTTTTTCCGCCGGAGCATGGGCCGCCTCTTCCGGAGATATCCGGCCCCAGGACGGCATTAATCCCGACAATTCAACCGCGACCCGTTCCATGTGCAGAACCGGAGAATGCACCGATACCGACTCAAAAAATGACTGGCATATCGTTCCTACCGGTAAGTCAAGTTTTGGAGAGGAAAACTGTGAAGAACAGTACCGTCCTTAAAAATGTTTTGTCAAAAGATCGTCGATGACCGGCCTGGGGACCGCCCCGACCTTTTTATCCACCACTTCACCGTTTTTAAAAACAAGCATGGTCGGAATACTGACAATATTAAATTCGGAGGCAAGATCCTGTTCCTCATCAACATTAATCTTGGCAATCTTCAACTTATCACTGTAATCCTCGGCTACTTTTTCAAGTACAGGATCCATCATCTTACAGGGCATACACCACTCGGCCCAGAAATCAGTCAATACGACTGTTTTAGACTCCAACACCTCCTGCTTAAAATTGTCCTTAGTGACTTTAATTTCAGATCCCACTGCATACCTCCTTAGTATTTCTTTTTGAATTCCTTTAAGCGGAAATCTTCAATAACTTGCTTTACATGTGTCAAAATACCTTCAAGGATAACCTTATTTGCATCATCCATATTGGGGTTCTTATCCTCTACCGTCTCCAGTACAGTAACAATATCATGCAGCATAAACGCCGCCTCTAGAATATAATTCTTTTCTTCCTTATCGACCATTGTATAATCCCTGGGAAAATGATTGAGTCTGGTTACATAACGTTCCAATTTTGACGGGATCCCCTCCTTACTGCTGCCGCCCAGCTCATGCAGCTGGGTTTCCAGGGCCATCATCGTCTTGGTGCTTAAGGCGTAACTGGTAGACTTTAAAACCGTATACAACCGGGGCCAGACCTCCTGTTCCAGGGTATGCAAAGCGCCGAAAAGTCTGCGTATCTCCTCATTGGCGTCCTTATGGAAGTTTATGTCATTATATTTTCGTATCTTTTTAACATTCTCCTCCATGACCCTGTCCGCAAAACTTTTCTCCTTCACCTCAGTAGTTTTAATTTCTTTATTCAGGTATTTTTCTTCAGCCCGGTGCAGCAGTTCTTCGATGGCATCGATTTCGGCCAAGAGAAAACTGGAGATATCCACATTGTTTTTTAAAGCATGCAGATAGCGGTTTTCAAACTCACGTTTATAGGAGAGTGATTTAAAATATTTATAATGGTACTCGTCGTATTTTTTCCTTATTTTTGCGACGACACCGGTTATTTCTGTGGGAGTTAATTTACGAATCTTGGCCATACTATTATTTATAGGAGTAAATGCTCTTCTCTGTCAATGCTTTCTCCGGATATCCCGGATAAAGCCCGTATTTTTTTAAATACGGCATCCGCAAAACCCCCGTCCTTAAGGTGCGCCTGTATTTCACGAACGAAGGCCGAACCGATTATAGCGGCGTGTACCTCCGGGCATAATTTCTCAAGCTGCTCCCTGGTTGAGATACCGAACCCCGCCAGCACCTTGAATCCCAGCGATTTTGCCGCGCGCAAGAAATCGATATTTTCCTCGTCTATCGCCGAAAAAGCACCGGTTATCCCCTTACGCAAAGCGGCGTATAAATAGGTTGTGCCCAATCCGGCGATCTTTTTCAGGCGTTCCGGTTCGGTATTGGGTGCCACCACCGGAATTACCTCCAATCCCAAGGATTTGGCCTGTGCGTAAAGCCCCTCATCCAAATCAAAGGGCAGATCGGGTACAATCAGCCCGGCGGCTCCCGCCTCCCGGGTTTGCTTTAAGAATGTCTCGATTCCTCTTGTGTAGACCAGGTTGCAATAACTCATAATGAATACGGGTATGGATGATTCCGCCGCAATCTGCTTTACCAGTCCGAATCCTTTGTCGACCGTAAATCCGCTTTCCAGCGCCCCCCCACAGGCCGCCTGAATCACGGGACCGTCCGCCGTCGGATCACTAAAGGGAAACTGGACCTCCAAAAATGCCGCCCCGCCTTTAATCATCGCGCGGGCGATTTTCATGGAACCTTCCGCGTCGGGATAATATGCCACAAGATGCGACATGATTTTGAACACCATCACCGTACCTCCTGTTTTAAGAATGAGAACCAGGCGTCTTTGTCCAGCTCCCGGGCCATAATGAACAGGTCTTTGTCTCCCCTGCCCGACATATTGACAATGACGGCCTTTTCTTTCGGATACTGCCCGGCAATCTTCAATGCCAGGGCTCCCGCGTGTGCCGATTCCAAAGCAAATACGATCCCTTCGTGCCGTGCAAAAAACTTTACGGCATCCAGTGCTTCACTGTCGCTCACCGACATAAACTCCACTCTTCCCGATTTTCCCAGGTAGGCCAGCTGCGGACCGATACCGGGGTAGTCCAGTCCCGCTGATATTGAATGGGTGGGCAGCACCTGCCCGTCCTCGTCCTGTAAAAAGTTTGATTTGTACCCCTGTACAATACCGGTCCTGCCCAACCCGGTCATGCGGGCCGCGTGCTCGCCCGGTCGGCTCCCCCTGCCGCCCGCCTCCGCACCCAACAGGCGCGGCTCCTTTTTTTCCAGGTAAGGATAAAAAAAGCCGATGGAGTTTGAGCCTCCCCCCACACAAGCAATCATAGCCGCCACATCCAGCCCCTGTTTTTCCGCTTCGGCCTCCACCTCGCGGCCGATGACGGCCTGGAACTCACGTACCATATCCGGATAGGGAGAAGGTCCCAGGGCGGACCCCAGCAGGTAGTGCGTGTTGCTGAAACTGGATGCCCAGTCCCGCAGGGCGTCGTTTACCGCGTCCTTTAGTGTGCGCGAACCGCTTTTTACCGGCACCACCTCCGCCCCGAACAGCTCCATCCAGAACACATTCGGCCGTTGGCGTGCCATATCCACCTCACCCATATACACACGGCACTCAAGCCCCAGTTTGGCGCACATGGCGGCGGTGGCAAATCCGTGCTGTCCCGCCCCGGTTTCCGCGATGATCCGCGTTTTGCCCATACGCTTTGCAAGCAGCCCCTGCCCCAGGGCGTTATTGATTTTATGCGCCCCGGTGTTGGCCAGGCCCTCAAGTTTTATATATATCCGGGCCCCCCCGACTTCCCTGCTTGTATTTTCAGCAAAAAGCAGCGGGGTCGGACGACCGATGTAGTTCTTGGCATGCAGGATAAACTCCTGCTGAAACGTTTCATCGTTCATTGCCTCTGTATAGGCGTTTTCCAGTTCATCCAGCGGCGCCCGCAGTATTTCGGCCACATAGCGTCCGCCGTACTCCCCGAAAAAATCGTTATAGTATTTGTGCACGTTCTATCTCCTTGAAATAGGTTGTTAAGAGGTCGGGATCTTTCTTCCCCGGTGCAGCCTCAAGCCTGCTGGCGGCATCCACCAACTCAGGTTCAAAGCGGCGGATTATATCCGTAATGTTGTGCGGACCCAGTCCGCCCGCAAGCCAAAGGGGTTTTTCCTGTTTTGCCTTTTCGATCAGCTCACTCCCCAGGGTCTTCCCCGTGCCGCCGCGCAGATTATCGGCGGGCGCATCCACCAGCACACGCGGGCAGCGATACCCGGCAATGGCGTGTATGTCGTCAGCGCCCTTCAACTGAAGGACTTTGTAATAGGGAAAGGCAGTTTTGAAACAGGCCGCCGGTTGTTCGTCCCCGTGAAACTGGATGGCTGAAAGCAGGCCGTCTTCGAGCAGGCCGGATATCCGGTCATCAAGCCGGGCTTTTGCTCCCGCAACCACCACCCCCACCTTCAGTATGTCCAGGTCGGCCAGCTCCCGGGCCAGGGCCGGTTCGGCCCGGCGCGGTGATTCGGCAAAAATAAAGCCCAGCATATCCGCCCCCAGTTCCGCCGCCCGGCATGCATCTTCCTTATTGGTTATGCCGCATATTTTTACCAGCGGCCTCTCCTTCAGTTTTCGTGAAAACAATCGCGGCCAGAAGTCACCGCCGTCCCGGGCATATGCTTCCCGAATCTCCGGAATCAGCCCGGGATTGCGCATAACCGCTTCACCCACCAGAATACCGTTAAACCCCGCACTCAAGGCAAACAACGCATCCTCACCGCAATGGATCCCCGATTCAAAAACCAGGGAGGTTTCCCAGGTGATCCCCCGCTTGATCATCAGAGGCAGGGCCGGGTCCACGGTAAAGGTGGAAAGGTCCCGAGAATTAATCCCGGTAAAGCGCGGCTCGAAACTCCGTGCCTTCCCGATGTCCTCATCGTCATGGACCTCAAGCAGTACGCGTAAACCCAGCTGCCGGGCCGCTTTATACAGCATCTTCAGTTTTTCCGCCGACAAAATCGAGGCAATAAGCAGCACGGCGTCGGCGCCCGCCCGATAAGAAACAAGGATGTCTTCCTTTTCCAGCAGAAAATCTTTGCGCAGCACCGCCAGATCGGGAAACTTGTTTTTCACCCGCATCAGGTCATCCAGCGACCCGGAAAAATAATTTTGTTCGGTTAATATGGAAACGGTTTTTACCCCGTTTTCCACATAGGCCGCGGCCTGGGCCACGGGGTCCCTGCCCGCCGCGATATCCCCCCTGGAAGGGGAGCTGCGTTTAATTTCACAGATTAAAAAGGGATCACGGTTAAAAGGGACCAACGGCGCGCGACGCTCATCCGGTACCGGAGAGCCCATCGTGAAACCCTCTTTCTCGAGATCCTTTCTTCTCTTTCCGACTATCTCATCCCTGATATTCATGCCTGTACCGCTGCTTTTTGCGCTTCTCCCAATCTATTGCTCTGCAGGACAATGTCCTCAACCGCCGCTTTTACCTTGCCGCTTTCCAGGGCTTCCCTGGCCAGAGTATACCCTTGTTTAATGTCGGAGACCCTGCCCCCGATAAAAAGCGCGGCGCCCGCGTTTAACAGCACACATTCACGGATTGCCCGGCTGCCGCCGCCGTCCAGGATTTCCCTGGCCAGCTGCACGTTCTTTCCCGCGCTTCCCCCGACAAGCTCCTCCGGTCCGAACGGGGTGATTCCGACCTCTTCCGGTCTGAACTCGTATTCCCTCAGTTCACCGCTTTCGTCGATCAGGGCCACATGCGTAGGGGCGGTTACGGAAATCTCATCCATGCCGTCCGCACCGTGCACCACCATCACCTTCTCCACCCCGAGCAGCCGCGCGGCCTGTGCTTCTTTCACACACAGCTCTTTGTCGTAAATACCGATCAACTGCATTTTGGCCTCGGCCGGATTTGAAAGCGGTCCGATCAGGTTCATAATCGTCTTTATGCCCAGGTCCCGGCGTACCGGTACGGCGTGTTTCATGGCCCCGTGGTAAGCGGGCGCAAAAAGAAAACAAAAATTGGTCTTGTCCAAGAGTTCCCCCGCCGGCTCCGGTTTCAGATCAATGGTAATGCCCAACTCCTTATAAAAATCCGCGCTTCCACACAACGAGCTGACGGCACGGTTTCCGTGCTTGGCCACCGGTACGCCGCATGCGGCTACCACCAACGCGGCCAATGACGAAATGTTGAAGGTACCCAGCCCGTCGCCCCCGGTGCCGCACATATCGATCACGTCCTTAGTGGTATGCAGGTGTACCTTTTTCTTTTTCAGTACCGAGGCAAACCCGGCGATCTCATCGGCGGTATAGGTTTTACAGTTCAACCCGACCAGAATCCCGGCCACCTGGGAGTGGTTCAGATTGCCCTCGGTCAGCTCCTCCATAAAACCCTGGGCCTCGGTAAAACTGAGGTGCTCCTGTTTTATCAGTTTCCCCAGCATCTGCTTTACGGGGTAGGCCTCGCGGTGGTAATACAGAAAATTCTGTAATACCTTCTTTCCCATCTCACTGGCGATGGACTCGGGGTGAAACTGCACCCCTTCCAGAACGTATTCCTTGTGGCGGATACCCATGATCTCGCCGTCGGCCGCGGTGGCCGTGATCTCGAACTCAGGCGGCAGGGTCCCCTTTTTGACGGCCAGGGAATGGTAGCGGGTAAACACCGCGCTTTTGGGCAGATTGCGGAACAGTCCCCTGCCGTCAAGGCTCATACTCTCAACCTTGCCGTGGACGATCCTGGCCGCGCTCACTATCTCAGCGCCGAAGGCATACCCGATGCACTGGTGTCCCAGGCATACCCCCAGAATGGGGATCTTGCCCGCAAAATGCTTTACCACGTCCACCGAGACCCCGGCATCCAAGGGTGTGCCCGGTCCGGGAGAGATGATAATCCCGCGGGGATCAAGTTCCTCAATTTTTTTTACGTCAATCCGATCATTGCGGAAAACCTCTACCGGCTCGCTGGTCAGCTCACAGATATACTGGTACAGGTTATAGGTAAATGAATCATAATTATCGATTATTATATACATGGTTACACCTCCAGACCTACGGCCTTTTCCATGGCCTTTAATTTATTCTCGGTTTCCTCAAATTCTTTTTCCGGGACCGAATCGTACACAATCCCCGCCCCGGCCTGCAGCACCAGCAGGTCTTTTTTCTTGTACCCGCAGCGGATGACAATACAGGTATCCAGGTTGCCGTTCGGTTCCATGTAGCCCACAACCCCGGCATAAAAACTGCGCCGCATCTTTTCCAGGCCGTCCAGCACCTCGATCGCCTTTATCTTGGGCGCGCCCGAGACCGTACCCGCGGGGAAGGTCGCCCGAACGGCGTCCGCCCCGGTCCTGCCCTTTTTGAGTTTTCCCACCACCTCGGACACTATATGCATAACATGCGAATATTTTTCCAAGATCATGCTTTCCGTGATATGCACGCTCCCGGCCTCGCAGATCCTGCCGATATCATTGCGCGCAAGGTCCACCAGCATCAGGTGCTCGGCCAACTCCTTCTCGTCGGATAGCAGCTCCTTTTCCAGCGCCGCCTCCTCTTCGCCGGTTTTCCCCCGGTGGCGGGTGCCCGCGATCGGCCGGATGAGTACCTCCCCGTTTTTGACCTTTACATGGATCTCCGGTGAGGCACCGAAAAGCTGGAATGTCCCGCAGTCGATATAAAACATATAGGGGGAAGGGTTAAAGGAGCGCAGGCTGCGATACGCGTCCATGGCCGACAGATCGGTTTGGATATAGACCCTGCGGGAAAGAACCCCCTGGAACAGGTTCCCCTTGACAATCTCCTCCTTTATCTTCTCCACCCCGCGGATATAATCCTCCCGGTCGCGCGGTTGGGGCAGGATGTGTGAGCTAAACTGTTTTTCCGCCGGGACCATAAAATTGAAGTCCAGGTCATTAATCCGCGCTTCTATACGGGCAAACTCATTTTCCAGATCGATACTTTGCTCTTTGTAGTTCAATCCCAAAAGAATGATCGTATCCGTATAATGATCAAAGATAAGAAAGATATGCCCGAAAATAAACATGGCATCCGGAATATTCAGGTCATCCGGTTTCTGTATCAGCTTGATGGTATCGAAATGCGCGGCATACTCATAAGTCAGATATCCGATACCCCCCGCTGGAAAGGGAAAATCGTGAACAACATCCTTATGCTGGTCCGCAAAATAGAGCAGCACATCCAGGATGTCCTTCCCGCGGTTCTTTATCTTATAACTGGTGTCGTTCTTTTTTAAGAAGATACTGTTGGCCTTTTGGTACACCTTAAAGGCCTCTTTTACCAGCAGCAGCGACCAGCGCTGTCTTCCCTTGGCAAATGAAGCCGATTCCAGCAGTACCCCGGCATCCAGTTTGGTGGCCAGGGTGTAGGGAGTAAAACGCTCACCGCTGATCCTTCTTATCATATAATTGGTATATTCTGTTTTTACCGTGCTCAATGCTATCCTCCTAAAATTCGCCAAAAAAAAAGCCGCACTCCCTCTGTTGAAAGGCTTGCGGCTTATTACAAAATAAGCCGTAGACCCTGGCCATAACTCAAGGAACCAGAATCCGCGGCTTAAACCTTCTGCGTGCGGTTCTGGCGTTTACCGGAACCACCACCAATTGGCGTGTGCAGTGTATGAAGTATTAGATCTACCTAATAGTTTCATGGCACAATTTTTAAAGTATTCTCCTACTTTTGTCAAGGGGAGAACGATGATTTTTTTTAACCGGTTCTCCCCGTTCCCTTAAAATCATAATGACCTTTTAGCGGCCGACCCGCACTGCACGGGAATACCTTCCGGGCATTCATCATCTTCCGACAGCATCTCCCGGTTGGCCTTGCCGGGCGGCACCATGGGGTACACATTTTCCTCGCCGGATATGGGAACGTCGATCAACAGCGGACTGCGACCCTCCGCCGCCGCCGCGACCTCCGCCGGCAGCTCTGCGGCGGATTCCAGCCGTTTTCCCCGGATACCGAACTCACCGGCCAGGG
>Ga0315536_1001027_pt1 | contig 14116 bp, 8 predicted proteins | sample SalMarSW160230MG_FD_203093 | JGI IMG/M metagenome (GOLD analysis project Ga0315536, IMG submission 203093) | Salt marsh sediment microbial communities from the Plum Island Ecosystem LTER, Massachusetts, United States - Salt Marsh Sediment SW1602-30 ... | reverse complement strand
CCTGCCCAGTAATTCTTATATAAAGCCAGCCAGTCTTCTCCGCCTTCCAGGGGAGTTATGGTAAAGTTAAAATCCCGCCTGATAATTTTCAACAGCGGCAACAAGGGAATCCGCTTGTTAAACAACCTGATTTTAACAAGCGCCTCTTCGGCACGTTTAAAATCCTGCAGCAGCTCATCCTCAAGGTTGAAATCATTCTCTTCCATATTATCTTCGTTATAATAAAGAAAAACCGCTTTCAGGGCGTTTACGCTCGGCGGTACAACCACACTTCGCATGATCGCCGCCAGATCGGCGAGTCTGCGGGAGATGTCCGAGAACTCACAGGAAAGTCTTCCCTTAAAATGACGATAACCGAAACGTTCCAGTATTTCCTCGAAAGCAAAGCCGGAAAATGAGTACAGATAGGAAAGCGCCTGCGACTCCGTAAGCATCTTGTTCCTGTCCGCTTCGGGGATGTTTTTAATGATTTCCTTCAGACGTTTTTCCATTTCTAATTTTATGTCCCGCTCCTGTTTATCCCCCCCTTCGGCGGCAACTTTAACCGGATTGATCTCGTTGAGCAGACGTTCATGCGTCGAAACCATTTCAAAGCTGCCTAAAAAAGCAATAAAATTGGCCTTTTCCTTGCCCAGGCACTTCTGAATATTGTTTCTGAAAAAATACGCGGCCTTGGCCAACTCTTCCAGCTCATGTTTCATCTCTTCCAGAAAGAGGGAATACTTGAAATCCACCAGCCTGCTTGTCTGGTGTGCAATCTGTTTTTTTAGTCTGGTTAGCAGCAGTTCCTCAAGCATCTCCTCCTTCTTTTTCCCCGCAAACAGGGCGCGCAAGAAGAGTAACAGGCGCCTCCACAGGCTTAAGCTCCGGTAGGTTTTCTCAATCCGGTTTTCGGTCTTTTCAGGATACACCTCTATCAATGGTTCCTGCGAGATTTTAGCCGTGCGTCCGATGCGCGAGAGCAGCTCCCTTCGCTGGCCGAAACTCAGTTCTTTTACCAATTTATCGAATGTAGAAGTCTCCTGCATATCTCCCCTATTATAAAATACTAGGGAATCTTAGGCACGCAGTCAAGTGAAAATTAACAATTCTCAGGCCGGGAGACGAACGGCATTCAGGCCCAGGGCCTTATGTGCCTTTGCTTCCTGTTTGATTTTTGCCTCATTGGACAGAATCGCGGTACTTCCGCGATCAAAATCCTCCAACAGGGCGCCGGCGCCCGCGGTGAGCTCTTTTTTGCCGGTACGTAAAATGTAATCACGGTTTTTTTGGCGCAGCTCATCACTTACCCCAAGCAGCGCGCGTTTAAAGGAAACAAAACCTTTTTCATTCGGTTTATGCGGTATTTCATAGTGCGAAACCGTACCGATGACGGCTTTCTCCAGTTCACTGCGCCCGGGTTTGGTTTCAATCACCCAGGCAAGCGCCTGCTTAAATGCCTCGAGCGTGGAGATAACATTGGGGTCACGGTAGGAGGCAAAGCAGAACAACTCATCAAATCCCATGGGAGTTGAAAATACCCCGTAGGCCCCACCGCGCATGCGTACCCTTTCCCACAGAAAACTCGTTTTCAACAGATGGCCCAGGACGTCCTGGGTCGCGTATTCCCTGGTGCCGAAGACCGCTCCCTTCATCATATGGGCAACATAATTCACGCTCGTTGAAAGCAGAAAACTTTCGGTCTGCGGTTCACCGGTGAACGCGATCCGCTCTGGCTGCATCCCCTCACCGCTCTCCGCCTGCGGCAGGCCGGAAAGGTTGGCAGCCAATATTTTTTGTATACCCATCATCCGCTTTTCCTGCGCCGTAACATTGATTTTCAGCCGGTCGGCACAAAGCAGAAACCGCCGGATTTTCTCCAACTGCAGGGCTATCTGTTCCAGGTTCGCCTCCAGATCCGTACACAACCCATGCAGAAATAAAAACTGCTCAAGCCCGTTCCATTTCTCTTTCACCGCCATCGCGCCGGAGAGCTTGCTGCCCGCCCGCAGCATGGCATAATGATGTCCCTGAGGTACAAGTGATGCCTTGTAATCATTGTAGTACTCGCGGATAATATGCTTTATACGGGCCTTGTCCGTAAAATCAGCCTGCCGCAGCAGATTGCATACCAGGGAAACACCGGACTCCAGTTTATCATCCAGCAGTTTCAGACGAAAAATTATCTCACGCAGCAGACCATCCGACTGCACGGGGTTCCCCGCAAACAGTTCGTCATAAAATCCCCCCGTCAGTGCGGCCAACCTTCGTTGTACACCGTCATACTTCATGTCCGGAAGACCGGTCTTACAGAGGACCTTGCCGAACATGGGGACGAACCGTAACAGGTCATCTTCCATCCCCTCCACGGAAAAAGCAAAATCAAGATAGGTAATGTCTCCCGTCATCATAGGATGCAGGAACAGGGCGGTCGTTTTATCGTCCAGGGACTCGCGGCGGAACGGGATGTGCTCCACCTGCGCGGGCAGATCATGCAGGTGCAAATAGGGTATTTTCTTGACATCCTCGGGTGATTCCTGTTTTTGTTGGAAGGCCTTTAACTCCGCCACTGAGGCAATAAGCTCCTGTTTTTTTTCACTGGTCAGTGTACGCTCCACACCTTTGATGTATTCCTGTAATCCGGCGTTTTCCCGTGTTTCCAGCTCAGGGTCGGGGATAACGACTACCGTACTGCGGTGCGGATTATCCAGGAGATATTTGCGGATAACATGTTCAAAATACCCGTCGTTTTTCTCCAGCATCTCCTCAAGACGCTGAAAGTGGGAGTCCACCACAAGTGTTTCTTCAGGTGATACGCCATGCAGCCAGCCCCGTAATATCCTCCGCAGGAGGCGCAGGCCGTAGGGATACCTCCCCCCTTTTATTTCACGTTTGGCAAACGCCACCCGATTCAGGGCGGCATCGGTAAGTTCACGGTCTATTTTCCCCGCACACAACTCCTCCAGCGTTTTGAATACCAGGTCTTCCACCTCACGGGCACGGTTTTTGTCCGTACCGCGCAGCCCCACACTGAATACCATCTGCAGCAGCTCACTTTCCAGGCCGCTGTACGGATAGATATCCTGCCCCAAACCCGATTCCACCAGCGCCTTCCATAACGGCGCCCCGGAGTTTCCGACCAGCATCTCCGCAATAAACTCCCAGAGCAGGATGGTAAACCCGTCGGTGGCCCGGGGCAGCGCCCAGTTCAGGGTAACCGTGGTCTTGGCTTCCAGGGGTTCGCCCTTCTGACAGGGATAGTATTTTTGCATGCGCAGGGCTTCCGTAAACGGTTTTTGCAGGGGAATAGCAGAGTTCACGGTTATTTTTTTAAAGTGTGTCAAAAAACGGTTTTCCAGAAATTCCAGGTGCTTCTCCGTGGGAATATTCCCGTAAAAATAGATTCTGCAGTTGGACGGATGATAATACATGCGGTGAAAGTCAACAAAATCGGTATAGTCCAGACGCAGGATGTTAAGCGGTTCCCCGCCGGAGTCGAATCCATAGGGAGTATCGGGAAACAGGGAGCGCTGCGACCATTCGGAGACGATTGATTCCTGGTTCGAATAATTCCCCCGCATTTCATTATACACCACTCCCACAACGCGGAGATCGCTTTTATCATTCCCCTGTTCGCTGTATTCGATGTGGTACCCCTCCTGTTCAAACACCTGCTTTTTCAGCAGTGGGAAAAATACCGCGTCACCGTATACCGCCAACAGGTTATAAAAGTCGGCCGGGGTAACACTTGCCGCCGGGTAGATGGTCTTGTCCGGAAAGGTGATGGCGTTCAGAAATGTTTTCATGCTGCTGCGCAGCAGGGCCACAAAGGGGTCTTTCAGCGGGAAACGCTTGGAACCGCAGAGGACCGAGTGCTCCAGGATATGCGCCACCCCGCTGTTGTCAAAGGGCGGGGTACGGAAGTTAAAGGAAAACACATTCTCGCGGTCCTCGTTATATAAATGGAACACCTCACATCCGGTCGCCGTGTGGGTGAGGGTCAGGGCAAGAGACGACAACTCCGGGATTTCACGGACCGCGGTAAGGCGAAAACCGTGGTACACCTGATGCAAAGCCAACTGGTTTTTCATTACATTCTCCTTCTCTGCTGGTACGGGCAGGCTTCCCCGCACTCATTATAATACACTGCCGCGCCTATTGCTTCAACTCAAACTTTATCCTGATTGTTACCTGATCCGCCAGCGGACGATTCATCCAGAACGCCGGGACGAAAGCGGTGCGCATCACGGCCTCGCGGGCGGCCTGATCGAGGACCGGGAACCCGCTTGAACGAACCAGCTCGATACCGTCGATCTTCCCGTCGGCATTCACGGAGACCCGGTACAACACCACCCCCTGCTCTTTGCGCAGTTTCGCACCGGGTGGGTACGGCGGGTTGATCGCGTTCACGGGCCGGGGCTTGCGGTAGCGGTCGTCTCCCGCAAGCCGCGATGTATAGTGTTCTGCCAGACTGCGCACACTTCGGGAAAAGGCCTCGTTCGCAGCGGATTTCAGCGGAGGGATTCGGGACCGGGTCCCGGCTGATACCTGTTCCCGGGCGGTCAGGCCGTCACCGGACCGTTCAGGGGTTAAACTTATCAATACGCTTACAGATGATACCCGGGGAAATGCGCGGCCCTGTTCCCGATCGGACGGAGCAGAGAGAAAAATCTGCCCGGTTAAAACCAGGACGGCATGCAGCAGTACCGCTCCGCCCAGGGCCGGGGCATACCGCGACAGCATTCTCATTTTTGCTGTCCCCGTTCCTGCACCCGGAAAGAAGCCCGCTTTACTCCCCGCCGCCGCAAGGCCCCCAGCAGTTCAACTGCCGCACCCAGGTCGGCGGTGCGGTCCCCCCGAATAATGACGGGCAGGCCGCTCTGTTTGTAACGCCGGCTTACGGCCGAAACAAGCCGATCCAACGGCATTGCCTCACCTTCCAGGTACAATTGATTGTCTTTGTTCAGGGTAATCACAATACCGGGCTGACTCGAATCGCCGTGCGTTTCAGGCAGGTTCAGGCCCAGGGAGTCTTCCACCGCCATTGAAAGCATGGCGTAGATAAAGAACACCAACAACAGAAATACCACGTCGATCAGGGCGATAAGCTCAATAGAAAGCCGCTTGTCTTCATACCCGGTTTTCACCTTCACCGCGTCCGTCCTTTTTTCAACAGGGCCTGCAGGCGCGAGCCGCTGCGTTCCAGGACTCCGGCCTGTTTTTGCACCAGGTGCACAAAGAAATTGTACGGCACAATGCTGATAACCGCAATGAACAGGCCGAAGGCGGTGGTGATAAGGGCCACGGCAATACCGCTGACCACACGGTGCGGATCGGTGATACCCGATATCCCCAGGATATGAAAGGAATCGATGATCCCCAGCACTGTGCCCAATATGCCCAAAAGCGGGGCAACGGCAATGATGGTTTCCAGTACCCGCAAGCCCCGTTTACATGAGGAAACGAGCTCGGCCGCCTTTTGCTCCATAAAAAGGCCCGGATCATCAGCGCAGTGCACAAGTCCGTGGTAAAGCAACAAAGAGGTCATATCGCGGTGACGACTTTTCCGCTCCAACAGGGCCAGGGCCTGGAGAGCCCTGCCCTCTCCGCCCAGGCGAAACACCTCGGCCGTCAGTCGCGGACTGGTTTTCCGCCGCTCCCGCACCCAGAAAATCAGGCGCTCGATACTTACCGTAAGGGAACAAAGCGAACAGAGAAGGAGCGGCCACATGAGCGGGCCGCCCTTGGCAAACAGATCTATAATGACATTCATAATTCCAAACTGTATGATACAGAAATTTTCCAGTTAAATCCAGGCTCAGGATAGTAGCTGTACGCATAATAGACAAAGGTACAATAGTTCTGGTTCAAGATGTTCTCCAACTGCAGCATGATCTGCAGCTTGTCCGAGATAAACGCCGGTACAAACTTTACAAAACCGTTCAGCAGGAAATATGCGTCCATTTTTTCCAATGTATTTCCCACGTCACCACCGGAATAACACTCCCCCCGGTAATGCAGGGAGGTCCCCAGTGAAAATCCGAAAGGAAGCTTAAGCGTAAGCTCGGCAAACGCGTTATGTTCGGGAACCAGGGGAACGAATTTCCCCGCATTCTCCCCGGTCAGGAAAATGGCATGGGTATACGTATAGTTTCCCGTCAGCACGATAAAATCCGCAAGCGAAAGTTTGACCCCGATTTCACCGCCGATGCGTTCGGTTTTATCCAGATTGACATTTTTTTGGGCGATAAAATCCGGGGCGATTTCATCCTCCATCACCAGGTAAAATCCGTTCAGATTTACGGTAACGGCCTTGTCGAACAGGCTGAGCTGTGTGCCCGTTTCAATATTATACCCGTGTTCCGGTTTCAAATCTTTGTTGAATTCATCGGGCCAGTACCCGGAATAAATGACCTGCTCATCAATAAACGGATAGCGAAATACCGTGTCCATACGTGCGTATAGTTTGGAATCCGGCAGAAAGTTCCACACAATACCGGCGTTCCAGACGAATGCATGCTGGAATTTCTCACCGTCTATACTGGTCCCCACAAGGGTGTCTACCACCACACGGGACAGCTCATAGCGCATTCCGGCTTTTATATGCAGAAAATCAATGGGTGAAAGCTCATTGTTGATATGGAACCCGTAACTGTCCTTGGTAATCATGGTCTCATAGTCTTTATTATCACGTGCGCTGTCGGTAAAACGGTTAAAATCATAGATATCCCATGACAGATCGGCACCCAGGGTCGTCCTGTCATCCATACCGAGAAACGGGAATGTCAGAGTGAAACGCGGAAGCGCGCCGAATGAATGCAGGTACTTGTTGTTATAGGTCGGGGTAAAATTACTGGGGATGTTATCCGCCATGATTTTCAGGTTGTAATACAGGTCCGTATGAAGTTCCCCCCAGTCGGAGAACAGGGCCTTTATGCTGAGCATGTTGTTCAGGGTATGATTCTCTGTATTATCATTAGCGTATTTAGCCTGGCTCTGTGTCGGGTCGTCATCCATCTGGGCCTTGCTTAAGTCTCCCGGCAGCTCACAGGAAAGCCACTCATAGGAACTCTTCAGCGAGCCGTAAACCCGGTCCGAAATATCGGTCCCCAACTCAAATCCCGCGCCGACGGACTCAAACGCAGAGTGGTCCCGATACCCGTCGGTACCCGTGTGTTCCGCGTTAACCACAAGATCGAAAGGACCGATCATGCCGCTGATACCCAGACGCTGCTGGTTGTCCAGGAAACTCCCCCCGGCCGCAAACGCGTCGGCTTTTGTTTCTTTACCGCCCTTTTTGGTGATGATATTCACCACCCCCCCAACGGCATAATCACCGTAGAGGACACTGTTCCCGCCGCGCACCACTTCAATGCGCTCCACGTTCTCGATGGGGATCTGCAGCCAGTTGATGCCGGCCATATCCGGTTGGTTGAGCCTGCGGCCGTCAAGCAGAATCAGCACGCGGCCGAAAGAGTTCTCCCCAAAGCCGCGCATTGAAATTTGCGCACGTGCGGGGTTGCCGCTGGTGCTGCGAAAGCTGACTCCGGCCAGCTCCTGCAAGGCCTCGACCACCGTCTGTACGCCCTTGGACTTCAGTTCCGCTGCCGTAATAACCGTGACGTATGCGGGGATCTTTGTGCTTGCGGTTTCCACCCTGTCCGCGGTTACCACCACGTCAATATCGGGCTCCGTTCCCTTCTCCTTTGTAATCTGCCCGTCCGGGTCCTCCGCCCAGACCGGACCGGCAAAAAGCAGTGCACAAATGAACAGCATGACCGGAACCGCCGAACGTGTAAAAAAAATTCTTGTGGGATTTCTCATAAAAGTTCTCCTTCCTCGAGGTTGTTGTTTTAAGGAGGGTTTCCTGGCTTCCGGATCAGGTTACTAAAGGGCGCCTTCTCACCGTACCCCGGCCGCATGCACTTGACATCTGCAAGTACCTGCCGCCCGGTGTGCCGGCAATGGCATTACTGCCCCCGTTCATCCCCGGTTACAGTGGCGGGACCGCTGCGGATTCACACCGCATTCCGCTCTCCCCAAACAGTAGATTAACTTATGTCATATACCTTATAAGGCGGGTTTGTCAATGGGATGGCCTAAATAAGCGCCTATAAAACCGTACTTTCCGTACTCCGACCGGGTCCGGCATCATGCTTCTGCCAGACCTGGAGCAGCTCATCCCATTTCTGCTGCAGATATTTTTTAAACTCATATTCTTCCTGGTAATCCCAGACAATCTCTTCCACCGCGGTACTGATCTGGCCGAAACGTTCTCCCACATCCTGCAGCAGTTCCTTTCCGAATTGCAGGTGCTCCGGAATGAGAAAGCGGGGACTGAACAAAGACTGTTTCAGCCCTTCAACCGTCTCACTTTCCTGGGCTTCGCTTACCGGCGGATTCCCCGGCTCGTCGACCTGTGGTAGATATGAATACTCCGGTTTCATTCCCTGTACCAGGTAGGCGGTCATAGGTTCATGTATTCCTTTTATATTGAGTTTTCCCAACTCAGTACATCTGGCGTATGGTTTGATCTCATTATACGTTGAATAGGTAATCATGATATCCCCGGGGTTGGCCGCGGTTTCCATACGCGAGGCGATGTTAACCACGTCCCCGAAGATATCACCCTGCTTGCGGATTACTACGCCGGTATTTATGCCGACGCGCACCTGAAACTTCTCCTGTTCAACCTTGAACTGATCATACGCGGCAATTTTTATCTGGATCTCCAGCCCCGCCAAGATGGCGTTCAAGGGGTGCTTAAACACCGCCAGCATTCCGTCGCCCATGGTTTTTATCAATGTACCGTTAAAGCGACGGATGATGGGGATGACAATGCCTTCAAACGCCTGAATAAGACTCATCAGGGCGGTGGTATCAATAAGGGAGGACTTCTCGGTGTAATGGGCGATATCAATGAAAAACACCGTCAGTATCTGGGTATTTTCCCGTTTAAAGATGAACTCCTTTTTTGACTGTTCGGTGACCGTGGTTTCCCCGGCCCTGCCCGCGGACTGCCGTTCCACGGCTGTCAACGAATTCTCCCGGTTCCGCTTCAGTATTTCCAACAGAACGTTTCGAATCTGTTCGGCATACCTGCCGTTCACCAGTTCCTCCAGGACCTCGCGCAATGTGTTCTGCAGCGGTTCGTTGTTTATCACCACCGCCTTCAGCAGCAGGGAAATCACCTCATTGGAAAAGGGGTGTTCCAGCTTGTGCAGGACCGCGGGTGCCTCCTTAACCATTTTTCCCTTGAAGTAATCACCCAACACCTCTGTGGCATAATCATCACCAAGGGCTATCAGGGCAACCAGGGCCTCCTGCCGAATCCCGTTATCGGGATCATCAAGCAGGGTGTAGAACCTGCTGATCAGTGGTTCGCGCGGCATGTTCTTATTCCTGCGCGCGACATGCCCCAGTGTTTTTACGGCCAAAGATTTCAGGAACGCGTCCTTCTCCGCGGTCAGGTCCAGCAGAAACTGGAACACACCGGGGTCAGCGCATGCGGTAATAATCTCCCCCAGTTTTTGCCTCAACACGGGTTTGAGGCCTGCCTTGACAACAAGCCGGAGCAGGACCAGGTAAATCCCCTTGATCCGGTGCAGTTCCATTTCTTGCAGAGAATCGAGCGTTAACTTTTTTACCTCATCGGGCGTTGAACTCTTCAGCAGCAGGTCTACCAGGTTACGGATATACTGGCCCGGGGCCAGGAAACGGGCCCCCCGGATATACCCTTTTAAGGAGGAGAGGTTTTTCCCCAAATGAGAGAAATATGCCTGGGCCTCGTCCACCGTGGTTTTGTCATACAACTGGCACAGGGTAACCACACTCGTTTCTTCCAAAAAAGGGATATGCTCCTTACGGGCAAAGGCCAGAATACTCTGCAGCAGCTTTATCACGGTTTTCACCTTCAACAACCCGGCCAGACGGATAAACCTGTTCAGACGCCGCAGTTTAAACGGGCGGTTGAAGTCGATCCGGTTTAAAACATTGATAACCTGCATATTACGGCTTTTTTTCTGGAGATTCATTAAGGGCAGACAGGCATGAAAGCGGTACTTCTCTTCCTCGGTTGCGTCTTTTAAGGCAATACGAATATTCTCCACCAGTTCCGCCCGGGTAAAACGCATACTGCCGTGCAGGTATTCCTTCAGATCCAGCAGCAGCACTTCGTTGCCGTAGCGTTCCAGCAGATTGGCAAGCACCACCATCAAGAGCATTTCCTTCTGCGTGACATTGCTCACGGAAATAAAATTCTTTTTTACATTATTAAACAATGCCTCCAGGTGGGCGAGGGTGATCACCGAAAGCTCATTTATTTGGAACGGTTGCTCGTCGGTAATGAACGCCACGATCTTTTCCAGACATTTCCCGTTACAGGCTTCGGTATCATTATTGTAATACGGAAGGATAAGGAGCGTTTTAAAGATATTCAGCGGATAGGAGAATTTTCCCTCATAGCGTAAAAGTGAATGGAGCAAAGCCCTGACGGTTATAAGCTTGCCCTTTTTGACCTTTTCCAAAATATACTTGTTTTCCGGCCGTTTCACGTGAATGATATAGGCACACAATAAAAGCCCCAGTTCTTTGGCGGAGAACTCCTGTGTGTTGCCGTCAAAATCTCCAAGAAAAGCGCCCACCTCGTCTTCACTGCGGCCGATGATCTCAGCAATTATCTCTTCGCGTATCCTCCCGCCTTCAGCCCGGGCGATCTTTTTGATCGCGTCGATATCCCCCGTTTCCAGAAGTCCCTTGACCGCGCTTGCCCGTAAATCCGCTGACAGGTGGGTATTGTCCACAAGCTGACGGTTAAGCTGTCGCACCTTTTCATGTGTTGGTAATATTTTGTTCAATGCATTTATGATGTGCAAACGCTGCTCGTTTATGGTTAACGTATTGAAGTTTTTATAAAGGACATCCACGGATGACGGGGCCCGTATTTCGGCAAGCGCGTCAATAGCAGCCAACTGCTGCTCGTTATTCCCTTTTTCCAGTATCTTATAGAGATGAGGAATCGAAACCTCATTCCCCAACGAAGCCGAAGCACGGATGGCAGCCACGCTTACCGTCGTATCCGTATTATAATATTCCTTGATCAGTTCCGAAAAAATCTCAGAATCATAGAAGTTTTTCAACAGACCGAGGATGGTAACAAGACTGCCCGGTGACAGCGAAAGCGCTACTTTTTCCATTTAACCGAATTCTATTAAAATTAAGCGATTTGGTCAATCAAACACAGGTTTTTTACTCCAGATCATCCCAGGCGATGCCTTTGCCCGCGGGAATAAAACGCCGCGCGGTTTTGCCGTAAACAGCCGGTATGACCTGCGGCCCCAGCCCGGGCCGCAGATTTTTTTCGCTGCGCAGCAGGGCGGTATTATGTTCATGTAAGCGGTTGCCCTTCGGGATCGGGACAAGCGCCAGCAGCGAACGCCGGGTGGTATAATAATTGTCTTTTTCCGAAGGCGCAAGTTCTTTCCTCCCGTCACCCAGGACAGCGGAAATACGCGTCTTTCCGTAACGGTCTTCCATCTGCGCCAGCACCTCCGTAAGCGGCAGGGTTTCTGCCTGCCGGATACGCTCCGTCATCCGCCTGAACTCGGACGGAACCAGGGCAATGGGATCGTCCAGGGCCGGGCCGTCTTTTTGCAGGGTAAAATGCTTTTCCACAAGAGCCGCGCCGCGTGCCGCCGCCAGCACCGGTACCAGCTCGGGATCAAGGGAATGATCGGAAACGCCGACGGGGATGCGGAAGTGCTTTCGCAGGAATGGAATCACATTGATATTGTATTCATTCTCCGGGGCGGGATAGCTGGTGACGCAATGGAGAATGCAGACATTCCGGGTGATAACGGCCAGTGCCTTTTCGATGTCCTCCAAAGTGGACACGCCGGTGGAAAGGACGGCCGGAAGTCCCGTGCTCCCGATTGCCTGGAGCAATGGGAAATGATTCAACTCGGGGGAGGCGGTCTTGATTATACACACCCCCAGTTCCACGGCCATAGAGAGGCTTTTTGTACCGAATACGCTGCATAAAAAAACCAGCCCCTGTGCTTCGGTGTATTCCTTGATTTGCCGGTAAAAGGAAATCTCCCTTTCACAGCGTTTGAAATGTTCGAACAGGCTGATCCTGCCGGAAGGAAGAGAGACCTTTCCGGCCAACGGATGGAGGATCTCATCCGCAAAAACAATCTGGACCTTCACACAATCGGCGCCGCTTTGCCCCGCGGCCGTGATCAACCGAAACGCGTGCTCCGGCCCCTGCGTGAACCCGGTTCCCAATTCGGCGATAATGAAACAGGGGGCCCCCTTCCCGATCCTGCGTCCCCCGACCTTCAACACCTCGTGCATGAGTCTTCTCATCCCTTCTATAACTGCCTTGATACTGTTTTTTAGCTTACAGGCTTTGGGTGGTTTGCGCAATCAGTTTAAATTTAAGATTTTTTAGGCTTTCGGAAAGTGACACCTTGTAAATATGCGGATTAATCAGGCGCTTATAGGTATCATCAAGCCTGCCGAGCTCACGCAGGGTATGCTCGCGGATATGTACCAGGTCCAACGTTCGGTCCGTTATTTCACCGTTTTTCATCCTGGGCAGAAGCATCTCCCGTACCGAACCATACTCAGCAAGGTCGAAATACTTATACTCATACAGGGGATGATAAAAGCGGCGGCTGCCGCCGGTCCCCGGCTTTTCATGATCAAGGGCCATCAAATCGGCGACGGCCGCTCCTCCACCGTTAAAAAAACGGAACACCTGTTTGATTCCCGGGTTACTGGTTTTGTGCGGGTTGTTGGACAGCTTAATGGCCGGAAACATCTTCCTGCCGTCACTTCTGGCTGCCAGTTTGAACACCCCGGTTAAGGCCGGATCGCCCTGGGCGGTCACCAGGTTGGTGCCCACCCCCCAGATATCGATCGGGGCCCCGCGGGTCACAAGCTGCTGGATGATCTCTTCATTCAGATCGTTTGAGACGACAATCCTGGCTTTTTTCAAGCCCGCCTTGTCCAACTTATGCCGTACACTTTTACTCAGGTATTCCAGGTCTCCGCTATCCAGCCGCACACCGATATTTTCGATGCCCCTGGTTTTCAGTTTTTTGCCGATTTCGACGGCGTTTTTTATCCCGCTCTGCAGAGTATCGTAGGTATCGATCAACAGAATGCAATTCTGCGGATACACCTCCGCGTACTTTGCGAACGCCTCCTTTTCCGAGGCAAAGGACATGATCCATGAGTGGGCCTGGGTACCCTTGACCGGAATGCCGTACTCCCTGCCCGCCAAAGTGTTTGAGGTGGAGGAGGCCCCGCCGATAAAGGCCGCGCGCGTGGCGGAAAGTGCCCCGTCACGCCCGTGCGCCCGGCGCATACCGAACTCGGCGATGATTCCCCCCCCGGACGCCAGGTACATCCGGGCCGCCTTAGTGGCAATCAAACTCTGGAAATTGACCGTATTAAGGAGCAGGCTTTCTATTAATTGTACTTCCAGCAGGCTGCCGTGGACACGGATCAGGGGTTCAACCGGGAAAACCGGGGTGCCTTCATCCACCGCGTAGATATCGCCGGAAAATTTAAACCTGGAGAGATAATCCAGGAACTCGGCACTGAACAGTCCCAGCTCTGCAAGATAACGGATATCCTCCCCGGAAAATTTAAGGGCCGCGATGTTTTCCAGCAGCGGTGCCAGCCCGGCAAAAACGGCAAACCCCCCTCCAAAAGGCTGCCTCCTGAAAAACATGTCGAACACCACCGCCGGATTATGGTGCAGCGTAAAATATCCCTGCATCATGGTAAGTTCGTACAGATCCGTGAACAGACCGGAAACCGTCCCGGCCGGCGGGGTCCTACTCATGGTCCAGGTCTCCCGATTGCAGCAGCAGGGCGCCCCCTTCACGGAGCTCCGCCAGGCATTTGTCCACATTACCGGGGGGAAAGTCCACTCCTCTGCACGCATCCTCAATAACCGCCACCTCGAAACCCAGCCGCAGGGCGTCCCGGGCAGAAGCGAACACGCAATAGTCCGTGGCAAGGCCGCAGAAATAAAGCCGGGAGATTCCCAACACCTGAAAATAGCCGTGCAGCCCGGTTTGGGTCTGCTTATCGTTCTCAAAAAACGCGGAATACGAATCAAGCA
>Ga0315536_1001026_pt1 | contig 14118 bp, 8 predicted proteins | sample SalMarSW160230MG_FD_203093 | JGI IMG/M metagenome (GOLD analysis project Ga0315536, IMG submission 203093) | Salt marsh sediment microbial communities from the Plum Island Ecosystem LTER, Massachusetts, United States - Salt Marsh Sediment SW1602-30 ... | reverse complement strand
CTTTTTTGTTTTGGTATTACAAGTAAATTTTTTACATAAATAATGAAAAATATTTTTTTTCACTAAGCTTGAAATACGAAACACGAAATCAGAAACAAATTCAAAACTCGAATGTTTAAATAGAAAATGTTACCCAGAATGATCAGACACAATTGGCTCTGAACTCTTGAAATTCTGATTTCGGTCATTCGGATTTGTTTCGTATTTCGGATTTTCATATTTGAATTTATTCAAATGCATAGTTGATTTTTGATTTTGTGAATGGATATGTTTTCGGACAAACTCATCAAAAAATTAAAGCAATCGAAAAAGGTAGCCGTGCTCACGGGGGCGGGCATTTCTGCAGAGAGCGGCGTACCGACGTTTCGCGGAGAAGAGGGTTTATGGAAAAAGTATAAATCCGAAGAGCTGGCCAATTTCGATGCGTTTATACGTAATCCCGAACTGGTCTGGGAATGGTACACTTTCAGGAAGAAATTGATCGATGAAGTTCATCCCAATCCCGGGCACATTGCCCTTTCCAAAATGGAACAACACTATCCCGAATTTACACTAATTACACAAAATGTGGATGGGCTGCACTGGAAAGCGGGGAATCGGAATATACTCGAACTTCACGGGAATATTATGCGGAGCCGCTGTGTTGACTGCGGAACAGGCAGCAACAGTATCGGGATGAAAGGTATGAGCGAGTTGCCCAGATGTGCGTGCGGCGGATTGATGCGGCCCGATGTGGTCTGGTTTGGAGAATTACTGCCCCAGGAGATATTGATCAAGGCTTTTCGCGCAGCTGAAAATTGCGATCTGTTTTTCACTGTCGGCACGTCCGCTGTGGTGCAGCCTGCCGCTTCATTGCCTGTCACAGCAAAGGAGTACGGTGCATTTGTGGTGGAAATCAATACCGAACCGACTGTCATCTCACACCACGCAGATGAAACACTGATCGGGCCGTCCGGAGAGATCCTTCCCAAATTATTACAATGTGCCTGGGAGGGAGAAATTTAAAATCAGTATGATTGCATCAAAACTTAAAAATGTGCCAGCCAAGCCAGGCATCTATCTGTTAAAGGATAGAAACAATAAAATATTATATGTCGGCAAAGCGCGGATACTTCGCAACCGGCTCCGGTCTCATTTCGGTGCGGCAATGGCAAACGATCCAAAGCACATTCTGATGATGAAAAAGGTGGTTGATTTTGAGACCATCGTGACCGATTCCGAAATAGAGGCCCTGATTCTCGAGGCCAATCTGATCAAGGAGCATTATCCCAGATACAACGTTAATCTCAAGGATGATAAAAGTTATCCCTACATTCGCGTCACAAACGAACCATACCCCCGGATTTTTATCACACGGAAAATGATACGGGACGGATCTCGATATTTCGGCCCCTATACCGATGTGAGCAGGATCCGGCAGCTCATGGCGGCGGTTCGGCGGATTTTTCCTGTCCGGTCGTGCCGTCTTAAAATCGATGAAGAGAGTATTCAAACTAAAAAACACCACGTCTGTCTGGACTATCATATCGGACGCTGCCAGGGCCCATGCGAGGGACTGGTCAGTCGGGAAGAATATTTTCAGACTATCAGCCAGGTGGTCGATTTTATCAACGGGAAAAATGTTCATCTGATATCCGACCTGACCGGACGAATGGAATCCTTGTCCGATGAGAAGCGGTATGAAGAGGCCTCCCGGATTCGAGATGAGATTCAAAGTATCGAAGCTTTTCAATCCAGACAAAAAGTTGTGGACACCATACAGGTGAACCGCGATATTGTCAGTCTTGCGATTGAAGAAGAGGATGCCTGCGGCGTGGTATTCGACGTACGGGATGGGAAAATTACGAATCGTCATCATTTTTATTTAAGCGGCGTGGAAGGCCTTTCCAAATCCGAAGTGCTGACTTCGTTTATCAAACAGTATTATTACAGAACAGATTATATTCCGGATGAAATCCTGTTTCCGTTTCGTTTATACGATGCGGAAATTGTTCAGGCGTGGCTTGACCGGAAAAAGCAGCATCATGTTCGGTTTGGTTTTCCCCAAAAAGGGAAAAAATCCAAATTGATAGAGATGTGCACCCAAAATGCGAAACTTCTTTTGAACGAACTGTTATTTCAAAAATCCCAAACCGAAGATTGGATCGCGCCGTCTGTGAAGGCGCTTCAAAAAGATTTGCATCTGGACAAAGCGCCGAAACGGATCGAAGCCTTTGATATTTCAAATATCTCCGGAACCGACGCCGTGGGTTCTCTTGTCGTATTCGAGAATGGGAAGTCGAAGAAGAGTGGGTATCGCAAATTTAAAATCAGAAATGTCAATGGAATTGACGATTTTGCCATGATGGCCGAAGTGATCCAACGAAGATATTCCCGGCTCTTAAAAGATGGAGAAGCTTTTCCCGATCTCATATTGGTGGATGGAGGGAAAGGTCAGCTCTCTTCTGCGCTCTCCGCTTTAAAGGAATTGGAGATTGCGGATCAGCCGATCATCGGTTTGGCCAAACGGCTGGAAGAAGTTTTCATTCCCGGGATTTCGGACGCGCAGACTTTGCCAAAAAATTCATCCAGTTTGAGATTGCTTCAGCAGATCCGTGACGAGGCGCACCGGTTTGCCGTGACATTTCACAGACAGCGGCGGGGAAAACGGATGGTGAAATCTCTGCTTGACGATATTCCCGGTATCGGAGTAAAAAGACGGAATGCCTTGCTCAAAACATTCGGATCGATCGACGGAATCCGAAAGGCTTCGGTTGAAGAAATTGCACGTGTGAAAGGAATGAATCGTAATGCAGCGGAGCATGTGATTCGTGAGTTGAATAAAAAGGATGATTAGAATCCCCTTCCTCATCCCAAAGATCGGGACGAGGTTCTCACTTGATAGGGGAACCCCTTCCTCAGCTTGCGCTGAGGTCCCCCTTGGCAGGGTGAAATTTCACAATTATTTAAGTCCCCCTGATAAGGGGGATTTAGGGGGTCTCAAATAAGATATGTCACAAAAACTTCCATACATTCCATATGACAAAAGACTGGTTGAAAAAGCCCGCGAAAACCGAAAAAATCCAACACCAGCCGAGAAAAAAATATGGTTTGAGGTTTTGAGAAACAAGGCTTTCCAAAACTTAAAATTCACAAGGCAAAAACCTTTGGATTACTTCATTGTCGATTTCTATTGTTCGAAGCTTTTGCTTGTCGTTGAGATCGATGGAGATTCTCATGCGGAACAGGAGGCGTATGACAGGCAGCGGACAGAAAGATTGGGTCGTTACGGGATCACGGTGGTTCGATATACCAATATTGAGGTCATGAAAAATTTGGAAGGGGTGTATGAAGATTTGCAGGAGAAAGTGAAGAAATTGAGAAAGAACCCCCTTCATCGTTCAATAGTTCGGAACGAGGTTCCCCCTTGATCGGGGAAACCCCCTCCTCAGCTTGCGCTGAGGTCCCCCTTGAAAAGGGGGATAACCCGTTCCGGCTTTGCTGAGGTCCCGTTTAAAAAGAGCGAAACCCTCTATCCCAACAAAATCGGGGATCCCCATTTGCAGTGGGAATTCCAGTCCTGTTTAAAAAAGTATTTGAATTTTTTATGAAGTGTGTTACATTGGTATCAAGATGATCCACGATAAAATCAAATCCCGAAAACAATTGTTAAAGATCTGCGTTGCACTTCACAAGGAGAACAAGACCATCGGTTTTACTTCCGGTGCGTTTGATCTGATCCATGCCGGTCATGCTGATTATCTTGAAAAAGCAAAAGCGTTTTGTGATATCCTTGTCGTCGGCGTGAATTCCGACCAATCCGTTAAAAAATACAAAGGCCCGGACCGCCCTATCATAAATGAAGAACAACGGATAAAATTGGTTGCCGCTCTTGAATCTGTGGATTATGTTTTTCTCTTTGATGAGCGGAGAAACAATCAAAATATCGAACTATTAAAACCGGATTTCTATATCAAAGCCGGAGATTATTCCTCCGATACATTAACTTCCAAGGAAATCGTCGAATCATATGGCGGAGAAGTCAAGATAATCCCAATTCAGGAATCTATTTCCACTACAGCGATTATTAGAAAAGCGGGCCAATTGTCCGGTGAATCCGGTGAACATGTTGTCATGAAAGAAGGAGCCGTTCATATCAAAAGACAGCCGTTAAAATCTTCTCCGGCCATTTTCCTGGATCGGGACGGAACGATAAACGAAGAAATTCTCTATCTCCACGATCCCGGGAAATTCAAATTGCTTCCTAATGCAATAGAGGGAATTAAAAAATTTTCGGATATGGGATACCGCATTGTCATTGTGAGCAATCAACCCGGCATCGGGATGGGATATTTCAGTGAAGAAGATTTTTACAAAGTGAACCGTGAAATGCTGAGCCATTTTTCCAAAGAAAATATATTGGTCGATAAAATCTATTTTTGTCCCCACAGCAAATCCGAAAAATGTTCCTGCAGAAAACCGGAACAGGCGTTGATCAAACGAGCAAAAGAAGAATTGAATATTGATATCCAAAACAGCTTTTTCATTGGCGATAAAACTTCCGATATGGAAACAGGAAAGCGAGCGGGTATGAGAACCATACTTGTGAAAACCGGATTTCAGGGGAGAGACGATGAATTTGCAGGTGAGCCGGATTACCGTGCAGATGATCTCCTGGATGCGGCCAATTATATTTTGCGGTTGGAGAGATTATAGATCAGAAATTTCCTTTTAAGAATGAACAATCGTTATGCTAATTTTAACTTGACATTATATTTCTTTTTGATTAATTTTTTAATATTGTTACCTCTAATATAATTTTCATTTTATTGTTTTAAGTAAAACGATAAATGATAAGAATGAAAAGGTTGTCTGTTCAAAGGATTGAAAATTATTTTAAGTAATAATCATGAATTTGAATATGTGATTAAGTTACATATTGTTGAAATTCGATAATTATTATTTATTGTTTTCTATTCAAAAAGGACTTGACATTTCATTAATTTTTTATTAAACTCAATATGTTTATTCCATAATGATTGGTTTTTTAACTAATTAGTGAATAGATTGTCTTTGAATAACAATACCTATCCATGAAGTAAGTTTAGAATTTCCGTTTCATTTTTAATTATACAATTTTTGAAAATTTAATGCTGGTATTTATCTGCAAGATCGGGGGAGGAGGGCTTTCGACAGGCGCGATGTTTCCAAACTCAATTTCATGTAAATTACATTTTATAGTTATTTTTAATTCCAAAATATGGGGAGAGCTATGTCAATGAAAAAGTGGAAATTTAGCTTTGTTGCTGGGATTTTTTCGTTTTTCATTTTTGTTCATTTGGCTATAGGAGGTACGACCGGGAAAATCACGGGAACAATCACTGATAAGGCTTCAGGTGACCCGCTTCCGGGAGCGAATGTAATTCTTGCCGGTTCGACTACCGGTGCTGCAGCTGATATCGATGGTGATTTCACAATTTTGCATGTATCCCCTGGTGTTTATTCGGTAGTTGTATCCATGATGGGGTATGCAAAGGTAGTTGTGAGTGATGTCCGTGTCCGTATCGATCAAACTACACGGGTAGATGTACAACTTGAGATGGAAGCTATCGAAGGTGAAACCGTGACAGTTGTTGCAGAAAAAAACCTGATCAGGCAGGATATTTCAACAAGTGTGGTTGCAATTTCGAGTGATGAAGTTCAGGAAATGCCCCTTTCCTCCGTCTCCGATGTCGTGGAATTACAAGCTGGGATACAGAATGGTCTTGAAATTCGCGGTGGCGGAGCAGACGAAGCCCTGTTGCAGGTGGATGGTGTCACACTTCGTGATCCGAGAAACAACCAACCCATTTCGGGAGTTGCTTTAAGTGCAGTTAAAGAAATATCGATTGAAAGAGGCGGGTTTAACGCCGAATATGGTCAGGTGCGTTCAGGATTGGTTAATATAGTAACCAAAGAAGGAAGCAAGAGCGTGTATCACGGTACCGCAACTTTTAAATATAGTCCTCCCCAATCAAAAAGTTTTGGCATATCTCCCTATGATAAAAACTCCATGTGGTTGAGGCCTTATCTTGATAACGCTGTTTGCTGGACAGGAACAAATAATTGGGATTATTATACACGTTCGCAATATCCAGAATTTCGCGGATGGGATCAGGTTGCTATTGAGAGACTCACAGATACGGATTTAACAAACGACATTACTCCTGCAGCTGCCCAGAGATTGTTTACCTGGGAACACCGCAAGCGTCCGGTAACCGATCAACCCGATTATAATATTGACGCAGGTTTGGGCGGTCCCGTGCCATTGATTGGTGAGAAATTGGGAAATCTGAGATTTTTTGCCAGTTACCGCCAGGAGAGAGAGATGCTTCTCGTACCCCTGGCAAGAGATGATTATCTCGATTATGATTTTCAAATAAAATTAAATTCCGATATTTCATCGGCAATGAAATTGTCCCTCAATGGATTATTCGGTAAAAATTATAATGTAGCCATTAATGATGATGATGAAAGATTTTTTGGCAATCAATTTGGTCCTACTAGTCTGCGAGATGTGGAAACGTTGTATTGGCAGCCAACCATGTATATGAAAACACCTTTTCAAATCGCAAAAGTGACGCAGGAATCCCGTCCGGCACGTATTTTTTCAAATTCTTTTTACTGTCCGGCCGATGTAAGTTATCATACATGGGCAGCGAAATTGTCTCATACGTTAAGTCAAAAGACTTTCTATGAAATCAGTGTTGAATATCTTTCAAGAACCTATAAAACTGGACCGGTTGCAAACCGAAGCAACCAGTTATATGAAATTATCGCGCCCACAAGTCCGCTTCCTTATACGGGATGGGTACCTTCGGAACCGGGTTCCTATTTTGGCGGATACTGGGCAGACGAATCTCCCTTTGGATTTCGTGCTGAACCAGCTCAAAGCGGGATTGGTGGATCCATGGGAGTTTTTAATGCGCATACTTCCGAAGCGCGCGATTCAAGCCAAATTGCTGCCACCACATTTAAAATTGATCTGACCAGTCAAATCAATCGAAGCAATATGATAAAGGCAGGAGTTGAGTTTGTCTATAATGATCTGCATCTGTACTATGGTGTCGTCAACGAAGCTGTCGGACAAATTTTATGGGTCAATGAACATTATTTCCCGGTTCGCGGTGCTTTGTACATTCAGGATAAATTGGAACCGGAAGGTCTGGGTTTTGTTATCAATATGGGATTGCGGATGGATTTCAGCAATGCCAATACCCACTGGGTGATGCCGGCGAATCCATTTGATGAGTCCTACTATTCAGCCAAATATAATCCAGATGCATCATATAGTGCAGAAAAAACCAAGACCGATTTTTCGATCAGTCCTCGTCTCGGAATCTCTTATCCTATCACAGAAAATTCCAAACTCTTCTTCAACTACGGCCATTTCAAACAACTTCCCACTTATGAAGAAATGCTTCGATTGGGACGGGATCCAGGCGCAGGCGCCATGCGGAATTATGGAAATCCCAATCTTTTACTTGCCAAGACGGTTTCTTATGAATTGGGTTACGATCATGTTCTCTTTAATACCTTGTTGGTTCAGGCAGCTGCTTTTTATCATGATATAACGGACCAGCAGTCGATTGTCAGCTATGTGAATAAAAATGAAAGTGTGAATTACAGCCAGGCAAGCAACAACAGCTACGAAGATATTCGTGGTTTTGAATTGAGTTTACGTAAATCTGCCGGGCAGTGGTGGTCCGGTTTTGCCAACTATACCTATCAGGTGAATACATCGGGTTATTTTGGAAAACAGAACATGTTTGAAAAGGCTTACGAGCAGCGGGTAGAAGATCAGAGAACGCGTAATCTCTATCAGAAAAGACCCATTCCGCAGCCTTTTGCCCGTGTCAGCCTGGTGTTCAATTCTCCGAGAGATTTTGGCCCTGATGTTTATGGAATTCGGCCTTTAGGAGATTGGGCATTGAATTTCATATACAATTGGCGGGCAGGAGAGTACATCGATTGGAATCCTTATAATGATCCGGATGTATATGCTAATGTTCAGGTGAAAGATTATAATGATTTGGTTCTGCGTGTCAATAAAACATTCACGCTCACCAAGATGAAGATGAAACTCACCTGTTTTGTCGAAGTGAATAATCTGTTTAATATAAAACGGCTTTCGGGCGCCAGTTTTGAAGATATTCTTTCCCCCATCGATTATATTCCTTATATGCAGTCTCTGCATCTGCCGAAGAGTGAAGACTATGACAATATTCCGGGATCGGATCGCGCTGGAGAATATCGCAAAAACGGTGTGGCTTTTCAACCGATTGTTCAGGTTAGCAATATTAATGATATCACAAAACCAGGTGTGAATGATCCATATGTGATATATTGGGAGATAGGCACTGGTCAATATTTGCATTATGATCGTAAGACCGATAATTGGATTCCTGTTCCAAGTAAGGATATGAAAAAGATACTCGATGACAAAGCCTATATCGATATGCCCAACCAGACCTCATTCAGTTTTCTGAATCCGAGACAGTGGTTTTTCGGAGTCAGATTGTCGTTCGATTTACAATAACCGTTCATAAAGATAGACAGAGAGGAATGTTATGCAAAATATGTTCAAGCTCCGTCGTCAAACCATTTTAAAAGTTTTAGTTTTCGCTCTCTTTATGGGCCTTTTCATCCAGACGAATATAATGGCCCAGGAAGTGACCGGGAATCAGGAGTTTCGATGGATCAGTATAGGCTCACTTTGGAACTGGTTTTCCAATGCAGGTGCCGAAGTCGAATACGGAAGACGCGGACGGACATGCTGCCAGGAAACCGATCAGGCCGATCAATTGTACTGGGAAGCCGAGTATGCGTGGCCAGACAGAGGTGTCTCCAAAAGCATGTGGATTGGAACCACGAATTATGACGACCCGGTCAGCGGTGAGTTTTATCCATATAAGGTAATACCTGCCGGTCCCCGTTTTGCCAATAATATTACCAACTTCATGCCGGTAACATTGGATCCATATAATACGGGTGCTGATTTCGATGGTATTTACAGTGTCGGCCGTTTTGCCCATCCGACAGTGATGGTGGATGATGTTCCTGCAACCAATCTGGATGATTATGATCTGGTCGATTTTATCGATCCGGAACTGCCTGCCGATCGGATTGTTGTCAATAAATTAAATTCCAATATGGGAGTCACGGTTACACGGAAAATTTATGCATTTAGCCATCAGGATCATGAGAATTATTATATTTATGAATATACTTTTAAAAATACCGGAATTTACGCTCCGGATGATCCGCTTGCAGAGCCCCATCATAAAACCCTGACAGGTTTTATCCCGTTGTTTCATTACCGGTATGCACCCGGACATCAGGGAGCGACGATGGGTTGGGGTATTGCGGCGACGCGATGGGGGCAGAGTACCGTCAATCAAGTGGTTCATGACGATCCAACGACTCCCGAAGCAGATGTCACCAGAGCCACATATTCATGGTATGCTCCCCATTCTTCCAGTCCGCTGGGATTGGAGGGAGATTGGGGGCAGCCCAATGGAGATTCTCCTTCCCCTTTGGGTTCACCCTGTTTTTTAGGTGATGTGATACTGCATGCGGACAAAAGCCCCGGGGATAAAAGCGATGACCTTAATCAACCTTATTCGGCTCCCTGGATAGATAGTGACGCACTCATGCTAAGCGTGACCGATTCATATAATTCAGAAGAGATGTCAGTAAAATATCTGAGTATGAATTCCGGTGTCCCCAATCCAACGCAGGCAGATCTAATCGGAATGACTCGATTCGGGGATGCCGAGAATCTGAATATAGGAGGAATTTCAACCTCATTGGGATTTGGCCCTTATACTCTGGCGCCGGGCGACAGTGTCAATATCGTTATATCGGAAGCTGTTGCAGGATTAAAACGAAAAAAATCGCTTGAAGTAGGATATAAATGGTTTGCATGGCACTCAGGAACAGCAACGCCCACTCTGATTATGCCCGATGAAAGTGAAACTACGGATGAGGATGCATACAAAAAAGCATGGGTATGGACTGCCGAGGATTCACTTTTTACAGCTTTTCGTCACGCAAAGGAGATGTGGGAAGCTGGAATGTATAATGGCATTCAGGAACCGCCCCGTCCTCCCGAACAATTCATTGTGACTTCGGGAAGCGATAAAATCACACTTGACTGGCAAATGCCTTCCGATGCAGATTTGGGGAACCTGGCCGGATTTTATATCTCAAGAGCGGTTGGACGGCCTGATACATTGTACGATGTTATTAAGACCTGTGCGGCAGATGTACGCACCTGGGATGACACTTCACCTGAACGAGGACGTGATTACTATTACTATATTCAAAGTTTTGATAATAGTGAAACTCCTCTGGTTTCTAATAAATTTTGGACCATGACAAATACGGCCGCCCGTTTAAAGAAGCCGCCGAAACCCGCATTGGATTCCATTTTTGTTGTTCCCAATCCATGGGATATCCGCTCCAGACAGATTCAGTTTGGAAGTGAGTCCGGCTCTGAAGACCGCATTGCATTTTTTGGATTACCTGCAAAATGCACCATCAAGATTTTTACGGAACGCGGAGATCTGGTTAAAGTCATTGAGCATACCAACGGCAGCGCCGATGATTACTGGCACCAGGAGACTGAATCCCGCCAGATCGTTGTCAGCGGTCTTTATATTGCGTATTTCGAGACTCCGGATGGTAAATCGACCTTCCGCAAGTTCATCATTATCCGTTAATGAGTCAGAGAGGGATTTTGGGCCCGATGGATCAAAATAAGAGGATAGAGACAATGAAAAGAACATTTCGGTATATTCAGAGCATAGTGGTGTTTATTCTCATTATAAGCACTCCGCTATTTGGAGGAGAAGAAAAGAAGAAAGTGGCACAGACCGGATTCCAATTTTTAAGTGTTATGTCGGATGCACGGGCATCCGCTTTGGCCGGTGCTGTGACGTCCCTTCCGATGGGTTCAAGCGCTCTGTTTTTCAATCCTGCCACAATGACGGAGATGGAAGGGTCCCTGGATGTGACAGCGAGTCTGAACGAGTGGATTGCGGATATCAAACACAACACATTCAGTGTGGCGTTCAAACCCGGCAACGGAAACTTGGGCGTCTTCGGAGTGAGTATCCAATCTGTGGATTACGGAGAAATAATCGGGACGATTGTGGATGGAAGCAATCCTGAAGGTTATTCGAAGATAGATGATCCCATTAAGCCCACAGCATTGGGGATCGGTTTGGGTTATGCAAAAGCCTTGTCGGACCGGTTTTCAGTCGGCGGTCAGGTACGCTGGGTGAAACAGGATCTGGGAGAATCGATAGTCCCGGCGGGCATCGCAGAGAACGATACGACGACAGAAAAAGTATCGAATAAACTCAACCCGCTTGCCTTCGATTTCGGGACATTGTTCAAAACAGGAATCAAGAGTCTTGCATTCGGGATGTCGGTTCGAAACTTTTCAAAAGAGATTAAATATGCAGACGAAGGATTTCAACTTCCGCTGGTGTTTACCATGGGAATCTCGATGGATATAATGGATCTGTTTGAAATCAGCGGTCCCGAGCAATCGTTGTATCTCTCTGTAGACGCAACGCATTACCGTTCCCACGCAGAGCAGTTGATCGTAGGGTTGGACTATACGCTCATGAACTTCCTGTCGGTACGCGGCGGTTATGTATCGAGCAACGATGAAGACGGATTGAATTTTGGATTTGGCGTATCGCATTTTGGATTGACCATTGATTATGCCTATACGCCGTTTGGCGTATTTGATAAAGTGCAGCGGATGACAGTCCGTTTTGCGATGTAAAGGAAAGAAAATATTCAATTCATATTTAGGAGAGGGCGATGAAACATATTCAATTTGAGAAAATTTTTATTCTCATTATCAGCATTTATTTTTTGTTTTTTATCGCATGTGAATATAAGGGGCCTGATGCAATATGGGTGGAAAATGGGCAGGGTGCGCAGAAACCTGTGATCAACAGTATCGAACCTGCGGACAGCGCTGTGGCGGGTGTTTGTTATATCACACTGCACGGAGAAAATTTTTCTGAAGACAAGTCCAAAAATATTGTTACATTCGCCAATGTCGATAATTTTTATCAGGTGGTGGACAGTTCAAAAGGAAAAATTCTTGAAATTGTGCAGGCAGAGGTGAAAAGTGCAAGCAGCAATTCGTTAACGCTTTATCGGCCAAATATCCTGGGTGATTCGTGTCTCATTAAAGTTGCAACACGGGGTGCTTATCAGGTTGAAACGTTTGGATCTCCTTACCGGGTTACAACAGTAAGCAGCCAATATTTGAGATTGGGATCAACGGAAACAATCAATGCAATGGCGGTGGACAATCAGGAGAATCTCTATATCTATATGGCCGATAAAACCATTCATAAGGTGACACCGGATAAAGAACGGTCTCTGTTTTATGACGCCGGAATAGCTGCGGTTACGACCATGCGAACGGGACCGGGAGGGGATCTGTATATAACACGGCAGAGAAATACCGGACTCTACATTGCTAATGCCGATACGTCCATGAAATTGGATGATTTTCCGGTAAAAATTACCGGCTTTGATTTTGATGAAAACGGAAATATTTTTGCCGCTGGAAGAGAATCGAACTTGATTATTAGAAATCCAGATGGTATATTTAAGACAGTTGGGGATTACGAAGATTTTGAAGTGACTGTTGTCCGCATATTTAACGGGTATGTCTATGTAGTGGCGGAATACCGTGGAGACCTTGTTACGATTCCGCTTATGGCGATATGGAGGAGCGAAATTATTTCAGCAGAGGGAGATATCCCGATAGACGTAGGGGAGAAGGAACTCATACTTGACTGGTCGAAATCGGGTGATTTTTCCGATTCGGATATTATGGACATAACATTTTCGGATGTGGATGCAGGAGGAGATTGTTTTGTGGCCACAACCAACGGAGCCAGCGATACGGACGATAGCACCGATCCGATATTGATCATTCATTCAGACCTCAGTTCCGAACCATTCTATAAAGGAGGCCTTTTGGTGCCTTCTGATGGGGAGCCGGATGCGAGCAAGATGGTTTGGGGAAGCGATAAATATATGTACATTTTTAACAGCACCAGCGGAAAAATATTTCAATTGGGTATGAACAGAAACGGGGCACCATACTACGGAAGAGGATTGTAAAAAACGTGTAGTTCGGCGTACCAGATAAAAAAAAATGGAAAGGAGGTGGTTGCGGGCCAGAAGCTGAAGTAATTATTTTTAAATCGTGTCTTTCGAAAAAGGACATGAAAAGTGTATGATGTGTCTCAGAGTATCGAGAATGTGAATCTAATTTTAGGAGGAGTTAATGATGAGAGTATTTACAAAAGTTTTGGTCTGGACTCTCTGCCTGTCATTGGCCGGTGTTTTGTCAGTCAGTGCAACTGTGCTGGATGATGTTCTTCAGGTTCCTATGACGACAGCAGCTCCCGAAATCGACGGAGAAATGGACAATGTCTGGATGGGAGTGTCCAATACGCCCATGCTTATTTATGTGGATGACATTATGCCGGACACCTGGCTTGATCATTCATCATGGTACCGCGCAATGTGGGATGAAGATGCTTATTATTTCTACGGTACCGTATATGATGATGAAATTGCCACTGATTCTCCCAATTCCTATGAAAATGACAGCTGGGAAATCTATTTCGACGCCGATAATTTGAAGAACGATACCTACATAACCGGCAATGATTTCCAGTGGAGATATGTCTATGGTCTCACTGACTTTCTGGCAGGTACAACTGATTTTGGCGAAATGGCCTGGACCGAAACCGATCTGGGTTATGATTTCGAGCTGAAAATTGCTCAGGCTGATCTGCCTTTTACGCTGGAAGCAGACCATGAATTCGGATGGGAAGCCCAGGTGAACGAACGCGACAATGGTACACGCGAAACCATGTCCAAATGGTGGGGAAACACCAACGATTCATGGGTGAATCCGAGTACTTTCGGTACAGCCGTGTTGGCAGAAGCTCAGGTTGGTGACGATCTTTTGATCCCGATGGCTTCCGGTGCCCCTGAAATCGACGGTGAAATGGATGCTGTGTGGAACAATATTCCCGAAGTTCCCAT
>Ga0315536_1001025_pt1 | contig 14141 bp, 10 predicted proteins | sample SalMarSW160230MG_FD_203093 | JGI IMG/M metagenome (GOLD analysis project Ga0315536, IMG submission 203093) | Salt marsh sediment microbial communities from the Plum Island Ecosystem LTER, Massachusetts, United States - Salt Marsh Sediment SW1602-30 ... | reverse complement strand
CACGCAGATCGGCGACCGGTTTGAGCCGGGAAGCTTCGACCTGATTGTCTCGACGCTCGTGTTCAGCGAGCTGATGCCTGATGAGCGGCGATTCGTGCTGACAGCCTGCACGGGGCTACTGGCCCCCGGCGGGCGGCTCCTGATCGCCGATGAGGTCGTCCCAAACCGATCGCTGGCCCTGCTCCCCTTTTACCTTGTACGTATACCGCTCATCCTGCTGACCTGGCTCCTCACCCGCACGACGACCGCTTCTCTGCGCGGCTTCGTGGGGCTGATGGGGGAGACAGGCTTCTCGACCCACTCGGTGCTCTCCTACCTGGGTGGCAGCTTGGTGCTCTACGAGGCGCAGATGGCCGAAGCACCCACAATTGCCGAAGGGGAAGCGAGTATCGCGACCTGCTGTCTGCCGTGCGCGGTCAATTCGGCGCTGGTCAAAGACACCGCCGAAGCTACACTGCCAGCAGGAGTGGCGGGGGAGTTGCATCACCAGGTCACGCTGCGAACGCTGCTCATTGACCTTTGGGCGCTGTTCTTCCGGATCGTCCCCCCATATCCTAAAGCCCGGACTGGCCTGTTCGCGGTTGGGCATCCCGACTCAAAATCGCCCGTGCTGGTAACCGGAAACTTCGATCTGACTGTACGGCGGCTGGTGAGTGCCATTGAGGGGCAGGTAGATGCCTGGGTGCTGGTGGCTGACTCAGCGGGCATCAACATGTGGTGCGCGGCTGGGGGTGGCTACTTTACGGCGGAGAAAGTGATTGCGGCAGTCAAGTCGTCACATCTGAGCGAGGTCGTCAGCCACCACGCCCTGATCCTGCCGCAGCTGTGCGCCAACGGTGTGGACGGCTGGAAAATCCGGAAGGAGACCGGTTGGGGAGTCCACTGGGGGCCGGTGAAGGCCAAGGACATCCCGGCTTACCTTGCCGCTGGGCGAAAAAAGACCGACGCGATGCGCTGGGTGCGCTTCCCACTCAAAGACCGGCTGGAGATGGTGACGGTCACACTGGGGTTTTACGGACTGCTGATTCTGTTACCGGTGGCGATCTTCTGGCGGCACATGTTCTGGCCGGTAGCGGCCAGCCTGGTCGGCCTCACATACTTTTACGCGGTAGTGCATCCCTGGCTGCCGGGGCACGATGGGCTCCTGAAGAGCATCCCCCTGGCTCTCATCGCGCTGGCGGGGCTGGCGGCGTACTCCGCGCTCTTCTACCCGATGCCGGTGCCACGATTGTTCAACTGGACGGTTGGTCTGATCGGGTTGTCGGTGTTTACAGGTGGAGAGCTTCAGGGGATGTCGCCGTTGATGCGGGGGGAGCAGGCCAATTGGAGTCGCGAGGCGATCATCGGGGCGATATTGGGGCTGGCTTATTGGCTCGTGCCGCTGGCGACGGGGTGGAGGTGATAGGATGCCTGAGGACCCGGGAATGTGGGCATCGCTGACCGAGCACATCGACATCGCAATCAAGCTGCGCGGGCTGGAGATTCACTTTGACGCCGACCGGTGCAAGGGTGTCTGGCAGTGCTACGAAGTCTGTCCGGTCGGTTGCTGGACGCCCGACCGGGAGCGACGCAAGGTCGTCTTCCACGACCCTGACCGGTGCATTGCGTGCGGAGCGTGTGTGCTGCAATGTCCAGAAGGTGCCATCGAGCTGAAGTAGGGACGTGTTTCTGGTTGTTGTGGACAACTACAACTCCTCAAGTGGGCTTGTTTCGCTCTTCTCCACTTTCGTCTACAATAGGGAAAGTGGTTTGCCCAGGAGAACCTCTGTTACGCTTGACAGGGAGAAAGCAATTATGATGGTTAAAAAGAGAAGCTGGCTTCGACGTCTCTTTCAGCTTGGCTTCGTATGTCTTTTCGGAGGGCTGATGGTCGCCTGCAATCTCGGTCAGACGTCGCCATCCGAGCCGATTGATGCCCAGTCACTATCGCTCACGCCCGCTGTGATCCCCCAGGATAGCGGCCAGACGGTTACAGAGACGCCATTTGTCATTGTGCCGACCAACACGCCCGTCCCTGAGCTGCTCCCCCAGGAGGAGATCCAGTTTATTCGCCTTGACCAGCCTGATACTCAGCACCGAACGCTGGAGCCGCTTACCATTCGGGTAAGGCGGGGGCGGCTGGTATCGACGATTACCTGCTCCTGGGTGCTTCAGGATACGGGACAGACCGGCGCGCTGGGCACACCCACCACCGAGCAGGTCGACGAGAATCTGAATGACGATGTGTACATTTTTACCCCCCAGCTTGCCGGGACGTATTCGGTCAACTGTACGGGGATTGCCACGACCTCAAGCGGCCAGCGGCAGGTGACTCAGGTCAGCCCGACGTTTGCGGTCGAAGCCAAAGGATAAGCGAGGCTGCTTGCAGCAGAGGGTGTCCCTGGATACCCGCACAGCCTGATTAGACGGCAGTTCGCCTGACGAGAGTCGCCTGGCGAGCTGCTTTTCATGGATCCGGGTGATCGCCGTGAGGGGGCAGCGTTGGAGAAAGTCGCTAGTCTTGTGATTCTGTGCCCCGGCTGAGCCGCCTGACGCGCCGCCAGGTCTGGAATTCGTAGTAGGCGGTCAGCAGACAGAGGCGCAGCCCGTGCGCTCCGTCCCGGTAGCCCCGTAAGGTGACGAACCGCCACCAGAAGTGGCGAAGCGGCCCGCTGAGATACGTCCACAGCCTGGGCCGCTCCCCCCGGCCAAAGCGGATTCGCGCTTCGTAGTCGGTGTACCCTTCCTGTTTGGCGATGAAGTGCCTGACGTCCCGGTAATTGTAGTGAATCAGGGGGTTTTCCAGATATCCGGCCTCCCCATCAAGGATCACTTCCTCGTGAACCGGGCGTCCAGGGTCGTAGCGGGCGCTTGCCCGGTGCAGGAGCCGGAGTTGATAATCCGGGAACCAGCCCGCGCCCAGCGTGAGCTTGCCAAAAATGTAGTTGTGTCGCGGCACCCACCAGCCGCGCTCCGGCCTGGCGATCTTCTCCCTGATCTCAGCCGCCAGCGCAGGGGTGGCGCGCTCGTCGGCGTCGACGAAGAAAACCCATTCGGCCTCGACGGCGGCCAGGGCGGCATCGCGCTGTGCCCCGTAATTCTCGAACGGGTGTTGGAGTACCCGTGCCCCCATGCTTCTAGCGCGCTCCACCGTCCGATCTGTGCTGTAGGAATCAAACACGACGACCTCGTCAGCCCAGCGCAGGCTGTCGATGCAGTCGACGATATTCGTTTCTTCGTTCAGGGTGATGATCATCCCGGCAAGCTGGATCATGGTGGGTGCTCTCAGGTCGCTTTGGCGAGGTTGCTGCGGCTGAGCCGAATAACCTGTCGATACGCCTGGACGATCTGCTGCCGCGCCTCTTCGCCGCGGGATGAATCACGGGCGGTCAGCCGGATCAGGCGGTTCATGCCCGCCCGCACCAATTGGCAGGCCAGCCAGCGTTTGAGCGGTGGGTAGTGTTTAGCATAGAGCTTGAGTCGCGCCGTCCACAGGTTGACGATCGATTGAGGCTGGGCCTGCCGGGTGCTCTGCCCTTCCAGGTGGACGATCTCCGCCTGGGGGACGCAAATGACGCGCCAGCCTGCCTGGTGAATGCGCATCGCCCAGTCGATCTCCTCGCAGTACAGGTGGAAACGCTCGTCGAATAGCCCGGTGTCCTGGATCACTTCCTTGCGCAGCAGAAATGCCGCGCCGAGCGGGTGGTCAACCTCGAACGGCTCACTTCCCTGGTAAAGGCTCCGTGGGTACCTCCCGTTCAGTCGGCTTTCCCGAATCCTAGCTGGAACGGGGAATAAGTCGATGAAAAGCTGCGCCAGCCCAGGGAAAGCGAAAGCGCTGTGCTGGAACGATCCGTCGCCGTAGACCAGACGCGCGCCCGCCAGCCCGGCATCTGACGATTCCATCGCCGAGACGAGCGCGGTCAGCGCGCCGGGAACGACTATCGTGTCGGGGTTCAACAGTAGGACGTAGTCCGGCAGCGCCGCGTCGCTGTCCGGGAAACCCATCGCACGCAGCGCCAGGTTGTTGGCCCGCCCGAAGCCGAGGTTCTCCCCCGGTTCCAACAGCCTGGCCTGGGGGAACTGCTCTCGAACGGCCTGCGCGGTGCCATCCGCCGAGGCGTTGTCGACCAGCCAGACCTGCCCGGCGAACGGGGCGCGCCCCAGGTCGTCGTAGACCGAGCGCAGGCAGTCCAGGGCTAACTGGCGGACGTTCCACGTCACGATGATGATCGCCAGGGCCGCTGTCCCCTGCCGTGGATGGTTACTCATAACCAGAGAGGATACCCTGTCCCACCGGTTCTACCAATGGGACAGGGGATGTGATTTTAGACGAAGCGCTGACGGATTTCCGAGCTGACGTAGTCCAGGATCGCGACCGTGAACGCGATGAACCAGACGGCGATACCGGCAGCGCGGTAGTCCAGCAGCCGGATGTACTGGATGAGGATGAAGCCGATGCCGCCGCCGCCGACCAGGCCGATCACCGTCGACATACGCACGTTGATGTCCCACCGGTAGATCGAGAAGGACACAAACGGGGGGATCATCTGGGGGATGACGGCGTACATGATGGTCTGGAGCGAGGTCGCGCCGGTGGCCTGGATGGCCTCGATTGGCCCGGCATCGATTCCTTCGATGGCTTCGGAGTACAGCTTGCCCAGGGCAGCGATCGAGTGCACGGTCAGGGCGATGATGCCCGCAAAGGGGCCAAGCCCCACCCAGACGACGGCGATCAGTGCCCAGATCAAAGGCTCGATAGAGCGGATGATGTTCAGGACCGTCCGCGTGAGGTAGTAGACTAACAGAGACAGCCACGACCCAGACATCAGGTTCCGTGCAGCCAGGAAGCTGATCGGGATCGAAAAGACGATGCCAAAGGCGGTCGCCATCATGCCCAGGAAGATGGTTTCTACCATGCGCTCGATCGTCAGCATTAGCGGCTCGCTGGGCAGCAGGCCGCCCACTTCGGAGGTTTGGCGGGCGCTTATAAAGTGAATGAGCCGCCCTTCTGCGCTGGGCGGGATCAGCCGATAAGGCATCACCACGTCGGTCTCAAAACTCCCCTCCGAATCAGTCATTACGGTGAGGTACTCGCCTTCCTTCCGCACCCGGAACTCCTGGCCGATCGGGTCTTCCCACCAGATTTGGGTCTCTGTATTGGGCGCGAAACCCCTGCCAATCAGGTGAAGTGTTGTGCCGGGTATCACATCGTTGTTTTCGTCCAGGTCGGAGAGGTCGCCGCAGGTCGGCTCGGCGACGAGGTAGGGCTCGCCGGGAATCTCCTCAGGCGGGGGAGGGGGATTATCGTCGCACGGAGAGAGGATCGGCGCCTCGGCGGAAACGGTCTCCGTTTCGCGCGTGAAGGCCGCTTCCCAGGGCCACAGCACGCGGGACAGCGGGGGTAGCGCGTCGGGCAGCTCGACGACCGCCTTCTCTAGATCGATCTCGCTGATCTGCCAGCCTAACACAAAGAAAACAACCGCAATTAAGATGAATATACCGGTTCCAGGCTGTTTGCCGGGCTGTGCCTGGCGATAGGCGTCCCAGACGTTCAACGCCCACATCAGGACGATCCCGATCAGTACAATCACGATGAACAGTGGCCGGCGCTGCAAGCTCCGGTTGATCATCGCCAGCAGGGTCGGTTCTCGGTGGGCGATGCCGTTCACACGCCAGATGAAGAGCGCGATGATGCTGGCCAGCGAGCCCATGATCAGCAGGCCGCGCCAGACCTGCCGGGTAAGCATCTGCCCGAAGCCGGGGACGACCAGTGAGGCGACTGCGGCGGCAGGCGGTGGGACAAGGCTGGGTTTTTTGTCTCTGTGAACAGTTCGCATTCCCATGGCTAGATCTCCCCTCCAACGCCAACCCTGATCGCCTCTTCACCGTAAATTTCCTTGAACTCTTCGTCAGTCATGCTCTGGATTTGCTTCTTCGTACCCCGATAGACGACCTGACCATCCCGCAGCCCAATCACGCTGTTCGCGTAGCGCTGCACGAGGTCGAGGTAGTGGAGGCTGCAAAGGATCGACATCCCCTCCTCCTGATTGAGCGTTTCCAGGTATCCCAGGATGGAATGGGCCAGCACCGGGTCGAGGCTGGCGACCGGCTCGTCGGCCAGTATCATCTCAGGTTGTTGCATCAGGGCGCGGGCAATGCCCACCCGCTGCTGCTGGCCTCCGCTCAGCTCGTCGGCGCGCTTGGTAGCCTGGTTGGAGATGCCCACCCGCTCCAACGCATCCAGGGCCATTTGCCGGTCGGATGGGGAGAAGCGGTAGAAGAGGCTTGACGATTGCGTGTACCCCAGGCGTCCGGAAAGGACGTTCATCAGGACGCTTGAGCGTTTTACCAGGTTGAAATGCTGGAAGATCATCCCGATTTTGCGGCGTATCTGACGCAGCTCAGCGCCTTCGGCAGCGGTAACGTCAATGCCGTTCCAGAGGATCTGTCCCTCGGTGGGATCGATCAGGCGGTTGATGCAGCGTAACAGGGTCGATTTTCCAGAACCACTGAGACCGATGATGACCAGGAACTCGCCTTGTTCGACCTGAAAGCTGACGTCCTTTAAGGCCACTGTCCCATCATCATACACTTTAGTCAGGTTCCTAACCTCAAGCATCCTGCCTCCTGAATTCTACGAGGGGGGGCCAGCGGCCCCCCCTCGGGTACATGATAAGCAGTGAAAGGAAGGCTTATTCCTGCAGGTCTTCGATGCTCATGCCAGAGGCTTGCAGAACCTGTCGGAAGGGATCGTAGAAGTCGTCGCCGTGCTTTTCCAGACCGGTCCAGCTATAAGCGGTATCGAGCGCATCCACGCCTTCGTCGGTTGCTGCGATGGCGAGTAGCCCATCGACGACCTTATCGCGCAGATCCTGAGGCATCGCCGAGCTGAACTGGACACCGTCATTCGGGATATCGGCGGTCACTTCGATCACCTTGACCACGTCCATCACGTCCGGGCTGTCCTCTTCGATCGTGCTACGGGCGTCGACGTAGGTTGCTCCCGCGTCGCAGTCACCGTTATAGACGGCGGCGACGACGGCGTCGTGGCTGCCTGCGTCAACGATCTCGGCCAGGTCGGTGTCCGGGTTGATCCCGGCGGCGCGCATGGTCAGGTTGGGGATGATCCAGCCGCTGGTCGAGAGCGGGTCAGGACGGCAGAAGGTCTTGCCCGCCAGGTCGGCGATGCTGTTGATCCCGCTGTCAGTACGGGCGATGATCTGGCCGTTGTAGACCGGGCTGCCAAAGCGGACGGCAACCAGAGCAGCCTCAGCGCAGCCGCGGTCGGCGGCGAGCACGTAGGCGAAGGTCGCCAATGAGGCCATGTGCGCCTCTGGCGGGTCGCTGCACATCGCTTCGACGACACCAGCGTACTCGGTCGCGACGTTGGTAATGATAAACAGGCCGGTTTCATCCAGGAGCAGGTCGGCTACTTGTTGCGCACCGGCGGCAACTTGTTCGGTTTCGCCAGAGGGAACGAACGACCAGACGATCGGGTGCTCCTCGGTGCCAAGCTCTGCGGGCTTGCTTGCTGCGCAAGCAGCCAGTGCAAGACTCGCGACGAGCAACAGGGCGATCAATACGAACCACTGATTCTTCTGATTAAGCATCTTAACCCCCTTAGGTTTTCACTCACTGAACAGATCTGAATAGTTGGCAATAAATGTGAAGCTGCCCCTTCTATGGCATCACCCCCTTTCGTATTGGTCTGGCGTAGATAAGTGCTCAGATTCACGCGGCGTAACAGGCTAAACAAACCTGGAAAATATACCTACAAGAAAAAAAGACCATCTCAATCACTTGAGATGGTTTCCCGAACAACACTTAACCAGAGCCACCGGGGCAAATAGCCCTGTGCCATGTCGATCCCAAAGTATGATTCTGGGCCAAAGCATCTTCATCGACTTTTGTAAGGTTGACAAAACCAGGTCGCCAGCCAACAGAACTATCTCAGGATTGTAAGACAGATACCGTAAGCTGAGATACGAGCAGTTATCGTGGACGGCTCTTGAGAACACCCTGGTGCTAGTGATGATGCCTTCTCCCCATGAGTCGCGCTTATCATACTCGAATTGCAGGCATCAAGCAAGATGCATGCCGGATTCAGTCAGCCGATTCGGCCTGATCGACGATCTCGATCCAGTGGGGATCGACCCGGTTGTTGTTGGCTGTGATCCCCACGTCCTCGTGGATCAGCCCTGCCCAGAATTGCTGCGGATTCCGCGACTCGACGATGTTCGTCAGCCGAACCCCCCCGGTGATGACCGCGCGCTGGCCGGGCATCAGGTAGTAATGGGTCTGCCCGTTGCTTTCGATAGGCGTTAAATCCTGCTGGGCACCCACTGCCCAGCGCCAGGGGTAGTCCGTTAGGCAGGTGTCACAGTGAATACCCACCCGCCATGCTCCTGATTCGTCATAAAAACCGCTGCTGGAGTACACGTCGCTCTGGTCGTAGACATAGCCAGGCTCAGGGCCGGTCGTCCGAATGGGTGCTTTGCCATAGTTCCAGACGGTCAGCTCAAAGTTCAGCACGTCGCCGACCACGACCGTCCCGCTGGAGAATCGCACGGTGTCTCCCACCGGTTGGGCCACGATCTCGGCGAACGGGATGCCGCCGTTGGTGATGGTCAATTGCCCGCTGCGGCTCACCCGCTGACCCTCGTCGTCGGACGCCTCCACGCGGACGGTGTAGGTGCCGTTCGGTGGCGGGTCGCGCCCCAGGTCGACTCCTCCATCGTACTCAAAGCTGTGTCTGCCTGCCTCGCCAGGGGCGTCCGCTTCCTGGACTTCGGGCACGAAAATCTGCTCACCCTCGTCGCTGAGCAGATAAACCAGGAGCGTGGCGGGCTTGGAGACGTACACGTTGATCCAGGTTCGGTCGTTCAGGCCGTCCTGGTTGGGGGTGAAAACCTCCGGTGAGATGGTGAACTCCCACAGGTCGGGCAGTGCTGGGTCGCCGCCCTCGACGTTCAGCGTGCCGCTTGCCTGGTCAGTCCGCCCGCTCGCCCGGTCGACCGCCTCGATCACCCAGGTGTACTCCCCATCGGGGAGCAGCCGCTCCAGCACCTCGCCTTGAATCGATTCGCCCTCTCGGACAAAACCCTCGACAATGCCGCTGAACAAGACCTCGTAGCGGCCAGGGGGGCGAATCTGGTCCTTTCGGAAGGTGTACCGGTCGCCTGCGCCGTCCTCGAAGAAGATCGATACCGTGGCTTCCCGGCGGATGCGGTAGCGGATCAGGGTGGCGTCTGTCTCACCGTCGGCGTTAGGCGTGATCGTGGACAGCCCGATCTCGGCCTCGGCGATCAATGACCTGGTTGGCCGACTGACCACGTAGGCTGCTGCCAGGATAAGAACCAGCACCAGAACGGTGGTCAGGATGGTGATTGAACGAGGAATGCGCACATCTCACTCCAATTCCCGGCCCGCGCCCGGCGGGCGATGTGCCGGAGTCTAACCGAATAACGGAGGGGCGACAACGATCAGTTTTGCGGTGAAGGGGCCGGGTGTGGCACGGTGTTCTCGACGGATAGGTGACCTATCAGCACGCTGTCGCCCCCACCGTCAACCGGCAGCCGCTCCAGCGTGGAGGGGTTATATAAGCCCACGACGATGTCGAGCTGTTCTCCCTCCAATTCGGCAGGTAGGATGACCGCGTGCCGGTCAAGCACTTCCTGCTCAGGAAGCCAGGCCGTGGTTGGCTTCAGCCCGTTGACCGGCTGGCTGTCCTGCTGGGCGACCGGGGCGGGGTGTCCAGGCTCGATGAGATGCACGAACACCGTGTAAGAAGTGTCAGGCGTGGTGTGTGCCTGCCAGGTGAGGGCCAGCGACGCCGGGTCGCCGGGGTGCGCCGTGACGCTGCTATCGACCGGCGCGTAGCATAATTCGATAGCTCCGTCCGCAAATGACGAGCAGGAGGTGGGCAGGCCGGGGTTGATGACGGTTGATGGATGGAGGAACAGGCTGAGCTGGCTTTCCCCATACCACGTCCCGCCCGGCGTGGCTGCGTTCTCCAACAGCCACAGCCCGACGTCGTTATCCGGCGAATCCGCGCTGATCCGGTAGGTCAGCAGCCAGACCCGTTTATGCCGGTCGAGAATGGCTTGCAGCGATTCGGATAGTGTCCCTGGTGGGAAGAAAGTAGCGTAGTAGGCTGGCTGGCGATCCGCCGGGAGGTAGGCCGAGAGCATGCCTGGCTGCCACGAATAGCTGTATAGAACGGCGTCATCCGGGGTGATCTGGCGGGCGAGGTCATCTGCCAGCGGCCTTAAATCCGGCTGTGGGTCGGGCTGCCGGTACTGCGCTGCCAGGATACCCCCGATCAGGAGCAGCGCTGCTCCTGAGAGTGCTGCAACCGGGAGGCGGGCGATGCTGGGTCGTGATTGGAGAGCCTGGCGGGCGGCTGCCCAGCCGCATCCGGCTAACAGCGCCAGGGACGGGACGACGAACAACAGGAAGCGGGGCCAGAAGAAGGTGATCGCCATTTTGGCGGCGAACCCTAGCACGAGCGGCACCACGAGCCAGCTCAGGAGCAGCCACCGGGCACGCGGCTTCAACCGGCGGCTGAATGAGCCGACGAGCGCCAGCCCGACGAGCAGGAAGGCCAGCGCAACACGTATCCAGGGCGGCCCAACCGGCCCGGAGGCGAACTCGACGAACGCCGAGAGCAGATAATCGACGACGTGTGCGGCGGACAGGGTAATGGTGGTGTATCCCACCGCCGCCTCGCGCGTACCCTGTGCAGCGCTCCCCATCGTGGGCAGAATCCAGGGAAGCCATATCAAACCGGCGGCAAGCTGCCCGCCAAACCAGATCGCATAATGCGTCCATGGCGCAGGAGCGGAGTCTGCCGCCCTGGCGTTCTTTATGAAATGGCCTGATGTCCATAAGGCGCTTGCAGCGAAAAACAGCCCTGACATGTAATGCGCGCCAAAGGCGAGGGCGGTTGCTAGGGTAATCACGATCCCGGTAAGAGCCAGGAACGGCCCGGATAGCTTGCGGCGTTGATCCGTGCTCGGCGCGCGGAACAGGATGAGCCAGACCACAACCAGCAAGAGAATCAACGCCTGGACGAAGACGTAGCCTTTGGCTTCGCGGCTGTAGTAGACCTGGATAGGCGCAGCAGCCATCAGTGTCCCCCCTATGATGGCCGCCGTTTTCCCCACCTGAAGCCGTCGCCCGATGTGATAAGCCAGGGCGACTCCGATCGTTCCCAGCCAGACACTAAAATACCGAGCGGTGAATGCCGACACGCCGACCAGCCGACTCCACACCCCGACCAACACCCGGTAAACAGGCGGGTTGGTGTCTACCCACAGAATGTGGAACGCCAGGACTTTGGAGAGCGGCAGCGTGCCAAAGGTGAGGGTGACTCCTTCGTCGAACCATAGGGCGCGCTGGTCTAAATGGTAGAGGCGCAGCAGGAACGCGATCAGGATGATGAAGGTAAGCCAGTTATAGGTAGATTCGCGGGGCTTGTTCACGGCGCAAGTATAGCCGCGCGTGGTGTAGAATGCCAGAGGATTCGAGGCTGCGCGCGATATCTTCAAAGGAGATATCCCGATCCATCGGAGCTTGAAGGATTGGCGGTTTTTTACGGTATACTATGCGCTTATCGTCCGCATTCTCCGGCGCAGGGCAGTATACCGACATCTTAATGAAGTATGACTATGGAGCATCCGTGATTTGTTGACCACTATCACCACAGCACAGCAGGCGCTTGAGTATATCCACAGCTTCGACGACCCCTATCTGGCCGCCCTTCGAGACCAGGGCAGCCAGGACTGGGGACTATCTAAAATCCGGGCGCTCCTGGTAGAGCTGGGTGATCCGCATCTGGCCTACTACCCGACCGTTCACATTGCCGGTACTAAAGGAAAAGGCTCGACCGCTGCCTTCATCACCCAGGGGTTGATCGAAGCCGGGCTGAAGGTCGGCCTGTATATCTCGCCTCATCTGCAGGACTGGCGGGAACGTATTCAGATCAACCGCGAGCTGATCGCTGATCAGAAGCTGGTAAAGCTCGTGGCTGACTTCATGCCCTATGGCGAGCGCATGCCAGACCTCAGCGCGTTTGAGGTCACCACCGGCCTGGCGTTCTGGCACTTTGCCCGTGAGGGATGTGATATCGCCGTCGTCGAGGTCGGGCTGGGTGGGCGGCTGGACGCCACCAGCGTGGTCGAGCCGATCCTGTCTGTGATGACCAACATCAGCCTCGACCATATGCAGTTTTTAGGCGACACGCTCGAAGAGATCGCAACGGATAAGTCTGCGATCGTCAAGCCCGGCACGCCGGTGGTCAGCGCGCCCCAGACCCCCGAAGTAAGAGATGTGATACAAGCCCGCGCCGATCAGGTCGGCAGCCGATTGACCCTGGTTGGGCGCGATTGGTTTTACGAGATCGTTTCTGATGGGTTGGACGGGATGGAGGTGCTGATCGGCGATGAGGGTGCGATGCGTCCGTACTCCCTGGGCGTTCTTGGCACTTTCCAGGCGGAGAATGCGGCGACGGCGCTGGCTGCTCTCCAGGAGATCGATCGGGCGGGCGTCCCGGTTCCACGGAGCGTGTGGCCCGATGCGCTTGCCAACACCCGCTGGCCTGGGCGGATGGAGGTGCTCTCGCACCAGCCGCTCCTCATCGTCGACGGGGCACACAACGCGTACTCGATCCGGCGGCTGGTGGAGGCGCTGGCAAACCTGGTCGGCGACAGGCGGATGACGATCGTGTTTGGCTGCATGTCTGACAAGGACAGCCGCAGTATGCTGGGCACGCTGCTGCCCGTGGCCGACCGCCTGATCCTGACTCAAGCCGGACATTCCCGCGCGGAAGACGCCGACCGGCTGATGGCCCTGGCAACCGAGTTGATCGGTGAGGGTAGGGGGACACAAATGCCTGATGCTCCACCGGCTGTGATCGAGCGCACGCCCGACGTGGGCAGCGCGATGGGAGCCGCGCTGAAAAACGCTGCCCCCGATACGGTTATCTGTGTGACAGGCTCGCTCTCGGTGGTTGGCGAAGCGCGCACCTTGTGGTTTGGCTAAAAGCAAAGATACTTATAAGTGCCCATCCACCGATCGCCCGATTGGCGGTAAGCTCATCATAGAGTGGTAGAGCGGCACAGCGCCGGTCTGATAATTGGAGAAAAAATGGCGTATTTTGACGAGAACATCCCTGATATGCTGAGCGCGCTATCAGAGTTCGACAAATTAAAAGTGGCGGAGCCTGACGACGACGGCCTGATTGAAGCCTCGCTAGTCCCCCTGCGCGACCTGATTATTTATCCCAATATGGTGTCGCCGCTGTTTATCGGGCGCAGCCGCTCCCTTGAGGCTGTTTACGCGGCCCAACAGGCCCATGAGACGATCATCTGCGCGGCCCAGAAAGACCCGGAGCTTGAGGACCCCGGCAAGCGCGACATCTACAATACGGGTGTCGAGCTTGCGTTGGGACGCATGCTGCGCATGCCGGATGGGACTCTGAGCGTCCTCGTCCAGGGGAGACGGCGCGTCGAGATTGTCGACTATAAGCAGGATGACCCTTACTTCCGGGTGAAAGCCCATCCGATCGTCGAAAAGACCGACCATACCCACGAGATCGAGGCCCGCATGCGGGCGGTGCTGGCTTTGTTTGAGAAGTGCGTTTATCTCAACCGCAACCTGCCCGAAGATGCCTACATCTTTGCGATGAACATCGAGGAGCCGGGCTGGCTGGCCGATCTGGTGGCGACCACCCTGGACCTGACCACAGTCGAGCGGCAGAAACTGCTGGAGATGTACGACCCGGCGGATCGTCTGCTGCGAATGAGCATTCTGCTGGGCAAAGAGCTTGACGTGTTGGAGCTGGAAGACCAGATTCACGACCGGGTTCAGCAGGCCGTCGATAAATCGCAGCGCGAGCTGTTCCTGCGCGAACAGATGCGAATCATCCAGAGCGAGCTGGGGGAGACCGATGTCTTCCAGCAGGAGGTCGCCGAGCTGTACGATAAATTTGAGGCGATCAAGATGCCCGATATGGTCAAGGAGAAGGCCAGCAAGGAGCTTGGTCGCCTGGCTGGCATGTCTCCTCTCGCTCCGGAAGTCGGGATCATCAGAACCTACCTGGATTGGCTCCTGGAGCTTCCCTGGGCGAACGAGACGGAAGACAACCTCGATATCGACCA
>Ga0315536_1001023_pt1 | contig 14147 bp, 5 predicted proteins | sample SalMarSW160230MG_FD_203093 | JGI IMG/M metagenome (GOLD analysis project Ga0315536, IMG submission 203093) | Salt marsh sediment microbial communities from the Plum Island Ecosystem LTER, Massachusetts, United States - Salt Marsh Sediment SW1602-30 ... | reverse complement strand
TCCTTTACGTGAAAACCAAGTGATGGTTTCCCCCATGAAATAAGGGAAAATGATGGTTTTCGGGTATACTTACCGCGCGCTCCCGGGCAGCCGCGGGAGCGCGCATAACGATGGATACCTCCCATATACGCAATTTCTGCATAATCGCCCACGTCGACCACGGCAAATCCACTCTTGCCGACCGGTTGCTGCAACGGACGGGCACGATATCCGACCGCCAGATGACCGAGCAGGTCCTGGATACCATGGATCTCGAGCGCGAACGCGGCGTGACGATCAAAGCCTCGGCCGTGCGCATGAATTACACCGCCAAGGACGGCGTCTCCTACGAGCTTAACCTGATCGATACCCCCGGCCATGTGGATTTCGCATACGAGGTGAGCCGGGCGCTGGCCGCCTGCGAGGGTGCGCTCCTGGTGGTCGATGCCACTCAGGGGATCGAAGCGCAGACGCTTGCCAACCTCTACCTGGCGCTGGAATCCGATCTGGAAGTGATTCCGGTCCTGAATAAAGTGGACCTGGCATCGGCGCGGACCGAGGAAGTGGGCCGCGAAGTGGCATCCCTCTTGGGCGGGAATGCCGGGGATATGATTGCGATCTCGGCCAAGACAGGCTTGAACGTGGAGGCTGTTCTCGAGGCTATTGTCAAAAAAGTCCCTCCACCGGTCGGCTCCGTAGACGAGCCCGCGCGCGGTTTGATTTTCGACTCGCACTATGATTCCTACCGCGGTGTGGTGGCCGACCTTCGGGTGCGCGAAGGCGTGTTGAAAATGGGCGACGTGCTCAAGGTCATGTCGTCGGAAGCCAAGTTCGAGCCGATCGAAATCGGCATTTTCGCGCCCGAAATGCGCCCGACCGGCGAACTCGCCGCCGGCGAGGTGGGCTACATCGCCACCGGTTTGAAAATCATCCGCGAATGCCGGGTCGGGGATACGATCACCACCGCTTCCCGTCCGGCGGCGGAGCCGCTGCCGGGATACCGGCAGATCAAACCGATGGTCTTCGCCGGGATATACCCGGTCGAGGGCGAAGATTACGGCGATCTTAAGGACGCGCTTGAAAAACTGCAGCTCAACGACGCTTCGCTGTTTTACGAACCGGAGACCTCCCAGGCGCTGAACTTCGGCTTCCGGTGCGGCTTCCTCGGCCTCTTTCACATGGACATCATTCAGGAACGCCTGGAACGCGAGTATGACCTGGATGTGATCGCCACCGCCCCCTCGGTCGAATATGAGGTGGTGATGCTGGACGGCACGGTGCGCAAGGTGGATTCGCCCGCCACCCTCCCGCCCGAGGACCAGATTGCCGAAATCCGCGAGCCGTGGATGGAGCTGCAGATCTTCACACCCGACTCGTATTACGGGACCGCGATGGATTTGGTGACCAAGCGGCGCGGGATTTTCCGCGAGCAGGCGCTGACCTCGCCCGGCCGGGTGCAGCTGACCTTCGAATTGCCGCTGGCGGAATTGATTGTGGATTTTTACGACAGGTTGAAATCCCGCACCCGCGGCTACGCTTCGCTGGACTACCGCTTCCTCGAATACCGGCCGGAGGACCTGGTCCGACTGGATATCCACCTCAACGATGAGCCGGTGGATGCGCTGGCGACGATCGTTCACCGTGATGCGGCCTATCACCGCGGGCAATCGCTGGTCACCAAGCTGAAGGACCTCATCCCGCGCCAGCAGTTCGTCGTCCCGGTCCAGGCGGTGGCGGGCGGCCGGGTGATCTCGCGCGCCAATGTCAAAGGCCTGCGCAAGGACGTGCTCGCCAAATGTTACGGCGGAGACATCACCCGCAAGCGCAAGCTCCTGGAAAAACAGAAGCGCGGCAAGAAGCGCTTGAAGATGGTGGGGAGCGTGGAAGTCCCGCAGGAGGCGTTTATGGCCGTGCTGGGGATGGGGAGCGAGGAATGACGGAATCCAAACCGCGCAGCCCGTTGCTGCGCCTGCTTCCCGGATTCCTGATCAGCGCCGCGGCCGTTGCGGTGCTGATCTTCGCGGTTGATTGGCGCAAGACGGTGGATGCCTGGCAAGGCGCCCAAGTCTGGGTGGTGGCCCCCGCGCTTGTCTGCATCGTGTGCGCCATGCTCACCCGCGCCGCCGCTTGGCGCTGCCTTATGGGGAACGCGGTTCCGCTGGGCAGAAGTTTCTGGATCTTGAACATCAGTTATCTGCTGAACGGGATTCTGCCGTTCCGCCTCGGCGATGTGGGCCGGGCGTACCTGGTCAGCCGCGGGAAGGATGGCTCCCAGCCCGAGGTGACCGCCGGCGCGGCCCTTTCCGCCGTCGCCCTCGAGCGGATGTTCGACCTTGTCTTCACCGGAGTTCTCGTCTTGAGCCTGTTTCCGCTGATCGCCGGGATGGCATTCGGCGCCCAGGTGCTTGTCACCGCCGTCGGTCTGGCGCTGGTGTTTTTCCTTGCGTTGTTTTTTCTCGGGTCCGCCCGGGTCTGGATTATGGGAACGGCGGCCAAATTCGTACAGCGGTTTCCATTCCTGCGCCCGGCGCTGAAGGTTCTGGATCATTTCCTGACCGGCCTGGCGGAAGTGCGCAATCTGCGCCGCTCCGTGCCGGCCTTTTTATTGATCGTCCTCACGATGATCCTCTGGGCGGCCGAGTACTGGGTGGTGCTGCGGGGATTTTTTCCGGACGCGTCGGCATTCTGGGGGTTGCTTTCGCTCGTCGGCGGATTGATCGGTGTAGCCCTGCCTTCCGCCCCGAGTTCGCTCGGCGTGTTTGAGGGATCGTTGACGGTTGTGCTGACGATGGGGGGCATGATGCAAGGCACGGCCATCGCCTATGCGATCGCCATTCACCTGTTGAATATTGTGGCCCTCTCGATCCTCGGCGCGCTGGGATTGGTTCTGGAAGGGCAGTCGCTGGGTTCGATCATGGCGGCGGCGAAGTCGGACGGGAAGGAAATCACTTAACCACTCCTCACCCCCATCCTCTGCACCCCTTCCCCATCTCCTGCGGTTACCACGGGAGAGGGGGGAGGGGACGGGGGATAGGGGTGAGGAAAGGAAACGCATGCGCATCCTGATTGCTCTCACCTACTACCGCCCGCACGTTTCCGGATTGACCATTTATGCCGAACGGCTGGGCCGCGCCCTTATCCGCCGCGGGCATCCGGTGACCATCCTCACCTCGCGTTTCGATCCCGCCCTCCCGGCCAATGAGACCGTCGATGGGATTCGCATCGTCCGCCCGTGGGTGTGGTTCCGCGTAAGCAAGGGCGTGATCATGCCCACCTTCGGGTATTGGGCCAACCGGCTGGCGCTCACCCACGATGTCCTCTCCATCCATCTGCCGCAGTTCGATGCCCCGGGCATCGCGCTACGCGGGCGCCTGCTGCGCAAACCGACCGTGCTGACCTACCATTCCGACCTCAGCCTTCCACCGACACTGTTCAACCGCGTCGCCAACCTGGTGGTACATGCGGCCAATCACGCGGCGGCGGGCCTTGCCGACCGCATCGTCGCCTACACCCGCGATTTCGCGGAAAACTCGCCGTTCCTCTCGCGGTATCTGTCGAAGGTGCAGGTCATCCCCCCGCCGGTCGAGGTCGGCCGCGCCTCGCAGGAGGAGGTGCAGGCTTTTCGCATCCGCCACAAGCTTGAGGGGCGCAAGGTGATCGGCATGGCCGCCCGGCTCGCGGCGGAGAAGGGTGTGGAATACCTGCTGGAGGCCGCGCCGACCATCCTGGAAAAATATCCCGGCACGCGGTTCCTCTTCGCCGGCCAGTGCGAAAATGTTCTGGGCGAGGAGGCCTATGAACGCAAAATCGCGCCGCTCCTGACGGCGCTCGGCGACCGCTGGACCTTCTTGGGCGTATTGCCGCCGGACGCGATGGCGGCGTTCTTCAAATCCTGTGATGTCACCGTCCTGCCGAGCATCAACTCGACCGAGACGTTTGGGCTGGTGCAGATCGAATCCATGATCTGCGGCACGCCGTCGGTCGCCTCCGGGCTGCCCGGCGTCCGCGAGCCGGTGCGGATAACCGGTATGGGCAAGGTGGTTCCGCCGCGCGATCCGGTGCGCCTGGCGCAGGCGGTCCTTGAAGTGCTTGACGATCGGCCGCGATTTGTGCAGCCATCGGATAAAATCGCCGAAATGTTCTCGCCCGACGCGACCGCCGCGCGGTACGAGGCGTTGTTCGAGGATATTGCGAAATCGAAATCATAATAACAATTGGCGTTTGGATTATCTTGCCGCGACCAGTGATCGCGGCCGGGGATTATCTACAATCGGCGCGGTCATCTATCGCGCCCGCAAGCTGCACTCATTTCACCGCGATCACTGATCGCGCCCGCAGGGGCCGGAGGATTATCCTGTAATGATCGAATCCGAGCTCAGCGTCTGGGACTGGCTGGTCCGTCAATGGAAAACGCCGCGCTGGAAACGGGCGATACGTCTCATCCTGGCCGTCATCTTCGCCGCCGCCGGTGCGGCCTACCTCGCGGCGCTGCCGGGCAGCGGCAACTGGCTGCCGCTGTTCGCGCTTTCCCTGGTGTTCCTGATCCTCGGATTGCGGATCGCGGTTGCGGATGAACCGCTCCCGGTCGAGCCGGAGGGCTTGGAACCCTTCGCGGTGCCGGAGCTGTCCGCAACGGCCGTCGAACAACCCGCGGAGTCCGAATCGGAGCCGGGCGCGACCGCCGCGCCGGCCGGGACCGGCATGCTCGCATACCTGCGGATCCCTTTTGCGCTTTTGCTGGCACTCTCCGCCCAGTGGGTGATGGATGTGCGGCCGATGGAGATGGAAACCGCCCGCACCGTCGGATGGATCCTCTATGGCGCGGCGTTTCTTCTATCCGCTTCAGCGCTGCTTGCCGGTGATGCAGCCTTCCCTCTGAAATCGATGCTCGGGCTGGGCAGGGGAATTCGGTTCAACCGGCAGCGGCTGTGGCTGCTGGCCGGAGGAATATTCTTCGGCCTGCTGGCGTATGCCGGCAGCGCGGGCGGAAAGTTCCGGCCGCTGGCGCTCCTGACGCTTGCCTTCGCGCTCGCCTATTGGTGGGCCGCCTTGGCGGAATACCCCGGCAGTGTGATCGACGGCATCGTCCATGCGGGGAAGTCGGCGGGCGCGCGAATCCGGGCGCTTGGGGAATCGCTCCCAAAAGGGATCTGCTTATCCTGGTGGTCTCTGCTGGTTGTGCTGGGTTTTTCCGTCCTGGTGTTCACCCGCACCTTCGATATGGCGAATATCCCGCCGGAAATGACGAGCGACCATGTCGAAAAGCTTATCAATGTCAACGGGATTCTTCATGGGGATTACTATATTTTCTTCGCCAACAACGGCGGCCGTGAGGCGCTGCAGTTCTACCTGTTGGCGTTCATCTCACAAGTGTTCGGCACCGGCATATCCTTCCTGTCCTTGAAGATCGCTTCGGTGGCGGTTGGAATCCTCACCCTGCCGTTCCTCTACCTTCTCGGCCGGGAGATCGCCGACCGCAGGGTCGGCCTGCTGGCGATGATTCTCGGCGGGGTGGGGTATTGGCCGGATATGATCAGCCGGATCGGGCTGCGGCTCCCGCTGGCCATGCTCTTTTGCGCCGCCACGCTGTACTTTTTCTTTAAGGCGCTGCGCCGCCGGAGCTGGAACGATTTTCTCTGGGCGGGAGCGGCGCTTGGGATCGGCCTGTACGGATACACGCCCATGCGCGTCGTGCCGTTTGCGCTGGCCGTCATCCTCGGGTTGTTCCTGCTCCATCCCGATTCCAAAGGTTCCCGCAAGTGGGCGACGGCGGGTTTCCTGCTGACCCTGGGAACGATGACCCTTTTGTTCCTGCCGTTCCTGCGGTACGCCGTCGAATTCCCCGCCGATTTTTGGCTGCGGACCACTACCCGGATCATCCCCGATGGGACATATTCGATTGCGGATTTGCTCAAGACATTCCTGAGCAATCTCGGGATCGGTCTGGAAATGTTCAGCTGGAACGACGGCGTGGGCTGGTTCAACTGCGTTCCCCTCCGTCCGGCGCTGGATGTGATCACCGGCGGGTTGTTCCATCTCGGATGGATCGGGATGCTGATCTGGGGATTCAGGAAAAAATCCTGGGAAGCGCTGTCGCTCTTCCTGCTGGTGCCGATCCTGCTGCTGCCCACGATTCTCGCGCTGGCCATTCCGAATGAAAATCCATCGCTCGCGCGCGCGATCGCCGCCGTGCCGGTGGTCTACCTTCTGCCCGCCCTGACTCTCGTCCTGGCGGTGGATTTTCTGCGCGGAATGATCCCCGGGCGCAATGGGGTCCGGGTCGGAGCGGCCTTCGCCGTGATGCTGGTTATCGCGGGGGCGGTGCAGGATTTTGACCTCACCCTGCGCGAGTATCCGGAAACCTACCGCCTCAATTCCGAGAACGCGTCCGAGTTGGGCGAGTTCATGCGCCAGTTTGCGGCTTCGATCGGCACTCCCGAAGATGTCTACCTGATCCCGTATCCATACTGGGTAGATGACCGGATCATGAACATCGCCGCCGGATTCCCGATCGACTCCCAGCATTACCTTTTCCAGGAACAAATCGCCGATTTCACATTCAGCGGCCGCCCGACCTTGTTCCTGCTGTTGGCGGAGGATGCGGAAAGCCTGGAGATCCTGAAACTCAAATTCCCGGACGGCTATTACGCCACCATCGTTTCTGCCTTTCCCAATCACGATTTCATTTATTTCGTCGTGCCCGGAACGCCGGTCGCGGCAAATCCCTGAGTGCGGAGAATGGAAAGTCGCATGGATAATTCCAATCCGGAATCTTTGAACCCCGCGGGTGGGCCGGAAGAACCCCGCCCGGAAGCCGTGGTGACCTCGCCGCCCGACACCGGGACCGGCTTGCAGGCACCGACGGTACCGGCGCTTGCGCCTGCTCCGGAAACCGCATTCCCGGAACCGACCCCGCCGCCCCCGTCGGCGGTCGATCCGATTCAGCGTATCCGCAACATCGCCTTCGAGGTCATCCTGTGCACGATGATCCTGGCCGGGGTGTTTTTCCGGTTTTCCGGAAACAACTGGAGCGAAGGGACCTTTCTTAACCCCGATGAGTTGGGGGTAACCAACTTCGTCTCCGGCATCCGGCTCCCCTCCTCGATCGGAGAGTATTTCAATACGCGCATTTCGCCGCTCTCGCCGTACATGTATTACGACGCGGAGGGCAACCAAATCGGACACGGCCCCGATCCGGGCTGGGTCTGGGGGCAGTGGCCGAACATTCTGATCCGGGCGACGGCCGAAGGGATTACCGGATTGGAGGAGACGCTCCTGCCGGTCGTCAACGACGCGATCGCGCGCGTCTGCGGAGAAAGCGATTCCGCCGCCTGCCGGCCGGTTGAATTCGTGGATTACACCAATTACGGATGGATTCGCCTGCTGGGGAGATTCCTCTCCGCAGTGACCGATACGATCACATTGCTGGTCCTGCTGGCGATCGGGCTGCGACTCTACAACCGCCGGATCGCGCTCCTGGCGACCGCGCTCAGTGCCCTGGCCGCAACCCAGATCCAGCAATCGCATTTCATGACGATCGACAACTTCGGCGTGATGTTCGCCGCACTCTCCATGTACTGCGCCGTGCGCGCCGCGCAAAAAAGCGGATGGAAGTGGTACGCGCTATTCGGATGTTTCTACGGGATGACGCTCGCCTCCCGCCCGAATTTCGCGCCGCTCGGGGCGATGATTCTGGTGGCCGCGGTCATCGGCCATTGGGAAGAATTAAAGGATGCCGCGCTGGGAGTGGTTCCGCGGTTCGTCATCCCGGCCGGCATGTTCGCGCTGGCCGTCGCGGTGACCGTGCTCTCCTTCCGCATCGCCCAGCCGATGTCGTTCCGGGAAACGACCGGTGATACCGGATTCCTCACCCTGCACTTGAATCCGGATTGGCTGGACCGCATGCGCTATGCCGAAGCGGTATCCGGCGGATCCGGAGGCATCGCCGGGTACCCGCCGGCCGAGCATTGGGCCAACCGGCCGGCGATCATCACCCCGTTAGTCAGCATCCTGCTGTGGGGGATGGGGCTCCCGCTCGGGCTGGCGGCCTTCGGCGGCCTGCTGTGGGCCGGTTTCCGCGCCCTGCGGGGGAGGGAGTGGAAACAGCATACGCTCCCGGTCCTCTTCGCGGGCGGGATGTTCCTCTTCCTTGGCACCCGCTGGGTCAAGGAGATGCGCTACTTTCTTGTCATTTATCCTTACCTGTGCCTCTTGGCCGCCTGGGCGCTTGCGGAACTTTGGAACGCGGCTTCCCGAACCCGGGCCACCTGGAAAAAGCCGCTGGCGGGCCTCGCCATCGGCGTAGTGCTGATCGGCTCGCTGGCCTGGGCCTGGAGGTTCAGCGAAATCTACCGGACGGAAAACACGCGCCTCGCGGCTTCGCGCTGGATGTACCAAACCTTCCCGGCCGCCCTCCGCCTGACGATGGCGCTCGAAGGGGGCGAAGCATTCCAGCAGGGCGTGAATTTTTATTACCAACCCATCGGATCCGAACCGGTCCGGAACGATTTTGATGCCGTGCATTCCGGAACGGTAGAGAGTCTTTCACTGGGTTACGTAAAGGATCTTTCCGGCGCCTCTGAATCCGTAATCCACGTGGAGCTGTATCCCGATCCGCCCGGCTCCGAGCCGATCGCCCGGGCCGACGTGCTTATTCCGGCGGTCGGGATGGCGGATCGCGGAGAAAGGGTCGACGCCGCCTTCGGCCCGGTGGCGCTTGAGGAAGGCCGGCGCTATCACTTGTATATTTCGGCCGCGCGCGGCGGTCCTTTCTCGATTAAGGGCGCCTGGTTTGTCGACGAGGATTGGGATGAGGGACTTCCCTTCAACCTCGACGGCTTCGACGCCAATCTGCAATTCGACCGCGCCGACGCCACCCGGATGAACATCGAATGGCCGGACGTCGAGGAAAAACGGCAGATGCTGATCGACAACCTCGCCCGGTCGGATTACATCATCATTCAAAGCCAGCGCCGGATCTGGAGTGTATGCCGGATGCCGGCGGTGTACCCGATGACGATGGAGTATTACCGGGCGCTGTTCGACGGGCGGCTGGGGTTCGAACTGGTCGCTGTGTTCCAGCACCCGTTCACCTTCGGGCCGCTGCAGATTTCGGACCTGGCCGGGGCGGCCGCGTGGGGCGAAGCGCCCACACTGCCGATGTTCAACCTCAATCCGTTTGCGGCCGAGGAATCCTTCAGCGTCTACGATCACGCGCCGGTGTGGGTCTTCCAGAAACGGGCGGAGTATTCGCAGTCGGATGCGGAAGCCCTCCTGCGCGCGGTAGACATCAGCCGCGTGGAAAACCAGGATGCCAGCCTGCCGTTCTACGTCCTGAACCGGCTGATGCTTCCGGACGACCGGCTTGCGGAGCAACAGGCGGGCGGGACCTGGTCGGAGATGTTTTCGTACGACTGGATCTGGAACCACTATCCCGGCCTGGCCGTGGTGATGTGGTGGATCTGGGCGGTGCTGACCGGCTGGGCCGCGCTGCCGCTTGTCGCCAGCATCTTCCGCGGCCTGCCGGACGAGGGCTATTCGATCGCCAAAACCGCCGGCTGGCTGCTTGTCGGTTGGGCGGTATGGCTGCTCGGGAGCGCGCGTATTCCCTTCGCCTGGGCGACGATCGCGCTGGTCTGGCTGGCGCTGGCCGCGGCCGGCGGATATATGTTCTGGCGCGATCGTGCGCACTGGAAGGAAAAATTCCACGAACTGTGGAAGACCTGGCTGACGGTCGAGATCCTCTTCGCGGCGCTGCTGGTCTTCTTCCTGCTAATCCGCCTGGGGAACAGCGACCTGTGGCATCCCTCCAAGGGCGGAGAGAAGCCGATGGACTTTTCCCAGCTTAACGCTGTGATTAAAAGCGTTTCCTTCCCGCCGTACGACGGCTGGTTCGGCGGCGGCTACATGAACTACTACTACTTCGGGTGCATCCTGATCGCCATCCCGATCAAGCTGCTCGGGACAGTGCCGGCGGTCGGCTACAACCTCGGGCTGGCGATGCTCTTTGCCGTGATCGGCGTGACCGCCTATGGTGTGGCGTGGAACCTGGCGGAGAGCCTGCGCCGCAAGGGGGTGACGAAGATCTCGCCGATCCTGGCGGGGTTGGGGGCGGCGCTGATGATGGTCATCCTCGGAAATCTGGGTGAAGTGAACCTGATATGGGACGGCCTGGCCAGGATTAGTTCGCTATCCTACCCGCGCGGGCTGTTGTTCGGCCTGGGAGACCTGCCGCATGTGCTGGCCGGCGCGCTGCGGTTATTGATCGGCCAGGCGACCTGGCCCTTCGGGCTGGATAACTGGTACTGGAACGCTTCGCGCTCCATCCCCGTCCCTCTCGGCCCGGACGGCGGCGCGCTGGAGGCCGGACCGATCACCGAGTTTCCGTTCTTCTCGTTCCTGTATGCCGACCTGCATGCGCACAGCATGGCGCTCCCGGCGATGATCCTGGCCCTGGCGGGTTCCGCCGCGATGATCATCTCGCCCGAACGGCTGCGCTCCTGGAAATCCTCGCTGCCGCTCGTCGCGGTCACCGCGCTCTGCGTCGGATCGCTCTGGGCGACCAACTCCTGGTACTACCCGGCCGCGCTCGGGATTGCACTCCTCGGCCTGGCGCTGGCGGGCTGGAGGATGATCGCGCTCGGTGGCAACCGGAGGGATTGGCGCGCCTGGCTGCGGCTTGCCCTGCTGGCCGTTTTGCTCGTCGCCCTGTCGGTTTGGCTGTTTCAGCCGTACCGGGATTGGTACGGCGCCGGATACACCGCCGTCAAGCAGTGGAAGGGATCCAAGACTCCGCTGGACGCGTACCTCATGATCCATGGGCTCTTCCTATTCATCCTCGTCTCCTATATCATCGGATTGACGCGGGAGGGTTTGAAATCCATCACGATCGGCGCCTTAAAGAAGCATGTTGCCGGGCTGGGTTCAATCGTCCTTCTGGCGGCTTCGCTCCTGATTGCCGGATTGGTGATCCTCGGCGTTCTGGGATATCCGGTTCTGGTATTCGCCGTGCCCCTGATGCTTTGGGCAATCCTCGTCGGCCTGGGGGAAAAGATAGCCGATGAGCACCGCATGACGCTCGGGCTGCTCGCCGCGGCTCTCGCGATCACCTGCGGGGTGGAGCTGGTCGTGCTCGAGGGCGATCTGGACCGGATGAATACGGTCTTTAAGTTCTACGTCCAAGCCTGGACGTACTTTGCGATCGCGGCCGGGGTTGGGCTCGGCTGGCTGGCCGGCCGGATCTGGAACGCGCGGCGGATACTGCGCAACGTCTGGTTCGGCGTGCTGGGCGTGCTCGTCGCCGGCGCCTTCAGCTATACTCTGTTCGCATCGTACTTCAAGATCGTCGACCGGATGAGCGGAACGGCCCCGCGCACGCTCGACGGCATGGCGTACATGCAGTACGCGACGCATTACGACGGCGCGTCCGAAGAACTGGCGCTGAACATGGATCTCTCGGAGGATTATTTTGCCATCCGCTGGATGCTTGAAAACGTCAAAGGCTCGCCGGTCATCGTCGAAGCCAGCCCGACCGAATACCGCTGGGGATCGCGCTTCACCATCTATACCGGCCTGCCCGGGGTTGTCGGCTGGAACTGGCACGAACGCCAGCAGCGCGGAGTGGTCGACGACCAGGGGGTATGGGAACGGGTTTATGCGATCGGCGATTTCTACAACACGACCGACACTTCCGAAGCGGCGGCGTTCCTGAAGAAATATAATGTGAAGTATGTCATCCTCGGCCAGTTGGAGCGCGCCTATTACCTCCCCGAGGGAATCGCGAAGTTCGAGCGGATGGCGCAGGCCGGCCGATTGAAGCCGGTATTCACCGTCGGTCTGACGACGATTTATGAAGTACTGTCCTAACCTCCTCTCCCCCGACCCCTCTCCCCCTTCCCGATACTCGGGAAGGGGGAGAGGGGTGTCTGAGACCCGGGGATCATCAGGGTCGAAGACGGGGTGAGGGGGTTAGGACAGGGAGAACGGAGTAACCGGCATCATGTCCTATTGGGAAATCGCAGGCTCTTTTCTCCGCTGGTGGGCGGCCACCTCGATCCTCGCGCTCGCGTTGTGGCCGATCACGTTTCAATGCCTTAAGCGCCTGCCCGACCGCGGCTGGACGTTTGCGCGCATGGCCGGGATCCTCGCCACGGGATACTTTTTCTGGCTTGGGTGCTGGCTGCACGTGTGGCAGAACATCCCGGGCGCCGTCTGGCTGTGTGCGGGCGCGCTGTTTGCGGCCGGGATGATCCTGGCCCGGACCCGCGGGGAAGATCCCTGGGGCTGGCTGCGCGAACATAAAAAGGAAGCGCTGTTCAGCGAGGGCGTGTTCCTCGTCCTGTTCGCGGCGCTGACCTGGTTCCGGGCGTACGATGCCGGCGCGACCCACACCGAGCGGCCGATGGATCTGGCGTTCCTCAACGCCATCATGCGCTCGACCTACTTTCCTCCCAACGATCCCTGGCTCTCCGGATACGCCCTTTCGTATTATCACTTCGGCTACATCCTGACCGGGATGCTGGCGAAGATGACCGGCCTGGCCGGGAGTATTGCGTTCAGCTTCGGCGTCACCGGTTCCTTCAGCCTGGCCGGATTGGGAGCCTACGGTTTACTGCGCAACCTGCTGCTCTTGAAAGCGGAGCCGTCCCCCGAACCGGCCGCGCCCCTCTCATCCCCCGATGCCCCTTCTTCGTGGCGGAAGCCGCATAACTTCTGGAGATCCCATTATCTCTGGCTGCCGCTGCTGGCGCCATTTACGCTGCTCTTCCTGGGGAACCTGGAGATCGGACTTGAATTCCTTTATTCCAACCATGTCGGATGGAATGCCGACTGGCAGCAAGGCCAGAGCAATTTCTGGACGGAGCTGGATATCAGCGACCTGAACACCCTGCCGACAGGGGAACCGAGCCTGATTCCGGATCGCGGCACTTGGTGGTGGTGGGCCGCTTCCCGAGTGGTCCACGATCATCCTCTGGGAGATCAATCCAACGCCTCCAAGATTGAAGTAATAGATGAATTTCCCGCGTTCTCGTTCGTGATCGGCGACATGCATCCGCATATTATGGCGCTGCCCTTCCTGTTGATGGCGGTCGCCGTCATCCTTGAAATACTTCTACGCGGGGGAGGGGCGATAACCGAAACGGCCTCCGATCGCCGGCTGTTTTTTGGATTTACCGTTCTCTCGATCGGTAGCCTGCTGTTCCTTAATACCTGGGACATCCTCATTTTCGGCATGGCCGCGATTGCCTCCTGGGTCGGGTGGAAAATGAGCCGGCGCGAATTTTCCTTCGGTCCGTTTTCCGGATGGAAGGCCTTTATGGCCCGCTGGGCGGTCACCGGCGTGGCGGCGGTGGCGTTGTTCATCCCGTTTCTGATCGGCTTCTCCTCGCAGGCCGGAGGCATTCTGCCCAACGTCCTGTTCCCGACCAAGGGCGGGCAGTTCTTCGTGATGTTCGGGACTCTGTTCGTCCCGGTGTTCGCCTGGCTGTTCCTGGAGCTGTGTTCGCGCGAATGGAGGCCGGATTGGAAAAACGGGCTGACGCTCGCCGGAATCGGATTGGCCACCCTGCTGGTCGGGTCGCTGGTTGCCGCGTTTTTTATCTCCCTCAGCCCGGAAGCGATGACCGCCATCGGCGGCGTGCTCGGCGGCTATGGAACGATGGAGGCCTTGTCGATTGTCCTGGTGAAGCGTTTCTTCGATCCGTGGGCGACGCTGCTGCCCTTCGGGTTAATCGCCGCGGCGCTGGCGGCGCTGCTTGGTTGGGCGCTCCGGAAACCGGCGCTGCCCGCCGAGCCGCCCGATGCGGAATCTCTCCCGGCCGGGAAAAAATGGGTTGACGCGTTTGTTCTGATCCTCGTCCTGTGGGGCGCGTTCCTGGCGCTCTTCCCGGAATATTTCTACTTGCGCGATTTCTTCGGCGGCCGGATGAATACCGTTTTCAAATTCTATTTCCAGGCCTGGGCATTCCTCAGCCTCGCCGCCGCGTATGGGATTATCCGCCTCTGGGAGGCTCTCCGGACGGCTCCGGCGGGCGGCCGTGCGCGCCGCCTATACCCGCTGCTCGCATCCGCCGCGGTACTGGCTTTCCTTCTGATCGGATCGGTGTACTACCCGATGGCGGTGTGGACGAAAACGCATAATGACCAATTTGCCGACGAACCCACGCTGG
>Ga0315536_1001022_pt1 | contig 14157 bp, 12 predicted proteins | sample SalMarSW160230MG_FD_203093 | JGI IMG/M metagenome (GOLD analysis project Ga0315536, IMG submission 203093) | Salt marsh sediment microbial communities from the Plum Island Ecosystem LTER, Massachusetts, United States - Salt Marsh Sediment SW1602-30 ... | reverse complement strand
GATACATTACGGCACTCCCTTTATTAATTCGGAAAAAGACGGTATCATAACCACCTGATTATGCTTGGATTGGTAAAGAGATTTCTGCAGGATAAGGAGAAGCGGAACAGGTTCATCCGTTTCGGAATAATCGGTTTCCTGGGGTTCCTGGTAAATGCGTTGTGCCTTGAGTTGTTTCGCCGGACCGGTGTGGGAGGTTTTTTCGCGCACTTTTGGAGCGGCATTCCGCGGGGTTCGCTGTTTGCCATAGCCGCAGAGCCGTCCGCCTGGGCCGCGGCCCTGGCCACCGAGATTGCCATTATCAGTAATTTTATCTTTAATAATATATGGACCTTCAAAGACCGTAAGATATCAAGCGCGCGGAAGCTAACGGCCAAGTTTTTACAGTTTAATGCGACCTCATTCGGGGCGGTGATCATCCAGTTTCTGGTCATCGGTGTCGGCACAATGCTTTTTTCCGACACCCTGCTTGTACGGCAGCTTTTTCTAGTGATTTCGGTGGGATTTTTTATCGTGCCTTATAATTGGTTCATGTATAACGTGGTCATCTGGAGAATCGGGAAAAAAGGGAAGAATGAAGAAAGAGAATGAACTAAACCGGGTTTTTCCTTTAAAGAACGTGGTGCAGCATTATGCCTGGGGATCAAAGGATTTTATCCCTGAATTATTGGGGATTCCCAATACTACAGGGGAGCCTTTTGCCGAGTTATGGATGGGAAGTCATATTACGGCACCCTCCTTTGCCGTGTTGGACGATAATGAAACTATTTCCCTGCGTGAGCTGATTGAGCGGGACGCGGACCGCGTCCTGGGCAGGCAGACGGTGAAAACCTTCGGTAAAAGACTGCCCTTTTTGTTTAAGGTGCTGGCCGCGCAAGACCCGCTTTCGATCCAGGCGCATCCCACAAAGCAGCAGGCCCTGGAGGGATTCACAATGGAGGAGATGAAGGGTATCCCGCTTGCCTCCCCGCAAAGAAACTACAAGGATACCAATCATAAACCGGAGTTACTGATTGCCCTGACGGATTTCTCACTGCTGTGCGGTTTTCGGCCGTGGGAGGATATTAAAAACGAGTTCGAGCGGTCGGACCACAGCAAACCGCTTCGTTTGCTGCTGGAGCAGACACAGCAAAAGCCCGCGGACCGGCGGCTGGCCTTTTTTTTCGACCGGATAATGTCGTTGACGGAGCAGGAGCGTCAGGACCTAATCCCGGGGATTGTGGCCCGCCTGGAAGGGAGGAGCGGGGCGGCATACGAGTGGGTACAAAGGCTTTCCGCCATCTATCCGCACGACATCGGGGTGCTGGCGCCGCTTTTTTTGCATACTCTGCGGCTTACCCCCGGACAGGCGGTGCATATTCCTTCCGGAGTGCTGCATTCCTACCTGAAAGGGTGCGGGCTTGAGATAATGGCCAATTCCGATAATGTGCTGCGCGGCGGGCTTACCCGCAAGCACATAGACCTGCCGGAGCTGAAGAAGGTGGTGGTATTTGCCCCGCGGAAACCTGAAATCATCCGGGCGCGGGCACAGAATACTCATGAGTTTTATTACCCGCTTGCGGTGGAAGAGTTTGCGGTAGAAAAGATAGTCCTGCGGGACAATGCGGCTGTCAGCCGAAACAAACGTAGCGCGGCGGAGATCATCCTGGGAATGCGCGGAACTGTCCGCATCTCACCCGTGGGCGGCTCGCCCGCAATAAGCATCCACAAGGGAGAATCCTTTTTTATACCGGCGGTGTTACCGGGCTACACCTTGCAAGGCAGCGGAGAGTTATATAAGGTCGGCGGAAACCGCTGACAGTGCCGAGGAGCAACTATTGTGCTGCCGGTGCCGATCGAAAAAACTTGACTCCACAGGGTTTTTTTTCTACTATAGAGATTAAACCGTATCTCGGTTACGGGAGAATACAATTCCTAAGTTAGACCTTGCGACAGTTCAGATAATACTCATGGGAATGACCGCCTTCATTCTGGCCGGATCGATCCACGAGTTTTCTCATGCGATTTCGGCGTACCGCCTTGGCGATACCACGGCCAGGGACAGCGGCAGGCTTACCCTGAATCCGCTTGTTCATATGGACATTTTCGGTTCGGTGCTTTTCCCATTGGTGGGGGCAATTTCGGGTTTTCCGATCATCGGGTGGATGAAACCCGTACCCGTGAACCCGCTGCATTTCCGTAAACCTTCCCGGGGCCAGGCCGTCACCGCGCTGGCCGGTCCGTTCAGCAACCTGCTGCAGGCCGCGTTTGTGCTGATAATTCTGAAGCTGCTTATTATGTTCCTTCCGCTGGAGCTCTTGGGCACCAGCCCGGTAATCACGCTGATCATCAAATTCCTCAGCACGTATTTCAGTATCAATATCCTGTTAATGGTATTCAACCTGCTGCCGGTCCCGCCCCTGGACGGGGGATGGATCCTGCGGCATGTGCTGCCCGGCCGTATGCAGGAGCAGTTTGACCGCATATACCCGTTCGGTACTATTTTTTTGTTGCTGCTCGTGTTTACCGGCGGATTACAGATACTGCTGGGTCCGTTTCTTGCGTTTATTCACATTATAATCGGCTTGCTTTTTACGATGAATATTGTGTTTGTCTGCCTCCCCTTCGTCGTGCTGGCCGGGATTACCGCCTATTTCTTCAGGCAGGACCTGAAACTGACCCTGCACCGCCTGCGTCACAGCAGAAAGTTTGCGGACAAGGGGGTAATAAGAGTGGCACCCGGTGCCGCCGCCAAGAAACGGCGCGCCCTGGTGCTGAAACAGGGGGGAATGCTGCTGAAAAAACTCCGTCAGGGGGAACGCCTGGACGCTCGGGATGAGATTGCCCTGTTTGATATCAAAAACTCGCGCAAAAGAAACGCGATAATATGTACTGATAATGAGTTTGACATAGGCAACTCACGTTGTCAGAAGTGCGACGGACTGGCAAACTGTTTTTATACGTTTTTAGAACAGGCCAAAAACGGGGCATATGAAAATACGTGAATTTTTTTTTGAAAAAGAACCCAGGGTGTAGTATCTTTTAGCTTAAAGTGGGTAGTATGCAGCGGGAATTTCCAATCCTGAAGAACATAAAATCACCGGCGGACATCAAGAAACTCAGTCGAACACAGTTGTATAGGCTTGCCGCCGAGTTGAGGGATTATATCATAGATGTGGTCAGCAAGAACGGCGGCCACCTGGCCTCCAACTTGGGCGTTATTGAACTGACCCTGGCACTGCATTACGTTTTTGATTCCCCCGCAGACCAAATCATCTGGGACGTGGGGCACCAGTGCTATGCGCACAAGATTATTACGGGCAGAAAAGATAAATTTCCCACCTTACGCAGGTTTAAGGGTATCAGCGGGTTCCCGAAAAGAGAGGAGAGCAGGCATGATGTGTTTAACACCGGACACTCCTCAACGTCGATTTCCGCGGCCGTGGGCATGGCGGTGGCCAGGGACCTGCGGCGGAAGGGCGGCAAGGTAATCGCGGTGATCGGTGACGGGGCCCTTACCGGGGGCATGGCCCTGGAGGCGCTGAACCATGCCGGGCACCTGGGTAAAGACCTGATCATCATTTTAAACGACAACAATATGTCCATCGGCCAGAATGTCGGCGCCATGTCGGTGTATCTCACCGAGCTTACCACCACCCGTTATTATCAACTGTTTCGCCGGACCTTTGACGGGGCGGTGCGAAAAATCCCGTTCCTGGGGAAGCGGCTGCTGGATTATATTTATCGTCTGAAGCGCAGTCTGAAGGCCTTTTTATTCCGCGCCAACATCTTCGCCGACCTGGGATTCGATTACGTGGGACCGGTTCACGGGCATAACATTCATGTGCTGATAACTATGCTGAAAAACATCCGCAACCTGGGCAAACCGGTGGTACTGCACGTGACCACCCAGAAAGGCAGGGGGTACAGTTTTGCGGAAACCGATCCCATGCTGTTCCATGGGGTGGGTTCTTTCTCGATTGTCGACGGGAAATTCGAGAAAAAGGACACGGTCAGTTTTACCGAGGCCTTTGGGGAGACAATGCTCTCCCTGGCCCAAACCGATGAGTTGGTTGTGGCGGTTTCCGCGGCCATGACAAACGGCACGGGATTGACGGCTTTCGAAAAACGATATCAAAAACGTTTTTTTGACGTGGGTATCTGTGAACAGCATGCCGTGACCTTTGCGGCGGGCATGGCGGCCCGCGGTTTAAAGCCGGTGGTGGCCATTTATTCCACGTTTATGCAAAGGGCGGCGGACCAGGTTATTCATGATGTGGCCATGCAAAAGCTGCCGGTGGTTTTCTGCCTTGACCGGGCCGGACTGGTGGGCAGTGACGGGGAAACCCACCATGGAATTTTTGATATCTCCCTGTTTCGCCCCATTCCGAACATGAGCATTCTGGCCCCCGCGTCAGGACGGGAACTGTCGTTGATGCTGCGCTACGCGCTTGCCCAAAAGCAGCCGGTAATGATCCGGTACCCCAGGGGCAACTGCCCCGTCGAACTGCCCGCCTACAGCGCTCCGCTTGAAAGCGGAAAGGGGGTGTTCGCGGTAAGGCAAAACGGCATAGTTCTCTTGATCGCCCTCGGCAGTATAATTCCCCAGGCGCTTGAGGCCTCGCGCATTCTCACCACCGAAGGTATTCCCGCGGATGTCTATAACCTGCGTTTTATCAAACCCCTTGATATCGATTCCCTGGCCGAGGATATAAAAGGATATTCCTTTGTCTATTTTCTGGAGGACGGGGTCCGTTCCGGAGGAATCGGTGAGCACCTGGCTGCCCGGCTGGGTGATGCCATACGGGAGTCGGTGTTTGAAGTACTGGGCGTACCCGATGCGTTTATTGAACAGGGTACGCGTGAAGAGCTGCTGCGGGTGTGCGGACTGGACGCTTCTTCCATAGCGGCACGTATTAAAAAACGGGTGTTTCCCCGCGACAGGTTCGGCATAATTAAAAAGTTTTCCGCCGAGTATTAAAAGCAAAACCGATTTTTCGTACGTAGTATTGTAATAGAAACGGTATGAAAATAAAAAGAAGAGAACCATTTTTTTTGGGTGTGCTTGTCTGCCTGCTTTCCCTGTTTTGGTCCTGTGGAAACGGCAGTTCGCTCACCCTCCTCAGTTATAACGTGGAAAATCTGTTTGATGATGTGGACAACGGAACTGAATACCGTGAGTATGATCCTTCCTCCGGCCGTTGGAATGGTGAGCTTATGCGGATCAAGCTTGCCAATATCGCCAGGGTAATCCGTGAGTCCGTTTCCGGCGGGCCGGATATTGTCTGCCTGCAGGAGGTGGAGAACCGCCATGTACTGGAGCTGCTGGCAACCGAATATCTGGCGGGTCTGCACTACCGTGTTATTTATGCCGCGGATTCAGGGACTACCGCCACCCAGGTTGCTTTCTTAAGCCGGCTGCCGGTCCTCCGTACCCATATCCACCGGGTACCGGAATGGCAGGGGATACCCCTCAGGTATATCGTCGAGTTTGAGGTCAAAGCCGGAGACGGGGTGCTGCATATATTCAACAACCATTGGAAGTCCAAATCCGGGGGAGAGGCCCGCACGGAAAAGGCGCGTCTGCTGGCCGCAGAGGTGCTTGTCTCCCGGATCAGGGAGCTGGAGCAGGCTGATCCCCGTACGGATATCATCATTGTCGGGGACCTGAATGAGTGTTACGATGAGTACATTCGCAAAAAGGGGAGGTACCAGACCGCGCTCATTCCGCTTTCCAGCCGGGTGCCGGAGGCCTTTTTTTCACAAAGTCTATTCCTTACGCCCGATCCCCGTCAGACAGGAATACAAAACGGCAAAATAGTGCTGCTGGAATGCTGGTATTTTCTTGATACAGCAGAACGGGGAAGCTATGTCTTCAAAAAAGAGTGGCAGACCCTGGATCATATCCTGCTTTCCGCCGGCCTGTTCGATGAACGGGGGGTTTACACCCGGCCGCGTGATTTTTCGGTGGTCAGACGTGCCTTTATGCTGAATCCCAAGACAGGGTATCCCCTGCGCTGGAGGGCCCGCTCCGCAAACAAAGGGTATTCCGATCATCTTCCCCTGCTTATCAGGCTTTATTTCGGCGACTCCCCGTAAGAAAACTTATGCACGATTCGCCCTAACTTCTGCCGATACTAAACATTGATGTAAAAAAGCCTGAAAATAGACACGAAATATGGCATACTATTAATTGAGAGGTTTTTTCGATGAAAAGGATAGTGCTGTTACTGATTATCATAGGAATAGGTATCGGGGCGTATGCTCAGAATGGGGCCGGGGTAGTCCTGATCAACAAGGCGGTCGGCCCCGGATTCAGTATAAATCGTGACGGTAAGCAGGAATATATACCGGTCGGCGGCAATAGCAACATCGGGTACCGATTGCAGCAGGGCGATATCGTCAATGTAGAGGGCGGTACATTTCTGGAACTGCTGTGCTTGCCCTCCAACGCGCTGATTTATGTAGCGGAGCTCAGCTCATTTTCGGTTGCCCGAGTGGGTGCGAACGGTACGATTCGTATTGCCTTGTATTACGGGCGGATAAAGGCCAATATCAACGACAGCGGCAGTAAAAGCGGGATCGAAATCAGCGGGCCCGAGGCCAATGCATTAACCGATTCATCCGAGTTTGGGTATGATTTTGTCTATAATAAGGATGGAAAACTGTTGAACCGGATCTACTGTATTCGGGGTAATTTGACCGTTGCGGAGAACCTGAGTGATGATAAAAATAAAAGCCTCGGGAGAACGGCAAGCCTGAAGGCCAAGGAAATGGTGGCGATAACCGGCGTGTTTGCCGAGGGGCAGTTTGAAAAGAAGTTTTTTGAAGATGATATTTTGCAGTATTGGAAAGAGAACAATGTCGAAGCCAGGCTGAAAAGTCTGGCCGCGGTTGATGCAAATGGGAAAAGTGAACCGGTGGTAAAAAAAGCCAGGGAAGAGAATTCCGAACAGACCCTTGATAAACTGCTGAACCGGGAGGAGGAATCCAAGGAAAAGGAGGGAGCCGAGGGAACGGACAAAACCGCGAAGGCAGCCGAAGGCCGGGAAAAACCGGCACAGGACCAGGGGAACGGCAAAGGGATGCATTTTGCCCTGGACCTTGGTATTGAGGTTGCCTTTTTAGTCTATGGAACAGAGCTTGATACGGGCGGTCTTTTTGACTTCATGCGTATGGCGGGTATGGACTGGCTGGTTGATATGCTGAATTTTATCTTCAAAGCCCGTGCCGTTACCTATCTTGACGGCACCCTGATGTTTAATGACTTTATCGGGGTAGGAATTGAAACAGGGCTCGGATACAATACATTGATGGTCGGCAATACCACCTACCATTTTTTTGGTATTCCCGCCTACCTGTTTGTACGAAGCAATATCAGCATCCTCTACCTGCAGCTTTTCGGTGGTGTCAATTTTGTGGGCACGGTGGAAGAAGGGAACTTCGACAGTATGCAGGTGAATACCGAGCTTGACGTGGGCCTGCGTGCCGGCATCAACCTGGGTGGGATGGCACTTTACGCGACTGCAATATTGAGTTCCCCGGATTTTGACGGGTTTTTTAACAACTCGTTTGATTTCCGCATCGGCGCGGGCCTTAAATTCAACCTGGGGAACTTTTAAGACGAACTTTTAAGCTCAGCGTGCCTGAACCGCTGGGCCAGGCCTTTCAGCTTCTGCAGGTCCTGCAGCGAAAATCTTTCCCCCTGCAGGGGAAACAAGGTATTGTTATGGGTTAAGGGCTCTTCTTCCAGCGCAAAACCGGATTGTTTTACGCTTTTACTCCAGAGACCGGTATACGGGATGGGGGAGTATTGGGCAACATAGACCAGGAGGCCCAGGGTAGCGGCGAACCTGATCGATTCTTCCACCTCTTCCGGATACTGGCCCGGCAGGCCGGCCAAAACATAGACCGCGATCTCGCTCGCGGCAAATCCCCCGCTCCGTAAGCAGTGCACCGCGTGTTCAAGCATGGAAACCTCATGCTTGGGGCCGTACTCCCGGTGAAAGCCCGCCCGGGCGCTTTCAAACCCAAAACGTACCTCACTGAATCCCGCTTTTTTCATCAGTGCCGCCAGGGATTCATCCAGGTAGGTGATATGCAGGCCGTTGGGCACATAAAAATCAAGCGTTATACCCGTCTCGATTATTCCGGTCAGAAAAGGAATGATCCCCGTGTGTCGTTGTGCCAACAGCGCGTCATCGTAAAACGCAAACGTATTGATCCCAAACCGCCGGTGGATCAGCTCCACCTGCCGGGCCAGGTGTTCGGGGTCACCGGGCCGGAATCCGCCGCACAGTTTGTGTGAGGCACAGTAGCTGCAGTGAAACACACAGCCGGCATGCAGGCGTACCACGCAGGCATCGTAGTAATGGGAGGGATCAAGCAGGTAGTCCTCCGTCGGCGCGGAGGCCGGCACCGGCAGCTTGGAGGCGGCCAGCAGTTGGGCCAGGGCCGGGTACGCGTCTCCCGTTACAATCTCATCGGCCTCCATGGTACGGCGCGCGTGTTCCGGGCAGAGGGTGGCGTATATTCCTCCCACCACAACCGGTGTGCGCGGGTGTATCATTTTTGCCAGGGAAACAACCTCCCGTACCCCCGGGTACCAGTAGGTCATCCCCGAGCCGACCAGGATAATGTCCGGGTTGACACTTCCGATCTGCTTTTCCAATGCCTCCCGGGGAATGCCGTAGCGGGCATACGGGCGCTGTTCGGTGTGTAGCGCCGGCGGGGTGGGCACAACACGCCGGAAGAACTTTCCCGTGCCGTTTGCCCTGCGCACCGGCTTTTTCAGGCCGGATTTTGTATACGATTCCCTGTAGTCCAAAGAGTTGATCATGGTTACTTCATAACCCGCATCGCTGAGCCATCTCCCCAGTTTCAGCAGGGAATAGGGGCGCACAAAGAGATCGAACAGGGCAAAATCATATACCGGAGGAAAAATAAGTAATGCGTGCGGCTTGTTGTGTGTACCGGCCATGTAGTGAGGTTTATTTAGACCTTAAGCGGATGTTTTGTCAACAACCGAAACAGTATACCGGGTTCAGCCCGCGAATGCCCTTAAGCTTGAAATTACCCATCAAGGTAAACTTCTTCTTTTGCTGGGCGTCGAACTGGGTATAAAAATCTTCCGTACAGAAAATTCTGTCCTTGTCGAGGAACTCCTTGGACGAGATCGATTCTTTCGACTTTTTCATATCACGGTATTTTACCCCGTCTACCCGAAAAGCCATGTTGACCGCGTTCCCATGCCGGTCTCCGTTCGGTTCGATGGTACACTGGCCGTAATTCAGGCTGATCCTGACATGCATTTTAACCGTGGCCTTCTTATTGGCGTTGCGGGCCTTTACCTTTTTCAGGATTTCAATAGCCGCGGCCAGGGCTTCGATCGGTTTTTTAAAGGTAACCAGGAACCCGTCTCCCGTGCCCTTGTTGAACTCGGAGCGGTATTTGTTGAACTGCGGCAGCGCGATTGAGTTCAACTCTTCGGTGATCTTCATGGCCTCCTCGTCACCGTACATGTTGGCCAGGCGGGAAGAATCAAAAAGGTCTAAGATAAGAATGGCCTCCACCTTTTTGGTCTCGGTAAAAAAGGTGGATTTTTCATCGTCCTTCCCCGTTTTCTTTTGTTTGTCCTCATCAAGACCGGGTTTAAAGATGATGAATTTCAGCCAGGTTTCGCCCATGATGATGGTATTGCCGTGTTTCAATTCGGTTTTTTCACTAATACGGATATTGTTGACAAAGCAGCCGTTGGTACTGTTCAGGTCCTCCATCCACACGCTTCCGTCTTCTTCCGTGCTTATTTTGGCATGGCGGCGGGAGATATTGTGGTCGCCGGGCAGGGGAAAATCAACTCCTTCATCCCTTCCGATTATGAAGGGATAGTTGTTTGTCTCGTAGACCTTGCCCTGGTCATCGCCCTTGGTCACCAGCAGGCGGATGTTCGGTTTTAAAAATTGTGTATTAGACTTGGTTGGCATATGTTTACCCCCCTTAATCTTATTATAGAAGGATTAATTTTGCAATAAAAAAATATTTAGTGGTACGAAGCCTGGACCTGGTTTTTCCGGGAGTGCCTGTCTGCAGACTCTCGTCTGCGGCCTGTGGTTACCGGCCATGAACAGAGGCGTGCTGTCGCCTGGTTTCGGCTGTTTCGGACGAGCAAACAAGTGGTTGCGAGGCAAGTGCTGCCGCCGGCCTGAAAGAGCAAAACGAGGTGTATACGGCCCGGTATAACACACTGAATGGGGTCTGATGCGGCATAGCGCTGCGGGCTCTGGTGCCTTTATCAATGTTGATTCCGCTTATTATCGGAACAGTTTTAAAAATTGTACCTTCAGCAATAATTGAATTGGCACTAAAAAATGTATATACTTTCTTGTGTTACTGCGCATATGGAAACAAAATACAAACCTTTTAAAAATTACATTTTTATTGTTTTGGCTAGTTCAGAGGGCACCCGGTGAGACTTAGAAAACAAGTAGTATTTGGAATTATAATTTTTATATTAATGTTCACAGGCAGTTGCTTATTTCAAATTGAACATCCTGGGATAGCTCATTTATTCTATAATATGAATACACCATATGCTAAATTCTTCCCCAAAACGGATAAAATAATAGGTATTTCGGAATCCGAAAATGAAAATGATCTTTTAATAGCTTATTATTTAAAAGATCATAAAAGAGAAAAAATATTTGCTATAAAGAACGTTAAGAATTTAAGTGCTGATCAATCCTATTTTCTTAATAAATTTTGTTTTATTGGAAATAAAGCAATTATTTTGGGATGGGTATCAGAAGAGTCTGTTAAAAGCATTCATTATAATTACGAAATGAATTTAGAAGATAATTATACTGTCCAGAGAACAGACCTGCCGGCGTTATTGGCTTGGGCGGTTCAGTCACAGAAAGACAGAAGTCTATTTGTAAGTGATGATGGTAATAGTAAAACATTTACGGTTTATAACTATAAAACAGGTTCGAAGAATAGTTATAACTATCCGGTGCTTTTTGATAATTATGATAAGCCTCCGTATATTTTTTGTTACGGTAGAAACAGCGATGAGATTGTGTTTACAATTTCGGATTATAAAGAACAGATTTATATTTTTTTCTATAATATTAAGTCGAACAAAATTAATACAAAGATTGTGGTTCCTCCGGAATTTTCTGAATATTATAATACATGGTTTTTTTCTGATATTTTGCTTTCACCGGATGCAAGATACATCGCGTGTGTAGATTATGCCCAAGGGATATGGCTTATGGATTTGGAAAAAAAGGAACTGGTTGAAATAAGAAGCAGACCCGGTAAGAACGGAAGGCCGGAGTGGCCTTTCCATGTATGGGATTGGTCATGGAATTCCGATAAGTTTATTTTCAGTGATCTTTTTGATTATTATCTTTTTGATAAAGAAATCTATTTTGAGAATATTGGTAAGATTAAACCGAAGATTTTTAAAATTAATATTATTGAATATTAGACTTAGTAAAGGTACCGGTATGTGCCAGGTGAGGTTCCGGGAGCCGAATGGAATTGAACCGCTCGAAGAGGTGTCGTTAATTCTAAGAATGTTCTTTGACAGATGATATGTGGGGATGGGGCGCTTAATAAGCGTGATTTGAATTTGGAAAAGCGGACCTTTACCGGCAAGGAACTGGACGCCACCGACCTCTACTACTTCGGGACGCGCTACTACGATCCCGGTCTGGGCACCTTCATCAGCTCAGACCCGGTCATGGACGGGCTTAACTGGTACGCCTACTGCCGGAACAATCCCATGAATTATGTGGACCCGTGGGGGTTGATGCCACAAGACGTTGCGGAAGCTGCCGCGGCCTCGATTCCGGGATGGAGTCCGCATGAAGCGGTAGAAGCAAACAATAATAGTGATGGGGGAACACATAACACGACGCATGCGGGTAATAATCAAACTAAATCCTCTGATGGAAATCAAAATACAAACAATAACTCAACAGGAAATCAGAATGATACAGCAGGTGATGACAATTTAGGCACGCAGGGGGATCCTCCGGTAACCGGGCCGAATGGTTATGCTCCGAAGGATCAGTTGACAAACAATAATTTTTATGGTGATTATCAGAATAAGACGAAGCAGAAAGGTCATCTAATTGCACCTCCATTAACGCAAAAAGAAAGATGGTCAGATGAAGAATTCAAAAAAGCATGCATGGTATTAGCAATTGTCGATGAAGTTTTTGATACTCATGCGAGAGCTAAGGATGATTTTTCGCGAAATGATATTATGAATCAATTAAAAGATGATGCTTTCTTTTACTCAAAAGATACTGAAGATGTTTTAAATAGAGTATTAGTGAACAACAGGGTAACTCTTAAAACTATCTCTCCAGAAGAATTTAGAGAATTGGTAGAAAAAGGAAATCCAATTTCAGATGATCAACGATTTGCTCTTCAATTCACTCAAAGAACTTATTGGGGTCCGAGTTATTCATCTGATGATTTTCATTGGGCTGGCTATAGAGGAAAAAATAGTCATAATGTAATTACCTATGATCCATGTAATGGGAAACTATATACTAATAGAGGAACATTAAATACTATCACCAATGTAATACAAATAAATACATCGAATAAATAAGGAGTGAATATTGAAGAAACATATTATTATTCTTGATTCCATTTTATTATTGTGGAAATGAATTCAAGAACCCAATAGAAAAAATAATGAATTATTCAGATAGTAAAGAAATAGCTTCACTATTGGAATATCCCAATAAGACCGATGAATCACCTTCTCAAAGATTTATTTTTGTTTATGCTAGAGGTGCAGAGCCGTATGCAGATGATGATGTTTTAATGGAAGACGCATTAAAAAGAGATTTTATAATTGACGGTTTTAAATTTTCCAAAGGGGAATATCAGTGGTGGTTTATTTTTGATTGTGAAAAGAAAAAAATAATAATAAAAGGGTCAAAGTTGGTTTTATTGAACGATGTTATCTGGCAGGAGGACCATAATTATTTTATATTTAATTTTGGATCGTCTCCAGGTACAAATTTGGAGTTTTGGAATATTAAAAATGTTAATAAACCCAGTTTTGTCCTAGAAGCATATTATGTGAATAAAAAGAGTATCTTATTTTCAAATGATTCAATGTATATCGCATATCAATATATATATAAAAGAGATGAATTTTCAGGGGTTTCTACCGATGAAGGGATAAAAATAAGGAATATAGAAAAACAAAAAGACATCGCAATAATTAATCCTGAAACTAAATATGGGGAATTAAAGATAGTTAAATGGGAATCTGATAAAAAACTGACATATAGGGAAATCAACAAAAAGCAGGGAATTGATAAAGAAATGAGTTTTACTATTAAATAATAATTAGTTTTCCCGCAAGTCCGCAGCTTGCCGTCTTGGCGAGCTGCCGCCAGCGGAGAGCCGGTGGCAGGGCCCGGGATAGGCTTACGCCCTGGAGCGAAGCTACCCGCGTGAGTGTTGGTTGTCTAGAGATACTACTTGTGTTGATTATTTAAGATCTGATAAGTTTTTCATATTCATCATGATCGCCAACCCAAAACCAGATAATATTGTCAGCGGAAGATATCCCTAAAGCACGATATTTCAGGGTTATTCGTACAGACCAGAAATTCCCTACTTTTTTTAATTTCAAAGAAGAGTGGTGTGGGTCTGATTTTAGGAGATTAATATTTTTATCTGCGGTTTTTTTTATGGGAGCAGGTAATTTGTTGTAATGCTTCCAGAAATCTGGGGTGGTGAAATGTTTCACAATTCGGAGGAGTTACCGGAATTGAAATCGTTTAAAGCGTTATGTGCCATTTTATCAAGTTTACCGGAGTTTATATCATGTTCAATCTGTTTATCCCACTGGTTGGCTTCATATTCATCGAACCATTTTCTAAACCTTGTGAACTCAGGTTGCGGAAGGTGTTTTACGGCGGATTTTATTTCTTCAATTGTTTTCATAAGTAAAACATAGCAAAAATGATGGTTTTCAACAATAAAAAAAGAAGAATATTTTAAGAAGGACAGCCGGTCGCCGCGGTCAAGGGACGCTCTGTCTTTGCGAAGTAAACCCGGGGTAGTAGACCGAGACCCTGTTGCGGTCTACCCGAGGCCGGGGAGTAAGCTTTGGAATCGAGGATGCCATGGAGGGCAGACGTG
>Ga0315536_1001020_pt1 | contig 14172 bp, 14 predicted proteins | sample SalMarSW160230MG_FD_203093 | JGI IMG/M metagenome (GOLD analysis project Ga0315536, IMG submission 203093) | Salt marsh sediment microbial communities from the Plum Island Ecosystem LTER, Massachusetts, United States - Salt Marsh Sediment SW1602-30 ... | reverse complement strand
TCTGCGCTTATCCCAAGTTCACGCCTGTGCCCTTCAGGGAAGAAGACCTGTGGATTGGCTATCCTGAAGAAACCAATGCGCCTTACGGTTTGGCGAAGAAGATGCTGCTCGTCCAGGCGCAAGCATACCGTCAGCAGTATGGCTTCAATGCCATCTATTTGCTGCCGGTCAACCTGTACGGACCGCGCGACAATTTCGACCTGGCCTCCTCGCACGTCATCCCGGCCTTGATTCGCAAATCCATCGAAGCGCAGGAACGTGGCGAGAAGGAACTGGTCGTCTGGGGAGATGGCTCTCCGACGCGCGAATTCCTGTACGTGGAGGATGCTGCCGAAGCCATCCTGGCTGCGACTGAAAAGTATGATGGCGCAGAGCCGGTCAATCTTGGGTCAGGCCACGAAATATCGATCAAGGATCTGGCCGAGATGATCACCGGCCTGACCGGATTTGAAGGCAAGCTGACCTGGGACGCGAGCAAGCCTAATGGTCAACCGCGCCGAGGCCTGGACGTGACGCGTGCCAGGGATTATTTTGGCTGGCAAGCCCAGGTAGGCTTCGAAGAAGGTTTGCGCCGCACAATCGCGTGGTACAGGCAAAACCGAAAGAACTGATTGCATGACTGAAGTTGCTATAACCCAAAAGACGGAAGTTCCGGTGGTGGTCATCCGACCGTCGCGCGGTTTAGCCGCGCTCAATTTACGCGACTTGTGGGTCTACCGCGAGTTGATTTTCTTTATGATCTGGCGTGACTTGAAGGTGCGCTACAAACAGACTATGCTGGGCGCGGCCTGGGCAGTCATTCAGCCGGTAATGACCATGCTGGTGTTTACCTTTATATTTGGGAGTGTAGCCAAGCTCCCGACCGACGGCATCCCGTACCCGATTTTCTCGTACACGGCTCTGCTGCCGTGGGGATTGTTCACAACGGCGCTCAACTCTGGCAGCCGCTCGCTGACCTCGAATAATAATATGATCACCAAGATTTATTTTCCGCGGCTGGTTTTGCCACTGGCCTCGGTCATGGCTGGCCTGGTGGATTTCGCGATTGCCTTTGTGATCCTGATTGGCATGATGTTCTATTATCATATCGTCCCGACCACTGCAATCTGGACCCTGCCAGCTTTTCTGTTGCTGGCCCTGGTGACCGCCCTGGGGGTTGCGTTATGGCTTTCGGCCATCAACGTCAAGTACCGTGATGTGGGTTATGCTTTGCCGTTCCTGACCAATTTCTGGCTGTTCATCACCCCGGTGGCTTACTCGGCCAAGGTTATTTCCGACAAATGGCAGTTGCTCTATTCGCTCAACCCGATGGCAGGCGTGGTGACTGGATTCCGCTGGGCACTGCTGGGCACCCAAATCCCCTCCGGGAGCACCCTGGCAGTTTCGGCAGGTATTTCCCTGTTGGTGCTGGTCAGCGGATTGTTCTACTTCCGTAATATGGAACGCACTTTCGCGGATACGATCTAGCCATGACCACAGCCATCCGTGTTGAACACGTCAGCAAGCGTTACCGCATCGGCAGCGCGCCGCAGAAATTCCGCTATGGGATGCTGCGCGACCAGATCATGGACACTTTGAGCGCGCCAATCCGTGCCATCCGTTCTTTGGGCAAGGATATTCCCAAAGACACCCCCAACTACATCTGGGCGCTGCACGACGTCTCTTTCGATGTGCAGGAAGGACAGGTGCTCGGCATTGTCGGCCGCAATGGGGCTGGGAAGAGCACCCTGCTCAAGGTGCTCTCGCGCGTGACCGAACCGACCGAGGGGGAGATCACCCTGCGCGGACGGGTCGGGTCGCTACTAGAAGTGGGCACCGGCTTCCACCCCGAATTGACCGGCCGCGAGAACATTTACCTCAACGGGGCCATTCTGGGTATGAAGCGCAGCGAGATCGAAAGTAAATTCGATGAGATCGTGGCCTTCTCGGAGGTCGAACAATTCATCGACACACCGGTCAAACGCTATTCGTCGGGCATGTACCTGCGCTTGGCTTTTGCCGTCGCGGCCCACCTTGAGCCCGAAATCCTGGTCGTGGACGAAGTGCTGGCCGTTGGCGATGCCGAGTTCCAACGCAAATGCCTGGGCAAGATGGGTGACGTCGCCCAGCAGGGGCGTACAGTCTTGTTCGTCAGTCACAACATGTCTGCCATCCTGCGCCTGACCCAGGAAGCGATCGTGATCGAGAAGGGACGCCTGACCAAACGCGCTCCCACAGCCGAGGCAGTAAATTACTACCTTTCGTCCGGGCATGCCAGTGCCGGCGAACGTTTCTGGGACGAGGACGAGATCCCGGCCAACGCTGGGCCGTTTCGCCCGGTCGCACTGCGCCTGCGTGATCCGCGCGGGAAGGTGGTCGACACGCTGCGCTCGACCGAACCGACCATGCTCGAAATGGAATACCAGTTGTCTGCGCCGATCACCGGCCTGAGGGTGGGACTGTATCTCAACACGGTGCGCGGTGAGTTCGTGTTGACGTCCTTTGACACCGACAGCCCGGAAAAATTCGAGAAATTCAGCGTCCGTACCCCGGGACGTTACCTCAGTCGCTGCCAGATCCCGGCCGATTTCCTGAACGAAGGTCGCTATGCGATCGGTGTGAACGCCAGCTCCTTTGGTGTACGGCGCTACTTCCAGGATGAGCAAGCCCTGGCCTTCAACGTCGATGCGACCGGCGCGCCAGGCATGCAGTGGCCCGAACAGCGCCTGGGTCCCATCCGCCCGCTTCTGGACTGGGAGATCGAACAAATCGGATGAACGCCATCCGTCCGAAAGACCTGCTCAAGAATTCGCTTGGCAGCCTGCCTTACGCGGCAGACCTGTATTTCTTGCTGCGCCAGTCCCGCCCGCAGACGCGCTACAATCTTGAGCAACTGGCAGCCCATCTCCCCGAGGCAGTCGCGCAGGTACGTCCGTTTGCTGAAAAAGCACCCAAAGGGAAACGCCTGCTGCTGTTTGCCACCCTGCATTACTGGGTCGAACAGGCGGTCATGATCGGGCTGGCCCTGCGCGGCCTGGGACATGAGGTCACGGTAGCCTATCTGCCCTACGCGGACTGGCGCAAGCCGGTCAACGCTTTCGATTTACGTCGCCAGGATCTCTACACCCAGCGCGTGCTCGCGCCGGCTGCCGATTTGATCCGGGTCGTCTCCCTGCTGGATTTCAAGCCTGAAAAAGATTTGCCCGAGCAGTTGGTGCAGGATATCGAAACCGTTTCGACCTACGATGCGCAGTACACCCTGCAGGTCGAAGAGGTCGATCTGGAATCCGAGATCTTTCGCCTGCGTATGCAGCGCAATCTGGAGGCGGCGCGTACCGCGTTGGCTTGGATGGAATTCCAGCGCCCGGAGGTGGTCTTGATCCCCAACGGCACGATCACAGAGCTGGGAGCCGTCTACCGCGTGGCACGCCAGTTGGGCCTCTCGACCGTGACCTACGAATTCAACGACCAGCGCGAACAGATCTGGATTGCGCAGGACGACGAAGTCATGCGTCAGAACACGGACGCGATTTGGGCAGCGCGCAGCGGTCAACCTTTGACAAAAAAACAGCGCGAAACGATCGAAGCCTTGGAAGAAGCCCGCATGGGCGCGCGCGCGTTTGGCAAATCGTCCCGCAAGTGGCAGGCTGTGGCCAGCGTCGGCGGTAAGCAAATCCGCCGTGAGTTGGATTTGGACGAGCGTCCGGTAGTCCTGCTGGCGACCAATGTCCTGGGCGACAGCCTGACCCTGGGGCGCAACCTGTTTGCCGTGAGCATGGCAGACTGGATCGCGGGTACCGTCCGGTTTTTTGCTGCCAAGCCCGAGGTTCAGTTGGTGATCCGCATCCATCCCGGCGAACGGCTGACGCACGGACCATCGATGGCCGATGTAGTCAAGGAAGCGCTGCCCGAGATCCCGTCCCACATCCACCTGATCGGCCCGCTGGAGCAGGTCAACACCTACGACCTGATGGAGATTACCAGCCTGGGGCTGGTCTACACGACCACCACCGGGTTGGAAATGGCCATGCACGGCCTGCCGGTTGCGGTCTGCGGTCAAACCCATTACCGCGGGCGCGGCTTCACCTTCGACCCTAATTCGTGGGATGAGTATTTTGCAATGCTCAACCAACTGTTGAGCAATTTGCCCGCCCGGCACCTGGCGCGTGAGCAGGTCGCACTGGCCTGGAATTATGCTTACCGCTTTTTCTTCGAGTACCCCCAGATCTTCCCGTGGCGGCTGATGCATTTCTGGAAGGATGTGGACATTTGGCCGCTTGAGCGCGTGCTCTCCGAAGGCCGCGCCGAATTTGGTAAAACATTCGAGCATCTGGCTGGTGAACCGATAAAATGGTAAATTCAAGGGCATTAACTACAAAAAATACGAAGGTTGTCAAAGAAAGATAATTCCTTTGAGCCCTATGTGATAAGGTTTTGAAAATAATCGATGACTGACACAAAACAACAAGTACGCGAATTTTACGACCAGATCGGCTGGCAGCAGGAACAAGATGGTCTGTACCAGAATGCCCGCTATGAAGACCTGCGTCCGGTCTCGGCCGAATACATCCACAAGACTCGTCTGCGGATCAATCAGGGCATTGCCAGGGAAGGCCGGTACCTGCTGGATGCCGGGTCGGGACCCGTGCAATACGACGAATATCTGACTTACTCCCAGGGGTACCAGAAGCGCGTCTGCCTGGATATTTCGGTCCAGGCTCTGAGGGAAGCCCGCCAGCGGATCGGGGAGCGCGGTCTGTTTGTAGTTGGCGACCTGGCCAATTTGCCGTTCAAAGCTGAATCTTTCGATGGGATAGTCTCGCTGCACGCCATCCATCATTTACCGGTGGATGAGCACAAGCGGGCTTACAGCGAATTGTTTCGATTGCTCAAGCCGGGCCGCAGTGCTGCGGTTGTCAACGGCTGGACCCATCCAGCGCTAACCAACTGGCTGGACAGCCTGGTCGTCTTTTCGCGTCGCTTGCGGCGCGTGCTGCGCGGCCGGCCGGCGCGCGCCCATCCCAAGGAAGGTAAGGGAACCTACGTGCAGAAGACCAGCGCCCGCTGGCTCCGCCGCGAACTGGGTGAGGGGATGCAAGTCGAAATCAACTGCTGGCGCTCGGCCAGCACGCGCCTGCTGCGAACCTTCATCCATCCCAGGCTCGGTGGAACGGCCATTTTGCGCTGGTTGTATCGCCTGGAAGATAAATTCCCGCGCTTCTTTGGCGAGAACGGTCAGTATCCGCTGATTGTTATTCGAAAATCGTGAAGCAGGAAACGTCAATTTTTGCAATAAACGGAGCAGTTATGAATTGGAAAAATAAAGTTATCCTCATCACCGGTGGGACGGGCTCGTTTGGCAAGAAGTTTACTAAAATCCTGCTGGAAGAAAAAAAACCTAAGAAGATCATTATCTTCAGCCGCGATGAACTCAAACAGCACGAGATGCGCGTGGCCGGGTTTACGCATCCGTCCCTGCGCTATTTCATCGGAGACGTGCGCGACCGCGATCGCCTGCTGCGCGCTATGAATGGGGTAGACGTGGTCGTCCACGCCGCAGCACTAAAGCAGGTCCCGGCCTGCGAGTACAATCCGATGGAAGCCATCAAGACCAACATCATCGGCACCTCCAACGTGGTTGAGGCAGCCCTGGACGCCGGTGTGCAGAAGGTGCTGGCGCTCAGCACGGACAAAGCCGTCAACCCGGTCAACCTGTATGGGGCTACCAAACTGGCCGCCGAAAAACTGGTCATCCAATCCAATGCTTACGCTGGCGGAAGAGCCACGCGTTATTCGTGTGTGCGTTACGGCAATGTGGTCGGATCGCGCGGTTCGGTCGTGCCGCTGTTCTTGAAGCAGCGCACGAGTGGCAAAGTCACCATCACCGACGAACGCATGACCCGGTTCTGGCTCTCGCTGGAACAGGGCGTGCACTTCGTGATCAACTGTATCGAGCAGATGGAAGGAGGCGAGGTGTTCGTGCCCAAGATTCCCAGCACCAAAGTCGTCGACCTGGCCAGGTCCATCGCTCCGCAAGCGCAGGTCGAGATCATCGGCATCCGTCCGGGCGAGAAGCTGCACGAAGTGCTGATCTCCGAAGACGAAGCGCGCAATACGGTCGAACTGGAGCACATGTTTGTCGTCCAACCAGCCGAGGCGTTGTGGTTTGGCTATCAGTGGCAGTACAAAGGCAAGTTGCTCCACGACGGATTCCGCTATTCAAGCGACAACAATTCCGAGTGGCTGGACGTGGAAGGCATCCAGGAGTTTATTGCGCCATTCGAGGCGCTCGATGCTGCCGGCAAGTTGGAAGTCTAAATGCGCATTTTGGTCACCGGCGCGAGCGGCCTGCTTGGGTTGAACTTGGGCCTGTTGATGCACCCTACTCATGAGATCATTGGGGTGGACCGCAGCAAGCTGGGAAATGTACCCTTCCAATTGGTCAAAATGGATCTGCTGGAAAATGGTGCGATAGAGGCCATCCTGGACGAATCTCACCCGGAGGCTGTGATCCACTGCGCGGCGCTGGCCGATCTCGATGCCTGTGAACTGAACCCGGAAGCTGCACAGCGCCTGAACGCAATCCTGCCCGGCGAATTAGCCGAGTCGTGTGCGATGCGCGGGATCAAGTTGATCCATATCTCCACGGATGCTGTTTTCGATGGGACGAAAGATGGCGTTTACACCGAAGAGGATGCCCCCAACCCGCTGGGGATCTATGCCCGCACAAAGCTCGATGGCGAGGCTGCCGTCTTGGCTGCTGACCCGCAGGCGGTGGTGGCGCGCGTCAACTTTTTTGGATGGAGTCTCTCCGGGAGGCGTTCGCTCTCGGAATATTTCGTCAATCATCTAATTGCCGGGAATGAATGCAATGGGTTCAACGATGTCTGGTTTTGCCCGTTGTTCGTCGGGGACCTGGCGAGGATCCTGGTGCGGATGCTGGAGCGAAGCCTGTCGGGGCTGTATCACCTGGTCGGGTCGCAGGCGCTTACCAAGTTCGACTTTGGCGTGCAAATCGCGCGTCAGTTCGGATTCGATGAAAGTTTAATCCAGCCAATACCCATCGCAGAATCCGGCTTGACGGCCAAACGTTCCACCAATTTGCGCTTGTCTGTCCACAAGCTATCCACAGACTTGGGCATCGAAATCCCCACTGTCTCCACCGGAATCGAGAAGTTTTATACACAGGCCCAACAAGGTTATCCACAGAAAATGCGCAGTTATCAACAGGAGTGAGATGAAAACCCTAATTAAACTCGAGGGACTGGCATTGTTTGTGTTATCGATTTTTTTGTTTTCACAATTGGGCTTTGCCTGGTGGTGGTATCCCGTGTTATTTTTTATCCCCGACCTCAGTATGATCGCGTATCTGGCAGGGACACGTGCCGGTGCGATCGTCTATAACATACTTCACCATCATGCAGTTTCGATTGGGTTATACCTACTCGGCTTTTTCTTGGGCAATCCAATCCTACAGCTTGCGGGTGTCATTTTGCTCGGGCACTCAAATCTGGACCGCCTGTTTGGTTATGGTTTGAAATATTCAGATTCTTTTCAAAATACCCATTTGGGTGAGATCGGAAAATAATACGGAGGAACTTATGGACATCAGAATTGGCTCACGCACCATCGGTCCCAACCACCCGACTTATTTCATCGCCGATATCGCCGCCAACCACGACGGCGACCTGGAACGGGCTAAACTGCTGATCCGCCTGGCGAAAGAAGCCGGTGCTGACGCAGCCAAGTTCCAGAACTTCGATGCGCCCAAGATCGTCTCGGATTACGGCTTTTCGCACATGAATGCCCAGGTCAGCCATCAGGCAACGTGGAAAAAGTCTGTGACTGAAGTGTATCGGGCTGCATCGATTCCATTCGAATGGACCATGACCCTTATGGAAGAATGCAACGAGGTTGGCATTGACTATTTCTCTTCGCCATATGACTTTGGTGCAATTGATTTCCTGGATCAGTATGTGCCGGTCTACAAGGCTGGCTCCGGTGAAATCGACTGGATCGAAGCGCTTGAGCGCATGGCCAGCAAGGGCAAACCGTTCTTCATTGCCACCGGTGCTTCCAACATTGGGGAGGTGCAAAAGGCCGTCCACGCGATTCTCAAGATCAACAAACAACTGGTGCTGATGCAATGCAATACCAACTACACTGCCAGTCCGAACAATTACGATTACCTGAACCTGAACGTGCTCAAGACTTATGCCAGCATGTTCCCTGACGTGATTCTGGGGCTGTCGGATCACACCCATGCGATTGCACCCGTGGTGGGTGCGGTGGCGCTGGGCGCGCGCGTGGTCGAACGTCATTTTACGGACAGCAATGACCGTGAAGGGCCAGATCATAAATTTGCCATGAATCCGGAAAATTGGGCCAGGATGGTCGAGGAGACACGCCTACTGGAACGTGCGCTGGGCAGCCCGGATAAGTTTGTCGCTGAAAACGAACGCGACACCGCCGTGGTCCAGCGCCGCTGCCTGCGTGCCGCCCGTGACATCAAGGCTGGCGAAATCTTCACGCGCGAGATGATCGACGTGCTGCGACCGGCCACGCCCGGGGCAATCAAACCGGACCAGATCCAGGCGGTGATCGGCACTAAAGCCTTGCAGGACCTGCCGTTGGGCAGGGAATTACGCTGGACCGACCTGGGCGCGTAAATCCTTGACCGTGAAGGGTACGAAATTAGAATTTTCTTCGCGCTCTTTGCCGTCTCGACCCCCGTTCGGTGTGTTCTTCGTGGTTGGCTCGTTTCTGAAAGCATGAAAGTCATCTATTTTTCTTTCGACTACTCCCCGCACGACCACCGCTTTCTGTCGGCCTTGTCCGATAGTGAGCATCAGGTCTATTACGTGCGCCTGCAGCGCGGACCGCAGCAGATGGAAGACCGGCCGGTCCCGTCGAAAATCGAGCAGGTGCAGTGGGCGGGCGGTAAGCAAATTTTCCGCTGGCGAGATTTGCTGAAGTATGTGCTGGGCTTACGCCGTGTCATCCGCCGCCTCCAGCCTGACCTGATCCATGCCGGTCCGATCCAGACCTGCGCCTTCATCGCCGTGTTGAGCGGCTTCCGACCGGTCCTGACTATGTCATGGGGCTTTGACTTGATGAAAGATGTCGAGCGCGGGCCTTGGTGGCGCTTTGCGACGCGCTACACGTTGAAGCGCAGTACCTATTTCACCAGCGATGCGCAGGTCACGCGCGACAAGGCCGTTGCCAACGGGATGGACCCGGAGAGAACCGTCGTATTTCCCTGGGGCGTCGACCTGGAGCACTTTTCCCCACACCCGCGCGCGGAACCCCTCGGCGCGGACCAGGGCTTTACCCTGTTTTGCAATCGCTCCTGGGAGCCGAATTACGGCGTGGATGTCCTGGCCCGGGCTTTCGTCCGGGTGGCGCAATCCAGGCCGGAGGTGAATCTGCTGCTGTTGGGGAACGGTTCGCAAGGCGCGGCCATCCGTCACATTCTGGAGCGCGGTGGCGTGCTGGAGCAGGTCGCTTTTCCCGGTCAGATCGGGTATCAGGACCTGCCGCGCTATTACCGCATGGCGGATATGTTCATCTCAGCCTCGCATGTGGATGGCTCGTCCGTCTCACTGATGGAAGCCCTGGCCTGCGGTCTGCCATGCCTGGTCTCCGATATTCCCGCAAACAAGGAATGGGTTACCGACGACCAAAACGGCTGGCTGTTCCCGGACGGCGATGCCGAGGCGCTGGCGAACTCGATCCTGAGAGCTATGGACGCGCGCGATAAGCTGGTTAAAATTGGAAGTGGAGCGCGCCTGATTGCGGAACAGCGCGCAGACTGGCAAAAGAATTTTGCCAAATTACTCGAGGCTTATGCCATTCTTCAAAAATAGGAGGTTCGTATGATTATCTTGACTCTCATCCTGGCATTGGGATTTGCCATTGTGGCTGTCATCTTTGCCCTGCAAAATACAGCATTGGTCACGGTGATGTTCTTCGGCACCAATGTGGACGGTTCGCTGGCACTGTTTATTTTGCTATCTGTGGCAGTCGGGGTCTTGATTGGCGTGCTGGTGATGATTCCCGGCTCAATTAAACGCAGCTTTGAACTCAGAAGCCATCGCAAACAGATCAATACCCTAGAGAAAACCCTGGATGACCACAAATCGCTACTGACAGAAGTGGAGCAACCCACCGAGGATGAACCCCCGGTCGAACCCCAAGGCTGAACTTAAATTACCCGGGCTTTGGTGGGTGGATCGTGAAAGTTATATCGGCCATCCTCGTTTTCAGCTTTTTCGTGTTCTTATTAGCGACGTTTGGGCCGGCTCAAACGCTAATATCCACGGAAACATTTAGGCCAATCCCTACAATAGCTACCTTCACACCTAGCCCCAGCGCGACAATGACAAATACGCTTACCAACACACAACTGCCGACGGAAACCTCCACGCCAGAGCCCACTGCCACCAGAACGCCGACCTTCGGTGAGATGATGAAAAACAATATTGTCTTCTATCTCATCTACCCTGAAAAGGGGCGGACCGACGCCTGCGGCGATATCCGCGTGGACCCGATCATTTCGAAACGCCTGCGCTCGGGTGATAAGGTGTACGATGTGCAAGTTGCCCTGAACATGCTCCTGGGTATTAATACCAAGATATATGGTGTTTGGTACAACGCTCTCCGGGATAGTGATATGACCATCAAAAGTGTCGAATATCGGGCTAAGAAAGATTACATCCTGATCGACTTCGGCGGCCGGTTGCCCGCTGGTCACTTTGCCCCATGTGATGGGCCCGGAATCCGACAAGAGATCTGGACCACGATCCAACACTATGGGTTTAAAGAAAAGACTCTGGCAATCAACGGCCATTTCCTGATTGACGAGTTAGGATGTTGAGATAAAGTTCTCATGCGCACAGTAGCCATCATCCAGGCCCGCATGGGCTCCTCACGCTTACCCGGCAAAGTTCTGTTGGAGATTGCCGGGAAGCCGATGCTGGGACACGTCATCGAGCGGACGCGTCACGCCCGGACTCTGGATGCCGTGATCGTGGCGACCACCGTCGACAGTTCAGACGATGCTGTAGCTGCCTTCTGCGCTGCGCTGGATGTCCCCTGCCTGCGTGGTTCCGTCCAGGATGTGCTCGACCGGTACTATCGGGCGGCTAAATTGCACCATGCGGAAGTAGTCGTCCGTATCACCGCGGATTGCCCGTTGATCGACCCGGCTCTGGTGGACGAGGCCGTCACGACGCTGGTCGAGGGCGGTTTCGACTTTGTCGCCAACCGCCTGCCGCCGCCCTTCTCGCGCAGCTATCCGATCGGTCTGGATGTGGAAGTCTGCACCTTGGCCGCCCTCGAACGAGCCTGGCGAGAGGCCGATCAAGCTTTCCAGCGTGAACACGTCATGCCGTATTTGTACGAGGGCGTTACTTTGTCGAGCGTTCACCCCGCGCTCTCGACCGGTGTTTCCCCGCGTGGATTTTCCATCGCCCAGTTGCGCAATCCTATCGATTACGGCCGCATGCGCTGGACAGTGGACACCCCCAAAGATTTGGATTTCGTCCGTCAGATATATGCCCGGTTGGGCGAGCGGAGCGACTTCTCCTGGCTGGATGTGCTGGAACTGCTCCAGCGCGAACCGCAACTGACCGCCATCAACTCGAACGTGCGCCACAAGAAAATGACCGATGTGGACGAAAGACCGTAGTAGCCATGGCCTTCCTGACGATATTTTCCGCTCCCAAGCCGTTTACTGATGTGCACATTGCCACCATCCAGCGCAATGCGATCAAATCTTGGGCGCTGCTGCCGGAGATACGGGTCATCCTGCTGGGTGATGAGCCGGGTGTAGAAAAGGAAGCCAGAGAACTCGACGTAATCCACCTGCCGGGCGTGAAGTGCAGCGAGGGCGGTACGCCGCTCATCTCGTCCATGTTCCAACTGGCACGCGCTAACAGCGATAGCAACCTGTTGTGCATTATCAACACCGACATTCTATTGATGCCCGATTTCGTCGCGGCGGCGGAGCAAGTCCAAAGACAAAAGGAAAAATTTGTAATGCTCAGCCAGCGCTGGGATATGGACCTCAGGCAGCCGATCGAATTCACTGTCGGCTGGGAAGATCATTTGCGCTCCGCAGTCCATGGTCAGGGACAGCTTCACCGCCCCGCTGGTTCTGACTTTTTCCTGTTCCCCCGCACCTGCTATACCGAGGTGCCCGACTTCGCCATCGGCCGCGCTGGCTGGGACAATTGGATGATCTACCAGGCCCGCAAAAGCGGCTTTCCGGCCATCGACGCCACTCACGATGCGATGATCGTGCACCAGAACCACGATTACAGTCATCTGCCCGGTGGACAGCCGCATTACCATCATCCTGAAACGGACGAGAATATCCGCTTGGCGGGGGGGCGCCCGATGACGCGCTTCACCCTGCTCGACGCCGACAAGCGCCTGGTGGACGGCCATCTTCTGCCGCAAAAACTGGACCGCGCCCGGCTGTGGCGGCGCATCGAAGCCTGGCCGCTGCTGGCGCTGGGCTCGTCCCGCCTGTCGAACGCGCTGTGGCGGCTGCGAAAATTATTCAAATAAATTTATGGGAGTGACCCAACGGGTTGTCCCAGCACAAGGAAATTATGCGTAAAGGCCAGAATCCTGCAAAATTTGTCAAACGGGTCGTCAAACCAGAGCGGATCACCGCCGCCATGCTGACCTATATCCCTTTCCTGAGCGGCTTCTACGCCGAGACGCTGGAGGTGCTCAAGGTCAGCCTGGATTCGATGCGTAGGGAGGCCGGTCTGCCCTTCGACCTACTGGTCTTCGATAACGGCTCCTGCCCTGAGGTGCGCGATTACCTGATCCGGGAGAAGGAAGCCGGTCGCATCCAATATCTGATTTTGTCCGAGAAGAACGTCGGCAAAGGCGGCGCCTGGAACGTGATCCTGGCGGGAGCGCCGGGCGAGATCATTGCCTACGCCGACAGCGACGTGCTCTTCTCGCCGGACTGGCTGGCGCGCTCGGTCGAGATCCTGGAGACTTTTCCCAACGTCGGCATGGTGACTGCGCGTCCCTTCCGTACGCCGCCCGAGTTCTATAGCGCCACCCTGGATTGGGCGCGCCAATCTAATGAAGCCACGCTCGAAGACGGACAATTCATCCCCTGGGAAACCTTCCTGGAATTCAATCTCTCGTTGGGACAGACGGAAGCAGAGAACAAGAAGGTGTACGCTGAGACCAAAGACTGGAAAATCACATATCGTCCTGAGCGGATTTCTGAAGGAGCGCAGTCGAAAGCAGTGACCGCCATGGCGGGCGGGTCGCACTGGCAGTTCACCGCCTACAAGTCCACGCTCCAGCAGTTCCTGCCCTTTCAAATGGACAAACCCATGGGGCAGGTGCGCCAACTGGACCAGCGCATGAACGCAGCCGGTCTGCTGCGGCTGATGGTCCCCGATCCACTGGCGATGAACATGTCCAATACGCTGGGATTTTTGCGTGGTGAGTTGGGGAAAGAACAACCGAAGAAGTCATCATTGAGGAAGCGCCTGTTGGACTTCACGCCAATAAAAAAGGTATTGTTAGCGATCTATAATAAAATTTTCAGTTGGTATTATTCATAAGGATCTCACCGCAGAGACACAGAGAGCACGGAGAAAATATTTGTGAACTCCGCGTCTCTGCGATTCAAAAAATCATGACCAAACGCATCTTCATCTCCGCCGACCACGGCATGGCCATTATCTACTTCCTGCAAAGCGACCTCGTCCCGACCCTGCTCGCGGCGGGCGTCGAGGTTGTCCTGCTGACCGACGACGAAACCCAAGCGCGCATCGCTGCGCGCTTTGCCCGTCCTGGCCTGACCTTCGAAGGCCTGCGCCTCAAGCAGGCCGAAGCCTACGCTAAAAAAATCCGCCCGCGCTGGCAGTGGCTGCTGGCCTACCTGCGGCGCGTCGGCGGCTCGTGGCGCATCAACACCGAAGCCATGGACAGCCACATCTGGGAGGTCTGGGCCGAGAACTCGTGGAAGTTCCGCCTCGGCATCTGGATCCCCGCCGCGCTGTGGACGCTGCTGCTGCGGACCTCGTCTGCTGCACGTAAATCCCTGGTGCGCATGCAGACCCGCTTCACGCCTAGCCCCGGCCTGTATACCGATTTATTCGAGAAATACCAGCCCGACCTGGTCATCACCTCGACGGCCGGCTGGAGGCTGGA
>Ga0315536_1001019_pt1 | contig 14176 bp, 18 predicted proteins | sample SalMarSW160230MG_FD_203093 | JGI IMG/M metagenome (GOLD analysis project Ga0315536, IMG submission 203093) | Salt marsh sediment microbial communities from the Plum Island Ecosystem LTER, Massachusetts, United States - Salt Marsh Sediment SW1602-30 ... | reverse complement strand
TTAGAATTATTTCTATGAAGGTTTTGGTTTTTCCTTTCATCTAATACCATATCGATATTTTCATGGAGATGAATGATTTTTTCCCTAGACGAGCGTACATCTCGAGTGATTGGTTCTATGTTATGAAAATCTGGAATATGTTTCGATTTACGATGACTAGGTTCTTTTTTCATTTTATGACCAAATCCGATGCAGAGCTTCCTTTTGATTATTAGAGTGGGAGCTTTTATTACTCTCTGATCTATAGGAAAATTACTAGTTATCTTTTTTTCCTTCTTTAAAAAAGCCATTTACCACATCTCTCTCTGTATTACAGGTCGCATCTACCCTCCGGTACTGGTAATGGGTCTTTTTGTTCATTAACATTTCGGAGTGTATAAAATATGATTCGTGCAACAGAGAGCGAACAAGAAGAATAACACAAGATGAGGACTCGAGGTATCCTATACCAATATTATTTGTATTGCAAGTAGGGATCATTTCACATCCTCGTCGTAAAATTATTGTTTTAAAATGGAAGAAAAAATGTACATAATAATAACTATGAAGTAATGGTAATTTTTGGCGACCATATCTTCTCTACGAAGGTTTTATAAAACAATTACCGTATCATGGCAAACAATATGCCAGACAAGTGGAATACTTTTGATCAAATTCCGGTTGAAACGCCATTTGACCTTGAATTGTTACAACGAGAAGTCGGTCAACGTTTTCCCTTCTATGATATGAAATCAAACATCAATACGGTCGCGTTCTTCTGCCGTATCGATGAAGAAACACTTGAGGAAAAATTCGAATCACTTCGGCTCATACTTTCAGAGAAACACTATATTCCTATGATTCGGTTTGAACACGGAGAGCACATTATTTACATCATAAAAAAACCACAGAGCAAGAAGAAAAAATCCGTGTGGATTAATATTATTCTTCTGATAGCAACCGTATTTACTACCACACTTGCCGGGGCTCTTCAATGGGTTGAAATCGACTCGGTTGATTGGATGAATATGGTTTCATTTCAATACCTCTGGGGGGGATTTATTTTCTTTTCTATTCCTTTGCTTTTAATTCTCGGGGTTCATGAAATGGGGCATTACTATGTATCAAAAAAACATCATGTTGATGCATCCTTACCATATTTTATTCCCCTCCCACCGCCATTTCTCCTTGGAACATTCGGTGCTTTGATTTCAACAAGAGAACCGATCCCAAACCGAAAAGCATTACTGGATATAGGGGCTGCAGGACCACTATGTGGGTTTCTGGTTGCAATCCCGGTTTCATTGATAGGGTTTTACCTCATGCAACAACATCCACTTCCCCTTCCAACTAATGGAGGAAATATCATTCTTCTCCCACCATTGCTTCTCCAATGGATGCAAAGCCTGTTTTCTATTCCTGAAAACTATATTATTCATCCGACCTTGTTTGCAGGATGGGTTGGTATCTTTCTAACTGCAGTTAACTTGTTGCCCGCTGGTCAACTCGATGGCGGGCATGTTGCACGTGCAATACTAAAAGAGAAACATAAATACGTTAGCTGGTTGGTTATCTTTGTTCTGGCTGGGTTAAGTTTTTTTTACACAGGATGGCTGATGTTTGCGATCATCATTTTACTCTTCATAGGAACTCAACATCAACCCCCACTCAATGAGATTACCCGGTTGGATACCCGAAGAAAGCTCCTTGGCCTGACAATTCTAATCATTTTTATCCTGTCTTTTGCCCCTATCCCGTTCGCAGCATAACATGAATGTTTTATATCATCTCGGCGATAGAATCGTAATGATTTAATACCTCATAATGAATCCTTACATGACGTGAACAGGATGAAGACATATATCCAGGTTATGTTCAACAGTGAAGGAGCTGCACCATCAGAAATAAAAAACCAGTTACTCAACATGGGGTTTAGGGCAACAAAGGGGAACTATGATTTTGTTTTTGACTGGGGAAAAGAAAAAGCAGATATCAATGAACTCGTCTTCTTTGCAGATAAAGTCCATGCGGCATTGAAAAATTCTAAGGTACTTTTTAATATTGAAACCGTCTAGCATCCTTTTTTTTCCTATTTTCGCTTGATTTTTCCAAGTGCCCTGCTAAAGACGCCCATAAGTGTATGGTATTCCCATTTTGAGGGCATCGCACGCCCCATGATGCGTTTAAACATTATCGTTGTATGCTCTTTTTTATGGGCTGGATAGTCAGTGTTATCAAGTAGTTGTTCGAAGAACTCATATAATTTTTGTTTTTCAAGCGGTCCGATGGGTCTACGTCGCGTTGGGATAGATGCTTTTTTAAGGTATAGTGAGTATAAGACAATCGTTACGGCGTGAGAAAGATTCAGTGAGGGATACAATTCGCTTGTCGGGATCTTTAGCATGATGTCGCAGTCAGCAATTTCTTCATTGAACAATCCGTAATCTTCCCTCCCAAAGATAAGCCCGACCTTTCCGCTCACATTAAATATCTTTTCTGCAAAATCCTCAAGGAACACAGGATTTCTTAAATGTCGTTTATCAGTCTTTGATTCGATTGAGGAAGTCGCAACCAGGAAATCGAGGTTTTTCACTGCATCTTCAAAGCAGGAAAACGTTTTTGCGTTATCAAGGATTTTAGTGGCATGCATCGCACGAGCATAACAAACATTGTCCAGTTCACAGGGGTTTACAAGATAGAGTTTCTCAACATCAAAGTTCATCATCGCTCGAGCAACTGCACCAATATTACCGCTGTATTTCGGCTCGATAAGAACAATATAAAAAACGGAGGGAGGGTTCTTCTTGGCCATGACTGCAGAACTTTATCGAATGTTTAATTCTTCTTCTTTCTCAGACAGCCTCTTCTGATATTTCGAGGGAAGATGTTTTACGGTACTTTCCAGTTTGCTTCGTCTTTTAAGGATCTCAGAGCGTTTATCTGTATTTAACTCGTCTAAAACGTATTTCCGTTTTGTTCGGTAGCTATAGAGATAATACACCCCGATCCCAAAAATAATCAATCCTGCGATAAGGATGTAGTCGTTCCATACACCAAGAACGTAGATAAAATGTACAAGAGAATTCGCTGGTTCTCCTATACTGTTAAAAAATAAATATACAATACCCATGAACATAAAAACAATTCCTGGAATGATCGTAAGGATGCTTAACGCAAGGATATATTCTCGTAAAAACCAGGTTATTCTTCCACTCATTTTTCTTTCACCTCAGTATGATTTTGCATATCTCATCCATGTTTTTGCAGGTGAACCACATACAGGACATTGTTCTGTACAACCTGCGTTTTCAATAGGTTCCCCTAATGTGTTCCCCTCTAAAACTTTTTCTATTTCTAACGCACAGTCTTTATTGCCGCACCAGGGAAGTGCCACAATACCTGTCTTCTGCTTTGTCTCCTCGACCGATAATACACTATGCATATTCTCCTTCAGGAGTTTTTCTGCATTTCCATAGAGCGTTCTTTCTAGGTCTTGAAGCTCGATTTTAATTGCTTTATCTGCATCCTTTAAAGGGACTGATTTCTTTTTGCTCGTATCCCTTCGTACCATGGTCAGCTCATTTTTTTCAACATCTTTTGGTCCTATCTCTATTCTCAGGGGTACTCCTTTCAGCTCCCAGTCATAGTATTTATTTCCCGGTGTTATTTCTCGATCGTCAATATGGGATCGTATACCCTCTTGAAGTAAACTTTTCTGTAGGGTTTTACTTGCTTCGAGAACACCTTGTTCTTTTCCTTTAAAGATAATAGGGATAATCACGACTTGAAGTGGCGCGACCTCGGGGGGCATGATAAGGCCTTTATTGTCCCCATGAACACCGATGAGTGCTCCAAGTAGCCGCTCGCTCATCCCGTATGTTGTCTGATGGCAGAACGTATGAGTTCCTTTTTCTGTTTCATAGGAGATTTCATAGGGTTTTGCAAAATTATCACGGTATTGATGGATAGATCCTATCTGAAGGGTTCTTCCCGATGGCATAAGTACGTCAATGCTAATGGTGTAATAGGCCCCAGCGAATTTATCCCATTCTGGTCGTTTACTGAATACATACGGTAAACAGAGTTTGTGTAAAAGGCGATGAGCGATTTCTTTGTCTTCTTTTATCTGTCGTTCAGCGTCCTCAAAATCAGTATGACAGGTATGTGCTTCAAAGAAATGGATTTCTCGTACACGTATGAACGCTCGTGTCTGTTTTGTTTCATAGCGAAAGGTATTGACGATTTGAAAGGTTTTTAATGGTAAGTCCGTATGGGAACGAATCCAGAGGGAGAATATCGGATACATCGCGGTTTCCGATGTTGGTCGAAGCAGCCATCGCTCTTCAAGTTGGTTGAGACCTGCATGGGTGACCCAGAAGACCTCCTTTCCAAATCCTTCAATATGTTCTTCTTCTTTTTTAAAATACGATTCAGGTATTAAAAGAGGAAAGCATACTTCTTGATGGTTGGTTTTTATCATCTCATCCCTGATGAGTCGGTCCACATGGTTCATCAGCTTCCAACCATAGGGTCTCCAGATGTTCATTCCTTTAATTGGGTAACGTTTATCACATAAGTCAGCGAGCTCGACGATTTCGTTGTACCACTCGTTGAAATCCTCGCTTTTTTTTACTTTTGTCTCTGGCATAACCTTTCCGCTGTTTCAACCAAAAAGAGCTATCTTATTTTTAAAGGTAGTGGTTTATTTCTATTGTCCTCTGCCTTCTTTTGCTTTTGCTCGCAGTTCTGTTGATCTGCATCTCCGGCATCGCTCTGCTTTGACTGCGTTTGATGCACCGCATTTCATGCAGATTTTCTTGTTTAACAACCGGCCTTCAGCTTCAGGGAATCGTGTCATCGGTAATCGCCTAGGTGTATCGAGAATAAACATATCATATTTAAATATGATGCCCTGCTCTGGTTCTCATCATTGATGTTGTAAATAAGCTCTTGTGGCAGGTTGAGATATGAAACTAAGGAAACACCCATTTAAAAGTCTTTTTTTTGTCTTTTTTATTTTCTATATGATTTGGGTCCTTCTTCTGTTTCTTGCACCCCTTGTGTTACCCTCTGCTAGCATCTCTGATCTCTCCGGTTCTGCAGGGGTCTCTGATAACGATTATATTATCCGAAATATGTCGTTTCCCTGGAACGTCGTCTATTCAATCGGTGATCGATTATGTCATCAGAAGGCAGATCGATCGTTGTTCCTAAACGGCAATCAGATGCCGTTTTGCACTCGATGCACTGCTATCTGGCTTGGGCTGGCTATCGGCCTTGGGTTTATGGTGTTATACACAGTAGAGTTAACTGAGAAGTTTGTTATTGCGATTATCCTGGCACTTGTCCCTATAGGAATCGATGGAGTTGGCCAGCTTTTAGGATTCTGGGAAAGTACAAATTTTGTTCGAATTCTAACCGGCCTTCCTGCTGGGTTGATTTGCGGTATTGCTATTGGAATTATTATCGATGAGGTTAAAACGATTCGAATCTCAAAGGATAACAAAAAGTAATTAAAAGAGTGAAATAATATACGCCTCAAGGTGAAGCGATTGAAAAACTCGATAAAATTATCTATTTTATTAGCAGTTGCCTTACTCATAACTGCGTTATCAACTCTAGCAAGTGCCGCTGATTATCCATGGAATTTTACTTCGGATCCCGCTGGGTCTATGGCGGCATTTATGGGAATTGGTCTAGCCATTTGTGCTATAATCATTATAATACCACTTATTATTTCTATCCTAGTTGCTATTTGGCTTTATAAAGATGCTGAAAAACGAGGAAAAGAAGGTATTATCTGGGTTGTTTTGTTAATTATCGCATCAATATTTTTAAGTTTCCTTGGTCTTTTAATCGTCGTCGTGGTTTGGTTCGTAATTCGACCACCTATTGGTGGAGTAGCGGGAAAAGTTGAACGAAAATGTCCCAATTGTGGCCGTGCTATCCCTGAGGACGCTCGTTCTTGCCCATATTGCAGTAAGAAGTTTGAAGAGTAATAGTAGGGCAACACGCTCTCATAAACATCTAACGCCGTGGAATGCCCTGTTAGTAGTACGACACTTGGTGTTCCACATCATCTATCTTTTTTTTCTCACAAGTACTGACTTGAAATAGACATTTTGTCATAAACATAGAAAAAGAACTTTTCAATTACGCCGTACGATAAAGGAAAATTTTATCCTATGATGCCATTCGATTCGTTTGTCTGTCCTTACTGTAGAAAATGATTTGAGTCATAGCAATAAACCAAAGGAAAATATCGCATAAAGTTCATTGAAAATCTTTTCTTGAAATGATGACAATTATAAGACCAATAAGGGAGATGATGCTACCAAGTAATACAGGGCCAATAGTAAATAAGCCAAGAATTCCGCCGACGACTGCAAGACCCCATGCTTTTCGTTTTACTGAGACAATACCACCGGCGAGGGTAACGATTGAAAGGATACATCCAATGATACCACAGGTTGTTAGAATCGATTGTAGTTGTTCTACGGAGATTGGTGAATCCGCAGGGAGTACACTTTGGAGCATTGAAGAATCCAGTGCGAGGGCCGATGACCAGGTAAACAATCCTAGTAATCCTGCGATGATTAAAAAGATACCAGCGATGAGTGGCTTGGAAATAGGTTTACTTTGTTGTTGGTTCTGATCTGGATAATAATCATTTATGGAATTTTCGCTTGAGGATGTCATCTCCATCTCGTATACCTCGTACCGATTCAGTAATAGTTACTTGCTTTTTATGTCTATTTCTTTTTGTGTTCGTTTTCGTCGTTGGCTCTCTTCTAAAATTCGTGGCATGATTGTTTTTGTTGCGTACCGAAATACAATGATGCCATAGACGACAAGGATTATTTGTAGGTACCCTATTTGAAAGAGGTTCGTCACACCGATTACGGTCGTGATGACTATCTGTAGGAGTATTGCAGCTGTAAGATAGGTAGATAATCTGTGTGCATACACTCCATATCCGATAAGAACTCCTGTTCCCGCGTGGAAGAGTATTATTCCAAAGGATCCGATGATTGCTGCGATAAAACTGAGGTTTATCTCTTGGAAGTTGCCGAGGATGATTGCTGCAGGGGTAAACACCGAGCCAAACCCCAGTCCCAGTGGTAGACCGTAGATTGTTGTTTCTTGTTTCTCCTGAAATCTCCCCATATTAAGCACGATGGTTTTAAAAAGTTGTTCGAGTATTGGGAAAAGAATAATGTAGATGATCAGACCAATATTTTGTGTGAGAAGTTCTATTACTGCTGAGATAAATCCGATAATGATTCCAACGATGAACATTAAGAAAATAAGTTTATCTTTGAAATGACCTTCATACCCTTTTAACCCGATATATAATAGGATTAATGCAGGGATGATGCCGATGAAAAGGCTTGTTTGCGGGATGAAGCTACTCATGGTCTTCTGCGGGTTTATTGTGAAGTAATATATTAATCATTGCCACGACTTACTAATTTATGTATATTAATAGAATAATAAAAGTATGTCATTTTGTATATATCTATATATATTTTCAAGGTGATGTGTTTCTTTTAATTCTTCAAGAAAAGATGGAAACGCCGAGGAGGAGATTTGAACTCCTGCGGAGCCGAAGCCCCACGAGCTTTCCAGGCTCGCGCCGTACCGGTCTGAGCCACCTCGGCAAAAACAACGACCGCAATACCATTCCTATTTATGTTTTTTTCCAGATAGATGGATACGTCCCCTTATTCATCAACACCCGTTCAAGAGACGCACAGATCCCCGTGTCCTTCTCAATAACTTGCGCAGAGGGAACCTCCATTTTAACCAACGCGACTCCTTCACCCTTCAACGACAACACTGCTGCTATCTCACCTTTCTTCATATCATCATCAATTTCAACGACCCCGGGGATCGCAAGATTCGCCCCATGACACAAGGCATCAACAGCAGAATCACGCACGACCACCTTCGGAACGACCTCAAGGAGACGCTCCATCGAAAGAATCGTCTTACGCAACAACGCATCATCACCATCTTCCTTCCAGAAGATATATGCATCCTTGACATCCTGCAGAGTGACTGCAGTATCCTCTGTAATATTCCCTACTCGTGTCCGTCTCAACTCCGCAAGCTGCGCGCCACACCCCAGCTTCTTCCCGATATCGACACATAATGTCCGGATATACGTTCCTGCCTCACACCCAACCCGGAACAACACCTCAGTACCCTGCACCTCTAGAACATCAAGATAATACACTTCTCGAGTCCGCCGTACTCGCTTCACTGCGGAGCGCAGAGGCGGCATCTGAGAAATCTCCCCCACAAAACTCTTACAGACCTCCCGAATCTTCTTTTCCTCAATCTGCTTATGAAGCTTCATTAAAGCAATATATTCCTTTCCTGCAACAAGAAGCACTTGTAACGCACGAGCGGCATCACCAAGAGCAACAGGAAGCACCCCGGTCACCGCAGGATCAAGGGTTCCTCCATGCCCTGCTTTTTCAAGTTCTAAGATTTCTTTTACCCAAGCAACAACCTGATGAGACGTCGGACCAGCAGGTTTGTCCAGATTAATAAAACCATTATGTAACAGTTCTCGAACCGTCCGATCCACAGGTGCTTTTCCATAATGTTTATTTGTACTCGCGGAGGCTTTGATCAACCGCTTTCTCTGTTTCAAGGATGGCAATGAGCTATTTTTCTCAGACATTTCAACTCACAGAATAACAGAAGGATATAAAAACTCGTTTATTCCCCAAGATAGCGTACGATAATCTCCATGATTTCCTCAGGGGTCTTATCCCCCGCATCAATGATGACATCGTAAAGGGAGGTATCTCGTACATCGATTCCATAATATTTTTTATACCGGGTAGCCTCACTCTTCTCCCGTTTCAATATCTCCTTTTTCCGCTTCTCAACCTCACCTTGCTCCCGTTTCACGATACGACCAGCACGGATGGTAATATCAGCGCATAAGAGAACCTTCACTGCAGCGATATGATTCTGAAAAGCAAGCCAACCAGAGAGTCGTCCCTCAACGATAACGTTTCCTTCCCGCAGAATATCAAGTTGATGCCGATCAAGTTCCTCATCTATCTGCCGATGAGACTCACAATATTTTCCAAATTCCTCAAGAGACATTTTATGTTTCTGGGCAAGTTGTCGAAAGATCTCACCTGAATAGACGTATCGCAACCCAAGTCGTTTCTCTAAAAGTTTCGCAACTGTTGTTTTCCCGGTTCCTGGAAGACCACTAATCGTGATCGTCGTCATAGTTTCCCTATTTCGCAGAGGGTCTGATGGTTTTCCGAACGTTCTGCCACCAGGTTGACCAGCTTATCCATTTTAATCCTTGTCGTATTAACTGGCCTGCTAAAAAAGAAAAAATCATATACAGAAAAAACCAGTTAGAAATAATTACAGCAGATCGGCCAAATAAAGAGACACCATCTCCCCAGGGGACGGTGAAGTAAGAATAATACACAAGGTTGCCTAAAAAGTAGGTAAGCCAGATGAAAATAGGGGCGATGAAGATAAACAAGAAGAACATCGATTTCATCATACCGCCTGATGACTGGGTTGTCATCCGCATTATTTGCGGTTGCATCTTCATAAGCTTCTGCACACGATTACTGTTGCCTTCCTTTCTTGCTTTGGTGATTTCCTTGTTGAATGCCTTGCTTGCTTCCTGTGCCTGGCCCATTGCTTTCCAGTTCGTAAACAAATTAGTAAAGAATGATGAAAGAAACACCACAAAAACCCCGGCTATCACGATTGTCAGTAACGGGTTTGCTCCACCGAATCCGATAAGGGGAGCAAACACAGAATTAAGAGAGAGCGCAATCATGTTTCTGATATTTGCATCGCCAAAGATTAAAATCATGACAAAAAGAAGAAGCATAAGAAGCAGCATTTGCCCTGCTTGAGCAACATCATTAAGTTTTCTCATCGTATCACCGGCTCGGCTTCTTTCACCGCTGCATCAAGTGCATTGTCATGATTAAACACGATTTTCACGGTCGCTCCAGTAAGGGTGGCATACGACATGGCTACTGCTCGGTTTATCATCTGATGCTCCGCGATTTTTTCAACAGAATCAGGATCTCGGTTCCGTGTCGTATCCTTCGCCCGTCGATTGTAGATTTCTTGCGGGTCTGCTTCAACAATGACGATAGCGGTTGGGTTTAACTTCCGTAACACCCACTCCGGTAACCCTGGCATGTATCCTTTGGGTGTTTTCACCGTGCAATGGGTGTCGACGATGACGTTTTTCATTTTACCGACCTTCTCAGCGGTTTTTATCTGAAGTTGCTTCTGCTGGTCCAGACTAAGTTTTCTCATCTCATCGCGGTCTTTAACCCAGTTCAGTTCTTTGGCGATATCGCTCATGACGGACCCGAAGGTGACAAAGGTAATATCCATTCCTTCTGCTGCCTTCTGCATCACTGTGGTTTTCCCCACCCCGGGTATCCCAGTTACGACAATGACTCCCATGGTGTTCCTCACTACTCCGCTCCGAAAAATCCTCTCAGAATCGGATGCATCTCCATGGCCTGTTCTTTTGCAATCTGCTCATACAATTGAATCATAATACCGACAGTAAGTAGCACTCCTGTCCCACTTGCGTTACCCAGGGTACCTATCGCATCAGCACCTGCTGCAAGGGCACCGACTGCAGCACCACCAATCACGGTCACGACCGGGATGTATCGTTCGAGTACTCTCCCTAATACACGAGGGTCTCGTCTAAATCCAGGCATCACCATACCCGATTGTTGAATTTGCCGCGCGACAGCTGTTGGTCCCATATCTGTAGTTTCAATCCAAAATTTCGCAAATAGCACCGACCCAAAGATCATGATTGTTATGTATATAATTGTTTTAATAGCGAATTGCCATGGCGCATGACCACCATACCCTCCACTGATAATAGGCATAAGCCAACTATTCACACCATTGAGGTTTGACAGATACCACGCTCCTCCAGCGATCGGCATTGTCGAACCACCGGATGTATCATATGCACCAATCCACCACTGATGTCCAATCCCGGGTAAACCCTGCAGTCCTGGATGTGTGTAAAACAGCAATGCGAACATATTGATGTTTGCTAACAGTGCAGACATCAGAATCACCGGGATGTTCGAAGCATAAATCAATCGAATCGGATAACGCCCTCGAGCACCTCGCACCTTCGCATGGGCTAGAGGAAGTTCGATCCGTGAAGATTCTGTGAACGTAACGATGAGGAAAATTGCGATAGTACCGAGTAATGGAACGATTGCGTTCTGATGACCACCATGACCAATGAACAGAATTTGGAACCCACCATCGACTAGCTCACCAAGGTTCATCTGGGACGCAAGATAATACGTTCCTGGGATCACACCTGCAGGAGGGTTTGAGACACTCAGAGGTTGTGACGCTTGTCCGGGTAACCAGTTGAAGAGCCCGGTGAAAAGAGATTGTGATACACCGGCAGCAATAAACAGGGAAATACCAGAGCCAATACCCCATTTGGAGATCAGTTCATCCATCAGGAAAACAAGGTACGCTCCCATGAACAACTGTAAAATGATAATCAGATTTGCCATTCCCTGACCGCCGACCATCGCAGTTAACCCAGCACTCGGGCTAAGATATCCATACACTTGAGGGATTGCTTCAATGAAGATCATAGCGATAACCAGGACTTTCTGTGTCCCCTGATAAATGGCTTTATCCTCTTTTTTTGTTAAATCGAGTTTAATGATTTTTGCGCCAACGAAGAGCTGAAGAATAATGGATGCCGTGACAATTGGTCCAATACCAAGGTGCATGATTGAACCTGATGCCCCTGCCATAATCGCGCGATAACTGGAAAACATATCCAGTACCTGCCCGCTGACCCCATAGATCATAATATTGGTTAAAACGAAATAGAGAATCAAACACAGGACGGTCCAGAATATCTTCGATCGAAAATTCACATGTATCTCTGGTTTTTGCACTGCAGGCCAGCGTTCGATAATTGGTTTTAAGACATATAAACGGCTCTTCTTCTCTTCTGCCATAGTAAAAACCTTTATTCTTCTATTTTAACCTCTCCGCCGTGTTCAGCAATCTTTTCTATAGCTTTCTGAGAGGCGGATTTCACGGTGATTTTATACCCGTGTTCAACGATCCCTCCACCTAACAGTTTATCAAATCCTTCTTTAGAGAGGTCGATTTCTTTCTTGCCATGGAACTTTTCGTCCAACTGACCAACATTGATGATTCGGTCATCCTTGACAAGACTGGCGTCTCGTTTGAACCCATGGACACCAAAATGATCGGGCATGTATTTCAGCATGTGCATGAACTTGTGTTTATGAAGGCCAGCGTTTCCTCTACCACCGCGTAATCCTGAGCCACGTCCGCCTTTCTTTCCTTTCCCATGTGTCATGGATCCTCTGAATCTCTTCGTCTTTGTTCGTGCCACATCAATCACATTCCAATTTTTTCTTCGTAATTTTTAAGTCGAAAGCACATAAAGTACTATATTATTATCTTTTCGGATGCGTTTTAAAAGATAAACAAGACATTGAAATCGCTCTTTTTTTTATTTTTTTCATTGTCTTTTGTCTATCTAGTTTCTTTTTGTGCCATCCTATTCTGGTTTATTTACCATATTGATATGTATTTTCGTGAGGGGTCAATAGCCGAAGAGTTTTTAAAACATTCTAGTTTTTATTTTTCTGCGGTAGCAAGTATTTATTATTTTTATCAAGGTCAATAAAAAAGTCAGCTACTTCATGGAGTTTATGAGAGGTGGTTCGTCCAAACGCCATGACCTCAGTTCTGCAACCAAGGCTTTTCGCATGGTCGAGGAGATCTGAGAAATCGCCATCCCCGCTGATGAGCACGACGGTATCAAGCTTTGGTGCGAGACGCATAACATCCATGGCAATTCCAACATCCCAGTCACCTTTCTTCGCTCCTCCATAAAACACTTGGAGCTCCTTTGATTGAACTTCAAATCCGATTTCCTCAAGTACGCTATAGAATGTTTGTTCGTCTTTGACATCTGCTTTGATCACATATGCAATCGCTCGTACCAGTTGACGTTCTGCGATTGCTTCCTTTAATAATGTTTTAAAATTTACTTTCTTGTTGTATAAGTTTTTTGCAGAATAGTACATGTTTTGAACATCGACGAACACGCCAATCCTCTGATCTTTATTTCTTCCTTGTGACATATTAAAGCCACTTCACCTTTACTAGGCTGAGAAAAGGAACATCTCTTATTATGATTTTGGTTTTCAAACTTTGGTTACATTCTATGGGTGGGTGGTGATTCGAAGGAGGGTGACGTCGTATTTGACGACTTCTTTTTGATGGAATTCAAACATCCAATTAATTGGAAACACATAATCCTTTTGATGAGAGATTTCTCCTTTCAACGCCGTGATCATTGTTACTAAGAAAGGGATTGTTTTTTTCAGATGAAGTGAATAGATAACATCAGAGATTTCTAATGCTTTTTCGATGAATTTCCGGTCAGCTTTTTGGTTGCTTTTCTGCGCTCCAAAGGGGGGGTTCATGAGAATGGTATCGCAGGGACTATCGACAGCAGTCACATCTTGAATGGTGTATTCTATCTGAAGACCATTGGTTTTGGCATATCTCTCTGCTATGGTGATGCTCTCGGTATCGATATCAAAACCATGAACTGTTTTTGCTCCCATATAGGATGCTCCTACCGAGAAAATCCCTGTGCCGCAACCAAGGTCTACCACTTTCTTCTGTTCGATATCTCCCCAGTGGTACGCCATAAATATAATATCTGCGACGATGGGGGCCGGTGTCATGTATTGTTCAAGCTGAGGAATCGGTGTGGTTGGTTTAGGGACTTTTTGAAGAAGTATTTCGAGTTGTCGTTGTTTCATTGTCGTACTAGGAAGGATTGTTTGTTTACTAATAGTTTTTTATCCAAAAATTTTATTTGCTCATCGTAGTTCTAGGGTTTCCTCTGGGCTCGTAGATCAGCGGAAGATCGCCCCCTTGGCATGGGGGAGGCCTCGGGTTCAAATCCCGACGAGTCCATTATCTCTGGTTTCTGTTTTCAATTCAAAAATTTTTTCTCCCCTCGTACGAGAGAAATAATGAAAAAGGTGATGGTTTTTTCGTTTCACTTGAACTTCCGGATTGCGCGTTTCCTCTGGAAAAAATTGAAAGATTTAATTTTAATGTA
>Ga0315536_1001018_pt1 | contig 14179 bp, 12 predicted proteins | sample SalMarSW160230MG_FD_203093 | JGI IMG/M metagenome (GOLD analysis project Ga0315536, IMG submission 203093) | Salt marsh sediment microbial communities from the Plum Island Ecosystem LTER, Massachusetts, United States - Salt Marsh Sediment SW1602-30 ... | reverse complement strand
GGAATACCCGAATATTCCTAACTCAAACTGGGTTGCTTTAAGATTACTTGAAGGGGATCAAAGTATAATTGATGCGGTGAGAACAGGAGAGCTTGGAAACATAAAAGAAGTGAAACGCGGAATTACGAAAGAAGAATTACAGGAAGAAGAAGCTGTATGATAAAACAAACAGAACATAACAACGAAGAAATTCTTTCGCTGGCTAACAATCTGAGATGGGATTTGGGTCAGAATTTCCATGATCAATTAATGGAGTCGATATTTGCAAACGCTACCACGATTGCACAGCGATCGGTCACTACTTCGAAAGAAAAACCCCTGTTCAGCTTCGATAGAGCCCTTGATAGAATTGTAACCAGTCCGGTGCTCGGATTTCCTGTTATGTTTATAATTCTCGCTGTGGTTTTCTGGATCACTGTTCAGGGTGCAAATATTCCTTCCGAATTTCTTGCTTCTATATTAATCAATGATATCCATCCTGCTTTAAAAAGTTTTGCAGGATCAATCGGAACTCCGCTATGGCTAAGTGGAGTTCTGATCGATGGGGCATATCTTGCAATGGCTTGGGTAGTTAGTGTTATGCTTCCACCTATGGCTATTTTCTTTCCGCTCTTTACTTTGCTCGAGGATTTCGGTTACCTCCCGCGTGTTGCATTCAATATGGATAATCTTTACAGGAGAGCAGGCGCTCATGGTAAACAGGCATTAACAATGGCAATGGGATTCGGATGTAACGCCGCAGGTGTTGTTGCAACGAGAGTCATAGACAGTCCACGTGAAAGACTGATTGCAATTATTACAAATAATTTTTCTCTTTGTAACGGAAGATGGCCCACACAAATTTTGATTGCAACAATTTTTATTGGCGGTGTGGTTCCGGCTCAAATTGCCGGTTTGGTTTCCGCTGCCGCTGTGGTCGGAATAGCAGTTCTTGGAATTGTCTTTAGTCTCGTTGTTTCATTTGGTCTGTCAAAAACAATGTTAAAAGGGGAAGCTTCCACATTCAGTCTCGAGCTTCCGCCTTATCGTCCCCCGAGAATTTTACGAACATTATACACTTCACTCATCGACAGAACAATTATAGTTTTATGGCGTGCAGTTGTGTTTGCTGTTCCTGCCGGAATGGTTATCTGGCTTGTTGCTAATATTTCAATGGGTGGCGAAAGTATAGCTCAAATTTTTATCAACTGGGTTGATCCGGTCGCAGTTATAATTGGTTTAAATGGGGTAATCATTCTCGCCTACATAATAGCAATCCCTGCAAATGAAATTGTAATACCAACTGTTCTGATGCTGACGGTGATCGTTGCCGGTTTAACCGGGGTTGGCAGCGGCAGCGGTGTTATGTTCGATGCAGGATCTGCAAGTGCTACCGGCACTATTTTAACGGCAGGCGGATGGACACTCCTAACCGGAATAAATTTAATGCTTTTCAGCCTGCTTCATAATCCCTGTTCAACAACTATTTATACGATTTATAAAGAAACAAAAAGTGTTAAGTGGACTTTGGTCTCTACCTTTCTCCCGATAGTGATGGGAATTGTGGTTTGCTTTTTTGTAACACAGATATGGCGATTGTTCACAGGTGCTTAAAATGTTTTCTCTGTTCTTTGGATGAATGTTCTTAAAAGAATTAACATTGAACACCTCTGGTGTTCTGATAATTGCAGGGTAATCCTGTCTTTACAAATATTGAATTCCTGACGGAATTCTAAAAAATCCCGCGTAGCGAGATAACATTTGTAATAAAAGTCATTCCCCCATAAACCAAAAAATCCCATAGAGGTTCAATATTTAAATTACAGCAAATAATCCTTTATTATAGAAATTGTTTCAGAGGGATATGATAATCTTTTTCGCAACCGGACTGTTTTAATTTATTTTCCTATATTCGTATTCAACTTCAATAAACAAAGATAGAATTATGAGCACACTTAAATTAGTTTCTTGGAATGTAAACGGAATCAGAGCAGCATATAAAAAAGGTATTCTCGATTGGTTTAAAGATGCAAAACCGGATATTCTTTGTCTCCAGGAAACTAAAGCTCATCCCGAACAATTAACGGAAGAATTATTATCCGTTAAAGGTTACAAATCGTTTTTTTCTTCCGCGGAGAAAAAAGGATACAGCGGCGTTGTTACTTATTCAAAACCAGAACCGGTTGAAGTTAAGAACGGACTTGGTGTTAAGAAGTTCGACAGCGAAGGAAGATTTATAATTACGGATTACAAAGAGTTCATTCTTTTCAATATTTATTTCCCGAACGGTAAGGCTTCGAAAGAAAGACTCGATTACAAAATGGAGTTCTACGAAACTTTCCTAAAGTATTTAAAAAAACTTTTAAAGCAGGAAAAGAAAATCGTTATCTGCGGTGATGTAAACACAGCCCATAAAGAAATAGACATTGCCAGACCAAAGGAAAATTCAAAGATATCCGGCTTCCTTCCTATAGAACGTGAGTGGATAGATAAATTTCTCGATACTGGATTTATCGATACTTTCAGAGTATTTAACCAGGAACCGGATAATTACACCTGGTGGGATATGATAACGAGAGCAAGAGAAAGAAACGTAGGCTGGCGCATCGATTATTTTTATATAAGTGAAAACCTGCGAAAGAATCTCAAGTCTGCTTTTATACTTTCCGATGTTATGGGCTCAGATCACTGCCCGATTGGGATTGAACTGAAGTTTTAATTTTCCCAAACCGGATTGTCATTCAGTAAGAATCCTGTTAATCGACAAATAAATCTATTTTAGATGACGTCTATTAATTAACAAGATTCTTAACAGAATGACATATTCTTCAAATCAGAAATATGAAAAGCAATAGATTATTTTATATATTCTTTTCAATCGTATAAAGTCCAAATAGTTGTACAACACAAAAAGATGAGAAAGAAAAACATTTCATGTTTACTAACGAGCTAATAAATGAAACGAGTCCTTACCTGCTTCAACACGCACATAATCCCGTGAATTGGTATCCGTGGAATGATAAAGCACTTAGAAAAGCTAAAGAAGAAAACAAGCTGATGATAATCAGCATCGGTTATTCCGCGTGCCATTGGTGCCACGTGATGGAACATGAATCTTTTGAAAATACTTCTGTGGCAAATGTTATGAATGAATCTTACGTATCGATAAAAGTAGATAGAGAAGAACGACCGGACGTGGACCAGGTTTACATGGATGCGGCTTATATCATAACAGGAAGAGGCGGCTGGCCTTTAAATGTAATTGCTTTACCGGATGGACGACCTGTTTATGTGGGAACATACTTTCCAAAAGATCAATGGATTAAGATTTTAACTTATTTCCGTGATCAGTTTATTCAGCAGCCGGAATTGTTTGAACAGGAAGCAAGCAAGCTATCACAATATCTGAAGCAGCAGAAAATTCCCGGTTCAACCGAAGCCGAACAATTGATCAGTGTTGATGAATTGAAAGACGCTTTTAATAATGGAATTAAACATATCGATTTTGAATTCGGAGGAGCGAAAGGCGCACCAAAATTCCCGATGCCTAATGTTTATGAATTTTTCCTCTCTTATTATTTTCATACAAAAGATGAACAGGCTCTGAATGCTGTAACATCTTTACTCGATAACATGGCAAAAGGCGGAATTTACGATCAGCTTGGGGGTGGCTTTGCAAGATATTCGACGGATGATGGATGGAAAGTTCCACACTTCGAAAAAATGCTTTACGATAACGGGCAGCTTGTTAGTCTTTATTCAAACGCTTACAAAATAACGCACAATGAAAATTATAAAAAGATTGTTTACCAAACACTAGAATTTATCGAAAGAGAAATGATGGATGAATCTGGTGGATTTTATTCTTCTTACGATGCTGACTCCGAAGGTGATGAAGGTAAATTTTATGTGTGGGATAAAAATGAAGTACTGAATCTTTTAAAAGAAGATGGTCAATTATTCTGCGATTATTACACAATCAGTGATTCTGGAAACTGGGAACCTGGCAAAAACATTTTATACAGAATCGATGATCCAAATGAGCTTTTAAAAAAATATAACATCGATGAAAAAACATTAGAAGAAAAAATAACATCTTCAAAAAAGATCTTATTTAATGAAAGAGAAAAACGCGTTAAACCCGGACTCGATGATAAAATCTTAACTTCCTGGAATGCATTAATGTTAAAAGGGTTTATCGATGCACATAACACATTTGGAGTAAAAGAGTTTTTAAATACTGCTCTGAAGAACGCTGAATTCATTTCTAATAAAACGATGAAAATAGACGGGCAGTTATTCAGAAATTATAAAAGCGGCAAAGTTTCCATCAACGGATTTTTGAGCGATTACTCATTTACCATCGAGGCTTTCATTGCACTTTACGAAACTACATTCGATGAAAGTTGGCTTAACAAAGCAGAAATATTGGCTGTTTATGTTAAAGAGCATTTTATGGATGATGAAAGCGGTATGTTTTATTTCACTTCGGATATCGATGACTCACTTATCACGAGAAAGATCGAATTATCTGATAACGTAATTCCTGCTTCAAATTCTTCTCTTGCAAAAGGGTTGTTTAAGCTCGCTAATTATTTTTATAATGTGGAGTACAAAAATTTAGCTGAACAAATGGTGAAAAATAACAAATCATCATTTAGGACAAATCCATTGTATCATTCCAACTGGGGAATATTGATGATGAATTTTGCATACCCGTCTTATGAGGTTGCAATTGTAGGCAGTAATTATGAATCACTACGATCAAAACTTAGCAGTAAATTTTATCCGAATATCCTTCTAATGGGAACGGAAGAAGAGAGCAACCTTGAATTGTTACACAACAAGCTGGTTCGCAATAAAACGATGATCTATGTTTGCGAAAATAAAAATTGCAAGCTCCCGGTTGAGGATATAAAAGATGCGGAAAAACAGTTATTGTAGTTAAATATTTGAAGATAAAATTTTCCGGCAAAATCTCAGTGTTGCTTCCTTCCTTCTGATTTTTATTTTTCGAATTGAAAAGATGTTCTAAAAGAAAATTATTTCCCCGCAGATGAAACTTAGGTTCAATTACTTTATCATTCCATTGCTTGTTATAATTACCGGATCGGCGGCTTCTTATTTTGCAGAATCAGGTATAGTGTGGTATAAAACCCTTAACCTTCCTGAATGGACTCCTTCAAGCTCTGTTATTATAACAGCCTGGACGGTGATCTTTGCATTATGCTGTGTCTCTATCCTTATTGTTTGGAACAAATACTCAAGAGAAAAACATTTTGGATTAATAATAGGACTATTCATTCTTAATGCAATCATTAATGTTGGCTGGAACATTCTCTTTTTCACAAATCAGCAACTGGCTCTGGCTTTTTTCCAGGCTATTCTTTTAACATTCAACGTGATCCTATTGGTAGTGCTTATATGGCGTTTCTGTCCCCTTGCTGCAACTTGCTTATTGCCTTATTCAATCTGGGTTATTTTCTCCACTTTGCTTACTCTAAACGTCTGGATTCTCAATTAAATTTAACCTGCAGAGGAAATCCAACTTCCTTATATTTGCAGCCTTGAAATAACAATTCGCCAAAGTTTGTTTTACAATGAATTCTTATAAAGTAATTCTCTTCTATAAATATATAGATATTGAAAATCCTGCTGAAATGGTTGAACAACACCTTGGCTGGTGTTTGGAAAACGATATCAGGGGAAGGGTATTCTTTGCAAAAGAAGGAGTAAACGGAACTGTTTCCGGTACAACTGAAAATATCGTAAAGTATAAAAAACATTTAACAAGCTTTCCCGGATTTGAAGATATTCGGTTTAAAGAAGATAATTCAAATGAGCATACCTTCAAAAAAATGCATGTACGGTTAAAAAATCAGATTGTTAACGGTGAGCTAAACGATGTTTCTCTTACTAACGGCGGTAAAAGATTATCGCCGGAAGAGTTGTTTAAATTCTACGAAGAACAAAAAGATTTTGTAATTGTAGATGCAAGAAACTGGTACGAAAGTAAAATCGGTAAGTTCAGAAATGCTATAACTCCCCCAATGAAAAATTTCCGCGAATGGAAAAAAGTCGTGGACGAAGATTTAAAGAAATACAAAGATAAAACAGTAGTTACATACTGCACCGGGGGCATTCGCTGCGAAAAAGCATCTGCGTATATGATCGAACAAGGATTTAAGGATGTCTATCAATTAGATGGTGGGATTTTCAATTACATCAAAAAATTTCCTGATACACACTGGCAGGGCGGAATGTTTGTTTTCGATGAGCGTAGAGTCGTTAATCCGAATAGTAATGAAGAATTGAAACATATTGCTGAATGTCATTTTTGTGGAAAACCAACATCATATTACATAAACTGCCATAACCTCGATTGTGATAGAATCATTGTTTCCTGCCATGAATGCAAAGTTGAAAATGATTATTGCTGCTCCGTAGAATGCAGGAGATCTCCCAATAGAAGAAATGTTTATCACGGATAGATGATAGTCGTCAGTCAACAGTCTTCAACCTGCAATTTAATATGCCGACTAAGAACTGCTGACTGAAGACTTAAAGTTGCTTATTTCGAATCTACATTCCTTTCCAATCAACTAACAGCTTTTTCATATTATCAAAATCAAAAGGTGCGTTTTCCATCTTCGATCCAAGATCGACAGCTTTTTCCATTGTTGTAATTGCATCCTCTTTTTTATCCATCTTTGCAAGATACTGTGCAAGCACTCTCAGGTTCCAGTAGTTTTCTTCAATAATTGTAGATGCCTGTATCCATTTGTATCCTTCTTCAAGATTTACATTCTGCTGTAAACAATAATTTGCTGCATTCATTAATGTTCCCCAACCTGTTGAGTTACGTGCACTCTGAAGTACAAGTTCCTGTGTATTTACATCAACCTTAAATGAGACTTTTAATTTTTCCCAGATTAGATTTACATTAGCTGAATTATTCGTCATATCGGTAATCATAAAAGCCATTCTTTCAGTAAAAGAATTCGATTCCGGTTTCACTTTTATTCTTAGTGCATCTTTCTTCGGATCATAAGTCATAGGATCATCAACTTTCGTATCATTGCTGAAAATAATTTCCCATTCACTTTCTCCGGGAATTGTATGAATACCATAAGTGCCTGCCGGCAGTTCATTGCCGTTAACTTTTGCGGGTGTGCTGAATGTTATTGAAGTGATTTCGTTTGCACCGGTTCGCCAGATTTCCCCGTAAGGTACAAGCTCACCCCAGATCTTTCTCCCTTTAACTCCGGGGGAACTGTAATCCACTGTGATTTTTGTAATACCAACATACTGCGAAACAGTTGCATCCGGACTTGGACGCGGTGTTTGAAAACCCTGTGCAAATATGCTTGCTGAAAACAGCAGCAAAATGCCTAAATAGAGTGAGATGTATTTTATCATATCATTCCTCCGTTAGATTTTTTGAATCAGATTGGTTAATTATTAATTTGGCTTTGAAGTTAAACAGGGATTTTCACTTAAGCAAAAAATGAATAACGAAATAAAAAGCGACTTAGAAAAAAGCCTGAAAAAGGCAAAAGAATATTCATTCAAAGATGAAATTAAACGCTGGATTCCTTCGGTTATTATTTTTCCTATAGCACTATACTGGACATTGAACAGGGGCAATTACGGACTTATAGACAACGTCGATCTTGTTATTCATGAAGCCGGACATGTTTTTTTCAGTCTCTTCGGAAAATTTATTTATACGCTTGGCGGAACCCTGATGCAGATAATCATTCCCTCAATCATTGCGTTGTTTTTCTTAAGGAGTAACTACCGAACCGGTGTACAATTCGGGTTACTCTGGCTTGGACAAAATTTTATCAACATCAGTGTTTATGCAGCAGATGCCCGTGCACAAAAACTTCCGCTGCTTGGCGGCAATAAAGTTTACCACGACTGGCATTATCTTTTAAATGAAACCGGGCTTCTGAACAGTGACCAGTTTGTCGGGTATTTCTTTTTCGGAATTGCAATTCTGATTTTTATTACTTCTGTTTTAATGCCTCTTATTACTCACGATTAAGTGTTATCTTTCTCCCCCAAATTTATTTCCGATAATATGATGAAGAAAATAATATACATCTCATTACTCGTTACTTTAACTGTCCATTCCCAGACAGACTCATTAATTGAATATTATAATAACGGCAACATCGAATCCATTGTGCATTATAAAAACGGAGTGCGTGACGGCGGGGCAAAATTCTTCTGGGAAAACGGAAACATCAAGCGGGAGCTTTATTATTTTAACGGCAGGGTAGATGGAATGGTAAGGAATTATAATGAGAAGGGAATTCTGCAGGAAACCTTCAGCATTGAAAATAATAAAAGAGATGGACCGACAAGTTTCTTCGACAGTACCGGAACTTACCTGAACGATAAATCTTATACGGATGGGATGCTCGATGTTGAAAAGGAACCCTTAACGTACAGTAAACCCGATAAGAATAACTTAGTTATGAATACGTCGAAACAGACCAAACAGGAAACCGAAAAAAAGTTGAAGAAGAAAGCCGGTTCCGAACAGTCACTCCCGCCGATGATAGAAGAAGAAAGAAAACTTGAGGAAGATCCGGCGTTTTACTTAAGTGTTGAAGTAATGCCTGAACCCATCGGTGGATTGCAAGCTATCTACAAAAAAGTTGCTTATCCGAAACGGGCGAGAGAAAATCATATAGAAGGTACTGTTACAATAAGAGCATTCATAGACAGAGACGGCGAAGTTCTGGACGCTCAGGTTATAAAAGGAATCGGCTACGGCTGTGATGAATCCGCAAGGCTTGCTGTTTTTTATCACAGGTTTTCACCGGGACTGCAAAAGGGACAAAGGGTAAAAGTTCAGATGGACATTCCGATTGAGTTTAAATTAGATAAAAAAGAAGATTAACTTTATTGTGAGACTCGTCCGTCAGTTGGCGGGTGAGTTTTGCATTACTAATTGTAACCCACCTGAAAAGTCAGCCTCTTTTTCTTACCATTTCTGCGGTATAACAAAAACTAACACGCTTTGTTGTAAAAAATATTGAATTTGGCAAATGGACTTTATTATGTTGCGGTAGAGTTTTGAAGGGGTTCTACTTTTAATTATTGAGAATCCTTCCGGAAAGCTTTCAGGTTTTAACTTGTTTTAATGAGTAAAGGGAGGTACAGGTGAAAGCTTATAAAGCTGGGAAAAGTTATTTCAAAGTAACTCACATTCCAGTTATATCGGTTCTTCTTATTTTTATACTCTTTTCCGAATGTAACACAACAGAACCGCCGATAAACGGAAAAGAAATATCATTAAAGTTTGAGGACGTTTCCTGCACCGAAGCGTGGATAACATTAACAACAACAAACCTGCAGCTTCCGGCAACTGTAACATTAAAACAGGATAACCAAACCAGAAGCACAATAGATTTAATTAAAGCAGATACACTTCTCTACATCGATTCACTCCTGCCAAACACAAGCTATACATTTCAATCAATCATTCATCCATTCAATCATTCAGATGATGTATTCAGCAACGAGTTAACAGTTACCACGATGGACACCACCAGCCACGACTTTGTATTTACAACATACACCTTTGGAGGACAGGCAGGAACCTGCACACTTTACGATGTTGCAATAATAGATGAGAACAATATCTGGGCAGTTGGTGAAATTTATCTGCTTGATTCTCTTGGGCAGCCCGATCCCCAGGCTTATGGAGCAGCTATTTGGGATGGACAAAGTTGGAAATTAAAAAAACTATTTTATAACTCAAACATTCCTGTTACCCCTCGAGGTATTTTCGTTATTAGCCCTTCGGAAATTTATTTAGCGTCCGGCAGTATTTTCAGATGGGATGGAAGTTCCTCTTCAGTACAGCTTGTTTATTCGCGGCTAAATTTGCCAGATCCAAATGCTACAATAGAAAAATTATGGGGAAGTTCAGGCTCATCAATCTATGGAGTTGGAAATGCCGGTACAATAGTTAGATACCAAAATGGGGCGTGGGGTAAAATAGAAAGTGGAACAGATGTAAATATAAATGATGTATTCGGGATTACTGATCAGACAAGTAACCAGCAGAAAGTATTTTGTGCCGTATCTAATGTCTTTGAAATAAGTGATCATAAAATTTTAACAATTGATGAGAACAATAAAATAGACTCACTCCATTGGGATCAGGACAGAAGAATAAATTCTGTATGGTCAGATAACGGTTGGATAGTATATACAAGCGGCGGCGGAGTGTTCAATAACAAGCCGGGCAGATGGATGGAAGAAACGGCAATACCTTTATATTATACAAACAGGATAAGAGGTAATGGACTGAATGACATATTTGTAGCTGGAGATTTTGGACTATTGGCTCATTTTAGCGGAACGGGATGGAAAATTTATAACGAATATCTTTTTGTAGCATCCTCCCTTTCCATTTCAGTAAATAGAGATGTAATAGCTGCTGTTGGAAGGCAGGGAGAAAAAGCTTTAATAATAGTGGGAAAAAGAAATTAACAAAACAATTAAGGAGAAATAACACCTAGTTAAAACAAACGGGGCGCTTGCACCGCCCCGCTGTATTTCCACTTAACGTGGAAAGTGGAAATAAAATCCCTTTTGTGGCTGGTAACCATACAAACGCAACGGCGAAACCGATGCTTTTGGGGTTTTTTATTTCCGGTGCAAAGATAATCAACATATTTAGTTAAATAAAGTACAAGGAGATGAACAATGAAAACCGTATTTATTAGACTCTTAGCAGCATTTTTTATTTTATGTTCAAATACTCTTTTTTCTCAGCAACCACATATAGTTGATATACCGGGTACGACTAATTCAAAATATGTTTTTATCGGGGGACAAAGATTCCGAGTACTTCATTTTAACGGTGTGGATTGGAAACGCTTTACCGAACTGGAAGACAACACATATGGAGTTGAAATAAGAGGAGTACAGGTATTTGATAATAAAGTGTTCCTGGTTGGTTATAATTCAAATAACGTAATAATTTTCAGAGGAGAAACAAGATGAAACATATCATAGTTTTTCTGCTTTTTGTCCCGGTAGTATTTTCTCAGACATACAACGACCCTTTATTTTCCGGGCAGGATAATTTGACTTCGATAGAGGCTCCCGATGTTTGGAGTTCATTTCAAACACTTGGTGACCCCGATGTTGTTGTGGCAGTTTTTGGTTTTGGTGTCGATATAACACATCCCGATCTTGATGATAATATTTTTGTTAACGAACTGGAGACGCCCGGCAACGGGATAGATGATGACGGCAACGGAGCAGTAGGCAGGCTGGACGTTAAAGGAAATCTTTTCGTAACAGTTGGTCGCAGCGGGGCTTATGCCGTGGCTATTATTGGTAAACAAAATTAAAAGGAGTTTAATTATAAAATATAACCCGGCATAAATTCAAGTTTAGTTGCAACTGTAGAAAATATATGACGTGCTCGGTAAGGAAGTAAAGACATTAGTTAACGAGCAGAAACCCGTTGGAAGGTATGAAGTAAAGTTCGATGCATCCGATTTAGCAACTGGCGTTTACATTTACAGACTAAGAGTGAATGACTTTGTTTCGGTTAAGAAGATGGTATTGATGAAGTAAAATATATCTTTCTCAAGTGAGGCTCATCCGGCAATTGACGGATGAGTCTCACTTATTACTCTCTACATAAAACCTGAATTTTTTCAGCAACTCAATTATCTCTTTTTCATTTTTATTAATTAGAATAGTATAATTATTAAACTCCCGGCGCAACGGATAGGTTTTCCTGAGTTCGTCAAAATATTTACCGCCAACATCTGCATTCATTTCAATTAATTTTCTCATCTTCTCATCATCACGCTCGATATCGTAAATCTTATTAAAAATATAATGAAGCCTTTCTTCAATGTTTCCTTTACCGGGAAATATTATCTCATTGTTATCAACATCGGGCAAAACTGGCTTCCAGTCCGGCTCCTGCCCGGTAAAATTGCACAAAGCATCATAAATCATTTTTGTTCCGTTTACTTTTCCTTCGTAAGAATAACCGGCAACGTGCGGTGAGCCAGTATATACTTTATTCAGAAGTTCCGTATTTATTTTAGGTTCTCCCTCCCAGACGTCAAGTACAATCGTAAAATTCTTTTTATCAATCAAACTAAGTAAAGCAGAATTATCAACAACAGGACCTCTCGAGGTGTTGAACAGGATTGTTCCTTCTTTTAAATTTTTCAGTTTCTCATCATCAAGTAAATGAAATGTTTTATCAATTCCTGTTTTATTCAGAGGAACATGGCAGGTAATAATGTCTGCTGTTAATGCTTCGTCTAGTGAAACATAAGCGCCCCCAATTCCTGCTCTTTCTTTCGGCGGATCGTTCTTTAAAACTTTTAATCCGATTACCTGGGCAAAATTGACGATCTTGCTTCCAACGTTTCCTACCCCGATAACACCGATGCTCATTTTCTTCAAGGATAATTTTCTTTCAACCGCAATTTTCATCAATACAGTAAAAACATATTCTGCAACGGAATTTGCATTACATCCTTGCGCATCTGCGAAAGTAATACCTGTTTCTTTTAAATAATCTAAATCGATGTGGTCGGTCCCGATTGTTGCGGTTCCCACAAATTTTACATTTGTATTCTTAAGAAGTTTTGCATCTACTTTAGTTATTGAACGAACTATAAGTGCATTAACATCTTTTAATAGCCCATTTGTGATTTTTCTTCCGCTGCAAAGAATCACTTCGCCGAATTGTGAGAATGCTTCTTCAGGGAATGCAATATTTTCATCAACTACAATTTTCAATTCAAATATTTCTGAAATTTGTTTTGCAAATTTAATGATAATTAATCAGTCGTTTGTTATTTTAGGAATATCTTTTGTGTTTAATTGTATTTTCAATTTTAATGGGCTAAATTTCTCAGCGTTTTATATATCTTTTTAAATCAGACCAATGTAGACAATAAAATATTTACTAAATCTTAAGGGAAAGTAATGCTAAGCAAATTATTACAACCCGAAATACAATCACTAATTGCTGAGAGAAAGCTTGGCATCCTTAAAGAAATAGTAAGCGACTGGTCCCCTGCCGATATAGCCGAGATGATTATTGATCTTGAGCCGCGTGATCAGGTAATCTTATTTCGTATTTTATCAAGCGATCTTGCAACCGATACATTCGAGCATCTCGAACTCGATACACAGAAGGGATTGCTTAAGGCAATGGGAAGAACAGAAGTTACGGCAATATTGAATGATATGTCGCCTGATGATCGTACTGCACTTCTGGAGGAATTACCGGGTACTGCCGCTAAACAACTCATACAGCTTTTATCTACCGAAGAAAGAAAAATTTCCCAAACGTTACTTGGATATCCCGAAAACAGCGTTGGCAGATTGATGACGCCTGATTATGCAGCGATAAAGCCGGAATGGAAAATTGAAGATACTATGAAATATATTCGTGAGAATGCGGAAGATAAGGAAACACTAAATATTGTTTATGTAATCGATGAAAAAGGTAAGCTGATAGATGATATAAAAATACGTGAATTTATTCTTGCTTCACCTGAAGGACATGTAAGAGACCTGATGGATAGAAATTTTGTTGCCTTAAATGTTAATGATGATCAGGAATACGCTGTTGAAGTATTTAAAAAGTACGACCGGATCGCCCTTCCGGTTGTTGATACACATGGAGTGCTAATCGGAATTGTTACTGTTGATGATGTTCTTGACGTAGCGGAAGAAGAGGCAACGGAAGACATTCAGAAAATAGGCGGTGTTGAAGCACTGGAAGAATCTTATTCAAGAATCCCGGTTTTCAATCTACTTAAGAAACGTGCAGGATGGCTGGGATTATTGTTCATCGGTGAAATGCTTACCGCAACTGCAATGGGCTTTTTTGAAAATGAAATTAGTAAAGCTATCGTACTTACGCTGTTCATTCCTCTTATTATTTCCAGTGGCGGTAACTCAGGTTCACAGGCTGCAACTCTGGTGATAAGAGCATTATCGCTGGGTGAAATCACTTTAAAGGATTGGTATTTTGTAATGCGAAGAGAAATTATATCCGGTTTTGCTCTTGGCGGTATTCTGGCAGTAATAGGATTTCTAAGAATCGCAGTTTGGGAATATGCATTTCATGTTTACGGAATTCACTGGATATTAATTGCGATCACCGTTAGCCTTGCTCTTGTAG
>Ga0315536_1001012_pt1 | contig 14209 bp, 10 predicted proteins | sample SalMarSW160230MG_FD_203093 | JGI IMG/M metagenome (GOLD analysis project Ga0315536, IMG submission 203093) | Salt marsh sediment microbial communities from the Plum Island Ecosystem LTER, Massachusetts, United States - Salt Marsh Sediment SW1602-30 ... | reverse complement strand
TTAAATTGCTCATCCACGAACTCATCCACGCCTCAGTTTACCTGGTCTTAGTCCTGGTTCTGATAAAAACCTTTAAGCCCAAGGTCATGCCCTACAAAAACATACTGCTAGGCTTGGTAGTGACCATTTTCATGGATATGGACCACCTGGTAGACTTCTTCCTATACAAAGGAAGTTTGACCTTCAATTTGCACGAGTTCCTTTTTTTGAATTTTTTTGAGCTACTGGGTAAAACATATCTGCCGCTTCATGCCTGGGAGTGGGTAGCCCTGCTCTTGCTCCTATATCTGGTCTTAAAAAAGAAATATCAATTCATTCTCTTCATAGCCTTGGGAATATTTTGTCAATTGCTGGTCGATTCACTATCTTACGGTTTCGATTGGCGGGTATATTTTATAACCTACCGCTATTTACACCATTTTGATCAAAGCATTTTTTATACCCTCAGAGGCTGATATTATTAGTTTGCGGTTAAATCTGATAAAATTGGGGCATCCTCAGCACTATGCCCTGACTGACGTATAAATAAATGGGTAAAGCTAACAGAAAATATACTAAATACAACATCATCTGTCTCTCAAACCAGCTCTGGGATTTTCCCAATTGGACCAATAAAAAGCATGTCATGTACCGCCTAGCCAAAAAGGGGCACAATGTCATTTTTGTGGATCCGCCTATCAATTTTGGCCGGCTGCTCATCAAGCAGATCCAGCGCCATGAATGGCCTCTCAAAAGGATCTTGACCAAGTGCCGGGAAGATAAAAGTGGTGCCGTGATCTTTACACCCGTTAACCTCTTTCCATTTTCCAAACTGACCTCGTTTTTTCATATTCGAAAAATAAATAGGTTGGCCAAGAAATATGCTTCCGACAAAAGAAAAACCGTGCTTTGGGTCTATCATGTACAGATCAAACAGTTGGAAAAATATCTGCAGAAAATAAAATATGATATCTTGGTTTACGATTGTGTGGACAACTACGACGCCTTTCCGGAGCAGAAAAGCCTGTTCTCCACAAATGTGTCACAACAGAAATTGATCGAACAAGAGAAAAAGCTGACCGAAACCTCTAACTTGGTGTTTGCCTCGGCGCCGGGATTAGTGGAAAAACTTAGTAAATATAATTCGCGGGTGTATTACACGCCTAATGTAGGGGACTATAAAAGATTCAAGAACACAAAAAGTTATAAGTACAAGATCCCGGAGGACCTATCCCGTATTCCCAGACCCAGGGTGGGTATGATCGGGGCCTTGGATGAATATAAGTTTGACGCTGAGCTGGTTAAAAAGTGCGCTTTGGAAAATCCTAAATATTCTTTTATTCTCATAGGACCCTTAGCCCTCAAAGATAAGAAAGCCAATTTAGAGGATTTGGGATTGGCCGGAATAGAAAATATTCATTACCTGGGCTCCCGTCCATACGAAGAGAAAAAGTTTTACATGGCAGGTTTTGATGTGGACTTCATTCCTTACCAACTTAATAACTACACTGTTGGGGGCTGTTTCCCGGTCAAATTCCACGATTCTTTAGCCGCCGGGCTACCGGTAGTAGTGACAAATTTACCGGCGTACGCCCCTTTTGAACATGTTTGCTATATTTCCAAGAACTATGATGAGTTTTCACAAAATATCAGGCGGTCTTTAGAGGAAGATAACGATAAAAGAAGCAAAGAACGGCAGGAAGTAGCCAGGGTTAATAATTGGGATAATAAAGTAGAAACCATGCTTAACTATATTGATACCAACTCGGTATAATAACCTAAATGAAAATATTGTACGTTTTAAATTCCGGCGATTTTGGGGGTATGGAAAAGCATGTGCAGGATCTGTGCGGTGGCATGGTCCATCACGGTCATCAGGTGTTTGTATGGTGTCCGCCCGGGGAGAACGTAGAGAATTTTTCCCATGCAGGGGCTAGGGTCACTCAAGCTAAAATAAGATCTGATATCGACCCGTTTTATATATTGAAGTTGGCAGGTTTCTTAAAAAGGGAGAAAATTGATATTTTGCATGCCCATGAATTAAAAGCTTCGGTAAATGCTTTGATAGCAGGTAAGCTGGCGGGGACGAAGATCCGCATAACTCACACTCACACCCCCATCTCCGAATGGCAGATCAGCGGCTGGAAAAAAAGGCTAAATCTGTTCATTTATCCCAAGATTGTGAACGCGTTAGCAACTTATGAAATTGCCCTTACGCCTTCTAGAAAAGATATCAAGATCAGCGAAGGTATAAAAGAGGAAAAACTTATGGTCCTGCCTAGCGCAAATGCTGTCAGCATCAGAGAATTGTCAACCGGTAAAAATATTAGGGAGCAATACAGGAATAGTACATTAGCTAAGCTGGAGATCGACCCTGGTTCAGTCATCTGGGGTTGTCTGGGCAGGCTGACTGAGGAAAAAGGACACGCCGTGCTTGTTGGAGCTTTCAAGATCTTCATCGACGGTTTGCCTGCGGATGAAAAAGAATCGCATAAGCTTATTTTAGCCGGAGGAGGTAAGCTGGAAGGCGCACTCAAAGAAAAGATCAAAGAATATGGGCTGGAAAATAAAATTACCATAACGGGAACGCTATCCCATCAGGAAGTCATTAAGTATTACGGTACGTTCGATTTTTTTGTTCACCCTAGCCTGGCGGAAGGTTTCGGTTTGGTCTTGATTGAAGCCATGGCGGCCGGCATTCCGGTCATTGCCTCTGATCTGGCTGTGTTCAAAGAGGTGGGCGGCGATGCCGTACTTTATTTCCAGACCGGAGATGCGCATGATCTGGCCAGGGTCATGCAGGAAAATAAGGACAGACGTTTAGAGCTAAAAGTATTGGTGGAAAAGGCGCACAAAAGAGTAGCCGAAAACTTTTCTTTGGAAAAGTTCGTTGAGGGATACCGCAATTTTTACTTAGAACTACAACAAAAATAATTGTATAATTTCAAGTATGAAAGTTTTGATGCAGGGTAGAATAGGTCTCCTGGATGCCATGGGCGGGGATAGGATCCAGATAGAGAACACGGCCGAGCAGCTAAGAAAACTTGGAGTAGAAGTTGACATCACCACCACTATAAATCCGGACGTCTCAGACTTTGATCTTGTCCATGTCTTTCAACTGGATTGGACTCCGGAGACACATTTTATGGCTAAAAATGCCAAAAGATACCAAAAACCTTTGGTACTGTCTCCCATTCATCATAATGTAGATGAAGTGAAAAAGTTTGATGATGAGTATGTTTTTGATCTCAGAAGGCTATCTAAGTATTTGTTCGACGATCAGCATAAGCGTGATACTTTTAAAAATATTTACAGATGCCTTACTAACCCTTATAAAGTTATGCCCACTCTTTATAGTGTTCTGCACGGGCTAAAAAATATGCATATAGAGACCCTGGCTTTAGCCGATATGGTGTTGGTGCAGACCAAGCTGGAAGCCAAAGATCTTAAAAACACATATGGGGTGGATTTTCCTTGGGAAATTGTTCCTAACGGCGTCAGTGACAAATTCATCTATCTCAAAGACTCCAAGAACCCGCTACCATTCAATGATTATATTTTTTGTGTCGGTCGCATTGAACCCAGAAAGAATCAGCTGCATGTTATCGAAGCTGTGAAAAAACTGAGGCAAGATTCTAACCAGGACCTAAAACTGGTGCTGGTGGGTAAGAAGAACATGCTCACTCATCCTGAATATACTGTAAGGTTTAACAGCCTGTTGGCCAGGTTTCCCTGGGTCACCTATATAGACCATGTGCCCTACGATGAAATTCCGGCGTACTTTGCTCACGCTAAAGTTTGTGTCAGCGCCAGCTGGTTCGAGACCACAGGGCTGACTTTGCTGGAAGCCTTATATTGTGGTACAAATGCTGTGGCCAGCAGCCCCAGAGCCAAAGAGATACTGGGCGATCACGCTTCCTACTGCCGCCCGGATGATGTGGGGAGCATCAGCCGCGCTATTGGCGAACAGTTCTACGCCGGAAGGCCAAAACTGGATGAAGACATGCGGCTTAAGTATACTTGGGAGAACAGCGCAAAAAAAACTTATCAAATATATAAAGAGTTACTGAAAAAATAATTTATGGAAATCGTCATCATAGTCTTAATAACCCTACTTTCTGTTTTATTGCTTTGGAAGAACTTTGACCTTGGTATTAAGGTGCTGCTGGTCCTGTCCACCTTGCTGCATAAAGAAGTTTTCAGCATTTATAAATGGGATTTTCTGCCCATAAGGTTCTATATGTTGGGTTTGGGTCTATTCCTGGCGGGAGATGTGCTAGTCACTTTTTACAAAACAGGAAAACTTACAAAATATCTCCGCATCCTCAAAGACCCCCTTATACTTTTATTATCTATCTTATGGGCAGTGCGCGTGATCTCTATTTATTTTTCTCAGAATCTTCCCGCCAGCCTGCAGTTGCTAGCTTTTTTTACCACTATGATCGCTTTAGGTGTGCTTCTTTACCAAAGATATGCAGGGCATTCCTTGAAATTGCTTGGATTGATCAAGTTTTATATCTATCTGGCCTTTGGGTTGACCGTTTTTGGTTATTTTCAGCTATGGTTATACGCCAAATACGAGTTTATCGTAGGCGCTCTGTGGAATGTTCCGGGGCACACTCCCAGGATAGGTTCGACGTTTTGGGATGTCAACCATTTTGCTGCCCTCTTGGCTTTACTACTGCCGGTGCTGGGCGTTCTCATCTTGTTCTCCAAGACTTGGAAGAAGAAACTGATGTACACAGGCATGTTCGTGTCCATGACCGGGTTATTGGTTTTAACCAGCTCGAGGACGGCTTGGATCATAGCCCTAGTGTCATTTCTGTCTTTCATCATCTTGTTCATGGTGAGAAGGCTAGGCTCTAAGGGCGTCAAATATATTTTAGTAGCGTTGGTATTGATCTCAATACCGTTCTTGAGAGAGTACAGCATAAAATCAAGTCCCTTCCGAGCTTATGTGAAGGAAAACTTTCATTACCGTCTGGATTCTTTTGCCAGCCACGTCATGTTACTGCAGGGTTCTTTTCAGATCTTTGAAAAATATCCCGTTTTAGGGGGAGGCTATGGCAGCTTTTTTGAGCATTTCAGCCGCACTGATATTGCCGCTACTTTTTTTGGCCGGGACCCGGCGGCCTTTAACACCAGAGTTCCGGCGCACACTATTTGGGGTGAGGCTCTGGCTGAGACAGGCGTGGTTGGGTTTTCGGTGTTGTTGCTGTTTGTGCTGATTTTGTTGGGTGTGATGTTGTTCGGGGCTTTAAAACTAAAAAATAGCCAAGATAATATCCTGGTCTCCGCTATGTTCTCATCCATGCTGGGAGTTTTTGTGGCCGGGATATTTTATTCGTACAATACGGAATTTTTTTGGCTGGTCCTTTTCTTGTTCTATCTTTTAAGTTTGGCTCTGTTAAAAAAGGAGTTTTCCTACCGGCAGGTGTTCGAATACTTTACCAAGTCCCACAGGTTGTATCTGGCCATGATAGCGGTCATAAGTTTTGGGCTTATTTTTGCCCGCCTGGGCGCAAATCATCTTATCCCTTGGGACGAAGCTATATACGCCAAGATTGCCAAGAACATGGTCATCAAGGATGAGTATTTGAATTTGTATTGGAAGAAAAATATTCTTTGGTTCGAAAAACCCCCCTTAGTCATGTGGCTTATGGCCATGTTCATGAAGCTGCTCGGTTTTACCAGCTTGGCTGCCCGCCTGCCCTCAGCCCTGCTGGGTTTTGGTACGGTCATTGTTACCTATCTGCTGGGTAAGAAGCTTTTTGGCACTCTGGCCGGCTACCTGGCGGCTTTGAGCTTGGTCACCGGTATTCACTTTCTCTATTATTCCCGGGCTGCCATGACAGATGTGGCGGTCACTTTTTTTATTTCCTTGAGCATTTATCTCTTTTTGTTGGCCAAAGAAAAGCAAGGGCTGATCAACTACTTTTGTACCGGATTAGCCGTTGGTCTTGCTGTGATGGCAAAGGGTGTGATTGGAGTTTTACCCCTCATGATATTTTCTTTCTACGACATTTACCTATTGTGGGCCGACAAGAAAAGTTCTTTGTCTAAACTCGTGAAGCCCTACGTAGTTATTCTGCTGGCGGTAGTTCTTATAGCCTTACCCTGGCATCTGCTCATGTATCTGCGTTATGGACGCACGTTCTTGGATACATATCTTTTATATCATGTAGTGGATAGGGCTACTCAGGCCATTGAGGAAAAAGGGCAGCCGTTCTATTGGTACGTGACGGTCATCAAGGTGAGCATGAGAATATGGTTTCCGGGTTTGCTGGCTGCCCTGCCTTTGTTTGTCATCAAGTCTTTAAAGAAGGAAAGGGCATATGCTTTGTTCTCGATCTGGTTCTTGCTGGTGTTTTTGCTTTTTTCTGCTGCCACTTCGAAGATCATATGGTATGTTATTCCCTTGTATCCGGCAGCTGCTATCATGGTGGGGGCACTAGCGCAAAGACTTTATGAGTGGCTGTCCAGGAAGGAACCGGTGTTGAAAGAACCTACGGTAACATTTCTCTTTGTTTTTGGTTTAACCCTGTTTAGTCTTATGTATCTTTTTTATGTGAGAAACTTAGTGTATACATCTGACCTGACAGGTTCCGAAGCCAGTTTGATGGAGATTAAAGATGCCAAGCTAGGTACGGATGATGTGTTCACCATCGACAGGGTGCCGTTACCCTTAGTTTTGTATTACACGGACAGCCCATACAACATTGTTGACTTTGAGCCTACAAAGGGCAGGACCCCTGCGCAGAGTTATGATAAACGTGTGATCGTGTTGGCCAAAAGAGGCAGATTCGAAGAAAATATCCCTCTGTACAAAGATCCTGCTACGGTGGTGGCCGAGGATGGAGATTATATCTTGTGGTATCACGAATCTGCACTAAACGACGATCTGGCTGAACTAAAAAGTGTGGAAACGCAGTTGGCGGAGCTGGAAAAAGATCCGGTAGGCAATTTTTACAAAATAAACAGCTTGCAGACGAGAAAAGAGGAGCTTATCAAGGCCATCTCCGTTTTTAAAGAGGTTGATTAGTATCGATCGTTTTTTGTTTGGACATAAGATACATGACCACACCTAAACTGATGGCTGAAGCCAGAAGGAGGGAGAAGGCCAAACCCCTTAAAGAATACAAAGGGATGAGGATCATCGAAAATACTATTAGAGAGGCTAACTTTCCTCCTGAGATGAAGGCCAGATATTTGGTCTTTCCTTCCACAAAAAAGTAATTTTCCATGAACGAATGGATGGAGCTTATGGCTCCGGAAAATACTAAGATGTTCAAAACGTCCAAGGACTCGTCGTATTTATGTTGGAAGAACCAAGGTACAAAGAATTTGGCTAGGACTATAGTTATAACGGATAAAAGCAGGATACCCATGGATAACACAGCCGTTTCCGCATAATCATAGCCTTTTTTCTCTCTTTTTCTCAGGGCGTTCTTTGGCAGCAGAACGGTGAAAATGGTATAGGAGACAAGGACAAAAGAACCGGAGATCTTATCTGCCAGAGAGTACAAGCCAACACTGGTAAAGTTTGTGTATATTTTGGCCAAAGAATTACTGACGGCGGAAAAACCTTCGGTGATGAGTTGGGAGATGCCGGGAGAAAGAGCCTGTTTTAATGTTTTACCAACTTGCGAGAAATCGAACTTGAATTTTTTTATGTCCGAGGGCAGGATGAGGTAAAGCAGGGCGCTGGGCCCAATGGCAAATGAGAAAACCATGAAGTAATTTTCAAAAGAAAGATCGACCACCTTAAAAAATATCAGCACAGCAAAAAAACCCTTGATGAGGGCCGGGATCATGTTCAGCAAAATGAGAGCGGTATAGTGCTCCATTCTTTGGAAAAGGCCGAATAAAGTGTAATTAAAACCATAAAAGAGAAGACCCAGTAGAAATGTCAGCACAATGACGGGAGAACCGAGATCGAACAAGAAAATTATGGGCAGAGAAATAAATATGGCCGCCACAAACAACAGTATCTTGACGGATATGAAGTGATCGATCAATTTCTTATCTTGTGTGGTAATGGAGCCGGCCACGTAATTGGAATTGGTGCCAAAGTCCAGGATCTTGGACAAGGAAACTAGCAGTGTGGCCAGTAGCGCGTACCGGCCAAATTGATCCACGGCTAATGACCTGGCCACAACTGAGAGAAAGACAAAACCTAAGGCGGCATTAAACACGGTGCCTAATCCCACATAGGATATGTTCAAAAAAGATCTGCGCAAAGGTATTTTCACAACTATAGTATTTTAGCACTTTCAGGTTTTACGAATTGAATATTATAGGTTATAATAGCGAAAACTAATCAAATAAGGAGAGCATCATGCCATTTAGTAATTTTGATGATTCCCACAGCGATCTTTCAGCAGACGGAAAAAGGAAGTTCAGAGATCACGTATTCAACAGGATCATTGGTCGTGCCGTTACGGATAAAAAGTTTGGAGAAAAGTTGTTACACTTTCCAGCTCAAGCGATCCTGGATATGGATGAGAAGACCGGTCGCACCTTCCAAGACTCTTTAACATATCCGGAGCACGTTTTCCTCATCACCCACCGATGTTCCAGTCTTCAGGAGTTGGCTAAGTTGTTTACAGCCCAGCTTGATAAAAACTAATACTCCTTGATGACCAGCCTTAAGGCTGAAGCGCACTTTTAGGCTTCAGCCTTTTTCTTTTTAAGATATAATCACCCTATGAAGATAGGCATCGACGCCAGGTTCTACGGTAAGGCCGGCCCAGGTCGTTACACTAAAAATATAATTCAGCATTTGGAAAAAGTTGACCATAAAAATCATTACCTCATATTTCTTAGGCAAGATAACTTTAGTATGTTCGAACCTAAGAACAAGAATTTTACCAAAGTGTTGGCCGACCATAGCTGGTATTCTCTAGATGAGCAGACCAGGTTTCTGCTGGCTCTAGTAAAAGAGAAGCTTGATCTTTACTACGTTCCCCACTTTAATATTCCTATTTTATATCCGGGAAAGATAGTTACCGCCATTCCGGACATGACCATGCATACCTACAGCACGGAAAAAGGCACCACGCTTCCCATTTGGTATTTCAGGCTAAAAAAGATCATCTACAAATTTGTTTTCTGGTGGGCAGTGTTTAAGTCATACAAGGTCATTGTGCCTTCCAAGACCGTTCGTCAGGAATTTTTAGAGCACATTAGGGGCTTCGGTGAAAATAAATATGTTTTGGCTTATGAAGGCGTCGATCCTGATTTCATCGAACATAAAATTGAACCTGAGAGTGTTTTGAAAAAGTATGGCATCGCCAAGAACTTTATTCTCAGCGTGGGCAGCATGTACGAACATAAGAACGTGGAAGGGCTGATCGCCATGTTCAAGATCTTAAAACAAAAATATGGTTATAACGGACAGTTTGTTCTGGTGAGCAAGAAGGATAAGTTCTCGGAAAGATACTATAAAAGGCTTAAAGATGAAGGTTTGGAAAAGGATATTTTAATGCTGGCCTTTCTGGGGGAAGACACAGGTTCGGAAATTGTCGTGTCTGATGTGGAGATAACAGCCCTGCGTACTCAAGCGGAAGTTTATGTCATGGCGGCTTTTAAAGAAGGTTTTAGCTTGACGGCTTTGGAGGGCATGGCCCTAGGGTTACCGGCGGCTTTGTCGGACATTGCTTGTCACCGGGAGGTCTATGGAGATTCCGTACTTTATTTTGACCCTCATAATAATGAAGACATGGCCGAGAAGGTTCACACGTTACTTAGCCATGAGGCAACAAGAGAAACTTACATTAAAAGAGGCTACGAACAGGTAAAAAAGTATGACTGGCACAAAACGGCTGAGATCACTCTACAAGTGTTTAACCAAGCTTTGGAACAAAGTTAGCAGCTGTTCGGCAGTATTTTCCCAGGTATATTTCTGAGAGATCTCTCTAGCTTTTTTTATATCTTCAGCCGGGCGCTTTTTTGTAAGCGCTTTTTTGATGCCGTCGCGGATGCTGTAGATGCTGTAGGGGTCTACATAGATGGGGAATTCCCTGCCCAATTCTCTGAAAGCCGGAATGTCGGAAACAATGGCTGGAGTTTCGCAGGCCATGGCTTCCAATAAAGGTATGCCAAAGCCCTCCTCTAAGGAGAGGTTGATAAAGTATTCGGCGCCGGAATATAGAATGGGCAGATCAACATCAGGTGTTCGGCCTAGGAACATGACATTGTCCTGCACACCGTACTTTTTAGGAGCATCCAAGGAATCTTGGTACATCCAGCCCAGCTTGCCGGAAATGAGCAGTTTAGCGTCGCGCAGATCCTTATTTTCTTCCAACGCCAGACTAAATCCATGCACCATGCGCGGGATGTTCTTTCTGGGCTGGATGGTGGAAACAAAGAAAAGGTATCTTCCGGCACCGATCTTATATTTTTCCCTTATCTTATCTATTTCTTCCCGGCCGCGTTTATAATAAGTGTCATTGACACCTTCGGGAACCACCCGCACCTTTTCCTGATCGATGAAAGGCCAGCTCAGGTTGGAAATAGCTTTTTTAACGGAAACCGAGGGTACGATGACAAGCTTGGAAAACCTCATAACGCGCCACAAGATAAGGGGATGGACAAGATATTTGAAAGAAAACTTTTTTAGGTTTCGATTAACTTTATATTCCAAGCCATGGACCATGGATACAAAAACCGTCTTTGGTGGCCGGAAGAGGGGAATGGTATGCACAGCGTTGAAAAAGACGTCTACCCGGTCTTTAAAAAGCTGTTTGGCCAGGGCCACGTGCGTCCAAGACAACGGGCTGAACACTACTTTATAAGAGAAGTTAGGGTTGCCCAGACTTAGTTCCTGCCATAATTTCTCCGACGGCTGCCTGTCAAAATAGACAATATATTCGTTAGCCTGATCTATCTTGGCAAATGATCTGAAGGTATTGAAAGTGTAGACCTCAGGACCGGCGAGTTTTTCGATCAATAAATGTTGACCGTTCAATCCTATTTTCACAACTCAATTTTATCAAAGGCCAAGGTTTTAGTAGAATGCAATTATGAAGATGGCAATTGTTTGTGACGATCTCATACAGCACGGCGGTCACGAACATATAATCATGGAGTTTTGCCGGCTGTACCCTCAGGCCACGCTTTTTACTACCATGGCCACCAAAAAGTGGCAGACGATCTGCCGGGAAAACAAGATAGAGCTTAAGACCTCCTTCATGCAGAAGCTGCCTTTTAAGCGCAGATTAAATAGGTTTTACGCGCCTTTTCTCTTGTACATACTGGCTTTGGAGAGTTTTAGCTTTGACGATTATGACGTAGTGGTTTCTCTGACTTCGAGGTTTTCTCAAGGAGTGATAACCAAACCGGGCACCTTGCACATTTGTTATTTGAGCACGGTGGGTAGGATGTTTTGGGAACCTCAAGGGTATTTCATGCACGAAGGATTTGGCCGTTTACCGATCTTCAAAAAACTGGCCCGGACTTTTTTAAGCCTACCCCTTTCTTACATCAGGCTCTGGGACCGAACGGCTTCACAGCGACCTGATATTTTCATCACCATTTCCAAGACCTCGCAGGAGAGGATCAGGAAATATTATCAGAGGGAAGCGCAAGTAATATACCCGCCGGTGGATATTAGAAAGTATATTCCCGGACCGGCCACTGCCGGCGAGGATTATTTTTTAGTGGCCACCAGGCTGGCGTCGTGGAAGAGAGTGGACATAGCCATAAAAGCTTGCCTGGAGCAAAATATGAGGTTGAAGATCATGGGAGAAGGTCCGGATAAAAGCAGGTTGGAGAAACTAGCCGGCGGTTCGGATCTGATAAAATTCTTAGGTTTTGTGTCCGAAGCGGAAAAGATCTCTTATATGCAAAACTGTCAGGCCCTGATCATGACGCAGTTCGAAGATTTTGGGCTGGTGCCCATTGAGGCGGGTGCCTGTGGTAAGCCAACCATTGCCTTTGCCAAAGGTGGCGTGCTGGAAACCGTCGTAGAGGGCAGGACAGGCATGTTCTATGACGAACAGAACGAGCATTCTCTGGGGCAGGTTTTAAAAAAGTTCGAGGCAAAAAAGTACCGGGCAGAAGATTGTCAAGCTCAGGCTAAAAAGTTCAGCTTAGAAGAATTTCAAAGCCGCATGAGCCGATCCGTATCAGACAACCTTAAAAGCTACAATGCACGTTAGCCTTGCTGTAGTGTATACTTTAATTATTAATCTCATATATGATCTATAAAGCAGGAAAAAGGATGTTCGACATTGTTGGTTCGCTGGTAGGTATTGTTTTATTTTCCCCGGTCATGTTCTTGGCCGCCCTTTGGATCAAACTCGTCTCTCCCGAAGGACCGGTCTTTGCCGATATTCCCAAAAGAGTAGGCAAGGACGGTCGAGAGTTTAATATGCTCAAATTCAGGTCCATGATTCCTAACGCTCAGAAATGGCTTGAGGACAGACCCGAATGGCTGAAAAAATACCGCGAGAACAGTTACAAGTTGGACCCGGATCCCAGAATGATAAAAGGAGCTAAGTTCATAAGAAAGACCAGCATTGACGAAATGCCCCAATTCATAAACATCCTTTTAGGGCAAATGAGTCTGGTGGGTCCTAGGGCATACTTTCCTTTTGAACTGAGGGAACAAATGTCGAGGTACCCGCAGACGGAAAAATATATAAAAAGGGTGCTGACCATAAAACCGGGCTTGACCGGTCCCTGGCAGGTGGGGGGCAGATCTGAGATAGGTTTTGAAGAGAGGATCAAGATGGATGCGGAATATGCCACCAAAAGGTCATTGATCTACGACATATGCATAATAATAAAAACACCCTTGGTGGTTTTGTTGCAAAAGGGCGCAGTTTGACTATCAGGAAAGGGAATGGTAAATTGCAAAATGTCGATGAAGAACCTACAATTAACTCCTCGGATTTATCACTTTCAACCGGCCGCAAGATCCAGGATAATACTATGATTCAGGACAAATTTAGTGCCATTAAAACAAAGAATAAGAAGGGTTTGCTAAAAGGCTTTGGTGTTACAGGTGTTATTCTGCTGGCTTTGGGTAGCATCCTGCTGCTAATTTCCTACATTTTTGTTATCAGCCCGGCCCTTTCTCTCTATGGACATGTTAATACCTTAAAGAACGATTTTTCCTCGATCTCGGAGGATCTCAGAGCTCGTGACCTGGTGGAATTGGAAAAAGCCACGCTGTTGACTGACGAAGATCTGGACGGTCTAAGAGCCGCCAGAGAAAGCAAGTTCGGTTGGGCCAAGAACATCTCATTTATGCGCATCAATGAGTTTTATAGCGATTCAGAAAGATTTATAAATGCCGGCCATTTGGGTATGGATGCTTTAAGAGAAACATCACGTATAGTCACGCCTTTTGCTGATGCCGCCGGTTTGCGAGTTTCTGAAGAGGAAGAGGCCGCGAGTGACGACACGGGACTTATGGAAGCATTTCAATCCTGGGTTTCCATCATGCCTCAAGTGTCGGAGGAGATGGATGGCGTGCTGGATATACTCACCCGGATCGGCGAAGAGCTGGCCCCCATCGATACCTCAAAATATCCTGAATCCTTCAGGGGGGTGGCCGTACGAAATAACGTAGAGTTTGCCAAGAACTCCTTGGTTAATGCTAAAGAATATGGTCCCGACATTAAACGGGCGCTAGTGATCATTCCCGAACTTTTGGGTATCAATAGCGCTGTGGACAAAAGGTACATGGTCATCATGCAAAATGATAAGGAAATAAGGCCTACGGGTGGTTTTTGGACCAATTACGCTACTTTCAAGATCAAAGATGGTTTGCTGCAATCGGATTTTACTTCCAAAGATTTTTATAGTATCGATTATGCCATAGATGTCATTGATGCTTTTTATGATTTCCCGGACGCCCCGCCTGCCTATACAAAATATCTAAAAGTGGAAAGATGGTTTGCCAGAGATACCAACAGCTCGCCTGATCTGCCAACCTCCATAGACAACTTCATGTTCTATTACGATCTGGGTATGAAATACGATCCTGTAGACATTAAACCGGTAGACGGCATCATCACCATCGACACCAGGGTCATCGAAGAATTAATGAGCGTAACCGGTCCGGTTACCGTGAATGGCCTGACATACGATGCCGACAACGTGGTGCTTGAGCTGGAAAGAATAGCCTCTCTAAGCCAAAGAGAACAGATAAATAGAAAAGGCGTACTGGGAGACCTCATGGAAGCCATGCTCATAAACGTGTTCGAATCCCGAACCGATG
>Ga0315536_1001010_pt1 | contig 14223 bp, 13 predicted proteins | sample SalMarSW160230MG_FD_203093 | JGI IMG/M metagenome (GOLD analysis project Ga0315536, IMG submission 203093) | Salt marsh sediment microbial communities from the Plum Island Ecosystem LTER, Massachusetts, United States - Salt Marsh Sediment SW1602-30 ... | reverse complement strand
AAGTCGCTGCCAGTCGGCAACCGCGTCTTTAATCAACTCGTCATTAAAGACCGCGGGATCAAGCGAATACACGCAGGAAAATACATCGGGGTGCGTCAGGCCTATGTTCAGTGCCCCCATACCGCCCATGGAATGGCCGGCCAGACCACGTGAACTGCTTTGGGCCAGGGTACGGTAGCGCCCGTCGATCAGGGGCACCAGTTCCTTCACGATAAAATCCTCCCAGCGCCCGGTGTTTGCGGAATTGACATAGAAGCTCCCGTGATACATATTAAAACCGCTGATCGCCACAAAGATAAAATTCCTCTACGCTTTATCACGCGCCGTAAACAAGCCCGAAGCGAACAAACGGAGCGCAGCCCCCGGAGCATTGAACCCGTGCAGATAGTAGATTACCGGGTAGAGTTCATTCGATTCACGATATCCCGGAGGCAGGCAGACATACACCGTCTGGTACGGGGTCTCCCCCACTTTGTTGTCCTCAATTGCCGGTGAATAGACGGTAAGCACCTCTGTGTTGTCGACCTGGTGTGAAATCTCGATTACTTCAGCCTGTTTGCCGCACGCCGTTACAATCAACACAAGGGCAATCAAAAAATATATTTTTCTTAGTAACATATAATCCTCCAGGAGTAGATCATACTTAAAAATCACGTAAGCGTATTGTAAAAAAACGACAGGTCAGCGTACGAAAAACAGGGAAGGCGGAGAGCCGTAAATTTTTTTAAAATCATTGATAAAATGGGCCTGGTCGTAATATCCGAAATCCAGGGCGATATAAACCAAAGGACGGTTTTTTCGCGATTTCAGTTCATGAAGCACGCTGTTGAAACGAACGATGCGCAGATACATTTTGGGGGTCACCCCCATCATCTTCATAAAATTGCGTTCCAATGTACGTGCGGTCATATCAAGGGAATGAAGCACCTTGTCCAGGGAACACAGGCCCCGGGAGGCTTTGATCAGATCTACAGCCCGGGAAAGACCGTCAACCGCACGGGGCACGTCGCCGAACAGCAGGGACAACTGCCGATCGATAGCACAAAGCTTTTGTTCCGGTACCGCGTCATCGCAGCAAGCCTTCAGCCTGAGGGCCAGTTTCCTATCGATCATATAAAGCGGCATCATCGTATCCGTAACCGTTTCCATCCTGATTTTCAACAGCGAATGGAGGAAACAGGATTTTACCAACGCTACTATTACAAAATCATCTTTTTGGAATAATGTCGATGTGGTCCGGGTAACCTCGCCGCCGATAAAAATGTATGGGTAGTCGCTGTCCCTACGGGAAACCGTTTCAGAGTTATCCCTGAAGTAGAAAACAAGACTTGAATAGCCCTGGGGGAATATTTCGCTTTTTATTCCATTTACGGAAGCACATTTATACACCCAATATGATCCGATAACTTCAGGGCTGAAAACTGAAGGATAATGTTTATCCGATTCCATTATTATAATTTTAAAGAAAGCGTCTGCTTAAATCAACATCCGATGTCTATCCGCCGGACAGGAGACTTTCGGGTATCACGCCCTGCCACACCGTCCGGGCATTACAGACAGGATCTTCCCGGCCATCCAAAAACACGGAATGCCTGAATACTCTGCCGCCGCGACCGCCGTCTGTTTCCCGTTCCTCATTGGTAATGACCTTGAGCGAATCACCCACACCGGTCTGATACGCATAACATATCTCAATTCCCTTCAATTCAAATTCCAGGCCGATAACAGCCGGCAATGACCTCAAACATAATTCCAGGTAGCGTGCGTTGTTTAGGTGTCCGTTCATATCGATTTCATTATACCGTACCTGGTGTTCAATCGAATACGAGCCTTTGCGTATCGGCTTCAGCCTTTCCGGATTTGAAAGCAGCGCCCGGCGATCGGGGATAAAATTCTTTTCTGCCAAATAATTCTCCGGCCTGACCATCCGCATTCGTTCCGTGTCAAGAGCTATCCAATAACTCGTACCGACGATCTTATCCACCCCCGTGTAATCCGAGATTGTATAATCCCGTAACGCGTAAAATTTTTCGATCCCCGGCTGCCAGGTCGCAATGGTGACCACTTCGCCAAACCGCGGATACTCCTTTATCTCCAGGCACATTTTTAAAAGCACCCACGCCTGCTTTCGCTTATGCAGCCGTTCAAGGCCGTAGCCCTGGAAAGAGATGTGCTGTGCCGCGGCATCCTGAAGCAGGTTAAACAGCGCGGAAATCTTAAGTTTTTTATTCAGGGCCGTCTCTGAAAACCTGATGCAATGATCTGTTTCCAAAAGATTTCCCTGTTTTGTTTCCCCGGCAGCCGCCGTCAAAGTTCGGTCAGTCAATTACTCTACACTCTTTCTATGATTGAAAAGGCTTAAAGTACGAATCACTCGTATATACCTGATTATCACCGGTGAAATTATCCCACTTGCATCCGGAATTCAATGAGTATTAATACCTATCTTTATGTGTGAGTATATATATTTATAATCAATATTCTACTTTGAGGTCGGCTCCACGGCAGGGTGGATTTCCTTTACTGTGTCCGAAGTATTGGAGTTGATTATCTGGTTAAGCTGGATTCTGCTTTGGATACCGCACTTCTTGAAAATATTATAGATATGGTTGTCCACGGTACGTTTTGAAATACCGACGGCATAGGCTATCTCCTTGGTACTTTTTCCGGTAACAAGCAAACCGGTTATTTCGAATTCACGTTCGGTAAGCCTGTATTTTTTTCGAAAGTATTCGGTAAGGCGGTTTCTGATGCGGTATGGTTCATGATTAAAGTATTTGGCGGCAAAAGGAATAAAAAGAATACTGACGGTGAACACGTACGATGCCTGCGGCAGGTTGTTCAGAAAACGCAGGAATTGCAGTTCCTTAAGATATTCGATAAGAATATCGACCGGAAGCACTGCGCAGAATAAGGCGGTGATCACAGCGAAAACACGAATCGCCTGGCGCAGGTACGCATCCCCGATGTTGGAAAAATTGACCAGGCAAAACACAAGCCCGTACAGAATCATGCCGCAGCAAAGGAAAATAAAAACAAATACAACAAAAAGCATATCAGGGAATACGATATCAAGGATACCCAGTACGCAGGCAAAAAAAACGGACCCGGCGCAAAATATCCGCGTCGGGTTGCGCATCTGACTACCGAACAGTGAATGATAGAAACGCGGAGCCGCATTGAGGAAAAGCAAAAAAGCGCAATCACGGATAATAATGTATATAAAATGAGAAAAAGGCGTATATATCTCCATTAGACCAAAATATTGCCGCAGCACGAAAGCAACCAGGAACCCGAGCAGTGAGAACTGGAAGAGAATAAAAAAGCCGACCACCTTGTTGCGATACCTCTGAAAAATACCGATATTGATACCGATGGTGATTGAACAACATACGATAGAGACCTGATATAAAAATAAAATTATCTGTTTCATAAAATACTCTATCCAGCGGCCCGGCCGCGCTGTGCTCACAATTCCGGGCCGGTTTTTTTTTGAGGCCGCGGCTTATGCCTGCTTGATCTCAAGCAGGGTGCCGTCCGGGTCCATACAGAAGAAAAACCTACCGCCGATAATCTCAGTGATCAATGGGGCGCCGGCGGAACGCAACCTCTCATAACATACGGTGACATCATTCACCTCCAGGGCCAGGTGGTTGGTACCGCATTGACGCAGCGCCTCGGCCAGCGAAGCGGGGACAACCTTCCTTTTCCACGGGACAGAGGGCATGAGTACCTCAATACTCACCTTACCGTCCGATATGACGGCCCCTTTAATCTCGAACTCCGGCTTTTCAAAACGTCTTGTCTCCGCAAAGCCGAAGTGCTCCCCGTACCACCGGAGGCTTGTGTCCAGGTCGGTCACACTGATGCCGATATGCGTGATACTTCCCTTTGTCTCACTCATGTATTCACTCCATTGGGATAGATCAGGACCTTCAGGCAGTCCTCTCCCCGGGCCGCGGCGTTGAACCCCTCCCCGATTCGTTCCAGGGGAAAGCGGTGGGTGATCATGTCATCCACCCGTACCCTGCCGCAGCGGAGAAGCTCCAGGGCCTGCCTATTGTCCAGCGGGGCGGCCCCGTAACAGGTTTTGATGGTCACGTCGTTTCGCCAGAACGGATTAAAGTCGATCCCGATCTCTTCACCCGGTTTTGGTACGGCGAAAAACACAATGATTCCGCCCTTGTCTACGCAGGCAACCGACTGTCTGGCCGCGGGCAGCGCACCGGTGCAGAGGATAACCTTGTCTGCCGGTCTGCCGTTGTTAAGCTCGCGGACCGCGGCCCCCACGTCAGCAGCGGCATTCACGGTGTGCTCCGCGCCGTATCGCGCTGCGGCCTGCAGCCGCAGCTCATTCACGTCGGTGGCGATGATCCTCCCGGCTCCAAGTGCCTTTGCCAACTTTATCATCAGCAGACCGATGATCCCGCTGCCCAGGATGACCACGCTGTCTCCGGGTTTAAGCTTCGCCGCCCGCAGGCCGCGCACGGCCGTGCCCAGGGGCTCGACAAAGGTGGCCTGGTCGTAACTGACCCCCTCCGGCAGTAAAAAAGTACCGGTCTGCAGGCTTTTCCCGCTTATTTTCAGAAACTGGGAAAATCCCCCGGGAGTATGATTGTTTACCTTCTGAAAAACCTCACAGGCGGTTTCATGCCCGTTCAGGCAGTAATGACAGCCGCCGCAGGGCACATGGTGCGTGGAAAAAACGCGGTCTTTTTTTTTAAATCCGGTTATGCCGGCCCCGGTTTTCACCACCTCACCGCAAAGTTCATGCCCCAGCACCAACGGCGCCTTTTTTATACGGTACCATTCCATGATATCGCTGCCGCAGATACCACAGGCAGCCACCTTAACCAGAATTTCATTCTCTCCGACAGCCGGAACGTCCATCTCCTGCACCTCCACCCGGCTGTTGCTGTAATACATACCGACTTTCATGTCAGCCCTTGTTTTTCAAATCGAGGTACATCTCATATGCTTTATCGGGTTTCATTCCGTTGTGCACCACCCCGCGTACGCACTTGATCATGGCCACGGGCGCTTCGGACTGAAAGATGTTCCTGCCCATGTCCACCCCGGCGGCGCCGTCGCGAATGGCATTGGCTGCCATGGCCAGCGCGTCCTTTTCCGGGATCTTCTTGCCCCCCGCTATCACAATCGGTACCGGGCAGGCCGCGGTGACCGTATCGAAATCCTCTTCCACATAATAGGTCTTAACGTAGGTTGCCCCCAATTCGGCCAGCATGCGGGTGGCCAGGCGCATGTACTTGGCGTCGCGCACAAGCTCCTTACCCACCGCCGTCACGCCCAGGGTGGCGATCCCGCAGCGGTTGCCCATGTCGATCAGCCTGGTCATGTTATGGATGCTTTGGGTTTCGTACTGGCCGCCCACGAACACCTGCACGGCCATGGCCGCTGCGTTCAGGCGTACCGCCTCATCAATATCCAGGGCGATCTGTTCGTTGGAAAGCTCCTTTAAAATACTGGGCCCTCCGCTGGCGCGCAGCACGATCCCATTGGTGTAGGTGGGGGGGATGATCGAACGCAGGATCCCCCGGGTAAGCATTAGGGTGTCGGTATAGGGCAGAAGGGGCAGGATGGTAACGTCTATGCGCTCCAGTCCCGTGGTCGGTCCCTGGAAATACCCGTGGTCAAAGGCCAGCATCACGGTCTTTCCGGACTTGGGATTAAATATCTTCGACATCCGGTTTTGCAGCCCCCAGTCATACGCGTTCAAGCCCTTTAAAAAAAACGGCTCGCTTTTCGCCGGGATGTCCGTATAGTATTCCTTTTGTTTCTTGGAGTGATCGGCTTCAGGCATGGTAAGATCCTTTCTTTATACTGTTTTTTTACGCGGGAAAGCCGGGCGGCCCGCAAAAACACCTACAGGAGGAGAACAAGCGGCCCTGTCTCTATAAAAAACATGCGTTACCGGTCCTATCCTGAGATTTCCCGCAACACGTCCCTGTAATACCAGGGTTCATGTAAATATAAATGAAATGTCAGATTACTGCAACGAACCTTGCGGAAAAAAACCGAATCCGCCGATCACTTCTTAAACGTATATACGCTCCAGTCTCCCGCTCCTTTTTTGTCAAGCGGTACACCGAAAACAATCCGTTTTCCGTCCGCGGCCAGCGCGACGCTGAATCCGGCCAGTACGCCCTTGGTATTGTACGCAATACCCTGGTATGTATACTTTTCCCAGAAACCCTTTGTGCTCACGTAAGACATTAACCCGCCGGAGTAATCTTTTCCGCCGGTACCGGTCACAAGGGTTTTTCCGTCCTTACTGAAGGCCAGGGAAGAACCGACGTCACTTTGATCAAACGTGTTCTGTAAGAAAAAATTGAACGTGAATTTATTTTGCTTCTTGTCATATCCGAAAAGGGCAATGGTCCCCTTATGGTTATTGTAGCCGGGGCAGGATACGGCAAAGATTTTACCGTCCTTGGATATGGCCACGCTGGTACCGAAGCGCTCGCCGCCCTTCAGTCCCGACGGCTTTATCGGTATTACCTTGATATCATTCACATCCCCCCAATTCCCCGATTTGGGACGGAGAAAGAGGTACGCGGCACCGCGCTGCTTGTCATATCCCGGTGCCCCAAAGAGGAGGATCGATCCGTCCCTCGTCATAGCCACACTCTGCCCGAACTCATCTCCCGGTTTGGGGTCGACGACACCAAGAGTAATTATTCCGATCTTACCCTTGCCCGACCAGTTGCCGGTACTGTGATTGTAGAGATACGCACCGCCCTGGCCTTTGTTTTTCCCCGGCGCGCCGAGCAGGACGTATTTTCCGTCATCCGAAATCGCCACGGACCTTCCCTTACGATCAGCCTTGCTCTCGTCGGGCGCCCCGAGTTGATATTTCTCAAATTCCACCTTGATCTTTTCCGCTTTGGGGTTCCATCCCTCTTTCGGCCGGGTGTAAACAAAGGCACGCCCGACAACATCCGTCACGCCGCCAGGTGCTCCGACAACTACCGTTTTTCCGTCGGGGGTCCCCGCCACCGCCGAACCAAAAAGCATGTTGTCCTGATACTGCTGGGGGATAAGAAACACCATCACCGACTTCTTCCCCTGCATCTCATAGAGACGGGCCATACCCACTTTGCCGGCTTTCTCAAAATCAGCGAACGGGGCCCCGGTCACCATGACATTAAAATCAGGTGAGGCCCAAACGGAAAATCCCAATGCGTCGATTTTAGCTTTCTTGGCACTGTCAAAAACACGGCTTTCCAGGCCGTTAAGAAACAGCGCTTTTGTATTGCCCTGGGCAGCCGCCCATGGGGCTGTAAGCGGCAGTAATAGTGCCGCAGCAATTATGGATAGCCATATTTTTCTCATAATACTCCTCCTGTAATAAATCATAGAGGGGAGGACAACACTTTGCAAGAAAAATCAGTTATTTCTCTTTCGCGTAGATCGGTGATTCGCGCAGGAACAGGGAGACGACCACTGCCACCACCATGAGTCCGACGATGCCCCAGAGGGGTACGGGCATGGAGCCGTCGGGGGAACGCAGGGCGTCCATGAGAAAGATAAAGACAATCCCCGAAACCTGGCCCATAAGAATGAGGAAGCTGTTGGATGTGCCCTCGGGTGCGGGGTGGCTGATCTCGGCACCATATTGAAAACCGATGGGGCCGGAGGAGAGGAGGAAGAAACCGAAGACAAAGCCGGAAACAAGAAGCACGGGATAACTCTGCGCCAGAATCAACCCTACCAGACCGGGGATAAGGCCGGCCAATGAAAGGACAATGAAGGGCTTACGCTGACGGATCTTGTCCGATAGAAGCGGCAGCACAAAGGCGCCGGTGATTCCGCCGGCCAGGATCAGGCCTCCGGTAACGCCCGCCTGTTCGGCGTTGAATCCGCGGGGGGCAAGTATCTGTTCGATCCAGGTGGTAATGCCGTTGAACATTCCCAACCCCAGGAAAAAGATAACAAGGAGAAGGATGAAACCCGAATCGGTGAGCATCTTCTTAAGACCGGTAAACACAAGCGTACGTACCTCGGAACCTGCGGGACCGGGTGCGGTACGGGGACGCTCCCGGGACGCCAGGACGAAAAGCGTAAAGGCGGCCGCGGCGGCGCAACCCCAGAAGACAAGCATGGTTTTCATACCCATGGCTGAGAGGAGAAGCGGGGTAAAGAACAGGCCGCAGAGGATGCCGAGGTACACCGCCATGGTCCCCAGACCCGCGGCAATGGCGCGTTCATCCTGGGGGAACCAACGGGCGGCAAGTTTGGTGATGGCGCCGACCACAAAGGGCTGGCCCACGGCAATGACCACCTGGAAAACGAAGACCAGGGCAAAATCATGGGCGAAGATCCCTCGCCCCAGCGCACCGACGGCGGTAAGCAGTGCCCCCAGGGCCACTGCCGGGCGGAATCCCTTGGTATCGATAAGCCAGGCTGCGGGGAGAACCGCGAGGACATAGACAATCATGAATACCATGGAAAGCAGACCGATGAGAAGCTCGGACACACCGTAGAAGGCTACGGCCGCGCTCGTGATCGGGGCAAAGGTGATCCAGGCAATCTGGTTCAACATCACCGCAACCATGAACACGGCGAGCACCAGCCACCGATACCCGTACACTTTAATTCCGTCGGCTTTCATAAAAACCCCCATATGATTGAAATGTGATACACTATAACCGGCTTTTAAAAAAATGATAGTAAAAGTCACACCGACTGTCAACACACCCCTGACTTGTCAGGCAAAATAAAAAACCAAATATAAATCAAGGTTTGATATTCGTTCTCAGCCGCGGAAAAATTACACCTGCGTTAGGATCAGTACGGAACAACATACCTGAGAACACGATCCGCGGCGATTAACCTTCTTCGGCGTCATGACACCCGGCACACAGGCTCATTTAAGATCGTAATAGGTCTTCAGTCCCTTGACTATAGCCGCCGTGATTTCTTCCTTGGTGCGCAATGTAGTGCTGAACGGCACAAGGCAAAAAATCTGCGTGCCGAGAGAAATCTCATCCGGCGGCGTTTTATATGGCGGAATTATCTCCAACTGGCCGTCAAGCGAAACGGTGAACGGCTTCCCTTCTTCATAAAGATCCCGAATGAAATTCCCGCCTGTATATCCCAGGGATTCGCGCAAATTATTCTGTATTTCGTTGCCTGTATACAGCGAACTCAGATCCACAAGCGCGTACCGGTTATTCCCCGTCAGATCCAGCCAGGTATAATTCAAGTAGATATTGGGGTTGTCGGAGTAGCGCACCTCGTACGGCTCAATGGTGAATTGCAGTTCCATTCCGTTGTCCGTATCGATAAACACATGAATGCGGAACGTCCCTTCAGCCATAGACGCGTAGGCCGTAGTCCGCGGAGGTACTTCCTTGAACAACGAGTAATGCTCCTCATAGTCTCCGGAATCGGTTTTGCGTTCAAATGTGACATGACGGGGCACATCGGACGAATTTATAAATACAAACTGCCGCGTTCGCTCAGATTCGCAACAGGTGAGAAGAAAAAAAGCAACTATGACAAAGACTAATCCATTTTTAAACACTTGATACCTCCAGCCACCGCATTTATACCACATGGGAAAACCTGTTTCAAGGACTTATTCGGTTCTCGAGCTTCCCCTCCGGCAACGCCGCAGACCGCCCGGTCGCGTACAGAAAAAACAGTTGTTTCAAAAGATCTTTTGTCGCTAGTTGTTTATTTCTAAAATATAAAGAATTTCGGTACTACCCGCCCAATCGTCCCAGGTAAAGGAAAGAAAGGTCATTAAACGCACATGATCCGCGTGTTTGCTTGTCTCTCCGCTTGTGAAATCCGGTTTGGTCAGCTGCCAGTTACTGAAATGTGATGCTTCGCCCGTAACCCAGAAAAAATCGGCTGCCTTCATGGTGGCGCCTATCCAAATGGATCCGCCGGCCTTCTTTGCCTTCAGGCTTTTAATAATCGCATTGTTTTCAGCAGCCGAGGTTATGGTAACCAGGTGTCCGCCGTAACCGCGGCAAATAATATCAGCGTCGTACCAACTGGCGGCTGTTTTGGATAGGTAATATTTACCGCCCCCGAATTCGGTTAAAAATTCAAATCGATCATCCGGTATTTTTTTGGATACTGACACGGTCGCGGCGCCGGGTTGATTTTTGTCGTCGGGAGTTTTGGCGTCCGTTTTTTCGAGCTCTGTGTCGTTGGCGCCTGCCCGCTTGGTCGTACTAACAGCGGTCTCTTCCTGCTTGGGCGCCGCCGGCGTCGTTATGTCCTTCTTAGCGACGGCTTCCGTGTTCTTCATAACCGTCGGCGATTTTTCTTCCTGCGTTTTTCCAGACCTTCCAAACAACAGGAAACCCACCAAGAGCAAGGGAATTAAAAGTAATAAAGCGATAATAATAAGCATACTTCGTTTCATATCGATCTCCGAATCTTGTGAGGATGGATATTATTATAACAGATCGGATCGAAAAATACCAACGTCCAGAATGCCGCAACCCGAGATACCGTGGTACGCGTCGGCCGCTTCCGGAATATAGCGATCGTTTTTATAGGCAATGCCCCTATCAGGGCAAGTGTTTTAACGCGGCGGCGCTCCTTAATTACTACCGGCCGCGAAATACGACGTGAACAACCGCAAATCCTTATGCATTTCTTGACATGAGAGAGGATAGGCGTATAATTTAATATTACATGCCGGATATTCGGTATTCATTTTAACCTTTTAAAAAACCATGAAATCAAATAATTTCCGGAAGGAGAGATCACCATGAAATTGCAAAAACGAGGAAAAAAAATCATTTTAACGGCGGCAGGCATATTATTCGCTGTTCTCGGGCTGGGATATAAGAGTTCGCATAATAATACAGCTCCAGCCGGCATGGCTCCCGGCGTTTCCGAGGCCGGGAATACACACTATGAAAAATTGGTAAAAAACAAAAAAACCTATGAACAGTTGGGCGACGAATACCTGCAAAAAATCGGATTCGGTAAAAGGAGCTTTGATCGAGGAGATGAGGAATCGGCCCAAGCCATAATGATGACCGAGGACGGCGGCTATGTCGCGGCGGGATATACAAAGCCGGATGCAAAGAATAGAGATCTCTGCTGGATTATTAGAATTGATCAATCCGGCAACAAACAATGGGAGAAAACCCTGGGGGGAAAAAAGAAAGATTACAGAGCATCCGCCATAACCGCAGCCGCTGACGGGGGGTTTGCGATAGCGGGAACAGTCCGCTCAAAAACGGACGGCAGCAGTTCTTACTTTCTGATAAAATTTGACAGCTCCGGTAAAAAACAATGGGAGAAAACCTTCAGCGAGGGGCAGAACAATACCGCTTACTCAATCGATCGGACCGGTGACGGGGGGTATATTATAGCCGGTCTTACACAGCCGGCGGGCAAAGGTCACAATTCCACCGTTAATATGTATATCGTTAAAACCGACGAATCGGGCGGCATGCAATGGGATACTAAAATCGGCAAAGAATCTAGAAAAGATTTTGCGTATATGGTCATTCAGGCCGGGGACGGCGGCTATGTAATCGCCGGATCCAGGGAAAAAAATGGTAAAAAAACTTTCTGCCTGTTAAAGCTTGACCAAGCGGGCGTTCCGCAATGGGACAAACGTTTTGAAGGTAAACGGGGCGCCGCAGCCAAGGCTGTGATGCAGAGAAAAGACGGCGGGTTCGTGGCCGCCGGGTATATTCAAAATTACGGCAGCAGCGGGAAGAATATATGGGTAATGGGATTTGATGCATCCGGAAACCGGGAATGGGAATCACAGTTCGGCGGACAGTATGACCAGGAGGCCGGCGCAGTTATTCAAGAAAAAGCCGGTGGATTCATAGTGGCGGGAAACGATGGTAATAAGGCATGGATCATCGAGTTAAATCAGGAAGGGAAGGAAGAAGGGGAACGAGTATTTGACAAAACCGAATGCACCGGGGCAAACGCGATACTTGAGACACCAAGCCGCAGCTATATTATCTGCGGAGATTGTTTTGTTACATATAAGAACACCGACGGGTGTATTGTCAATTTTAATCTCGAGAACTTCTATGAGAAAGCGGCTGAATATTACAAAAAAGCCGGAAAAGAAAAACTCGGGTATACAAAAATCGCCGAACTATACCTTAAAAATAAGAATATTAAAAAGGCCGTTGAATATTATAAGAAAGCGGAAGATCACCAGGGGCTGAAAAAAATCGCGGACATTTATTTTTCAAAAAAGAAATACAGCGACGCCGTAAAACTTTATAAAGCGACAAACGACGTGGATATGGTGAAGCAATGCTATAAAATTTTCGGTGATAAATATAAAGCATTGGCTGATAAGGATTTTATGAAAAAGTCCTATAAACGCTGTATTGAAAACTATGAGTACGCACTGAAATGTTATAAAAAGGCGGGTATTGACTATACAAAAAAAACTTATGCTCGATTTGCCCTGGCCTATGAAAAAGAAAACGAAATCGTGAAGGCAATTTCCGCATACAAAGAGGCGGGCAATCTGAAAAAGGCAAGGCAGTTACAAATAGATAATGACGCCGACAGAATTGTAAAACGGATGTATCTCGGGAAATCCCTCCAAGACGTTATTGGTTTCTATGAAAACCATAGGGATGATGATTTGCTGATAATTATTGTAAAGGCGGCAAAAAAGAACGCGTTGGATTCCGCCGAAACCGCTGTACTTATCCAAAACACAAAAGAAACGAGACGGATTGCGCAGCGTTACACGCAGATTGCAAACAAGTTGGACCTTTATCTGAAGAAACATGCGCGGAATAAACGATAAAAGGGCGCGGGAGAAAACCCCGATTCTGCAATAACGATCGCAGCGCCTTTGGTTTTATAGGCTGCCCATAGCCCGCAGCACCTTTGGTTTTACGGGCATGCTTGGCCCGGCGCCCGACCTGCTGATTCTATCCCGGGACCAACTGTAATTTCTTTAAGGCCGCGCTGTAATACGGAGAGGTTCTCAACAGGAACGGCCGCAGAATCCACCGGACGGCCCGGGTAAAAAACGCGCGCAGGCGGAAGCGCTTTTTTACCTGGAAGAAAAAATCCTCCAGTGTATGGTGCTGAAAACCGAACAGCTCCTGACTCAATGTAGTGTCCATAAATCCGCAGTGCAGGCCGTGCGTACTGAAGGCGGCTTCCGGGAAGAAGTTTGCGCCCAGGCCGAAAAGCTCGGTCATGCGGTTTAAGTATTCGCCGTAGGATATGCGGCATGACGGCCCGCCCGCGATATGCAGAATGCGCCCCCAGATCCCCGCCCCGGATACAGCCCGCGCCAGGGCCAGTCCCACGTCCCGGGTGTCGCAAATTTCTATGGAAGTCCGCAGGGGAAGCTCAAACATCAACGGGTCCATTTTAAGTCTTTGCGCCGAAACAATGTAGCTTAGTCTGAAAATGGCCCAGGTAATGCCGGATGATCTGATAATGTTCTCCGCGGCCAGCTTTTGTTTTGCGTACTCATCACGCGGAGTCGGATTCGGAGGATCCTTTATCCCTATATACGGATTGTTGACCCTGTCGCCATATACGGCAATGGAAGAGGTATAAATAAGCCGCGGCGGCGTGGCTTGCTTTTTAACGGCCTCACAGATATTCCGCGTGCCTTCCACGTTCACCTCACGGGCCAGTAACGGCTTTAAATCGGCCAGGGGTGGAATAATCGCGGCTGTATGAATAATTACATCCACCCCGGCCAAGGCCCGCTCTATAGAATGCGGGGAGCGGATATCTCCCCACACAGGCTCAACACAGGTAAATCGGCGAGCTGTCCTTTTGTTGCGCGCCGTGGGCATATCGAAGGTACGTACGATATGCCCCTTTTTTATCAGTTCCTCCAGGGTACTCCGGCCTACATTGCCGAAGGCCCCGGTTAATAGAACACGCATTGAATACTCTCCAAATCACATATAAATGAATGAACGTTCGTTCATTCATTTATACCATAGCGCACCCGTGCCGATCTGTCAAGGCGGATTTCCTTTTTATTTATGCTCGCTTGTGCTTTTATCCCAGTTGTTTTATGATGTGCGTAATTCACCCCAAAAAAGGAGTCGTAAAAAATGAAATGGACCGTGATCCCGTTCATACTGCTGATTTTGCTTTTACCATGCGCAAAACCGCAAATCCAAAAAAGAATGCAAAGCCACAGGTCACGTGTTTACGCACAAATCGACAGAGATACCAGATTCGATTTCGAAAACAAGGATGGAAACC
>Ga0315536_1001009_pt1 | contig 14229 bp, 10 predicted proteins | sample SalMarSW160230MG_FD_203093 | JGI IMG/M metagenome (GOLD analysis project Ga0315536, IMG submission 203093) | Salt marsh sediment microbial communities from the Plum Island Ecosystem LTER, Massachusetts, United States - Salt Marsh Sediment SW1602-30 ... | reverse complement strand
TTTTCGTCATATCTTCTCGCGCTTTGACAAGCTCGCCAGCCGTTTCCTTGGCTTTTTGCATTTTACTGGTGCCTTGATTTGGTTGCGATGAAATGTCAACACAACCTAGTTTATCAGCAGTCTGTTAGGCGATGGACGAGACCCAGATAGACACGCCGGAAGAATATACCGTCTTCCAGAAGCCAGAGTTACTCACCTGCTCCCGCTGTGGAGAAGCCTTCAGCGCGCCGGTGCTGCATCCCTTGCTGTGCTGCCCCAGCTGCGGCCTGATCGGCTACGCCGACCGCGCCGGGATGTACCTGCTCTCGATTGTCTGGGACTGCCCGGCCTGCGGAGAGGCTAACAACGGCCTGACCAACTTCTGCGTGAGCTGCGGGACGGGGCTGCCCAGCCGCTGCCTGGGCTGTGAAGCGCCGGTCTACAAGGCGACCTGCGATCGGTGCGGCACGCACCAGGCCCTCGCCCAGCGATTCCAGGTCGTCGAGGCCGAGCGCGCCACCTGGGTGCCGATTGTCCAGGCGCACATCCGCGAGCGCCGCGCCCAGGAAAAAGCCGCGACCGACCCCTACCAGCGCCGGGTGCTGGAGGGGATCGAGTGGCAGCCGATCGTTCAGCCGTCCGCGCCGAAGCCCGCGCCCCCCCGCCCGGCATCCCGCTCCCGCCGCCGCACCAGGTTGTGGGGGTGGATATGGATCGTCACCGGTGTCTTCTTCCTCCTGCAAAAGTTCTACCCCGATCTGCTAAATGCCTACCGACAGGGCGCTTTCCCCTGGGCGGAGAATGCCGTAACCTGGGTCGAGCAGCATGTCAGCTTCCTCGCCGGGCCGCTGGGCGGGCTTGCCACCCTGGACGCCGGCGATCCTCGTTATGGCTACCTGTTCGCCAGCCTGATCGTCGGCCTGGCGCTCCTGCCCGTGCTGTTCTTCCTGATCAACCGCCTGGTCAACCGGCTCTTCCCCTGATTTAAGCCCCATCACCTTCCGACATCCTGGCAAGCGTCTCCCTCCCCTCTCCACCAGTGGAGAGGGGAAACGGCGAGCGCCGACCAAAGGTCGGCAGCGAGCCGACACGCCATCCATTATTCTGAAACAGACTATGCCCAGCCGCGCTACTTGCACCCGGCCAGAGATGTCTGTAAACTCACCTCATACGCAAAACCCCGCAAAAACACGTTTCAGCACGCAACCTTAGCGAGTCCTAACCAATGTCTCTCCAAGACGAAGTCGAACTGTCCGCTCTCGATTCAGTGCTTGAGCCGTTCCTGGGAGGGGGCCGCCCGGCCCTGCTTCCGGCGCTGCACGCCGCCCAGCGCGCGCTGGGCTACCTGCCCGCGCCCGTGCTGGCGCAGGTCGGGGCGGCGCTGCGCGTCCCGCTCGCCGACATCCAGGGTGTGGTCGAGTTCTACACGCTGTTCTCCGACCAGCCGCTGGGCGAGCGGGTGGTGCGCATCTGCACCGATCCGTCGTGCCTGGTTGCCGGGGGCGAGGAGACGCTGATCGCGGCCTGCCGCGCGGCGGGCGGCATCCACCCCGGCGAGACGAGCGCCGACGGCGCGCTCACCGTCGAGCGGGCGACCTGCCTCGGATTGTGCGACCAGGCCCCCGGCGCGCTGGTCGACGAGACGGCGCTGGCTCAGGCCGCGCCGGAGGCAGTCGAGGGGCTGCTGCGGGGCGAAGGGACCGCCCCCACGCTGCGGCTGGCGGGCGATCCACGGATCGTGACCCGACACATCGGCCTGATCCCGCCCACCGACCTGGACGCGCACCGCGCGGCGGGGGCGTTCGAAGGGCTGCACCACGCCCTGACCGCGCTCACCCCCCGGCAGGTGATCGAGACGATCAAGGCGTCGGGGCTGCTGGGGCGCGGCGGGGCGGCCTTCCCCACCGGCCTGAAGTGGGAGTTCACGCGGGCCGCCGAAAGCGCGCCCAAATACGTGGTGTGCAACGCCGACGAGAGCGAGCCGGGTACTTTCAAAGACCGTGTGCTGATGGAGGGCGACCCCTTCCGGGTGATCGAAGGCATGGCGATTGCCGGGTACGCGATTGGCTCGGAGAAGGGCTATCTCTTCGTGCGGGGCGAGTATCCCCACGCGGCGGCGGTATTACAGGAGGCAGTTGAGGCCGCGCGCGCGGCGGGCCTGCTCGGCAGGAGCATCTTCGAGAGTGGGTTTAACTTTGATATTGAGATCAGGATCGGCGCGGGGGCCTACATCTGCGGCGAGGAGACGGCGCTGTTTGAGGCCATCGAGGGCAAACGTGGTTTCCCACGGGTCAAGCCGCCCTTCCCCACCACCCACGGCCTTTTTGGCAGTCCGACCGCGATCAACAACGTCGAGACCCTGGCGGTGGTGGCCGACATCCTGCTGAACGGCCCGGACTGGTTCCGGGCGTGGGGGACGGAGCGTTCGGTGGGCCTCAAGCTGTTCTGCGCCAGCGGCCACGTGAAGCAGCCGGGGCTGGTCGAAGTCCCCTTTGGGTTAACGCTGCGCGAGCTGGTCGAGCGGCACTGCGGCGGCTTCGACGGCCCGCCCCAGGCGATCCTGATGGGCGGCGCGGCGGGCGGCTTCCTCACGCCCGATCAGTTCGACACCCCGCTCACCTTCGAGGATTTGCAGGCGGCGGGTGTGTCGGTCGGCTCCGGGGCGCTGATGGTCTTCAACCAGACCGTCGACCTGCGCCGCGTGCTGAACGCGGTCGCCCACTTTTTCGCCCACGAGTCGTGCGGCAAGTGCTACCCCTGCCAGCTTGGCACGCAGCGCCAGATGGAGATCGTCGAGCAGGGCCTCGAAGGTCGCGCCCGCCCCGGCGACGCCGAGCGCCTCCGCCTGATCGGCCAGACGATGACCGATTCCTCGATCTGTGGCCTGGGCCAGACGGCGGGCATGGCGGTGATGAGCGCCCTGCGCCTCTGGCCTGACCTCTTTGCGCCGTCCGGCGCTGGCGGCGGATCGGTTAAACCGTGATGGAATGCGACGGAACCTCCGGCAGAACGTATCTGGTCGTCACGCGGAGCGGCGTCGAGACGCACCCTGCCGAGGTGATCGAGGAGCGGCTCGTGTCGATCTTCGTCAACGGCCAGGAGTTGGCGACGGTGATGTGCACCCCCTGCGACCAGGACGCGCTGGCGCTTGGCTTCCTGGCGAACGAGGGGATCGTCACCTCGCTGGACGACGTGCGGGCGGTGCACGTCTGCCCCAGTGGGGGCTGTGTGGACGTGTGGCTGGCGCGTGCCGATTTCGAGCTGCCTCGCCGCATGATCCTGACCTCCGGCTGTGGGGGCGGCGTGACCTTCGAGGACTTGAGCGGCGAGTTCGATCCGCTGCCCTCGACGATTGCCCGCCACGCCACCCCTGATGGATTGTGGGCGCTGATGGATCGGCTCTACCAGGCGACCGATCTCTACAGCCGGGCGCGGGGCGTGCATACCGCCGCCCTGAGCGACGGCGAACGCCTGCTCCTCACGGCGGAGGATGTGGGCCGCCACAACACGCTCGACAAGCTGCGTGGCATGGCCCTCGTGCAGGGCATCCCGACGCGCGGGGCCATCATCCTGACGACGGGCCGGGTCAGCTCGGAGATGCTCAACAAGGCGCGCCACATGGAGGTGCCGCTGGTCTGTTCGCGCACCTCCCCGACCAGCCTCTCGGTGGCCCTGGCGGAGCAGTGGAATGTCACCGTGGTAGGATACGTTCGGCGCAACAGCATGAACATCTACACCCACCCGGAGCGGGTGTTGTTAGGCGAGGTAAAGGCCAGGCAGGCCGCCGCCGTGCGGCCCAGGGAGGATAATCTCAATGGCGGATGAGAGCCAGACGATCACGCTGACGATAGACGGGCGCGAGGTGCAGGTGCCATCCGGCACCACCATCATGGAGGCAGCCCACCAGCACGAGACCGACGTCCCCCACGTGTGCTACCACGACGGGTTGACCCCGCCCGCCGTGTGCCGGGTGTGCGTGGTCGAGGTGGAGGGGGCGCGCGTCTTGCAGGCCGCCTGCGTGGCCGAGTGCGCGCCGGGCATGGTCGTCCACACCCACAGCGAGCGCGTCGAGGCCAGCCGCCGCACGATCCTGGAGATGCTCGACTCGGCGGTCGACCTGAGCGAAGCGCCGGAGCTGCAATCGCTGCTCGCCGACTACGAGGCGGACACCACCCGCTTCGCCGGTGGGCGGCGGCGCGGGTACCCCCTGAAGGATGACAACCCCTTCTTTATGCGCGATTATTCACAGTGTGTGATGTGCTGGCGCTGCGTGCAGATTTGCGCCGAGGATGGGCAGTTCGCCTACGCCCTGAGCTATGGCAAGCGCGGCTTTGACACCCACATCACCACCTTCCAGGACGCCGCCCTGCCCGATACCACCTGCGTGTTCTGCGGCCAGTGCGTGGGCGTCTGCCCGACGGGCGCGCTCAAGCCCAAGGTCGAGTGGGGCCTGGAACAGGGCTTCGATTTCGATGAGATACGCCAGATCACCAAGCAGGGCAAGAAGCGCAAGAAAAAGACCGGGTAAGCCGCCTACCCACCCCCCAGCACGAACCGGATCAGCAGCCACAGCGACCCCACCACCACCGTGACCGCCGTGGCGGGCATCCCCACCTTCAGGAAGTCCACGTACGTGATCCGGAACCCGGCCCGCTCGGCGATGCCCGTCGTGACCATGTTGGCCGACGCCCCGATCAGCGTGCTGTTGCCCCCCATCGCCGAGCCGACCGACAGGCAGTAGAACAGCACGTTGCTGGTCGCGCCGGGCACGGTGCGGCTCAGGAATCGCACCACGGGCAGCATCGCCGCCGTGAACGGGATGTTGGCGATCACGCCCGAAAGCAGCGCCGACGACCAGACCAGCACCAGCATCGTCACCACCAGGTTCTCGCCGACCACCCGGCTGATCACCCCGGCGATGATGCTCAGCAGGCCCACCTCTTGCAGCGCCCCCACCAGGATGAACAGCGCGATGAAGAACATCAGCGTCGTCCAGTCGACCGACTGCATCATCGTCTCGATGTCCGGCGCGACCCACAGCAGGATCACCACCGCCCCGACGATCGCCGTCACCGCCGGGGTGAGGTGCACCCGCTCCCCCAGCACGAACCCGGTGAGCATCACGGCAAACACGATCCCCGCCTTGCGCAGCTTGACTGGCTCGGTGATCTGCCCGGCCTCGGCCAGCCGCTCCATCAGCGTCTCCGAGACCTCATCCCCACCGGCGCTCCAGCTTTTCCGGAAGCGCAGGATCACGTACCCGATCAGCGCCAGTTGGGCCAGCAGCACGCCCGGCGTCAGGTTCACCAGGAAATTGTTGAAGCTCAGCCCGGCGTAGGTGCCGATCAGGATGTTGGTCGGCGTGCCGATCAGCGTGCTGATCCCGCCTACGTTCGAGGCCAGCACCTCCGGGATCAGGATCGAGAACGGGTTGAGGCCCAGCGCCAGCGCGATCTGGATCGAGAGCGGCGTCATCAGCAGCATCGTGGTCACGTTGTCGAGCAGTGCCGAGGCGATCGCCGTGATGAACATCAGGATGACGACCAGCAGCCAGGTGCGCCCGCCGGAGAGCCGGTACGCCTGGTAGGTCATCCACTGGAAGATGCCCGTCTCCTCAATCGCCGCGATCACGATCATCATGCCCATCACCAGGAAGATCACCTCGAAGTTGACGTAGCTGAGCGCCCGCTCGAAGTCGAAGATGAACATGCCGGGGATCGACGTGCCGAACGCGCTGCACGCCAGCACCAGCCCCATCCCCAGCAGCGCGGCCAGCGCGTTGTGCAGCCGCTCCAGCGCGATCAGCATCAGCACCACGACGAACGTGATCGTTGCGATCCAGAATCCCGCCGTGATACGCCGTTCCAGGGTCAGGTCGGGGAGCAGCACCGACTCCCCCGCCTCGATCCGGGCGGCGCTGTCCGGGTCGACCTCATGCTCGTAGGCGGCGAAGTGGGGGTGCTCGACGGCCAGGCGGGGCGAGTCGAGCGCTTGGCCCGGCTCGATCACCAGCAGGAAGGTACCGTCCTCGCAGTGCGTGGCGGCGCGGGCCAGCGGCTCGTCAGACTCGCCTGCAAACAGCAGCACCTCCGCGTCGCAGACCGGCTGCCCCTGCGCGTCGAGGATCGTCCCGGAGAGGCTCACCCCCTCCCCCTGGGCGAGAACGGGCGCGGGCGCGCCGGAGGAGGTCAGGCGGGTGATGAGCAGTGCCCCCAATAAACCGCCGATCAGTACGATCTGCCTGACCTGACGACTGCGCCACACCGTGACCAACCTGCCGCCCATAATGCCTCTTTTCTTGTTTTCTCATCCGGCGATGATGTATTTAAAAAGCCTGGCAGGAGTGTTTCCCGAAAAGTTTTAAAAAACTTTCGTGAAACCTCAAGTAAAAACCGGGCAAAAAACTGAAGTTACTTTCCGGTTTTTACCAGGGCCGGGCTACATCAGGCTTAATAATACCATATGCTGCGCGAGAAACCCTCACTCCTCTGTGTAATCCCGCCCCACGCTGCTATAATCGCCGCCATGCACCCCCTCAACCCCGCCGACCGGCGCACGATGCTCGCGCTGGGCCTGCTCCTGCTGGCCGTCTATCTGGCGACCGGCGGCCTGCACTTCCAATCCATCGACGAGGTGGCCGTTTTCACCGTCGCCCGCAGCCTGGCCGGGCGTGGCGCGCTCGACGCCGACGCGATCTTCTGGACTCGCGTCCAGTCCGGCGCGGGCTCGGTGATCGCGCGCGGGGTGGATGGGCACATGTACGCCGTCAAGGATTTGGCCCCCTCGCTCCTCGCCGCGCCGCTTGTGTTCCTGGCGCACGCCGCCGGGGTCAGCCCCACCCGCGCCGCCCTGCTCCTCTCCTCCCTGGTGACCGCTCTCACCGGCGCGCTGTTATTTAAGGCGGTGCGCGCCTGGGGCTATGCCCGCCCAACGGCGATCCTGACCGCGCTCACCTTCGGGTTGGCCTCGATGGCCTGGCCCTATGCCGGGACGCTCTTCACCCAGTCGCTTGCCGCCCTGGGGCTGCTCGTTGTCCTGATCGGCACCGTCCGCGCGCGCCAGGCCGACGGCTGGCGCGCGGCGCTGCTCGGCGGCCTGGGGCAGGGACTCGCCGGGCTGAGTGCTGCCCCGGTCTGGATTTCGCTCCCGGTGTATCCCCTCTTCCTGGTCGAGTGGCGCGCCCCGCTCAAGCGCTGGCGGCGGCTGGTTGCTTTTGGGGTCGGGGCGGGCCTCTGCGGGCTGGTTCAGGCCGGGTACAACCTCGCCCGCTTCGGCTCGCCCCTGGAGACCGGCCATGCGCTGCTCGGCGCGACTCGGCGTCTCGCCCTCGCCCACCTCGACGTGGGCCTGATCGGCCAGTTGATCAGCGCCCCCACCGGCCTGGTCTGGTTCGCGCCGTTTGTCCTGCTCGTTCCGGTCGGTCTCTGGATCGGCTGGCGGGAAGGCCGTGAGTGGCTGCTGCTCGTCGGGGGGCAGGTGGCGGCGGTTTTGCTGATGTACGGCGTCTATGGCGAGTGGTGGGCCGGGCTGAGCTGGGGGCCGCGCTTCCTGGTGGCCCTGATGCCCGCCCTGGCGCTGCTCGCCGCCCCCGCGCTCGATTGGCTCCTGCGGGCCGGGCGCTGGCCGCTCCGCGCGCTGGCCTGGCTGGTCTTGGCCCTCTCGTTTCTGACTGAGGCGTTAGCCGCGCTCTTCGATTACGTCCAGTCCGAGGTGCCGATCTTCCAGACTTACGCCGGGCTGGCCTATTCGCCTCGCCTGCCCGATTATTTCCCCTTTTTCCTCCAGTCCCGCTGGCTGCCCCTCCCCCGCCAGGTGATCGCCGCCGGGCGCGGGGCGTGGGACGTGCTGTGGATGTCGGGGCGGGGGTTCGATGCGCCCCTGCTGGCCGCCCACCTGGGCCTGCTCGCCGCTGCCTTGCTCTGGCTGGTGCAGGCCGCGCGCGGGCGTGATGTCCGGCGTGGGCTGCTCTCCCAGGCCGTGCTGACCGTGGCCCTCGTTGCCCTGATGTTGGGCCGCTATCCCCAGGGGGCCGCCAACTACCAGATCGACCAGAAGCCCCCGCCGGAGGGTCTGGCCGAGGCGATCCAGGCCGTCGAAGCCCAGGCTCGGCCCGGTGACGGCGTCCTGGCGCTCCTCACCTACAGCCCGCTTGCCTGGCTGGATGGCGCTTCCGGGCGCGTGCCGGATGTCGGGCTGATGCTCGAAGAGCCGCTGAGCGTCTACACCGGGGAGACGCTGCGCCGGGTGGCTGAATGGCACCCGCGCGTCTGGCTGGTCAGCGAGGCGACCACAGGCGGCGACCCGGCCAACGGGGCCGAGCGCTGGCTGAGCGAGCGAGCCTATGTCGGCGGCGAAGCCTGGTATGGGCGGATTCGGGTCGTCCCTTACACCTTTGGGGAAAGCGCCGATCTGTCGGCGGCGGATCAGGCGTGGGGGCAGGGTGCATTCCGGCTGGTGGGCTACGGCGTCGAGCGGTCAGCGGGCGGCTGGCTGAACGTCCGGCTGCGCTGGCGGGCGGCGGATGAGGTGGGCGTGGATTACGCCGTCTTCGTCCACCTGCTCGATCAGAGCGGCGCGCTCGTCGCCCAGCACGACGGCCTGCCCCAGGACGGCTACGCGCCGACCCGCACCTGGCGGGCGGGTGAGGTGGTCGACGACCGGCACAGCGTTGCCCTGCCGCCCGACTTGGCGGCGGGCGATTATCGGCTGGCCGTCGGCCTGTACGACCCGCTCACCGGCGAGCGCCTCCCCCTGGCGGGTGGGGATGGAGATTCGCTCATTCTGGAGACGATCTCCATCGATTAAGCGTGCCTCCATTGGGCGTCAAACGTTGCCCAGTCCATCTATCAGTTCCCCTGCCCGCTCGCCGGAGGCGCTGAAGACAAACCGGCGGTTATCCCCACCCAGGTCGTCGATTGCCACCCATAGGCGCGCCGCGGGCAGCGCCCCTCCGATTCGCTCCGGCCACTCGATCACCACCACCCCCTGGTCGAACAGGTCGTCCAACCCGGTCGTCCAGGCGTCCGCCTCGCCGGACAGCCGATAGCAGTCGACGTGGTACATCCGCGCCCCATCCGCGCGCCGGTATTCGTTCACCAGTGTGAAGGTGGGGCTGGTGGGGCGCTCCACCGCCCCCCAGCCGCGCGCCAGGCCGCGCGTCAGGCAGGTCTTCCCCGCGCCCAGCTCTCCGGCCAGGCAGAGCAGGTCACCGGCGCGCAGCCGCGCCCCGATCCGCTCGCCTAACCGCTCGGTCTCGGCGGGCGCGTGGGTGATGAGGGTCATCGCTGGGGTGCTGTGATTGGCTTCCATAGGCCGCATTGTACCATCGATCTCCAGGCCCAACCGTGATCTACCCTACAACTCGCCATGTCTGCCATCCCACACCCGGTCAGTCCGCCCCCCTTGCAAGGGGGGCAGCGCGGCGCAAACGCCGCGCGGGGGGTACGTATGAACCCCCACACCCGGTTAGTCCGTCCACCCTTGCAAGGGGGGACAGCCTGGCGCTCCGACCGGCCACGGTCGACGCGCCAGGCAGGGGGGTACCTCCCGCCACCCCAAACCACCACCCCCGCCCGGCGGCTGACCCGCTGACCTGACCTTACCCCGGTTTACCGGACACATTTTGTTTCGTAGAAAAGGCGTTCAAGCTCCACCGGGGACCAATAGCCGATGGCAGAGTGGAGGCGTTGGCGATTGTACCAGACCTCCAGGTACTCAAAGATCACCCGGCGGGCCTCAGCCTGGGAGGCAAAGCGGTAGGTGACACACTCGGTCTTGAGAGTGCCAAAGAAACTCTCCATCGGGGAATTGTCATAGCAGTTGCCGACGCCGCTCATGCTGACCTGGATGCCGTGCTCGGCCAGCAAGGACTGGGTCAAGTGGCTGGTGTACTGGCTGCCCCGGTCGGAGTGGTGCAGCAGCCCATCCAGCGGGAAGCGGCGGCCCAGCGCCATCTTGAGGGCATCTTCGACCAATTCCGAGCGCAGATGGTCGGCTATCGACCAGCCGACAATGGCACGGGAGAACAGGTCGAGCACGGCGGCGAGATACAGCCAGCCTTCATTGGTGTCGATATAGGTGATATCCGCCAGCCACTTTTCGTTCGGGCGCGTGGCGACGAAATCCTGAGCCAGCAGGTTCGGAGCCGCCCGTGCACGGCCATCCCGCTGCGTGGTGACCGGGCGTTTGCGCTTCGGCTTTGCCCCAGCGATCCCGTGCCGCCGCATCAGGCGAGCCACCCGGTGCTTACCCACACACAGACCTTCGCGTCGCAGCGCGGCCCGAACACGCGGACTGCCATAGGTGCCCCGACTATCAGCATGCACCCGTCGAATGGCCGCCAGCAGCCGCTCATTGGCCTGCTCGCGGGCCGAGGGTGGGCGCTCGCGCCACTCATAGTAGCCGCTCGTCGAGACCTTCAACACCCGGCACATCCGGCTCACCGCGTGCTCTCCCGCATGCGCACTGATGAACGCATAGCTTACCGCTCCAGCTTGCTGAAAATGCTCACGGCTTTTTTTAGGATGTCCCGCTCCTCTTCCGCGACCCTCAACTGCCGCCTCAGCCGTTTGATCTCTGCCTGCGCCTCCGCCATGTCGCTCGGCGCAAGCTGGGCCTGCCCGCCTTCCCGCTTCACCTGGTAGCGGTCGCGCCACTTCAGCAGCAGCCCCTTCGTGATCCCCAGGTCTCGTTCGATCTGGGCCGCACTCTTGTCACTGCTTTCCAGCAGCTCCAGCGCCTCCAGCTTGAATTCTTCCGTGTATGTCCGATACTGTCTGTTGTTCATTTCCCTTGCTCCTGATTTCTCCAGTCTAAGACATTTTTCCTGTCCGGAAAATCAGGGGAAGGTCAGACCCGCTGAAATGCTGACATGCTGAAATGCTCCCCCAAACGTAGCTACCCCGTAGCTACCTGCCCCCGTGCCTCCCCTATCATCAGGGTATACACAGACCCGGAGGCCGCCCGATGCTCAACCGATTGTCACACCTGTCACCCCTGTCGCTAATAGCGTCACCGATAGCATCGCTGATAACGTCGCTGGTGTCGCTTCTCTGCCCACCTGCCATCCTGCTCCCCGCGCCCCTCCTCCCGATCCGCCCCCGCGCCCTTGGCCATTCGAGTTCATCCCCCTGCCTGGCACCCACGCGCGCCTCATTCAGTGCGCCCGCCCATCCGGCTCGCGCGGCTTGCCACGCCACCCGGTGGCAGTCACCCTATCCGTCCCCCCCCGACCCTGTCTCCTGCGCGTCCCCACCGCCGCGGCCCTGCCGCGCGTGCCCCTGGGCCTTACCCCCGCTCCTGACACCACGACAGCCCCCTTAGGGGGCGTCTGGTCTCAGGGGCGGCAGGCTCAGTGGCGGGCGGTGGCGCTCGTGTGCCTCGTCAGCGCGCTATCCTCCACCCGCCGCCCCCAAATAGGCCCGGTACCATTGACGCTCAAAAGGAGGGTGCGTTATACTCCATGAAGCGAGGACCCGCATGCTGTCGGTTCTATTTTTTTATCTGGCGACTCCTGGCCCTCCTCCGATTCCTCAAACTACTTAAACACTAACATTTGATCAGCGCTTGAAACACATAGGAAGGCACCATGACCAGTCAATCTGCACCCCCGGAAAAAGGACTCGCAGGCGTTGTCATTGCCGAAACCCAACTGAGCAAGGTCCAGGGGGACATCGGCAAGCTGCAATATCACGGCTATAACATCAAAGACCTGGCGGAGAACGCCCAGTTTGAGGAGGTGGTGTATCTCCTCTGGCACAACAAGCTGCCCACTCAAAGCGAGCTGGACACGCTGATGGCAGACCTCGCCGCCCAGCGCCAGCTCCCCCCACAGCTCTTCGAGATCATGGACTTGCTGCCGAAGAAGACCCACCCGATGGGCGCGCTGCGCACGCTCGTCTCGGCGCTGGGTACGTTCGACCCGGAGGCGGAGGATAACAGCCCGGAGGCCAACCGCCGGAAAGCCGCCTTGCTGACAGCCGCCATGCCCGTCATCGTCGCAGCCTGGGAGCGCAAGCGCAGCGGCAAGGAGGTGATCGCCCCGCGTGATGACCTTAACCTGGCAACCAACTTCCTGTATATGTTCAAAGGGACCCAGCCCAGCGAGGCCGAGGTCGATGCGATCAACACCTACCTGGTGCTGCTGGCCGACCACGGGCTGAACGCCTCGACCTTCTCCGCCCGCGTCACCACCAGCACGCTCTCCGACATGTACTCGGCGGTCACCACCGCCATCGGCACGCTGAAAGGCCCGGCCCACGGCGGGGCGAACCAGGCGGCGATGGAACAGTTCATGGAGATCGGCAGCCCGGCAAACGTCGATGCCTGGTTCGACGACGCGATGGCAAACAAGAAGCGCATTATGGGCATCGGCCACCGCGTGTATAAGGCAGAAGACCCACGCGGCACGATCCTGCGGGCACGCTCCAAAGCCCTGAGCGAATCCAGCGGCGACACCCAGTGGCACGACATTGCCTGGAACCTGGAGCAGCGCGCCCGCAGCCATCCCTACTTCGTCGAGCGAAACCTCTACGCCAACGTGGACTACTATTCGGCGATCGTGCTCTACCAGGCGGGAATCCCGATCGACCAGTTCACGGCGCTGTTCGCGATGAGCCGCATCGCCGGGTGGACGGCCCACATCATCGAACAGTGGGCAGACAACCGCCTGATCCGCCCGCGCGCCGAATACGTCGGCCCTGAAGACCAACCCTGGGTGCCGATCACCGAGCGCGGCTAGAACTCGACGATTTGTCTTTCCAAAACACCACAACCAGCCCCGACCGTTCAACCGCCCGCAGCAAGCTCGTCTGCGGGCGGTTTTTTCCCCCAGGTAGCAGCTGGCGTGGCTCACTCCGCAGAAGTCACCTATTGACTCCGCCTTTGCCAACTCAGCCGTGACCTTTTCAGCGTTGGGTACACAGCTACAGGCTGGCTCGTTTTCGTCCTTTTCAGGGCTTTGCATCTCAGCCTGTTCGGAGATCCACACAAAATCCTGGATACTCTCACTTCGGCTGATGAGGCACTCGCCTCCTTCGCCATTTACGATTCAGTTAGCTGGCAGCCATACGCTGAAGGCAGCGCCCTTGCCTGGCACCCCCTCGCTGACTACTTCCACCATGCCGCCGTGTCGTTCGGCAATCTCCCGGACAATAGCCAGCCCGAGACCTGTCCCTGGCACACCTGATTCGCGCCCCAGCTTACCCCGGAAAAAGCGTTCAAACAGCTGCTTCTGTTCATCAGGAGCGATACCTGGGCCGGTGTCACTCACTCTGAATCCAACCCAGCGTTCCCCCGCCTTCTCACGCAGGTGTGTGCTAACCACAACCTGCCCTCCACGAGGCGTGTAATTGAGCGCATTGGTCAACAGAATGCCCAGCGCCTGGCCTAACAATCCCACGTCGCCCTGTACAGATGGTAAGCCCTCATGCCCAACAAATGTCAGCGTCTGGCTATTCCTCTCGGCCAGACGCTGACGGTCGACGACGTATTGATTTGCCAACGCATTGCAGTCGATTGATATAGCCCATATTTCCATCTTATCTTGATCCAGACGGGACAGATAGAGCAGGTCCTCGATGATGCGCTCTAACCGCCCTGTTTCTCGCTGCAGAGTGGCCAAATAAACCTCTGTCTTGCTTGGGTTAGCAACCAGCAAATCAAGATGCAACTTTATGTTGGTAATGGGCGTGCGCAATTCATGCGAGACATTGGAAACAAACTCATCTTTCAGTCGACCAAGGGCCTGCAAGTGTTTGTAGGCCGTTTTAAGCTCGGTGATGTCGCGCACGACGGCCACGCGTCCCACAAGCTGTCCTGACCGATTGTGTAAAGGAGTAATCCGCAAATCGAAATGGTGCTGCCCGTCCGGCTCTTCTAGGGCGATCTCAGTATGGGTCTGATTGGCATCATGCAACTGTTCTTTCAGATGCGGCCAGTTGGAGAACACCTGGGCGACGGGCTTCCCGACCACGTCCGCTGTCATGTGGTCAACCGCTCTTCGAGCTGCGGGATTGAGATCCACGACCCGGTCATCAGCATCAAACACGATCACGGCATCGTCAATGCTCTCGACGACGCGCTCACGGGCCACCGGCACGATGTTAAATAACCCAAATCGAAAGAGTCCCCACGCCACGACCAAGTTACCGATGGCGAAGGTGAGCGGTGTTGTATCGCGCTGGAAAGTTAACGTCACGCCCGCCACGGTCAACATGGTGCCAACCAGAGGGATCAGATTGCCAACAATAA